>ENA-UEPL01000986-UEPL01000986.1-human-gut-metagenome-genome-assembly--contig:-NODE-986-length-23881-cov-4.471685_pt1 | contig 23881 bp, 26 predicted proteins | sample MGYA00242896_ERZ507908 | MGnify/ENA primary metagenome ERZ507908 (study PRJEB26167, sample SAMN06115518) | human gut metagenome | host: Homo sapiens | place: China:Chongqing | collected 2015-08-20...
GCATCAATATTCTTTTCGCTGAGAATCTTCTCAAAAATCCGGTCTCCAAGCTGTTTTATTTTGGTGACAAGAAATCCTCCATTTGTTTTCATGAAAAAGCTCCTATATAGTAGTTTATCAAATTATACTATATAGGAGCTTTATTGTCAAGAGCTTGTATGTTTGAATAGAGGTAAATTCCGATTTACAAAAATAATTATAACACCAGATTGCAAAAAATCTACCGCTATGTTCAGTGCGGCAGGATCACTCCTGCCGCACTGTAATCTTTATTCAGCATCATCCGAATAGGAGATATACGGTATCTTGAGCCAGTGTGTAAAGCCGCTGTCTGAAATATCGGAGATAATAACGCCTGCATGGGTGTTGGCGGCGTGTATCACTTTGCCGTCTCCGATATAGATTCCGATGTGACCGCTGTGCCAAAGAGCAAGCCCCGGAATTTCGGGGAGCGTGTCAATCGTACCTTTTTCGGTGGCGTTATTGAACATCGTGTCTGCGCCGATGTCGGGCATACCGTTTGTGCCGTATTCGATAGTACCAGTTTGGGTGTACAGCCAGCCGTAGCCCTTAATCAGTCCGATGCAGTCCGCAGTCCGTCTGCCGAGCCAATGTGTCTTGATAAAGTCTGCCTTGCTGCCGACCTCATCGGGATATTGCTTGGCTTTCGAGTTCAGCGTTTTCTGCGTAAGCACCTCGCCGTAGCTGCCTCATACATAGCCCCAACCGTGAGACTGTGCCTGCTTTGCCCATTCCACAAGGTCAAGATTGTTCTTGCTGTGCGGATCGGTAAAGCCGGAGGTGTTGATGCTGTTGGCACGAATCGAATTCATTATCTTGCTGTAGTCCTCAGCTTTTAGTTCCTTGCCGAATGCGGAATTTACAGCGGCAATAAGCTGCTCGTCGGTCTGATTCTCTGCAAAGCAGGCGGACAGCTTTTCCGCAAAGCTTTCATCCCCTGATTGTTCATACAGAAAGAAGATATATAACGCCTGCGCTTCCTTTGTTTTCTCTGCTGTAAAACCCTTTTCGGTCATAACGGTTTCGATAGCTTTCATCGTATTCTCAACCGTCTGCAATTCAGTCTTTTCCTCGTCTGTCAGTTCCTCGGACGCAAAGCGATTAAGGTCTTCGGAATCCATATCCGCGCTCATATTTAAAGCCGAAATAAATACCGCAATCGGCATTGCGATTACAACTATAATGCCGAGCATCAACCCTATCACCGTTTTTCGGGATTTTTTATCGGTAAATACTGCAACGGCTATTCTTTTAAGTGCCGCCGCAACCGTTGCACTCATAAGCTGTCACTTCCTTCTTGCAGAAAATATAAGCGCAGGCATGATACCTACGCCTTGCTGTAACTGAATTGTGCGTTTGCCTGCGGTGGCTCACCGCCCGCCTGCCTTTCCGAAGATGGCCGCCTTGTATTCGGGTGCGATGACTTGGAGCAAATATCTTTCGTTACCGCAGCGATAGAGGCAAGTGCCCCGTTCGGGATACTTGATGAGCTCGAACTCACTCGGCTCGACCTGCAAGGCGTCCATATATTCCTTGGGATTGATCTGCCCGGCGTTGAAAAGGAATTGATGTGTCGGGATGGAGAACAGCGGCTTTGTAAACTCACGGATCGACGGAATCAAAAAGTCCTCGATATTCTGACTTGCCAGAATAACCGAGGAGTCCTTTTTGCGCACACGCTTCATGCAGTTGCGCAGATATTCGATTGTAGTCATGTTGGATAAAAACAAGTACAGCTCGTCCACCGATGCCGCCGTATTTCCTTTGCCCAATAGCTCGTTACTCATAAAGGAAAGAATATTAAACAACATACAGTCCTTTAAGCGGCGGTTGGTATCCATAAGCCCCTTCACACCGAATACAAGAAAATTGGAGTCGGTAATGTTTGTGTGTCCGTTGAAATATTTGCTTTCCGAGCCGACGCACATGGAGTGGATGCCGAGGCAGACCTCTTGGAGCGTTTCCTCTGTGTAGAGGTATTTTCTCTGTTTGTCATAAGCTGTGAATTCCTCCTCGCACAGCTTATAGAAATCCTCCATAACCGGAAAGTCCGAGGGCTTCTTTACGCTGTAATCTGTGGTGTCGGTAATTCCGAATCGGGCGTACAGCTTGGAGAGCAGGATTTCAATAGTGTCGATCTGCGAATCGGTAAAATCCTTGTAGCTGCGGAAGAAGTCTTTTAGGAAAGCAATGTGCTGACTGAGCCTTGTGACCTTTTTGAAGGTTTCGGGTGTGTTGGCGTCGATATCCTCAACGCTGTCCGTCCATGCCTTGGGTTCAAGCGGATTGATGGTATATTCGCCCGACATAAAATCAATATAGCAGCCGCCGAGAGCTTCGCACAGATCCTCGTATTCCGATTCGGGATCGAGACAGATTATGCGCTTACCCGATTCACGGATATTTGTAAGTATAAGTTTGAGCAAATAACTCTTACCCTGACCGCTATTGCCGAGGATGAGGATATTGCTTGTAGTCTTGTCCTCGGCTCTGCGGTCGAAATCCACAAGGATATTCGTGCCGTATTTATCTCTGCCGACATATGAGCCGTGTGGATCTGTTTTGCCGCTGAAATTAAATGGGTACATATTGGCAACAGATGATGCAGACAATACTCGCTCATACTGTGCGCCGAACTGGTTGGAGCCTGTCGGCACGGCAGAGAGAAAGCCCTCTTTCTGCCGTAAGGTCAGCCTGTCAACGGAGATCTTGGAGCGAGTCAGTTCCATAGCGATGTCACTCTGCAATTCCTTGAGCTTTTCCATGCTCTTGGCTTTCAGTTCGATGAACACCGACACATGGAGTAACGGCTCTTTGTTCTTGCGGAGGTTGGCGAGTAGTTCAATTACATCCTGCAAATTACCCTCGGCTTCGATGGTTTCGTTGACATCGTTGCCGCCGCTTTTGAGCCTGTTGCGGCGAGTGGCATTTTGAATGATCTTTCGCTGTTCCATAGATTCCACCAAACGATGATAAATGCGCAGGGTCACGCCGTTGCGGTCGGCGAGCTGTGAGAGGATCGCCTGTTCCTCGGTGGAGGGCGGATACTCACGGATCGCCCATACGCAGCGGTAGCTGTCGCCGACGATATAATGGTCGGATAAAAATTTGATGCTGCCGGGCAGGATCATATCGAAGAAGTCCTTGGTGCGGATCTCCTCAACCTGCTCCGGCGTCAATACTTTCGGTTTTCTTTTGAGCATAATATTTTCCTTTCTGCCGTAAAAAAGATATAAAAAATCAGCCGTTCGGTAATTCCTGGACGGCTGACTGCTGTGACACTTTTTAATTTTACATAGTCGGCTGCATGCCCTCTGTTTCATCCTCGGATTCGGTTTCTTCAAGTCCGCTTGTAAGCGAAATTTCCGGCAATACTTTCAAAAACTGTTCGGCATTCCGGTAGGCAATGCCGTCCTCGGTATCCTTATTTTCACCGAGATACAGCACATAGCGCCCCTCTAATGTGCCGAAGCGCGGAGTGGTAAGCGAGAGCATATTTTCATTGCGCAGATGCCTTGACTGCTCACTTACGCATTTATCACTGTGCTTTATTTCATATGCAGCGCAGCCGCGTTCGTTTCTTCCGTAGATAAGCATATCGTATTCGCCGGTTGCGAACTGGTATTTAAACACATCGTAATTTCTTCCGAGCGCTTTCATAGTTTCAAGCAGCACGATATCTTCAAGCATTCTGCCGCGCACTTCTTCGAGAATACGGTCGGTGATGAATGTTTTTTCATCCTCCGTAAGCTGCCCTAAGGTTTCATCCTGCATCAGCGAATACACAAGCGCCTGTGCCTGACAATAGCGCATACCGGGCTGAGTAAACAGTATGCGTTCTTCCTTTTCAAGCCCCATTTCGGCATTGCGGACAGGGCATTCCACAATCAGATCCATTGCTTTAAGATATTGCTTGATTTGCGTCAGATGTGACTGAGTAATTTCTATTTGCTGTTCTTCTTTATTACGAATACCGAGTAGCTTCATCATTTGTTCGGTAACAGCTTTGCGGTCTATATTGTCAAGAACGTCGGTACGCTTTTCCGGATCGCGTTCCTTGCGAAGATTTTTTGCAGATATACCAAGGTCGGAGGATACAAAATCTCTCGTTAATACCTCTTTTAAAAACTTATGGTTCATATCCTCAATAATGCGGTTTATGGCATTTGTAAGTTCTTTGGCAGAGTATAACTCATACAGCTTCCAAAAATATTTTCCATTTTCAAAGTATTCAAGCGAGTGTTGAATATTTTCGCAAATTGCCGTATCAATATATCTGCGTGTTGATTCATCATCACGAAATGATGCGTCCGCTGCCAATGCATCGGGATCACCAAAGCTGATTTCTCCGAGCCGTAATGTTCCGCCGTACCTGATATATTCGTCAATGCTGTCAATTCCGAGCAAGCGGCTGTACTCTCTGAACGGAATAAATGTTGTATGAATCATACGCACACGGTCATACAATTCATTATCGTGTGCAAACCAAAAGCCGAGCGAATCTGTGCCGGAAAGAACAATTTTCATACCCATCATAGAATAGATATCCGAAAAAAGTGCGGCGGAACCAATAAAGTCTTTCATAAGGGTAACTTCATCAATAAAGGCGTAACGATAGCCGTTATCAAACATTTTGTCTAAATCCCGCGTGATTTGAGCCATTGTGTTTTCGGTATTCATTTTTGCATAAAAGCATTTGCCGAATTCTTCTTCAGACATTTCTGCAATAGTCTGTAACAACAGCGTTGTTTTTCCCGTTCTTCTCAAACCGTAAAGAGCGCATACACGCGTTCTGTCTGTACCGTGCAAAAATTTTTCGATTCTGCCGAAACAATCGCGTTTCTTAAAGCCCTTTACGGTTTCAATCATTTGGCGCAGATCGTCGCCGTAAACAATCTTGGTTTCATACACAATATTTTCCCCCTCGTTTGGGTAACGCAGTTGCAGCTCTTTCAGTCTTTCCTGAAGTGCCTTGCGTTCCTCTATTTGTTTGCGTATACTTTCCACATCGTCAGCACGGATATATTTACTTTTCAGTTTTCCGTTTTCACGCCATTGGCGATAATACTGTATTTTCCCCTTTATATTCTTCTTGGAGATATATCCGGGCGGCAGCTCCGCAATTCTTGACTCAACCCGCCGCCGTAATTCTTTTCCGTCAACCATGTGGATTTCACCTCTTAATATATATTATATCCCACAGATAACCTACAAGTCAAGAGGTTATCTGTTTGCTTTATAAATTTCTCGGCCGCCTGTTTTACTTTCTGCCGTAAAAAAGGTATAAAAATAAGCGCAAGCAAGGCGGTAAACGGCGGCGAGTGAAACCGTAATGGGTTCGGCTCTCGTCAGCCTAAAAAGGTATAAAAATCAGCCACCGAGTATGTTTAGCGGCCGATTTTTCACAGCATATTCATTGTATAATCTTCGGCTATATCCTCCGCCACATCATCCTCTGCGGTATCCGTCTGAACCGGGCGCTCGGAAAGAGCCAACTGCCGCAGCGTTTCAATTCTTTTTTCAACCCCGTCGGTTATTGCGTTTATACGGCTTTCGTCAATATATTCCTCCGCGCCGTCCGATGAAAGAATCTCTTTTATAACCCCGCCCACATCCGAAAGGCTTTCAAAATCTATCCACCCGAAATCCGAAACTAACTTTAACTGCTCACTGTGGTGATTTTTAAACGGCTTGCAAACAACATCTCTGCCGGAGTGTATCTTTGCCGGAATTTTATCATAGCCGAGTGAAGAACCGCTGTCATATATCGGTGCCATTCCTATCCATTCAAGCGTTTCGGCATTTCTGATTGCTCCGAAGTTATTAAGGTGTCTGTCTTCATTCGCAATAATGTAATCCAGGACTATCATACGGTCAAGAAACGGGACGACGCCCTTTATTCCGAGAGCCTCACAGCACTCTTTGAAATGCGTATATACCGAGGTATTATTACTTTTCTTCTTTGTCTGCAATATGCGCCATGCGGGTATAAGCTCCGTGGTTTCGTCTATAAAGTCCTCGCAGACGGAATACGGCGCGCCGTTATCCCACATCAGCGTGTACGGAATATGCGGAATGCTTAAACGCTCCATTATTTTTGCCGCTATAACCTCATTAAACGGCTGCTGCCTGAACGGATTGCTCCCGCCCTTAATAAGGCAACGATTTCCGTTTATTATTTTCCAGCGCTTTTTCAGATTACCGTCCGAGGTGCTGTCCGGCGTGCTGAAATTAAGCGCGCCCGTTTTCCTTTTTCCACCGAACAGTATGTCGCCTATATCGTCGGAAAAATCGTTATTGAAGAAATTCACTTCGTCCCAATTAAGACCCGATCCGTCGGGGCATATCCAATATTGGTCGGAAAGGCTCAGTCCGTAACAGCGGACAAGCAGCATTTTCGTGCTCGGTATCTGCAGGGTTTCAAGCGCTTCTCTTATCCCCGAACGGCTTGCCGGAATTGAGCGGTCGGTCCACCAATCATTTAAAGCGGCGCGGTCGGCAGCACCGTCCCTAAACGACACGCCGACAGGCAAATGCTCCGGAGCATATATCTTATATATTTTCAGTATAAAACCCGCAGCGTTATCCACTTCGATTTCGGCAACCGGAATACGCTTATGCATAAAGGTGCATTTCAAGCTTATTGCCCCCTTTTCTCATTAAAGATATTTTATCACATTGCATATATAAAAATCAATTCAAATTTGAAAATACCGCTCACCGTCAATATCCGGCATTGTATCTCCCTGCATACTCGCGTCAAAATATAACGCTAAAATCCGTTTAATTTCCGGCTTTTTAAGCCTATGCACCTCAAAGCCCTCGCCGGAGATTTTGCTTTCAATGCGGTTTGCGGCCTCAAATACCTGCTTTTCTTTCTGTCCTTTCAGTCGTGCAACAAAGAAAAACTGACGGGCGGCAGCCATTTCTACCTGAATGGTGTCGAGAAAGTCTATATCCTTTTTTATAAGCCTCTTTACCCTGCCGTTATCCTCTGCTTCAATCCGATCGGTCAGATAGACTTTGTTATCGTCAAAGCATTCGGATGAATCGGTGCAGACTATCTCAATATCCGGCAGAGCCGACAGCACCATCATAAGGCGGCGTATTTTAACCTCAATATTTGCATGTGAAAGCACCGATATATTGGTGGGAGCCACACGGAAAAATAGCAGTTCTCCCCTGCCTGTCATAAGCCCGTATTTCGTAAAGGCCTTAATGCCGATAAGCTCCTGCACCGAACGGCCTTTTTTCTGCTGTTTCATTGTCGTTACCTCCATTTAAAATATTGCTGTGTAGATATAAGGTATTTCACGGCGTAACGCATAAAGTCAAGCACGGTGGTATCGTCCATACGAATAGTAAGAAAACCGTAACAAAGCGTTACTGCGGCGGGCATAACCGTTTTAAGCTGCACTAATATTACGGCGGACAAAAGCACCGCTATCGCCAAAATCACAAAGTCCCGCATACTCCAAAGCCAAAGATTGGCGGCGGCTTTGAGGTTCTGCGGGTAGATATATATCGTCATTGCGTTATTCCCCCGTTCTCAATTTCTCTTGCTTCCTCGCAAAACTCCTGCGGCGTCTGACAATATTCCTCGCGGATTTTCTGCGTTATCATATCCTTGATGAGCTGCGATTCCGCATCAGTCGGCACATATTCGCCTTCCTCGCAGGAGTCGGCGGTTGTGACGGTAAATTCAAGCCGGAGCGAATCGGCGAACGGATCGTACTTGGCGTACAGATTCAGCCACTTGTCATTGTCCGCTGCCGTGTTCGTTCCGAATTTCTTGTCCACATCAAACCATGTTTCAAGATAGCAGGTGATCTGATGCCCGATGTCGCAGTCAACCTCCAAATCTCTGTCAACTTCAAGCATTTCTTTTGTAAACTCCGGCGTATCCATTTTTGTAATAACAGATACCGGTTGGTATTCCGCGTCGGCGTTATGGTTGCTCAGTTGCTCACGGATATGCTCCGCAAGCTGATCTGACAAAAAGTTGCCGCATACCGCTTTTGCCTGTTCATGGATAATTCCGAGGCATTTAAGCCCAGCATTGTAACGGGTGATGAGCTTATCATAGGTCATATCCTCGTTTAATGACGGCTCAAATATACCGTAATCTCCGTACCAGCCGGCATATCTCTCGTTTTGCGGAATATCCGCCGCGTCCTCATATGCGGCAATTATTTTAAAAGCGTCCATACCGTATTTCTTTGAAAATCTGTTTGCTTCTTTGTAATATTCCATAAAGTTCCCCACCTTGATATAGAAAACGGTGCCGCATTTTAGCGACACCGTTTGGTATGTTGTGTATTATTTTTACATTGTCATTGAAGGTCCGTTTTCCTCCTGTTCCTCTGCTGCGACAATTTGAATTGCAGGTTGTATAATAAGGTTGTACCTTGTCTCTATATATCGCTTGTAAAACTCTTTTTGCAAATCTGAAATACCCTCTGTACTGTCAATAAAATTTTGGATTTCGTCCATATTGATTTTCGGAACAATCCGTTTTAATGCGGCAATGCAGTCCGCATCATCAGTACCGGTCAGAAAGTTATAATAATTGATTTTCCGTCCTCCGAGCTTTATTGCAGATGTGGGGAAGTTAAACACCCTTGAGTTCATTTCTCTATCGTCTGTCAGAACCTCGCGCATCACATTTTCATCTGCCTGCGGTAAAAGACAGCTTCCGCAATCAAATATAGGCGCTATTTCGGTTTTGCCTGTTTTATCGTCATAAAGAAAGCCCCAGTTGCCGTTATGGCGGTCAAAATTGCCAAGCAGAGTATCAACGATAAACATATTCCAAAAATGCTCCCGCAACCGAGTCGGCGAAACAAACTGCTGCTTGTCGATCGTATCCATAATATCTTCAAGCTCTGTTCCGTTACCGCCGGTATCGGAGTCTATTACGGTATTCTTGATCGAACAGAAATCGAAGAGCCTTTTGCCGTCTACGGTAAAATCCTTGCAGGCACAAACGGTTTTGATTTTTCCTTTAACCGTAAATGTGCCAAGCATGGTTTCCTGCGCTTTTATTCCGATCATATTATAAATGCTGCTCGCAAGATGCTCGCTTATACAGCTGTTGGTATAAGAAAGCTCGGTAGGTTTCCCTTCGCCTGACGGCGGGAACTTAAGCATGTATGCCTCGCCGTTATACTCAACCGCAATTTTACTTCCGTTTGCTCCGTTGTAAACCCTTCCGGGAATAATTCTGCAATTTGTAAAATCTATCATACTCTCACTCCGTAAAGAAATTTTTGCCTAAGATAATCGGCGTGCTCCGGCGTTATAAAGCCGTCGTTAATCTCTGCGATATTGATACTTCCGTAAAGCTCTCCCCATAAACAGTCAAGTAAACTGCTGTGTTCCTTCAGCCCTTTTTTATATTCATCCAAATCATGCTGTAAATATTCCGGAAGTCCGTATTCATAAGATTCTTCCCGTTCAGATTCCCGAACGCCTGACTCGGTAAGTAATTCCATAGGTACCTTCAATGCCTTTGCAAGTTTGTATATCGTTTCTGCGGAACATTTTTCAAGCTTTGTCTTTCCGCTGCATATATCACTGAGAGTAGCATGAGGAATTCCGGCCTGTACTGCAAGCTTATATTTTGTCATATGCTGCTTTTCAAGCAAATCTTCAATAATCATACTATTCGCCTCCTATATTATATTATATCGGCATACCGTAATAATATCAAGAGTTTTTTGCTGCTTTTGTATTTTTTATTTATAACTGCTTTCAAACAGCCTTAGCCACGCTGCGAGTAAGATTTACCGCCGTAGTCGTGGCGTGAACCACATTCATCATATTTACCCTTACAGAGCTGTCCAGTCCAAAGGTCTGCGCTATCTTCGGCACTTCGTCCGCCGCAAGCATAATTCCGAGTCCCATTAACATATTTGTCGAAAAGGTTATAAGTCCGAGGTAAAGCAGGGTCGTCTGCAAAAACGCTGTAAGGCAGATAGCTATTACCTGCTTGCACCACTGATTAAAGCCGTCCGCATATCCCCTCGGTACGCTGAACATATACAGCGCGCCTACCGACATTTGTATAAGCAATATTCCGCCTCGCTTTATGTTGGCGAAAAACACCTTTATAATACAATACGCGAACGCGACCAATGACAGCGTATTGAAAAGACTTATGTTAGCCTCTATGTCCGTTAAAAAGAAGTTTGTAAGCGCGGACAAGCTAAGCTCCGACAGTCCCGTGCTTTTAGTTCCGGCAGCTAATGCGGCTAAATCCCGCGAAAATATGTTTTGCAGTGTTATGCAGAACTTATACAGTTCCACAGGCAGTACGCCTATAAGGGAGCAGGCAAAAAAGCCCTTTAAAATATTAAGCGCGGCAGTCTTAACATTCGCCTTTCCGCATTGGTACTCTATTGCGGTATCAAACACGGCGACAACCGTTCCCGCAACGAACAAGGACCACCCGAAAAGCCCGAACAGCTTTACCGTCGCCTTTACCCATTCAAGCCCGAACATATCCGCGCCCATATTTCCCATAAGCTCAAAAAATTCCGCAACGGCGCTGTATACCGCAAGATATATCCATTGCAGCATTTTATCAAAAATAAAGCCGGACATTTTTTCACTCAGTCCGGCAAAAAGGTCGTTTAGCCAATTCAGAATAATTCACCTCCGAAAAAGTTCCGCCGGATCATCGGTCCGGCGGTTCAAGTTCTTCTTTCATTTTCATTCCGTGTATAACGCCTATGCGGTATGCCTCGGTCTGCAGAATGTTTGTTATATCCGAATGGGTATCCCTGTACTGCCAAAGCAGTTCCTTTTGTTCCTCTGTCAGCGCATCTTCAAGCCTCGCGGAATACAGCGCTAATTCTTTAGCTTTAAGCTTGTATTCCGGGTTGTTGGATGTCACATCCTCTATTGGGTGCAGCTGACCCGAAAACAGTTCCTCAAAAAATTTCACCCGAACTTCCTCCTTTCTTCAAGCACAACAACATACCATATACTTTGCGGAAAGTCCAGATAAATAAACTCAAATAACAGACCAGATATACAGCGGTGCGGTAAGGCAGAAAATAAGGCAGGCAAACAGAATACAAGGCGCCGCAAACTCAAATTGTCCGTGCTTTCTGTAGTCAAAGTAAGCAGTGCCTACCTTTACAAAGAACAGAATTGCGAGTATCATATCGCACACGGGAAAGACCACATTATTAACGACAGTCTGAATCTGACCCTTGGCTGCGTTCCATGTGTTCTCAATAGCTCCCGCCACATCGCCTGCCGCAAATACGGTTACCGAAAATACGGACAAAACCGCCGCCGCAAGCAAAACACAGAAAAGGACTTTTGCCGTTTTCTTAATCATATTTTTTACCTCCGATTACTTTCATAATTTCTTCGTCTGCAATATTCCGAACGCGGATATTGAGGTTTTTGCAAAACTGTATTTCATTCCGCATACCGCTTGTAACGGTATCCCCGAATATCCACATTTCATCACAGAACCATAAAAGCGCAAGTCCTGCCGACATACCCATTTCCCGTTCCGCGGGATTTGCGTCGTCAAGGCACTCCGCGTAAAAATGCGGCACGACCGGAGACACGCCGCACCTTAAAGCATATTCGGTATACATCCTTACCCTTTTTAGGTTTTCTTCTGTATTGCCGCCGAGAGGAGCGCAGATATACACGCGCTTCATCATTCGTCGTCATCCTTTCGGGATTTAATACGGATAATGCCTGCGGATATAACCCCGCCGAGCGCAACGGCGGCAAGACCTATCCAAAAGCCGAGTTTTGAATTGTCCCCTGTTTTCGGAGCAGGGGTATACGGCGCGGGAGGCACGGTAAGCGTTACGGTCTGCTCTGCGTCCTCAATATCCGCATGAACCGCAAGCTCCTCTCCGTCACAGTACAAGGCTTCAAAAACCACAATATCAGTCCGGCGGTTTATGAACCTGCCGTCAAAGGTATAGCGGACAATTACTTCTCCCTCCGCTTTTTCGGGTGTAAAGGTTATCTCGGCGGTAATTTCTTTTCCGTTTACAAGCAGCGCCGCACCTGTGGATTTATCCATAAGTATGCCCTTTACGGTGTATTCCCTGCCCGGTATGAAGTGACTATAACATACAGTATCCTCAACCGTAATTTCGCCGTCCGCAACAGCGGTTTTCTCACCGTTTACGGCGGCCTTTGTACGGATTTCCGGTACGCGGTTATTTACAACCTTAATTTCTATTTCCTGTCCGTTCTCATTTATTAAAACGGGATAAATTTCATCGTTCGGCAAGTACCCGTTTGCGGGTTTAAGCTCCTTAATGATCCAACTGCCGTAAGGAATGTTGCTGAATGTAAAAATGCCGTCCTTATCTGATTCGGCGGTTAAAATCGCATTCGTATAGGTAAATTCGGTTTCATTACTGCGGAAAAGCCCGAATACCGCGCCTGCAATTATACTTTCGGTTTCACGGTCGATTTTTAAACCCTTTACAGAGCCATAAAGGATATTGTTTTTAATGGCTTCGCCGCCGTTCACCTTAATTTTTACAAGCGTGGTTTTCTGCCCTGCATACTCAAACGAAACAGGATATTTTTCATCCGACAAAATATATCTTTCATCGGTCGAAATTTCCTTTACATAGAGCTTTGCGCCTACTGGAATATCTGTTTTAAAGGTCAGCTTGCCGTTTTTATTACAGCCTGCGGTTTCAAGCAAACCGTCTGTCGGGATAACCGAGCCGTCCGCCGCGGTCATTTCCTCTGCCGCATACAGTCCGAACTGCACCGATAGAATTTCGCCGTTTTCTCCTATACCGAAAGCGCTGTCTTTTTCAAGCAGCTTTTCAAGTGAAAGCATTGCCTTTTGGCGCTCGTTATATAATTCTATCGCCGTTTCGGTCACCTCTACGGTTTCTCCTGCATAGGTCAGCTCCACGGTTTCGGGAGTGCCGTTCAGCACCGTACCGTAAGGCGCCTTTATTTCTCTTGCGGTGTATTTTCCGAGATACAGCGGTCTGCTTTCCGCATTGCCTTTTTTATCTGTTGTAACGGTATCTGCTGCTGTTCCCTTTGCATAGCGGAGCGTGCCGTCAGGCGTTATAATATCCTCGGCGGCGGTAATCTCATAAACCGCGCCTGCAAGACCCTTGTTTGCAAAAACGGGTTGGTACACACCGTCAGACTTATTAACGCTTGCAAACACTTCGCCGTTTTTCTGTATTCGAATAATACCTTTCTGCGGCATATTGCGCTTTTCAACGGTTACTACCGTTTTACTGCCGTCAATTTTAAATGCCACAGGCTCGGTGTTCAGCACATACCCGTATGCCGTGCATTGCTCTGTAATTTCGTAATTACCGTAGGGCAGCTTTTCGGGCAGCATAAGTTTGCCTGTAAGATCCGTATAATAGGTATCTATATCCGTAGGCGTCGGGTAGTTGATGTGCTGCACAATATATTCGCCCGTGTCGGTGTTACGCACCTTAAAGCCAATGCCGGAGGCAGGGATAATTTTACCCGTTTCGGCGTCCTTTTTTACTATCTCTACCGCTGACTTAAAAACCGCATTATTTATTAAAAAGCGGTAGGTTTCGCCGTCCTCGCTGATAAACACATTAAATAGAGCTATATGCTCTCTGCCGCTTTGTCCCTTAGTCTGCTTTACGGTATATTCGCCGTAGGGCAATGCTTTGGTTTCGGCAAAGCCGTTTTTATCGCAGACAAGTGTATCCCGTTCGGTTTCTTTAGCATTCGCATAACTGCCTGCCGACTTTAAAAACACCTCAAACTCCGCGCCCTTTTCCGGCGTTTCTATTTTTGTACTGCCGTCGTCCGAATGCTTTATTATTGCGATCTTACCCTTTTTAACCGTTTCCTTAACATTCAAGGAAATGCCGTTATACTCGGCGGTATAATTCTTCGGCTCTGCGCCTATGTGTTCGCTGCCCTTGGTTACAAGATAACCCTCGCCCGCCGCAAGCTCTTTAAGCGACCAATCGTTTCCGCATACATAATATTTTGTGGTAAACCCGCCGTCCGAGTCAGTCGTATAGGTATCTATAAGCTGATTACCCTTATATATGCCGTACTCAGCCCCCGCAAGCGATGCATTTCCCTGTGCCGCGCCCTGCTCGGCGTCTGCCTTTATTACGGTCAACTTAAACTTTTTAAGAATATTATTAAAGTTGACGGTTGCCGTCTGTCCGCTTGTAACGGTAATGTGCTGTGCCTCGCGCTCTGCATATTCCTCCGGTGTTTCTTCCGTTACGGTATATTCGCCCGGCGCTAAGTTATCCGCCGTAATACTGCCTCCGTTTGCGGTTTTAACCGTTTTATCTATACCGTTTCCTTTAATGCGGAATGTAATGCCGTCCACTCTGCCGTCCTCACTTGTTTTCACTATCTTAATATTTCCGGTGCTTACCCGCAGTCTTAAAAACGCGGTTACCGGATCCTTGACCGTTGCGGCGTAGGTTGCAAGGTCCTGCTGACCCACGCCCGGCTTTACAATACCGTCGCCCCATACTATAATGCCTTTTCTGCCCGCCGTGTTTTTTACCGCCGTTACCGTAACCGTACCTTTGGGCGCTGCCGTGCCGCTTACCGTAAGGGTATTGCCTGCAACGCGGCAGGTGTAACCGTTATCCGCCGAAAAGCTGAATCTTTGCAGGATATTGTTTGTATCCGTGAATGTTGCGGTATACTGTGAGCCGTCCCATTTAAGCTCCTTTGTTTCCCCGCCTGACGGAGTTTTACTGCAAAAGCTCGGCGTTGTCATATGGGTTTTAACTCCCTCTACAATGTTATTGTAGTGCGTCATTATTCTGCCTTTCATAGGATGCTCCGCCCCTATTTTATCCAGAATTGCATTGCAGCCGACAGGCGTTATATGATTAAAATCGCTGTCCCTTTCCCCTGCCACGGTTTCCCATATAAGGAGCTGGGTTGCATAGTACAGCGAAAAGCTGTCCGCGTCCGCCTCGTTTTGGGTGCGCCAGTTTATTGATACATTACCCGTATAACCGTACTGCATTATCCTGCCTATAAATATCTTAATATCCGGCACGGTGATAGTATGGTTATATTCGGGCGGGAAGTTATCCCAATAGCTTTCGTCGCGGCTTGTGAGCTTATATTTATTCTCTATCGGCGTTCCCGGTTCAATGCAGTAGCAGGCAGGTCCGCTGTATGAGCCTATAGTGAATACCGTGTTGTATTTAGCTTCATCCGAAAACCAACCATTCATATGCTTTAACTTGCCGTGACCCCATTTATCGCTGTAATTTACATCGCCCCTGCGGGGAAAAGCCAACTGGTAATTTTCGACCTGCTCACCTGCCGCAAAAGCGGAAAAGCCGCCGAGCATACCCGTACACAAAATGACCGCCATAATGACGGACAAAATCCTCTTAAAAATATCTTTTTTCATAGTCGTTCCTCCAAATAAAAAAGCACCCGATCTTTTAGTCGAGTGCTTAAACTTTATATTATGCGTAGCCTATATATATTTCGTAATCTTTACCGTTTTCCTCTGCCCATATCCACACCGCGGTTATTTCGGGTAACCTTGCATATCTGTCTATATACCACTTAATATCCCGCTCGGTATATCTGCAGTTTTTGCCTGCGGCTATAGGGTTATCCCAACAGTATTTCGCTTGCCGGTCGAGCTTTAAGCCCGACTTTACCGCATATTCCTGCGCCAATTTAATATAGTAATCTATGTTAAACTCCGGCTCTTGCTTTTCGGGTACAGATGATTCGCTCGGTATCTGTATTTCCTCCGGTTTACTGACCGATTCTGTCGGGGCGGGCGGTTTTTCGCTTTCGGTCTTACGGGTTTCCGGCTCTGTCGGTGTTTTCGGTTTTTCCGGTTTTTTAGGTTCGCCCTCTTTTTTAGGTGTAATTTCCTTGGGCTTAGTTTCATTTCTGCTCTCCGTCGGTGCGCTGCTTTCCGGTTTTTCCGTTATTTCCGCGGTTTTATTGCTTGATGCGTCGGCAGGGGTTTCTGATATATCGGATACCGTTTCGGTTATACTGCTTTCGGTATTTACCGGCACGCTGCTGATGTTATCTTTTTCTGCCCTGCACCCCGCAAGACCTAATGCAATTATTACCGCGATAACGGCAAGGATTATTTTATTCTTTAACATATTATCACCTCAACCTATACAATACAGATTTTTCACGGAAAGTCCAGAGAAATTTTTATTTTCCCCCGAAAAAGCTACATACTTTGCGTTGGACTTTCGTCCTTGTCGGGCAATTCGTCCTCGGATTCCCCCAATGCCTCACGGTAAGCGCCTATAACGGCGTCCTCGATGCTGTGCCTTGCCGAATCGGTTATGGCAAAGGCAATATCCGAATACTTGGTTTCGCCGTCGGAGCTTTTGTATGAGCGAAAAGGCATTTTTGCAAAAATACCTTTTTGTCCCTCAACAACTGCAATATCCCTGATAATGAATTCACCGCCGATATTTATGCTCGCATATGCTTTGACCTTGGCGTCCTCACGGTCAACCATGCGGTCGACCTTAGCCGTGACCGAAAGCTTAGGTTTAGATTGAGTTTTTGATTTCTCGGTTGCCATAATAAAAAATCCTCCTGATTATAGATTTGTGTTTTTGTCTTCCTTTTCCGCCCATTTTACGGACAAATGTACAAGCGCCACGCGCTGCTGCTCGGCAGATAGGCTGTCGAGGAAATCTTCAAGCGTCATTTCGTTGTCCTTTTCCGCTTCTTTTGTGCCGGAGCAGTTATCGCATATCTTCTCACGCTTAACTGTTACGGTTCTGCCGTCCGGCGATTCGATGAAGGACAGCACATCGTTATATGAAAATCCGACCCGCTGCCTTATTTCAAACGGAATAGTAATTCTTCCCCGCTTTCCGAGAATACGGTACAGCTTTGTCATATCAGTTCGCCTCGCTTTCATCGCAGTTATTATTACAGGGGCAGCCCTCGCAGTCACCGTCACAGTCGGTTTCTGCAATGGGACAGTTTTCGCAATCGTTATCGCAGACAAAATCTTTTGCGTCATCGATATTCTGAATAATTATTTTATGTCCGTCTGCGTACATCTGCATCGGGTCGCCCTCATATATCCCGGCTTCGAGCAGCAGTTCTGCAGGCACGGGAATCATAACGGTTTCTTTGTCTTTTATCTTTTCATTCTGCATATAATGTTCTCCTTTAATATTTTTTCGTAGTCATCAGGCTTGTTTACAGAGTCAAACAGCGTCAGCTGATACGGTTTCTGCCGTTCCCGTTCAAACAGGTCATAATTGGCTATAAGCAGCTCGGGGAATTCCTTTCCCGCCTCATATTTCTGCGCCATACTGTGAACCCGTTTGAAATCGAAAAAGCTATATTCCTTATATAACTCCCTGATTTCGGGGCAGTCGTTATATGACAGCAGAAATTTGCCTTTCATACCCGCAAGGGCGTGATACAGCCTTATATGATCCTCCCATGTAAATCCGCAGTCGTACACATATTCGCTTGTATAATACGGCGGGTCGCAGTAAATAAATGTTGTGGGTCTGTCGTAGTGTTTTATAAGGGTTTCGAAGTCTTGGTTTTCGATGACCACATTCTCACACCTCTTGGCAAAGTCCTGTACGAGCGTAAAAAGTGTACGCAGCGAAAACGGCTGACAGGCAAAGGATTTGCAGCTGCTTGAATAGCTGTAACGGATGAGTTTTAAAAACATAACCGCACGGCGCAAATCGTGGTCGTTCCTTGCCGCCGAATACAGCGTCCGCACTTCCTTGGCGGTCACTTCGGGCAGCATTATTTCGGTCAGATCAAGCTGTGCCTTTAGGTACTCCTCTGCAAATTCCTCTTTCTCAAAGAATTTTTTAAGCACGGCGAAATCGTCGCGGGAATTAAGGCTTAAAAATCCGAGTTCACGGATAAATTCCATCGGTCTATCGCGCATACAGCGGAACAGATTTACAAGGTTATGGTTGTAATCGTTGAACACCTCGAATTTATCCGGCACGGGCTTGCCGAGCAGCACCGCGCCCGATCCGCCGAATGGCTCAACATAGCGGTCACAGCCTATGGGGAACAGGGCATACAGGATGTGGAGGATAGAGGTTTTGTTTCCTATCCAAGTTACAGGGGATTTTATTTTGATCACCTCACTTTGAGGCGGTCAACCGTTATAAAGAAAAAGCGGCGGTATCGGGTTCGGCGGCAAATTCATACCGCCACAGATTTTGGGCAATGTCCAGTGCGCCTTTTAGCGTTGCGGTATCCTCTGCGTTCAGCACTGCCTTGAATTTTGTCTGCTCGGATTCGCTCATTGCCGCAATGCGCTGCGCAAGGGTGTTCAGCTCGTCGATTTCTTCCATGCTGTCAAACATATCCGATGTGATCTGCGGTATAGATGAGTAGAATTCATAGCAGAAACAAAGGTTTATTTCCGGTTCGCCGCACTTGTCTGTTACATTGAATAATTCGTCCGAATCGGCAGGCAGGCACAGATCATGAAGCGCAGGGTCTTCGTCGGAAAAGGCACTTTTCGGATATGCGCCGACCTTGAGCAAAAACGCAGCGTTTTCCGGTTCTCCCTCCGGCAAGGTCACGCCGTCATACACCTCCGGCCGTTCATAATGCACGGTGGGGATATAGTAATTTCCGGCAAATACGCCTTTGTCGTTCTTCTGCTGCACTCTGCCGATCTGCTCCCCATTCAAAAACGGAATCGCGCTTTCGGGAATATCATCGATGTCGGAAAGCAGTTCATTTTCGAAGGCAAACCGACCGAGCTCGGAAAGATTGCTCACATTATGAGCAACGGGAACGGTGTCCAAGCCATAGGTGCAGTTGATGAGGTCCTTGATGCTGACGAGTCCATCGTTGTCCGCAGCTCTGAAAACCTCATCGGTTACAGCGTAAAATACGGGCATCTCCTCGTCGGTAAGGGATACAAGCCTTTTGGCAAGGAAGTTCAGCTCATCCAAACTGAAAGTATCCAAGCGGATGTCCTGCATTTCCGGCAGGATATCGCATTCGAGGATGCTCACTTCAACCGTATTTTCTTTGCCGACGGCACGAGCCCTTTGCATAGCGTCTTTGATTTCATAGTCCGCTGCAGGCAGCAGTAATTCGGCATAATAATATCCGCCGTTAAGTGCTTTTTCGGCGGACAGTTCAAGCCTCATGATTTTTCTGTTATAGTCCATTCTCGTTTATCCTTTCGCTTTTTATCGTATTCGGCATAGCATTTTACTCCTTGATGATCTGATATTTTTCATTTACTGCTTTAAGCCGGGAGAGAATATCCACCAGCACCGGCACCATGATGCTGTTGCCTGCCAGCTTATACAGCTTACTGTCGGACAGGCCGAGTTCATTTTTCAATTTGAAAAACTGCTCGTCGGAAAATCCCATAAGCCGGAAACACTCCTGCGGATGCAACTTCCGAATCCATCCGCGGTGAAATATACCGTGGCGATCCACCACGGTAAGGCAATAAGACGGAGCCCCGTTTGGGCGAAATCGCGGGCCGTTCTGCCGGACGGTTTCCCGGTCGGGGTTGATGACGGGATATACGCCGTCGTACTCAAAGAACACGGCGGAATGCTCTCCCTTGTGGTGGCTCATTCCCGAATCCTGCCGGGCAGTGATGCACCGCGCCGTATCGGTGAATTTTGAGTTTTCATTGTAATCCACCAGATACAGACCCGTCCTGCCTCCGAAGCCGCCACAGGAAGCCGTCTGTGTTATGGCTGCTCCGCCTGCGTCGTAGACTCGCTTTCCCTGAGGCTGATGATCTGTGAGTTCGGAAAGAGCTTTTCCGCCTTTTCTCTCGATAGGTAGTATTTCTCCGGCACATCGTGGATCAAGATATCCGACAAGGAACACGCGCCGTCGAGTTTGGGGAAGGTAAGCCGCGCCGTCAATACATTGCCATTCGCACAGATACCCCAATCGAGATAACTCACTGAGGATCGCGGTAAAAACCCGGCCTTCGCAAATCGTACGGATCGGGGGTACATTCTCAAACACGAAATATGCAGGGTGTTTCGCTGCAAGTATTCGGGAAAGCTCAAAGAAGAGAGTTCCGCGTGGATCGTCGAAAGCCCTTCTTGCTCCGGCAGCGCTGAAGGCGACGCACGGGAAACCTCCGACAAGAAGGTCGAAATCAGGGATTTCATCGGTGTTGACTGTTCTTGCGTCATTACAAAAATATTCTCCTTCCGTTTTGTATAAAGTGCGGTAGGCTGCGACGGCGGTGGGATCGTTGTCGCAGTAGCCCACAAAAGAAAAACCGCCGATTTGCTCGGCGGCGGTGCGGAATGCGCTCATTCCGCAGAACATATCCAAAACCTTGATCGGCATAGGTCATCCGACCGATACCGTTTTTTTCTGTTTTTTCCCCCGCTTTTCTTACATTGTCATACCGAATTCCTCGGATTCGTTTTCATCCTCGGTTTCCTCATCCATATCCTCGCTGCCGGCCTGTTCCTCGGCAAGCTCCTCATCGGTGAGCTTGCGGAAGGAGTCCTCGCCGGGGATGATACCGAGTTGCCTGCCGTTATCGAATTTGCAGTGAATGGCAGACATATCATCCACTGTTATTACAGTACCGCGCATATTGTCCTCAACAGGTCGGGGATCGTTGCCCATGTGCAAAAGCAGGATGCGGGTTCCTTTGGGGTAGAGTTCTTTGTATCGCTGTGCCTGTCTGTACAGGCGGTCATATTCGTTCAATTTATTTACCTCCATGTTAACTCAAAGTTTTTTGTTCTGCGGTTTTACAATCATATCTGCATCCCTCCCATCCGCATTTCGTTTTGCTTCCGGTATTCGTCAAACTCGCTCTCGGTCATCATGGCGTAGTCATCGCCGCTGTTCCAGAAGGAGACGAACAGTTCGCCGTCCATGGTGTCAATGGGCTGCTGCTCGAAACCCTCACAAAGACCGTCTGAGCACTGACCGATGATCCAATCCCGAAGTGCTTCCGTTTCCTCTGCCGTGAGCGCTTCCTTGAGGCTGCAATCTATCCGCCCGAAGAGCCGATCACCGTGCATTTCTACCGACCATACAGCCGAGGTCAGCTTTTCCTTTACGCCGTCATCCTCGTTGTAGTAGGCTGCCATATCGTTTTCGTCGTTGGCGGTGTAACGATTCAATGCATCGGCGATCTCATCAGCGCTGTCGGCAAGGTAGGAATCTCCGACCGTGAACATATCTCCGTCGCCCTCGTCAATGTTACCGATGAGAGGACAGAAGAATACAGCCTTTACGGGACCGGCGTCCTGCGTCATCTGACGGACGGCGGAAATCACTTCATCCATTGAGTCGTACTGGTCATAGAGGATATTCTGTTCCAGTTCCTCTTTGATGTCCTCGCTTGCCGCCCCAATAACAAGCGTCAGCATATTGGCATCTGCGATGGAGTTTTTCTCATGCAGTGTGAGGAGCAGATGCCGACCGAAGTCGCTCTCACTGAACAGCTTTACGCCGATGTCCTCGTCCTCGTTGTCGGTCAGCGGGATTCGCTTTGGCGGCTGCATAATGCCGACAGATTGCAGCTTTTCATAGAGGTCATAAATACTGCGAGGGAAATCCAGCACAAGTGTGTTTTCTCTGTTGCGGATAATTGCGGTGATCATATTTACATTCCTCCCATCGTCATAGGCTCGTCCTGATATAAGATGTCCAACAGGCTTGTGTCGGTGTCGTTGTAGATGAAGCCGCCGTCGACAAATTCGCCGTAGTATGCATCGCCGATATACTTTCCAAAGGCTTTGTAATCGAAGAACTTTTCTACGGATGGATTTACACTGAAATCCGCATTATTCTCCGTTACATATATTCCGACTTCCTCATAATTGCTTGCACCTATAATAAAGGTAAAACAATCAAGATTTTCAGCAAGCCGTGAGAGCTGCTTGGCGTCCTCGGCCTTGCCGTATTCGGCAACAGCCCACAGCTTTTCCAAGTCCATATCGGCGCTGTTGACGGCGGCTGCAAGTCGATTCAGTTCGTAAACCCCTTCCTCGGCGGCGATCTCTTTGAATCGTCCGACCCACTTGTCGCTATCAATGCAAATGTCCTCCCATGAGAGCTCTACATCATCCGGTGTGGGTGCGCCGAGTCGGGCGAACGCTTTGTCGATGGCTTCTTCCTCGCAGGGGAGGTACAAGAATTCGGTTTTTCCGTTGTACTCAGCCCGTATGAAGCAAAGCATTTGATCATACACATATGCCGGAAAATTCTGCCCGTCATAATCCTTTACGAACGGTGTGTCCTCATCGACGAAAAGCAAACCGTGTTCGGTAAAAACGCCCTTGCCGGATCGAATCAGCTCCCGCCCGAATTCTGCATATTTCGGATTGTCCGCATCATCGGCAGGCAGACAGCCCTTGACCGTGAGCAGATACTCTCTGCCGATCTTTCCCATATCGCTGATATCCTGAATCAGTGGATAGCGATTGAGGTTGAAACTCAGATTGATGAGGTCGGGCAGAGTGTCGAAACCCTCAAACTTCATCGCCTCGTAAAACTGATATTCCTCATCGCCGAAGAAGCTGTCCATCCGTTTGGCGAGGAAGTTGACTTCATCGAGGTTAACGAATCGGTCTTGCAGGCAGCCGAGTTCCTCGGGGAATATGACCTCGGACACATACAGTTCAAGGGGTGTGACATCCTCGGCATGGATTCTTTCGAGCGCCGCATTCATTTCCTTTTCGGTGCAGGGAAAGCGGAGATCGGTCTGACTGTTTCCGTATTTGATTTTCAGTTTAATCATGGCAGTTCTCCCTTATGGCTATGAGTCCGAATCTGCGGATCGCCATAGCATTGCAGATGGTGCGGAACAGCATAGGCGGAACAAGGTCGGTGTCCGACAGATCCGACACGGTAAGATGTTTTGTACCGAGGGTCAAGTCCTTAGCCGCGCAGTAGAGGGTGTAGGCTCGTTCGGTGCAATTATGGAGCTTAATGTTCTCAAAAAACACACAGCCGTTATTTATGTGGTGCTTGCAGCAGCTCCACAGCCTTTGGTCTGCGGTAAGCAGATACAGCGCCGAAAGCAATGCGTAATTCTCTCGGTGTACATTCTTGGCGGCAAGCTCAAATCTTGCACGATGCTTTTCGTTAAGGTGGGTCATAGGCGTTTCCTCGCTTTCTATATATTCATTGAATCTCTTTCGGAAGGGCGGACACCGTATCTGCCGCATGGTTTCCGCAAGTATTTCCGTGGGTGTTGCAGCGGTTATTGTGATGAGCACCTGTGATTCCGAAAAACGAACACCGACACCTCTCGGCTTGAAGTTCGGGATTGCGGTCATAAACCGTTCGATTCGGCGGTCATGTGGATTATCTGAAAATATGGTCATTGTCTGTTCTCCTTGCTGTGAAATAAAAAAAGCCCTCCGGTTTTTGTGTAACCGAAGGGCGATTGATAGTATTACATATTCTGTTGTGGTGCTGATTCCTGCTCAAAGGTCGGCGGCTCGGCTTCAAGGGAGGGATATCCGTCCGTGAGCTTTTCTTGGAGCTTATCCAGCTGCCGTTCCTGCTCATAGGTCAGCGTTTCGCAGTTGCCTTTGGCAAAGCCGACACAGCGACAAAGGTCTGCCGATTCATTCTCACTGAACAGGCGGTGTTTGTTGACGAGACCGGAGCGCACGGCAAAGGCTTCCTTGACATATTCATAGTTCGGCGAGTAATCTCCCCAGAACACCGAGTCGCCGTCTGCATTCTGCTTCCATGTGCAGAACATAAAGCCGTTCTTTTCACTGTAGGTTGCCGCCAACACCGTATCTCCGAAGGCGGCAAGTTGTCTGTAATCGGAGACATCGGCAGCTTTCATCTGCGGTGCGTGTTCGTAGAGACCGACATATTCCCGCACCGTAGA
>ENA-UEPL01000996-UEPL01000996.1-human-gut-metagenome-genome-assembly--contig:-NODE-996-length-23658-cov-27.816844_pt1 | contig 23658 bp, 16 predicted proteins | sample MGYA00242896_ERZ507908 | MGnify/ENA primary metagenome ERZ507908 (study PRJEB26167, sample SAMN06115518) | human gut metagenome | host: Homo sapiens | place: China:Chongqing | collected 2015-08-20...
AAAGAATAATAATAGTCTAATTAACAATGCTTATTTGATTTAACATTACCTACCTTATTTAGCCGTTACTTTATAGGTAACGGCATAAAATACCGTGCAAATATAATTGATTTTATATAATTGTGCAAATAAAGCTGTTTTTTTTGTGATATTCATTAAAAAAAGAGTAATAGTATTCAAAAAACATTCGATTATGAAACAAAAGTTATTATTGGAAATGCTATCCACCACCATTCAGGAGCTTCGTGCTAATGGTCAATGGGGCACCGCTCACGTTTATCGAAGTGCCCGCAATTCTTTTTCTACATTTAATAATAATAAGGATATACCATTTTACAAATTGGATCCTAACTTATTAAAAAGCTTTGAGATATATCTTCGTCAACGCAAATGTAGTTGGAATACGGTTTCTACTTATATGAAAGTATTAAGAGCTATTTATAACCGAGCAGTAGACAATGGATATGCTTTATATGTTCCGCGACTTTTCAAGCATGTGCATACAAGTGTGTGTGCGGATCAAAGAAGGGCTTTAGAGGTTTCTGATATAGGGAATCTGCTTTGTGAGACAGAAAAAGCATCCTCGTGTGGCTCTTTACCTATAGAGTTGCAAACTACGAAGAACATATTCGCACTCATGTTCTTACTACGCGGTATTCCGTTTGTAGATTTGGCATATTTGCGTAAAGCAGATATTCAAGGTAATACTCTAAAATACCGTAGGCGAAAGACTGGACGTTTATTGACTGTAATGTTGACACCTGATGCTATAAAACTTATACGTATAGTAGCTAAAACAAAGCCGGAATCTCCTTATCTTTTTCCCTTTTTATCAAGCCCAGAAGGTACAGAAGCTGCTTATCATGAGTATCAATCATCCTTAAGGATGTTTAATTATCGATTATCCCGATTAAAAAAATATATGAAAACTGCTGCTCATCTAAGTTCCTATACTATTAGGCATACATGGGCAACAATGGCATATTATTGCGAAATACATCCAGGTATTATATCAGAAGCGATGGGGCACTCGTCTATCAAAGTGACGGAAACTTACTTAAAACCGTTCCAAAATGAGAAAATAGATAATGCTAATTCGCAAGTTATCTCTTATGTGAAAGAATACGCAAGTATTGTTTAGAGATTTATCAGAATAATAATCGGTTTTACGTTCACCCCGGGGAATAATATTCTTCGGGCATATTTTTGTGTCCCTACTCTTCCAATGTCTTTTTGCGTCATATTGCTCAATATTAATTAATTGCATATTCTATCCAAGTATTTTAGCTTGAAAACCTCTTTGTTTTCTCTTTTTTTGCCAATGTCAACATTATCGCAGTATTCAAAATTTACAGAATATATCAATAGCTAATGGCTAAAAATTATGAGAAGTTACATTTCTTAGAAAAGGTTAAATCAATTATTTGATTTAGACTCTGTTACCTATAAAGTAACGGTTTTAAGAAGGTGAGGTTTTACAAATGAATTTTTATTATTCTTTATTTTTTTAAATTTATAAATTTAAAGTTTTTTATTATGAACAAAAAATTTCTAAGTGCAATCCTGTTCGGGGCTTTAATGATAGGCTCTACAGGAACGTTTACGTCTTGTAAGGACTACGACGATGACATTAGTAACTTGCAGGGACAAATTGATGCCAATAAATCTGCTATTACAGAGCTGCAAAGCCAAATTAATAGTGGTGAGTGGGTTGCAGGCGTTACTTCTACTGCTGACGGAATCATTGTGAAGTTAGGTAATGGTAAAGAATACTCCATTACTAATGGTAAAGATGGCGCTAATGGCTCAAACGGTGCGGATGGACAAAATGGCATCAGTCCTAAAATAACTGTAGCAGATGGTTATATTAAGGTAAGCTATGACAATGGTACAACCTATACCAACTTAATCGCTCTTTCTGAATTGAAAGGTGAACAAGGTGGTCAAGGTGAAAAAGGTGAAGATGGAATCACTCCAACTTTCTCTGTTGGTTCCGATGGACATCTGTATGTACAATACGGTGATGACACCACTACTAAAAAAGATTTAGGAATCTCTATCAGTGGTATCTATTACGTGGAAGATGGTGTTACGGTGAAAATCTATATGCCGAAGAAGACTGGTGATACCATTGCTTATGATACTTTGGTATTACCAAGAACAGCTGCAATTACTAGTGTTGAAGCTGTAGGTGCTCAGAGTTGGTTTAGCTGGGATGATAACTCTTCAAAAACGATAACACTTTCTTATGGTAAGAATGAGCAAGGCAAAGCCATTGAATTCAATGGAAAATCTTATGCAAAAGATGCCCTTCTTTCATCTGCTAAATCTATCGTAATAGCTCAAGTGAATCCTACAATGGCTGATGCCAGTTTATACAATTTCTATTTGACGGATTCTAAAGGAAATTCAAATTATGTGATCTCTTCAGTAGAAGCAAATCAGAGTGTAGATCCTATCACGCGCGCTGATGCGACTCCTAATAAGGGATTGTATAATATGACTGTTGGATTCAAGGAAGGGGTAAGCTATGATGATATCTCTAACTCGAATTCAGGTATTGCTTATGCAATTGCAACTAAGGACGCTTATGGTAATGAAATACTTTCTAAATATGACGTAAAAGTTTCTACCTCGAGAGGAACTACAAACTTGTATACAAATACTGCTCAAGTTGAAATAGGTAAAGCAGAAGCTTTAGATCAGTATATTTGGGGGAATAATATAATCGATTACTATTTCACAATAGAAAAAGATCAAACTGCCAACAAAGAAGCTACAGGTGCTGAACTGAATGGAAATACTATCAGTGGCAAGAAGGCTGGATATTTGTATGTTACTGTTCATTATTTAACAAGTACAGGCGAACACAAGTCTGATAAAACCATTAGGGTAGGATTTGTACCAGCTGGTACGGAAGCTGATTTGGCTGATGTTATTTGGACTATGACAGCTGCTGCAAACAAGAAGACAGTTTCTGTGGATGCAACTGCATTAGCTGATTATTTGACAGTAGGCGCTTCACGTTCATTTAGTATTAAATATGCTACTGATAGTGATGCGGATAAGTATGGTGTTATTGAAGGTATTACAGGACCTAACTTTAGCAGTGAAATAGATGAGTTTGGTTACACTAAGTGGAAAGCAAGTTTCATATTTGATGAGACGCTAGTTGCCCCTACTACTTATATCGGAACTATACATTTCAATGGAAACGGTTCTACTAGGCCTGAAAAAGATGTAACAGTTAAGATCGTGGTAAATGCTGCTACAACATTCGACTTCAAGCCTTTGGATGCTTACTTCAATACTGCTAAGACTGAAGCAACTGCTTACGGTACAGCCAATGGCACTAACATTACTTATGATCTGTTTGAACTGTTCAATATTGGAAATGCAGATAAAGTAAATGTACGGTTCGCAGAGAAAGTTCCGGCAGCTTATACAGAAGGTGGTGTTCAATATACTGCTAATCCATGGCTGAGTAACGCTTCTGTTTCTGCTATTACTGTTGATAAAGCAGGAGTTAATACAACCAATCATACATTTGGTGGAGCATACTATGCTCGTGAGATCACTGCATCTTATATTCCGTTTGGTAATTCTAAGGTTGAACCAATTAAGTTTGCATTTAACTTGACTATCAAGTCTGAAATCTTTGAAGGTGAACTTAAATATACAGGTAAGACCAAAGAAGTTAACGGTGGTACGAATGCTACATTAAAATTGTCTGAAATTTCTTCAAAAGATGTATTTGGAAAGACTTATAACGTATTAACTGACACACGTGTGAATAAACATATAGTTAAGCTGGCTGATGCAAATGCTCAGGAATATCTAAGTCTTGATAAGACTGAGTTTAGTAGTACAACTGATATAATTACGATTTCTAAGAAGTCTTCAAGCACTGCTATTGTAACTCCGCCGACATGCAAAGTACAGCTTATCGTAGTTGACGAGTGGGGTAAGAGTTTAAGTAGTACTGATATTCTTGTAACAGTTACTAAGTAGTAGCATTAATTTGAATACAACTACTTTGTGAAGAATAGTCCTTCTTTTTCACTATCGTGAAAAGTAAAATGTTGTTGTGTGAGGCTGTATCCAGTGGGAGACAGCCTCACTCTTTTTATATGAGTTATTTGAAGCAAATGCATTTTTTAGTTTTATTTGTTTATCGGAGAAAATTGCCGAAGAAAATTACTTTTTGTTCAGCAGAATTGGATAAGTCTAATTAGTAAACATTATATTTGCAATTTAAGAAAGGAGATAAGAAGTATGACAAGTATGCAACGAATGACTGACGAACAACTGCGAATGATATTCGCTGCTTCGTGTATCGAAGCAGCTGCCCGTCGTAAAGGTATATCTGCCACTGAGATGTACCGCCGTATGACACGTGTTGGCATGATAGAGGAGTACATTCTCCCCTATTATGATCTACTACACACTCAAAGCCGTGAATATATAACCGATACCACCCTTGAAACCTTGCATAACTGGGAAGCAGCCGGAAAAACAAAGAAAGGAGGTAGACTATGAGCATCCTCGTCTATCATGGTGCAGCCGACACTGTGAGAAAGCCACTGGCATCCTACGGACGTCCTGATCTTGACTTTGGGCAGGGTTTCTATGTTACCACCCTCCGATGTCAGGCCGAACGTTGGGCACAAATTGTCAACTTACGTTTGTTACGAGGTACTCCCTGTCTCAACATCTATGAGATAGATATAGAACGTATCCACCAGGCCTATCGCTGCCTGCATTTCGAAACCTATAATCGTGACTGGCTCGACTTCATCGTACACAGTCGCAAAGGGCTGAGACCTTGGCAGGAATACGACTTTGTAGAAGGAGGCGTAGCAAACGATCGTGTAGTAGATACAGTGGAAAGTTATATAGCGGGAACTATGCCTGCTGAAATAGCTCTTGAACAGCTAGCACAACATCAGCCCAATAACCAGATGTGCCTGCTCAACCAGCACCTCATCGACGAATGCCTGCACTTCAAAGAATGTCTGTCCTTAAGTATCGTACAGAAAGGAGGTAGGTTATGATAAGCGACCTTCTCCTCTGGAACAAAATAGGACGTATCATCGTATTATTGGGTGAACGCCTCAATATCTCTTCCGAACGCGCCCTCGGCATCTTCTATGAGTCCGAGACTTGCGGACGACTGCACGATCCGGAAACGGGACTATATCTAATGGGCGACCTGTATATCGTAAACGATGTAATTAGAGAATTGCAGGATAAGATGGGATAGGACAATAAAAAGTTTCCTCCTTTTTTCTTTTTCCCAAAAACAAGCCGTTTTTTGCGTTTTTCTATAAAGAGTGTAATTTCATATTCATGTTCATTTTATATATATTGCACGGTGAAATTATATAAATTATTTAGGAATGAATAGAAATGAAGTTACTTTACAGAAGATGTTCTCAATAATAATTGAGGAACTTCGCGAAAACAGCCGATGGGGAACAGCGCATATCTATCAGGCTACGTCAAATGCCTTTTCTGCATTTGTAAACAATCAAGAACTGCCCTTACGTAAATTAAATTCCGCAATACTGAAGCGGTTTGAGAACCATCTGAGGCAGCGGAACTGTAGTTGGAATACGGTTTCTACCTACATAAAAACAATACGCTCTGTCTACCACAGAGCTGTTGATATGAAATGCGCCCGGTATATACCAAGACTGTTTGAACACGTTTATACGGGTACGCGTGCGGATAGAAAGAAATCATTGGAAACATCGGATATAAGCTACCTGGTTCGTCAAACGGAAATGAGCATACAAGAAACAAATTATTTATCTCAAAATCAGCAGACAAAGGTATTCTTCGTTCTTATGTTTATGCTGCGTGGCATTCCGTTTGTCGACCTGGCCTACCTGCACAAGAGAGATCTGCAGGGCAATGTATTGTCTTACCGTCGTCGTAAAACCGGACGGGCTTTGACGGTGATGCTTACCCCTGAGGTAATGCAGTTGGTGCGTCTGGTAGCTGATAGGAATATGGATTCACCTTATCTGTTTCCTATTCTACAGAGTGAGGAAGGTTCAGAGGCTGCATACCGGGAATACCAGTCTGCTTTGAGAGGCTTTAACCGGCGCTTGTCTACTCTAAAACAATCTATTGGAATGAAGTCTGCTCTCAGTACTTATGCCGCCCGACATACCTGGGCTACAATGGCTTATCACTGTGAAATTCATCCCGGAATCATCTCGGAAGCAATGGGACATTCGTCCATTGCAGTTACAGAAACTTATCTGAAGCCTTTTAGTAATAAGAAGATAGATGAAGCTAATCGGATAGTAATTTCTTTTGTAAAAAGTGGCGGATATTTAGTATAAAAGGTGTAATTCCTCTTTATAATATAGCTTAGTATTGTCACATAATATTTAGTTTCTTCAAGGAGTGCTTTGAGGAAGGGAAAGACTTGACTTTATACAAAATACCCTAATTTTTATAATGTAATAATAATCAATATGTTATACTTTTATTGACTCCTCTTTTCTTCTTCAAATTCTCCTTTCCTTCATTTTTCAATGTCTCCTTTTAGGAACTGCTTTTTTCTCTCATATATTCATACTGCTACATTTTCTCATCTCCCACCAAACAGCCTTCCTATGGCCATAATTCCTTGAATGTTAACGGATTTAACGAGATTTTATTACCTATAAAGTAACGGACGAGGAAAAGCCTCTTCGTAAAAGAAATATAATTTGTGTTTATGTATAAGGACATAGAATTGTCTTATTGAAACTGAGTGTTTAATAATATATTATTAATGTAAATTAAAAGCGATTATGAGAAAAAGATTTGTTAAAGTGGTGCTTTTTGGAGCATTGACATTCGCTGCCACGACGTCTTTCATCAGTTGTAAGGATTACGATGATGACATCAAACGTATTGACAACGAAATCGGTCAAATCAACCAAAGCCTTACTGACTTGAAAACTGCTATTGGAAACAATGGGGTAAAAAGTGTATCTTACGATGCAGCAACTGGAACATTGACTATCGTTGATAGTAACGATAAGAGTGTTTCTTGCAAAATAGCCCAAAACCTTCCAAACTACACTATCGAGATAAAGGATGGCAAAGTTATTTTGAAGAAAGATGGTACTGAGGTTTCATCTGCTACTCTTCCTACTGCTGAAGTTGGAGAAAGCTTTGATCCTACGAAGCTGACGATTAACGCTGCAGGAGAAATTTTGTATAATGGCGTTAAAACAAACGTTACTATTCCGAAAGCAACAAGCAGTATTGCTGCAATTAAGAAAGATGGTGTAATCATTGGTTATACTGTAACAGATAATGGTGAAAGCTCTAATTTCTATATTCAGGATGCACTGCCTTTGACAAGCTTGGTTTTTGTTCCCGAAGCATATCTGAGCGGTGTAGAAGCTATGAGAGCTACTAACCTGACTTATGACAAATGGACTGTTAAGAGCCAGACTGTAACAGAAAAGGGTGAAATCTGGAATGCTCCTCTTTCTCCTGCTTCTAATAGTCATATCACTCCGGATATGGTTGCTTACTATCACGTAAACCCGGTTGGTGTTACTATGAAACAAATCTCTAAATTAGTATTGTCTGCAGATGATAAAGAATTCGTTGGCACACGTGCTACTGGATTTAACATTGCTAATATCGATTTGGAAAAATGTTCTATTACTAATGGTATTTTGAAAGTTGTATTCAATGGTAATAGTGAAGCTATCCAGAAGATTGATGCTTCTAAGATTACTGTGATGAATCTGCAAGCTACTGTAGAAGTAAACGGTGGCACTAAAGTCGTTAATTCTGACTATGCTGCTATTTACAAATCAGTTTTGAAAGAATTTGTTCTAGCTAATGCTAAAGATGCTGGTGTACACAAAGCTCACTTGTATGGTGCTGATAATGCACGTAGCTTAGTTGGTAAGGCTGAAGACGCAATCAATGCAGAACCACTTTGTGAAGTTGCTTACAATAACAAGGAGGGTATTGATTTGTCTAAGTATGTGGAAACTCATTATACAGAATGGACTGACACTGATCCGATGAAGCAGATTGGCACAGGTGATAAGACTATTGCTAATGACAAGTTGGCTGACTATGGTTTGAAGTTGGTTTATAGTTTGTCAGACTATTATGTTGGTGATAACAAGACTCTTCAGAGTAGCTTCTTTGCAAACTTGAAGGGTAGTGTTTTGACAGCTAAGGTTGGTGATATCACTGAAGATCCTATTGCTGCTGTTGGTCGTATGCCTTTGGTACGTGTAGAGCTTCAGAATGCTGCTAACGGTGAAGTTGTTAATGTTGGCTGGATTAAAGTCAAGATTACAAGAGGTGATGTTGCTGGTACTGACTATCCGAAGGCATGTGGTGATCTTAAGTTGAAATGTACTCCTGAGACTTACAACTTGTTATTCGATGAAATGAATGTTAATATCTATCAGAAGTTAGGTTTGACTAAAGAAGATTTCCACGCAATCTATGAATTGAAGTCAAGTTCTACTAATGCTTCTGGTCAGAAGATTGCTACTTTGAAAACTGGTGAATATGGTGAAGTTGTTGAATTGAACGATGCTGATCCTAATGTTGAAACTGTTTGCTTGGCTTGGACAGTAACTTCTGCTGATCAGGTGAATGCTGTTAATAATAATAATGGTAAACTGATTGCAACTGCTACTTATGTTCCTAAGAATGATAAGTCACGTGCTGATGTAACTATTACATTTACTGCTACTGTTAAGACTCCGTCTGCAAGCTTCGATACTGGTAGCAAGAACTCTGAATACTGGTACAATAACATGAATAATATCAGAATGAATACAGTAGTTCCTGGTGTTACTCCGAACGATTGCTCATTCTCTGTAAATGTTGATAATGTATTCGAAGGAAACAAACCTTCATTCAAATTGAATAATGAGGTAAGTGATGACTTCAAGTTGGATAAGATTTCTTATCAATACATCTTCTCTGATAAAAACAATAATGTTAAGGTTCAGGGTAATGATGGTGCAACTTATACATTGACTGTAGCTGCTAACGGTAAAGAACTGTATGCTAATGGAACTTCTTTAGTTGCTAAGATCGTTGGTAACAATGTTGAATATCAACAAACAGCTGCTGCTAAGGCTATCCTGAATATCTCTGCTCATGATGTTGCTCCGTTCACTGCTATACTTGATATGGTATTGACTAATGAGTGTAGCATGCGTTTACCGATGACTGATGGTCAATTCAATGCTGAATTCTTGCGTCCGGTTAATGTATTTGCTAACACTGGTAAATACTTTGTAGATGCTACAGATGAAGGTTATACAGTGAAGATGCTTGATCTTGTTTACTTGACTGACTGGAGAGATTACAAGTTTGCTAAGGGAACAAGTGCAAGTGGTGTTGAATATGATGGTACTGGTTACTATACTTATTATGGAGTTGAGTCTATTGTAGCTGATATCGCTAACATTACAACTAACATGAATGGTAATAACATCGAAACGAAGAAGCTGTCTGAAGTTACTAACAAGATTGTTATTTCTCAGGCTAATTCTACTGTTGTTGGTGACTATGGTACAATTACTTACAAGAATAACGGAAATAACGTACAAGCATTTAAGGTTAAGATTCCTGTAATCGTAACTTATAAGTGGGGTACTGTGAAGACTGCAGTTTACATGGATGTTAAATCAACTGAAGGTAACTAAGTCTATGCTTTCCTAAGTAATTAATATAAGGTATGTCCTTCGGGGCATACCTTTTTAATAAAACAACTACTCTGTGAAGAATAGTCCTTTTTTTCACCATCGTGAAAAGTAAAATGTTGTTGTGTGAGGCTGTACCCAGTGGGAGACAGCCTCACTCTTTTTCTGTCATATTGTCCCATGCCTTGTTACTCTTTCCTTTTTCTGCCATTTTTTCCACTTCCCTCCTTGTTTGATCTTCTTATTTTTGATTTAGATCAAGAAATATGTTATAAAACATACTTTTCTGCCGAATATTGCTGTTTGTTCTAAACAAAGGTATTATTTTTGTGTTATAAAACATGTATTTAATAGGATAACAAGATTTTTTAAGGAGGATAACAAAATGAAAACGTTAAAGAAAATTTTTAAGCACATCAGCGAGGCTGATAAGCATGTTTGGGGTTATTCAACAATTTACTAAACCCCTCTTTTAGATTGTGTGTATTTGATTTTTAGGTATTAGTTTAATTTTTAAGGTTATGAAAAAAAAGATTTTTAAAACATGGAGAAACATTCTCGCCGAAGTAGGTCGGAATGAGATGTTGATGATGGGGTATACCCTGAAGAAATAAGAAAGCATTTTAACTAAACTTGATGAAGCGAGGAGTACGTCCGGAAAACGTATTCCTCGCTTCTTTTATATTCCCCTGAAAGCTTTTTTATATAAAAATCAGCTTTTGTTTAAACTTTATTCCCTTACTTTGTTGTTAGTACAAAGACTAATAGAATAATATCTATGAAAAGGATTCAAAGAATTTGTAGTTTAATACTGCTGGCAACCTTTTTTGGGGGGATACCTATGCTGCATGCGCAGTCGTTTGACAAGTTGTGGAAACAAGTGGAGCAGGCACAAAAGAAGAGCTTGCCGCAAACTGTGATAAAACTGACGGATGAGATATTCCGGAAAGGGGAACAGGAAAAGAATACCCCGCAGATGTTAAAAGCCTATATGTGTCGGAATACATTTCAGAATGTACTGACACCTGATAGCTTCTATGTCAACCTGAAAGGATTGGAACAATGGGCGGAGCGTGAACAAAATCCGGTCAGTCGTGCCGTGCTGAATTCGTTGGTGGCAAGTATCTATGCCAATTATGCAGATAATAACCGATGGGAGTTGCGGCAACGCACTTCGCTCGATCTGGAAGATGAAGCCTTGCCGGCAGATATTCGTGAATGGAGCGGCAACCTCTTCATGAAGCAGGTGATGAAGTATACAGGAGAAGCATTGAAGGATTCTGCTGAATTGCTGAAAACATCTTCGCGTACTTATATTCCTTTTGTAATTTTAGGGGATGCAAGTGAGTACTATCATCATGAAATGTATCATTTGTTGGCATCACGTGCCATTGATGCTTTACAGAAAGTTTCATGGTTCGAGATGGACTCATTGGTAAAGAAAGACATCATGGGCATTTATGGCCAGATGATAAACACCTATCGGAAGATGCCCGGCATGGAAGATGCTACCGTACTGACTATGCTGGATTATATGGAATGGCGTAATAGAGAAGGGAATGTTTTGCTTCGTCTGCGAGCTGTAAAAGAAGGCGGAAGTGAAGCTCCGAACCAATACTTACATGCTTTGGATCGCATTATTAAAGATTATGCCAAGCGTGATGTGTGTGCAGAGGCTTATTTAGCCAAAGCACGTTATTATCGCAATATACGTGAATATGAAAAGGCTTTGCAAACTTGTGATGAAGCCATCAACCTTTATCCCGACTATAAACGGATATCTGCATTGCGTGAGCTGAAAGAAAGCCTTTTGCAGCCGCAACTGAACTTTAGTGCAGACAAGGTTACCTATCCCGGTGATTCTCTGAAATTGAGGGTTACTCATTGTAACTTGGATGGATTTACGGTGAATGTCTTCCGTACTACTCTGTCGAAGGCTACAACGGATATGCCGGTGATTAATCCTGCTTTCTATAAGAAGTATGCCCGTAAAGTAAAAACGGAACACTTTTCTTTGTTGCGTCCGGCTAATTACCTTCCGGCAGATAGTACATATCGTATGTTGTTGCCGGACGAACCGGGTATTTATGTAGTACAGGTAGTGCCTGATGATAAGAAAGGACGAACTGCCGAGAACTACCTTTATCTCACTCGTTTCAAAGTATTGACTATACCTCTCTCAACTAAAGATTATGAGGTTGTGACCTTGGATGCTGAAACCGGAAAACCTGTAGCGGATGTTCAGATTACTTTCTATTCAAGTTATGGAACCAGGGAAAACAAGGTATTGGAGCAGAAAACTACGGATGCATCGGGTAAGGTGATACTACCGTGGAATAAGCAGTTCCGTTCGTTGGTTGCCACGAAAGGCACTGATACGGCAATGCCATTGCAGCGTATCTATAATAACTCTAATGGGACCTGGAATCATGTTGACAGAGAATCCGAAGCGGTGAAGCTATTGACAGACCGCTCTTTGTATCGTCCGGGACAAACTATTTATATAAAAGGTATCGCTTATACCCAAAGTGGCGATACGGCTATGGTTCTTGCCAATAAGGCTTATACTGTGGAGCTTACCGATGTGAATGATACTAATATTGGAAAGAAAGAAGTCCGCACCAATGAGTTTGGTTCGTTTACCACTGAGTTTGTGCTTCCTACTGCCTGCCTGAACGGCTCTTATTCTATTAGAACAGGAAAAGCAAACGGTTGGACATCTGTACAAGTGGAAGAATATAAGCGTCCTACATTCGACATCGTTTTCGATTCTCAGAAAGAGTCTTACCAGATAGGAGATAGTGTGCAGGTGAAAGGTACGGTAAGCTCCTTTAGTGGTGTGCCCTTGCAGGGGCTGGAATTGAATTATACTGTTACCCGTAGCCAGTTCTCGTGGTGGAGAGTTTCTGGAAATACTACATCTCTGGTTTCAGGTAGCGTAATGATAGGTGCTGATGGAATATTTTCCATTCCTGTCCGGTTGCAAGGTGGGAAAGGTGTTACTACCGGTTACTATACTTATCAGATAGAAGCCTCTGTAACCAATCAGGCCGGTGAAACACAGACTTCCGTAACTACCTTGTCTGCTGGAGACCGTTCATTGATTTTATCTGTTGATATACAAGACCGTATCTGTAAGGATGACAGTATCCGACTGACTTTTGTAGCCCGGAATCTGAATATGGAGCCGGTATCGGTGAAAGGTGATTGCCGTTTGGTACAAACTGTGAATGGAAAGCCTGAAGTTCGTTTCAACGGGCAGTTTACTTCCAATGTGGAAGTAGTATTGCCGGAATGGAAGAATCTGCCTTCCGGTGCTTATGAACTGCAACTGACAGCAAAGGATGATCAAGGTAGGGATGTTGACTACAAACAAAATATCGTGCTCTTTTCCTATGATGATAATCGTCCTCCTGTGGCATCACCTGTCTGGTTCTATTCGCGTAATACGCAGTTTGATGCCGGACGTCCTGCACAGTTCAGTCTGGGAACTTCCTTTAAAGATACTTATGTGATGTTGGATATATTCAGTGGTAAGCAGCGCCTGAGCAGTACAACGCTGCAATTATCCGATTCCATTGTCCGTTTTGATGTACCTTATAAAGAAGAATATGGAGACGGAATAGAATATCTGTTTGCTTTTGTCAAGGACGGAGAACTTTATTTTGAGAAAGTGGACTTGCAGAAGCGTAGACCGGATAAAGAACTGACTATGAAATGGGAGGTGTTCCGTGACAAGTTACGTCCCGGGCAAGAGGAAGAGTGGCGCCTGACTATCAAGACACCACAGGGTGTACCTGCCGATGCTGAGATGCTCGCCACTATGTACGATGCCTCTTTAGATAAGATATTCCCAAATCGTCAGAGTTTTTATGTGAACTATTCTCGGTTTGTGCCTCAGATTTATTGGTCGTATGGGTATACAGGTTCTGTTTATTACTCTTGTTATTTCCCAATGCGAGACTGGAAAGTACCTCCATTTGTTTATGATACTTTCTATTCGGAAGAAGGTGTACAGGAAGCATTGGTAGTGGGTTATGGTGTTATGAAAAACTCTACCATGACCGGAAGTGTGCAGGTACGGGGATTGGCGAGTCCACGGATGAAAGAGATGGTTGCTGAAGATTCTTCTGTCGATGATGCGGATGTGGTATTTGAAGAAGAAATGGTGTCAACTGAAGAAACCGGTGCTGCCGTAGAGCTTGGTGATGCTCCCGAATTGCGTAAGAACTTTGCAGAAACAGCTTTTTTCTATCCGCAACTTCGCACAAATGAGCAAGGGGAAATTTCCTTCTCCTTCACCATGCCGCAAAGCCTGACACGTTGGAACTTCCGCGGGTATTCTCATACGAAAGGAATGCTGATCGGGCAATTGGATGCTTCAACCGTCACGGTGAAAGAATTTATGCTGTCACCCAACATGCCACGTTTCGTGCGGGTGGGGGATAAAACGAGTATTGCCGCAACCGTAACTAACCTGACAGGAAAAGCCTTGAAAGGAACCACAAAATTCATCCTCTTCGACCCGATGACGGAGAAGGTGATTTCCACACAGAGTCAACCTTTCACTGTGGAAGCGGGAAAGACTGTTCCCGTAACCTTCCGCTTTACCGTGACGGATAAGTACGACTTCTTAGGTGTACGCATGATTGCCGATGGTGGTACATTCAGCGATGGCGAGCAACACCTGTTGCCTGTATTGAGTGATAAGGAATATATCACTGAAACTCTTGCTATGCCGATACGAGGTGAAGAAACCCGCACTTTCTCTCTGGACAGCCTGTTCAATAATAACAGCCGTACGGCTACCGACCGTCGTCTGACAGTGGAGTTTACCGGAAATCCGGCCTGGTATGCCGTACAAGCATTGCCGGTATTGAGCCAACCTCGTACAGATAATGCTACTGCCTGGGCTGCCGCATATTATGCCAATTCCCTTGCTTCTTACATTGCCAATAGCCAGCCACGCATTAAAGCTGTATTCGATAGTTGGCGTATGCAAGGTGGTAAGAAAGAAACTTTCCTCAGCCAGCTGCAGAAGAATCAGGATGTGAAGAATATCCTTCTTGAAGAAAGTCCTTGGTTACTGGAGGCCACTACAGAAGCTGAGCAGCAAGCTCGTATTGCTACACTGTTCGATCTCAATAACCTGGCAAATAATAATATAACCACTCTTACCCGATTGAAAGAACTGCAAGATGCCGATGGCGCATGGAGCTGGTATAAAGGGATGCCGGGGAGTCGTAACATGACGGGATATATCACCGAACTTCTCGTTCGTCTGCCTTTACTTACCGGACAAAAGAATTCCGGTGATGCCCTTTCTATGCAGCAGGCAGCTTTTAAATATCTGCATCAACAAGCATTGGAGGAATACAAGAGTATTCGTAAAGCGGAGAGAGACGGAGCTAAAATAACTACCCTCTCACATTCGGCAATGACCTATCTCTATCTGATAGCTATTTCCGGTGAGAAAGTGCCTGCTGCCAATGAGGCTGCTTATAGTTACTTCCTTTCCAAAGTTGGCACGAACCTGAACACGGCTGAAATGGGAATGAAAGCGCAGTCGGCTATTATTCTACTAAAAGCCGGCCGTATGGCTGAAGCTAATGAGTTTATTGCTTCCATTAAGGAACATCTGGTGCAAACCAATGAACAAGGAGCTTATTTTGCTTTCAATGAAAAGCCCTTCCGTTGGGGAATGCAGCCTATTCCTGTTCATGTGGAAGTAATGGAAGCTTTACGTCTGGCAGGTGGCAATGACGCCTTGGTAGAAGAAATGAAGCTTTGGTTACTGAAACAAAAGCAGACTACAAGTTGGAACTCACCGGTTGCAACGGCGGATGCCGTTTATGCATTGCTTTGCCAAGGGACTGATTTGTTGGCTACCCGTGGTGATGTACGCATTGTTCTTGGTAATAAAGTATTGGAAACATATAGTCCTGCTAAGACTACCGTTCCCGGACTGGGATATATTAAAGAAAGCTTTGCACAAGGCAGTCCCGAATTGCGTGCCAAATCTATCACTGTAGAAAAACGGGATGCAGGTATTGCCTGGGGTGCAGTGTATGCTCAATACCTCTCACCGATTTCCGATGTGAAACAGCAGGGTGGTGAATTGGCAGTGGAAAAGAAACTTTATGTAGAACGCACTTTGGCTACCGGAAAGAAGGAACTGCAACCAGCCACTGCTGCTACACAGTTGGCTGTGGGTGATAAAGTGGTTTCCCGTCTGACGATACGCCTTGACCGTGCAATGGATTTCGTTCAGTTGAAAGACCAGCGTGGTGCTTGCTTCGAACCGGTGAATTCACTTTCCGGTTATCGCTGGAACAGTGGAATTGGATATTATGTAGAAATAGAGGATGCTTCTACTAATTTCTTCTTCGACAGTCTGAGCAAAGGTGTGTATGTGCTGGAATACAGCTATCGTGTGGATCGTAGCGGGCAATATGAGGCTGGATTAGCTACTATACAGTGTGCCTATGCACCCGAGTATGCTGCCCATTCGGCATCCATGAAAGTAGAGGTAGAGTAGTAATTTTAAAACACCCTTTTAGGAACTCTCATTTAAAACACCTACTTTTGTGCATCCTAAAATGAAAACGAATGAAACGAACCTTGATATGTATGTATGCGTTTGCCGCCGTAGCACTTACTGCTGCGGCGCAACCGCGTTTTTCATCTAATAAAGAAACCCACAACTTCGGACAGATTGAGTGGAAACATCCTGCCAGTGCACAATACGTTATTACCAATACCGGTGACCAGCCTTTAGTGCTTACTGAGGTGGACCCTTCCTGTGCCTGTTCCGTAGTTCAGTGGACACAAACGCCTATTGCTCCCGGTGATAAAGGCATCATTACCGTGGAGTTTGATGCAAAAGCATTAGGGCACTTTGATAAATCAATAGCTATCTACTCTAATGCACAACCCGATTTGGCTTATTTGCACTTCACAGGCGAAGTAGTGCGCGAGATTAAAGACTTTACGAAAACTTATCCTTATCTGATTGGTCAGATACGGATAGATAAGAATGAAATTGATTTTCCTGATACCCATCGTGGCGCAAAGCCCGTTATACGGATTGGAGTAGTGAATCTGTCGGATCGTTCGTATGAACCGGTATTAATGCACCTGCCTTCCTACCTGGACATGAAAGTGGAGCCCAGTGTACTTCAGAAAGGTGAGAGAGGGCTGATTACATTAACCCTCAATACAGAGAAACTGACTGATTTGGGACTGACGCAAGCATCTGTTTACCTATCCCGTTTCACTGGAGACAAAGTGAGTGATGAAAACGAAATACCGCTTTCAGCTATTCTCTTACCCGACTTTTCCGGTATGACAGATACGGATAGGGCAAATGCCCCGGTAATTCGTCTTTCGGAAACCGATATAGACCTGAGTGCTTTATTGGCAAAGAAGAATAAAGTGAAACATGATATACAGCTTACCAATACCGGACGCTCTCCGTTGCAGATTAGTAAACTGCAGGTATTCAATCCTGCCTTGGGAGTAAGTCTTAAAAAAAGTGTGTTGCAGCCGGGGGAAACCACCCGTTTGCGCGTGACGGTAGATAAGAAGAATATCGCAAAGAAGAAACGTCATTTGCGTATTTTGATGATAACCAATGACCCGATGCAACCTAAGGTTGAGATCAATATTAAGGCAAAGTAATAGGATTTATGATTTTAAACCATAAATCCTATCGCAAATTTTCTCATAAATCATAAATTATAAATCTTATCATGGAACATCCTGAAAACAATGAAGCCTATAAAGGTCTGGTTGTCAATGCAGGCATTGAACAACCTTCATCTGTTAATCCCTATCGTCGTCCTAAACCCAGAAAGCGTCAGCTCTCCGTGGCGGAGTTTGTAGAAGGCATTGTAAAAGGGGATGTAACCATTCTAAGCCAGGCAGTGACTTTGGTGGAAAGCGTGAAAGTTGAACACCAGGCAGTGGCACAAGAAGTCATTGAGAAATGCCTGCCTTATTCCGGAAATTCTATCCGTGTAGGTATCAGTGGTGTACCGGGAGCGGGTAAAAGTACTTCCATTGATGTTTTCGGTCTGCATGTATTGGAGAAATATGCAGGTAAACTGGCGGTGCTTGCCATCGATCCCAGTAGTGAGCGTAGTAAAGGCAGCATTTTGGGTGATAAAACACGTATGGAGCAACTTTCAGTTCATCCTGCATCCTTTATTCGTCCCAGTCCATCGGCAGGGTCTCTGGGGGGAGTAGCCCGTAAGACGCGTGAGACGATTATTCTTTGTGAGGCTGCCGGTTTCGATAAGATATTTGTAGAAACAGTAGGTGTAGGACAGAGTGAAACAGCTGTACATTCTATGGTCGATTTCTTCCTGCTTATTCAGTTAGCTGGTACGGGCGATGAATTGCAAGGCATCAAACGGGGTATTATGGAAATGGCCGACGGTATTGTTATCAACAAAGCCGATGGTGATAATCTGGAGCGTGCTAAGCTGGCTGCAACTCAGTTCCGTAATGCTCTGCATTTGTTCCCTGCTCCTGAATCAGGATGGACGCCACAGGTAATGACCTATTCCGGCTTCTATAACTTGGGAGTGAAAGAAATCTGGGATATGATTTACGATTACGTTGCTTTTGTGAAGGACAACGGCTACTTTGATTACCGCCGTAATGAACAAAGTAAATACTGGATGTACGAAAGTATTAACGAGCGCCTGCGTGATAGTTTCTATCATAATCCGGTTATAGAAGCTATGCTGGGTGATAAGGAACAGCAAGTATTGCAAGGTAAGCTCACTTCATTTGTTGCTGCAAAAACTTTACTTGATACATACTTTAGTGAGATGAGAAAGGGGTAGAATAGCTACAAGTTACGAGCTGTCTCACACTTCTTTCCCCTCCTTCTCAAAGTCTGCCTTCGATTTACTCTTCGTCACAATATATACGCCGAGGAACACTAAGGCAACGGCTATTCCCTTTTCCCAGCCGAATACTCCCAAGCCCATGATAATGGCAGCGATAGAAGCTACGATGGGTTGCATATAGTTGTACATACTCACCACTGTGGGGCGCAACAGTCTTTGCGCAGTCATGATGAAGATATAAGCAAGAAAACTACCGCCTATTACCACATAACCTATTTGTACGTATGCTGCAGTGGATACCTCTGCCCACTGGATACCTGCCACATCCTGATAAGAGAATGGGATATAACACATGGATGCATATATAAACATCCACTTATTCAGCGTGATGGGAGAATATTTCTGCGATAACCCCTTGAATACAGTCAGATAAATAGAGAAACTGATTTGTGCTACCAGACAAAGTAAATCTCCGATGATGCTGCCGTTGCCACTGCCTGCAGTCTGACTACTTAAAATAAGTGTCAGTGCTCCCATAGCTCCCACGAAGATACCCAGTACTTTCAGATTCGTGATAGGCTCTTTCAGATAGATAGCGGCAATAATCATGGTCACGATGGGAAGTGTGGTTGTCACAATAGAGGCATCGATGGGTGAAGTCATTGAAAGACCGAAAATATATACCCCTTGATTGAATACCAGTGCAAAGAGCGAAGCAAAGAATATCTTCAGCATATCGCGGTGGTCCACATGCTCATATTTACAAAATGCGGACAACAGCCAGAAACAAGCTGCCGCACCCACCATTCGGAATGTGGTCACCGATAAAGCTGAGAACTCCATAAGTGCGGATTTGCCGATAGGAGCCATAAGACCCCATAAAATGTTGGCAGTCAGGGCGAATATATGCCCTTGTACATTCTTATTCATACTCTTTTTGTTTTTGAGGCTGCAAAAGAACAACTATTTTGGGAAACTAAAAAATAATCCTGTATATTTGCTTTGATTAAAAGCAAAAACTATGGAAGAACAAGCCAATTATATCCAACGTATCGAGATACACAGGTTGTGGGATCGCTTTAACATAGCCTGGGATTTGCGTCCCGATGTGAATATCCTTTCCGGTATCAATGGAGTAGGGAAGACTACGATCCTTAACCGTTCTGTTCACTATCTGGAAGAGCTTTCGGGTGAGATAAAGAATGGTGAGATAGAAGGAGTACGTATTACGTTCGATCGTCCGGATGCCACGTATATCCCATACGACGTAATCCGCAGCTATGACCGTCCTTTGATAATGGGCGACTTTACCGCCCGCATGGCTGATCCGAACGTCAAATCCGAACTAGACTGGCAACTCTATCTTTTGCAACGCCGTTATCTTGACTATCAGGTTAACATTGGTAACAAGATGATCGAACTTCTTTCAGGCGATGAGGAACAGCGTTCGCAAGCTGCTTCCCTCTCTTTGCCCAAGCGAAAGTTTCAGGACCTGATGGACCAGTTGTTCAGTTATACCCGCAAAAGCATAGATCGCCGCAGCAATGAAATCATCTTCTATCAGGACGGTGAACGTCTGCTGCCCTATAAACTTTCTTCCGGTGAAAAGCAGATGCTGATTATCCTGCTTACCGTGCTGGTGCGTGACAACGCCCATTGTGTCCTCTTTATGGACGAGCCCGAGGCCTCCCTTCACATCGAGTGGCAGCAGAAACTTATCAGCATGATACGTGAACTGAATCCCAATGTGCAACTGATACTCACTACCCATTCTCCCGCTGTCATCATGGAAGGCTGGCTGGATGCAGTGACGGAAGTGAGCGATATTTCGAGAATAATAAAGGTAGAGTGATAAAGTGATAATATACACATGGCTACTTCTTTAAAACATAATCTCACCTCCGCCTATTTCAATGCCGCTAACAAACTCTATCCCAAGAAGGCGCGTCGTCGTATTGTGGCATACGTGGAAAGTTACGATGATGTAGCTTTCTGGCGCACATTGTTGGCAGAGTTCGAGACGGATGATTACTATTTCCAGGTGATGCTGCCTTCGGCCACTTCTCTTGCCAAAGGTAAGAAGATGGTGTTGATGAATACGCTGAACACTACTGAATTGGGCAAGAGCCTGATAGCCTGTGTGGACAGTGACTACGACTTTCTGCTACAAGGCAAAACGAACGTTTCACATAAGATAAACAGTAGTCCCTACATATTCCAGACGTATGCCTATGCTATCGAGAATTTCCATTGCTATGCTGAAAGCTTGCATGAAGTTTGTGTACAGGCTACGTTGAACGACCGTATGTTGATAGACTTTCCTGCTTTCCTGAAACGCTATTCGCAGATTATTTATCCGCTCTTTTTGTGGAACGTCTGGTTCTACTGCCAACGGGATACATATACTTTCCCGATGTACGATTTCAATGCCTGCACCCGCTTGCAGGAAGTTAATGTGCATCATCCCGAACGGACGTTAGATCCTGTGCAGCGTGCCGTTGATAAGAAACTTTCTGAGATGCGCAGGCGATTTTCGCGAAATATAAAGGCAGTGGAGGCTTTAGGCGTGGAGTTGGAGAGACTGGGATTGAATCCTGATACAACTTACCTATATATACAGGGACATCACCTCATGGACGGTGTTGTGATGAAACTTCTTATCCCCGTATGTACCGTATTGCGTCGTGAGCGCGAACAGGAAATTAAACGTCTGGCTGCTCACAACGAACAATTCCATAACGAACTGACCAGCTATGAGAATAGCCAGACCAACGTCAGCCTGATGTTGAAAAAGAACAGCGGATACAAGAACCTTTACTTGTATCAGTGGTTAAAAGAAGATATAGGAGACTTTCTGAACAGGGAGCGATAATTACTAACCATTAACCCCAAAATTAATTCTTAGTATCATGAGCATTGTACAACAAATTAACGAAGGACTTCAGACTTTAGGTTTCAGCCAGTCATTGGCCGACCAGTTAGATCAATTTATAGCATTTCTGGGAGTTCTCTTGGTGGCTTATCTGGCAGATTCCATTTGCCGGAAAATCTTGCTGAAAGTTGTTTCGCGTTTGGTAAAACAAACAAAAGCTACCTGGGATGACATTGTTTTCGACCGGAAGGTGATGGTGCACCTTAGCCGCATGGTGGCACCTATTCTTATTTATATCCTGCTGCCCCTGGCTTTTTCCGATGCGGGATCGGCAACGTTGGCGCTTATTATGCGTTTCTGCCTCATCTTTATTATTATAATGTTTCTTAGCTTTATCAGCGCTTTGCTTACTGCGGTTTATACCGTATATAGCGAGAAGGAACAGTTTCGCGACCGCCCTCTGAAGGGACTTTTGCAGACTGTGCAGGTAATTCTTTATTTTGTCGGGGGCATCATCGTTGTCAGCATACTGATTGACCGCTCACCCGGTGTATTGCTCACCGGTCTGGGAGCTTCGGCTGCCGTGTTGATGTTAGTGTTCAAAGACAGTATCATGGGTTTTGTTTCCGGTGTGCAGCTTTCTGCCAACAATATGCTGAAGGTGGGCGACTGGATCACCATGCCTAAGTATGGAGCGGACGGTGACGTAATAGAAGTATCATTGAACACGGTGAAGGTGCGCAATTTCGACAAGACCATCACTACCATTCCTCCTTACCTGCTCGTAAGCGACTCTTTCCAGAACTGGCGTGGTATGCAGGAGAGCGGCGGACGCCGCATCAAGCGTTCTATCAATATCGATATGAACAGTGTACGGTTCTGTACTCCCGAAATGTTGGCAAAGTATCGCAAGATACAGCTCTTGGCAAACTACGTTGAACAGACGGAACAAGTGATAAAGGAGTATAATGAAGAGCATCATATCGACAACTCCATCCTTGTGAACGGGCGTCGCCAGACGAATCTCGGCGTCTTCCGTGCTTACCTGAATTGTTACTTGAAGAGCCATCCGGGTGTAAATCATGATATGACCTGTATGGTGCGTCAGCTTCAACCTACCGACCACGGTATACCGTTGGAACTGTATTTCTTTTCTGCAACCACGTCCTGGATACCATACGAGGACTTGCAGTCCGACGTTTTCGACCATCTGCTGGCTATCATTTCAGAGTTTGATCTGCACGTATTCCAGTCACCGTCCGGTGAAGATTTCCGTGAAAGGCTTGGTTGAGATGAAAGGCTCTTGAACTCTCAGGTTATTCTCAATGCGATGGGAAGACCCCTTCAATGCGATGAGGAAGCCCCTCAATACAATGGGAAGAAACCCTCAATACGATGAGGCGGGCGTTAAATTAACGCCGGACAAGTTCAAAAAGAACTGTCCGGCGTTGCTTTTGTAGAAGCTTAGCTTCGGCGTGTGTATTTCAATGAGTGATTAATATACTGTGTTTTGTGGGTCGAAGTTCGTCCAGCCTTCCAGCCAATTATCATTCGTGTCGCGGAAAGCACCGATATAGTTTCCGTCAGTTCCCATGATAGCCGTAGCGGGGCAGTAATTCTGACCCGTATTCATCGGGTCAGTCAATCCCAGTTCAGCCTCAGTCATTACTTTGTTCGAAGCCTCACTCTTGAAGAAAGTGTGTGAATAAGAAACCTGGCTTTCATCATACGTTCCGGTTTCTCTGTTGTAGAGATAATCTTCGTATTTCTTATTATTGTCCGAGCCAACTACACCCATACCGGCAAAGATGATATTCTTCAGATGGAAATCACCGTTTTTAGAATATTGAACCGTGTTTCCTTTTTCGCCATCCACAATCAGACCGATAGGATAACCTACTGCCAATGTATTTTCGCAGCTCAGCTTACTGCTGCGACGTATCTGTATGGCGGATTGGAACAGACCCAGCTTGGATTTATTATCCGGGTACATGTCACCGGCAGTGATGTATTCGGAAGTGTTCTGGAAATCAGTGTTCTTGGCAGCCATCGGGCCGATGAACGTTACATTCTTAAATGTTGCAGTTGTGAATGGAGCGATGTCTGCACCTGTTCCGTTGTTATCGCTTTCGAAACCATTGGATTGCGAGGTGTCGGCAATGCGCGGGTCACGGATAGACAGGCAGTATTGTACAGTTCCGCTGAAGCCGTTGTCCGTATCGAATTCATC
>ENA-UEPL01001007-UEPL01001007.1-human-gut-metagenome-genome-assembly--contig:-NODE-1007-length-23461-cov-3.979430_pt1 | contig 23461 bp, 17 predicted proteins | sample MGYA00242896_ERZ507908 | MGnify/ENA primary metagenome ERZ507908 (study PRJEB26167, sample SAMN06115518) | human gut metagenome | host: Homo sapiens | place: China:Chongqing | collected 2015-08-20...
CGCTTCTTCCTATAACAATCCGCCAATTGACAGGAACAATGGTGCGAACACCAGTGATACAACTGTCATCAGTTTGATCAGGATGTTGATGGAAGGTCCTGATGTATCTTTGAATGGATCACCAACAGTGTCTCCGACTACAGCTGCTTTATGAGCTTCACTTCCTTTTCCACCGTGGTTACCGTCTTCGATATATTTCTTAGCATTATCCCATGCTCCACCTGCATTGGACATGAAGATAGCCATCATAACACCTGTTACGAGCGCTCCTGCAAGAAGTCCGCCAAGTGCGGAAGGTCCAAGAAGGATTCCCACTACCAGTGGTGCAAGCACTGCCATAACACCAGGAACCAGCATCTCTTTTAATGCTGCTGTTGTTGAGATTGCAACGCATGATTTATAATCCGGCTTTTCTGTACCCTTCATGATTCCAGGCATTGTCTTGAACTGACGTCTTACTTCTTCAATCATCTGATATGCTGCTCTTGATACAGATGACATTGTCATAGCTGAGAATAAGAATGGAAGCATTCCACCGATCAGCATTCCGATGATTACACGTGAGTCAAGGATATCAATTGTCTTCAGATGTACTGCCTCTGCATAAGATACAAACAGGGCAAGCGCTGTCAGGGCTGCAGATCCGATAGCGAAACCTTTACCCATAGCCGCTGTTGTGTTACCAACGGCATCCAGTTTGTCAGTGATCTGACGAACATGTGGATCCAGCTCAGACATCTCTGCAATACCCCCGGCATTGTCCGCAATTGGTCCATAAGCATCTACAGCTACTGTAATAGCGGTAGTAGAAAGCATTCCTACAGCAGCAAGTGCGATACCGTAAAGTCCGCATGTCTGGTATGCAACAAAGATACCGACACAGATCAGAAGAATCGGAATTGCTGTAGACTTCATACCTACTGCAAGACCACTGATGATGGTTGTTGCAGATCCCGTCTCTGACTGTTCTGCAATTTCTTTCACTGATTTGTAGTCTCCGGATGTATATACTTCTGTGATGATACCGATCAGAAGTCCTACGATCAGACCGGCTACGATAGCAATCGCTGCTTTAAAATCTCCAAAGAATACTTTACTGAATACGCAAGATACGATCAGTACCAATACACTTGCTACATAAGAACCTGTCTTTAATGCTTTATGTGGATTGGAATTCTCGTCACCCTTTACAAAAAATGTTCCGAGGATAGAAGCTACAAGTCCAAGTCCTGCGATCAGGAGTGGGAAGATAGCTCCCTCAGCTTTATAATATACGATTCCAAGTGTCAGTGCCGATACAAGTGCTCCTACATAAGACTCAAAAAGGTCTGCTCCCATACCTGCATGGCATTGTTGAATGCTTCTTCGCCCATAACGGCGTCCTTAGCTAACCTTTCTTCTTTTTTCTCTTTTCTTTCCTGCTTTTTTTCAGCTTTTTCTGCGGCTTTACTTGTCTGAGCCTGCACATGTGTCATGCCACCCAACAGAAGGGTGAAGATCACCATCATAGATACAATTCTTTTCATACGACTTAGTTTAAAACGTTTATTCAAAAATGTAATAAAAGAACAAGCAGATAGGGGAAATGTTTAAAATCTCCCGTATTTTTGCAGGTATAATAATCGTTTGATATGAAAATAGATGTTTGTTTTTCACCGGCATTATATCCGGTCTATCATAATCCGGAAGCTATCGTGGTGGTCGTGGATGTGTTTCGGGCAACGACGACGATGGCCGCCGCTTTTAGTAACGGAGTGCGCAGTATCCGTCCGGTCGCTACCGTTGAAGAGGCTGAGGCATATAAGGCAAAAGGCTGGCTGGTCGGAGCGGAACGGAATGTGAAGCGATGTGGTTTTGCCGATTTCGGAAATTCCCCGTTTGATTATACGGCGGAAAAGGTTTCCGGGAAAGATATTGTGTTCACCACGACCAACGGTACACGTGCGATCACGATCGCCAAATCCGCTTTCCGGGTCATAACGGGAGCTTTCATCAATCTGCAGGCGGTGGCCGGTTACTGTGTCCGCCATAAGCGGGATGTAGTCGTGCTCTGTTCTGGCTGGCAGGATAAGGTGAATATAGAAGATACGCTTTTTGGAGGAGCTTTGACGGATGCGCTACTGAATACCGGTTTGTATGAGGCGGGCAGCGATGCTGCCGTGATTGCCCGGGATATGTGGACGGGCAACAAGGCGAACCTGCTTGCCTATCTGGATACGACGGATCATATGGGACGCTTGAAAGCGAACCATCTCGAAGATGCTGTTCCCTATTGCCTGACTTTGAGTATTACGGATAAGGTTCCTGAACTTTCGATAGAGGGAGATACATTAATATTACGCTGACAAGGAATGGAATATATGGAAGAACATGGTGGAAAAGTACGTTTTGGAGTAGTCGGAACCAACTTTATAACCGACTGGGTGATTGCCGGGGCGCGGCAGGATGACCGTTTTGAACTGGTTGCTGTTTATTCCCGCAAGCAGGAGACGGCGGATGCCTTTGCCGCCAAGCATCAGATACCTTATACTTTCACCTCTTTGGAGGAGATGGCAAAAAGCCCGTTGATCGATGCCGTGTATATCGCATCGCCTAATTTCCTTCATGCAGAGCAGAGTATCTTGTGTATGAAGCATGGAAAGCATGTACTCTGTGAGAAACCTTTCGCTTCGAATGCGTGGGAGGTGAGGGAGATGATCGCAGCCTCTGCAAAATATGACGTTACGCTGATGGAGGCGATGAAACCGACCCTTACCCCGAATTTCCGGTCTGTGCGGGAAAACTTAGGACGCTTGGGAACGATACGGCGTTATTTTTCCTGCTATTGTCAGTATTCTTCCCGCTATGATAAGTTCAAGGAGGGAGTTGTGCTGAACGCATTCAGGCCGGAATTGTCGAACGGGGCGATGATGGATATCGGGATTTATACTGTTTATCCGATGGTCGTTTTGTTCGGACGTCCGAAAAAGATAGATGCTTCAGGAATCGTTCTTTCATCCGGTGCGGACGGACAGGGAGCCGTCAATTTCGAATACGAAGGGATGAATGCGACCGTTCTCTATTCCAAGATAGCCAATTCATCCTTGCCGACAGAGATACAGGGAGAAGAGGGAAACATAACGCTCGACCGGATCAATATAATCGGAGAGGTAAAATATACTCCCCGTCTGGCGGCCGCTTCCGGTAGAGGTCCCTCTGCCGAAGCTCAGGATATAAGCGTCGTGACGGACAAGGATGAATATTATTATGAGGTGGCGGAGTTTATCGATCTGGTTCTGTCCGGCAAACGCCAGTCTGGAATCAACAGCCACGAACACTCCCTGATCACGTTGGAGATCATCGATGAGGTGCGCAGGCAGTTGGGAATCCGGTATCCGGCTGATCGATATTGATTGTTACTTTTCTCCCAAGAGAAAAGTAACAATCAATATTCCCGAAGGAAATACCGCATTAGGAATTCCCAGTTCTCGTGAACGATCGCTTTGCTACGTTCTTCACCGGCCAGGCTCTTCGCTTGCGCATCGGCTAACATGCCTTTTTCTTCCAATATTCTCAGCAGATACGGGCTGCATTTCCGGATCATGAAGAAGGACAAACCTTGGTTTTCCGCCTTTTTCTGATTGTAGAAAGGATTGTTTTCGTCTTTGATATACTCAACACCATCGGCCAGGACTTGCAAACCTTCTGACGGAGTGGCATAAACGGCAAATTTCCGGGAGGCGGTATCGCCTGTCGCTCCTTCCGTCTCGATGCCGATCTTCGTCAGGAAGTCGAGGAATTCACGCTTGTTTTGGAAATAAAGGAGTGCTTTTCCTTCTGCCGCTGCCGTGAATTTCTCAAAGTGCTCGGTCAGCATTTTCTTGCTCTCTTCGGACACCGGTTCTTTGAATGCCTGTGACTTTTCACCTTCTTCAACGAACAAGCTGTGATCCGGATGGTCTGCCGGAAAGATCAGCGAAAGCCATTTGGGAGCCGTGTAAGCCAAAAATGCACTTTTGGAAATATGTGCCAGAGCCTCGTAGGCGGTCATGATGAACTGCTCGTCTTTCTCTTTCGTTTGTTCCCAATATTCTTTGACTGTATCTGTCAGTTCCTGGTGTGAATCGGTAAACAGGTAACATTGGTAATGAAACCAGTGAAGCAACTCGTTATATTTGTCGACATCCTCATAGCGGGTTTCCGGAGCAAAGAGCTGTTGCAGCCGTTCGTTCTCCGGTGCAGTTGTCCATTCGTCACAGAACATCTGGTAGATCAGTTTGGCTGTGTCGCCGTTTGCCGCATTGTCGGGACTGACGAATGTGCCTTTGTGAAACCCGTGATACTGCTGTGTGTAATGCCAAAGCAAGAACCGGATATCTTCGTAGTTGACCTCGTCATCATAATAGTGATCGTCAGGTGTATAAAACGGCAGGAATTTACCGTATAAGGCTTTGTGTTCCGTGATGAACGATCGCCAGATATTCAGACCGGAAATCACATCTTCGAAATAGGCAGCCATGCGTATACTGATCTGTTTGACCTCGTCCTTCTCAAAAGAATAGGCAAGACGTGTTTCTTCCAACATGCCGTAAATACGGTTTGCGATATTGGTATAATAGGAATCTGTCGGATCTGACTGTTTATAAGGGTGCAACTGCAACCAATCTTTCGGATAGATTTTAATGTTCTTCATACTATAGATTATTTGTGCCCAATCGAGCAATAATTTTAAGGTCACAAATGTAACAAATATTTTACAATTTATTGTCCGGCAGCACCTCGTCTTTGAACTGTTCGTGAATCCCCCTCCCGGCTGTGTGCAGAGAGGGGGATTTTTATGTGGGGGCGGTTCGCGATCGCCCTCAGTTTGCATATAATAAACAGGGTTAGCGTACGATTATTTTCCGTGGCATTTCTCTTGAGAGGTGTACAATGTAGACTCCTGCTGCCAATCCATTGAGCCGTGTGTCGCCTACCGGAATGTTGCGGTAGAAGAGAGTGCTTCCGGCGAGGTTTACCACCTGTACCTGCTGCGGGGAAGAGGTGTGGATGAAGATCGTGCCGTCGGCGGTCCATATCTTCGTGTCTGTTTCGATACTTTTGATACTTGTTGGAAGATTCTTCACGATGCCGGAGATAGAGACGACAATGTCTTCAGCCACGTTGTTGATCTTGTATCTGCCATTCGTGTCCGGTATGATCGTCTCGCCGCGATCGGTGGTGACAATAGGGATGGACTCACTATAGTTTTCATCCAAGGTGATGGCGAAGGTGAAACTGTATCCTTCCTCGACCGTATGGTCACCTGCCTGCTTGCTGAGTGTCGCACCTTCTACGGAGGGGAGAGTGACGGTGTAGTAGGTGGCTGCCGGCGGAGTATATATCCTCTTAAACTCGGCAGCGACTGTAAAATCACCGTCGGGAGCAGTAAAGCTGCCATCTGTATCAACCGTCACATTGTTATTACCCTGTCTTACAGAGAAGCTTTTGATACTATATCCTGGTGAAGGAGTGGCGATTATAGTCATCGGTGTGCCTGCTGGGACCTGGTCACCGTTTTCAAAGAGGGTTTCTCCCTGGTCGGCTCCGATCGTGCCTTTGAGAGCTAGCGTGCCGTTCTCGACCGTTGTCGGAAGGGTGATGGCACACAATGTGGCGTCACCCGGATAGCGGTAGTTGAAACCGGCTTTATAGAGCATCTTATTGTCGGCCTTATGGGTGAAACTGTATGTACCCGACAGTTTGGAAGCCGTGATAATCGACTGGTTATCCGATGCTTTTCCGTTCAAATTGACCAGATGGAAATCTCCGGTCAGTCCGGTCCCTTCTATTTCCATAGTCTCTCCGTTCCCCATGTCGAGCCTGAATGCCGATGTCTGGTCCTTTTCTTTGATAAAAGAGTTTTCCAGGATGACTTTATCGATGGAGCGCAGTTCGGAAATCAGATAGGGAGTGTCGGCTGTTCCGCAGTTTCTGTAGGTTACATGTGTTTTGTGGTTATTGTTGCTGTCTATTTGTCCGATGGTGGTATGGCCTTTTTCTATGGTGATCTGGATTATTCCGCTGTAAGTGGGAGTTGGTGAATCTGCAGACAAGGAATAGTCGATGCCACTTATTCTTTTGACCTCTCCTCCTTTCACGTTTATGTTGATCTTCCCCTCGACGGCTGAGGAGCAACCGATCAGGCTCCCGGTGATTCTGCCGTCCAGAACGGTGAGATTGACATTTCCCGAAACTTTCCCGTGTACTGTATTATTGTAGTTAATACCAGCTCCGTGTACTTCCTGGATGGGATTATCTGCGGATGTGTCAAGTGTCACATCTGTGTTGCCTGCCGTGCCGGTTCCTTCCGTGTTGCCGATGATAAAGCCGCTGACAACCGTGTTATCGCCAGAGATATTCGTCGTGGCTGTACCGGTGACGTCCCCGTTCCAGCCACCTCCGTAGATATGGTTTAGAGTTCCTCCGGTAATGTTCAACTCGGTATTGCCGACTGTGCTTCCTGCGGCATGGCTTCCACCGAAAACAGAGTTGTTCACGGTTCCGCCCGATATGGTCACCTTGGTTGTCCCTGTGATGTTACCGGCATTGCCGCCGCCGTAGATCCAGCCGAATTGTCCGCTTTTGATTACGATATTGGTTTTGTCGATCGTATTGTTGTCTTTAGTTCCTCCCCAGATGTTACGTATGCCGGTCAGGGTGTTGCCGTTGTTGGTGTATGTCGACGGGCGGCAATCGACAGACTCGTCGAATGTCAAATCGTGGCCGTTGGCATAAATGGTGCTCATGTTCAGTTTGATGCTTTTGAAGGTAAGGGCGGCTTGCAGTTCGAGGTCGCCGGCATATGTCAACGTTTTTCCGTCGCCTGTTATGATACAGGGTTTTGGAGGTGTGCTTGTAGCTGTTTCGTCGTCTAACAGAGTGATGATATTGATCGGTTCTTCGGAACCTGCGAGTGCAGCTGTTGCCTCCGCCCATGTTTTGTAACTTGTCCCGTTGAGGTCAACCTTGTCTTTGGTCACCGTGTTTCCTGTTATCTGGTTTGCGGTCAGTGCGCCTTTGCTATATATGGTTCCTTGATTATCCAGTGTTCCGTTTACGGTGAGCGAGCAGCCTGTCGGGATGAAAAGCGTCTGTCCGTTCTTGATGGTGCAGTCTCCTGACAGCGTCACGTCTCCGTATACTTCACCATAATATCCTAATGTCCCGGTGTTCCGGTAGTTGTAGAACAGAACGGAATTTTCCACCTTTATGTTGTGGTTGTAGAGAGGTAAACCGGAAGGATTGGTCGTTTTTTCCCAAGTGATATCCAACCATGCATTGTTCCTGAGGATTGTTTCACCCGTTTTTCCCCACTCTCCGTTTTCGTCTTTGGCATTGCCTCCTACCGACAGGCCGTTTGTGATGACGGTCGAGCTTTCTATCACAAGTATGGCTTTGTTCTTGATCGTGCTCGTACCTGCGTTAAAAATGGCGCTGGGGGTGTTCGTGCTGTTCAGGGTTAAGGTCCCGTCTCCCTTTATAGTCAGGGTTCCGCCTGGGTCTTGCTCTGTGGAACCGATATTGAAGAGGATGGCCCTGCTTGCTCCTTCGATGTAATTGTCTCCTTGTAGCGTGATTGTTGAATTGGGAGGAAGCTCTATGCCCATCATCTGACTTGTCCTTAGGTCTATTCCGTCAAGAGCCAGTATCTTGTTGCTGAGGTCCCAACGATATCCGTTGCCGTTTATGTCTGTTGTAGCGTTTGCGCAGTCAATGGTGGTTGTGACGGTTTGAGAGGATACCGTAAATGGCATTAGTATCATGATACTAATCAATACGCCAAGAATCTGGCGTATTGTACTTTTAATATTTAAATCTCTATTCATGTGTATGTAGTTATTTAGGTGTTATGAAAAAAGCATCCAATTTGATGAATGCCTCCTTTGGATGCAAGGGAGAGATTCACTTGGAGGTAGTGGAGATGTTTCCTTCGAGGCGAGGGAGCCTCTCCCTTGGCTCGAAGGAAACGTCTCCATCGTTGTCAGAGTTCGCCGGGGCGTTCCTCGTCATTGCTTTTCCCGTCGCTCAAGAGGATGGGGAAGCGGTAGGTGCGCGGGTTTTTCAGCATCTTGTTGCTGCTGCTGTATTGTGTTGTCACGCTCAGCGTGTACAGAACCTTTGTTTCGATGGCGGGGAGCATGACGGTGAGTTCGGATGGGGCGTTGCGGATGATGACCGGGCATTTCATCGGAGCTGCACCCTCTTCGTCCTTGGTCAGGAAGACGCCGACAGACGGGTCGTCGCCTATCACTTTGGCATTGCTGCAACTGATCACGGCGGGGCCTGCCGAGGTGATGATCTCGTTGACGCTGCCGGTCGTGCTGTCGGTGATGGAATTGATGACCGGACCTGTTTTGGCTGTGCCATTGCAGACGACTTTGGTTTTTTTCAGCTGGCTGCGCAGAAGCTGACCGGGCGTGTAGGAAACGCCTAAGGAATGTTTGACAGGATCGAACTGCGCGTTTTCACCGATAAACGAGCCGCGTGTGGTGACGAGGTATTGCCCGACGCCGTCTATTACGCTCTTACCTTCGGCGATGGCTTCTACTTTCGCTTTGTCGGCACGATCGAGGATATACTCGATGCTTTCCTGTTTGTACTCCGTACCTGCTTTCACGATACGGGCGGCTATCTGTTTGTTGTACAGAGTGCCGGTGATACGAGGGCGGCCGGTGTAGTCGCCTTCCTTCTCCGTCATGATGTTGTCGTAGAGATCGATGTTGAGAGTGATCTGTTCTTCTTCGTTGGTCATGATTCCAATGTTTAAGTGCCCGGTGGTTGGCCGGGCGTTAACCGTTTGGAGGCAAAGATGGGGAGAGAAGGACAGAAAGGATGCCCAAAATCCGTAAAGTTGTGCCCGAAATCAGCAATGATGAGTATGATGTAGTTTTGTCCGTCGGGCGGACAGGGGTGTTCCTCTCGGGAGGGCGGGGGTATTCCTGTCATGTGCGGCTCCGGAACCGGGAAGGGGTTGTTTTCATCAGTTTCAGGAAATTCCGGTTGTAGGTGCTTGTAGACTGGAAACCGGACGAGAAAGCGATGTCCTCGATCGTGCGCTCGGCGTTTTCGGGCAGTAGCAGCAGGTCTGCGGAGTGGCCGATGCGGAGGCGGAGTACGTAGTCTTGGACCGTCAGCCCGGTGGCACGGCCGACAGCGGTCGAGAGCTTGTGTGGGTTTGCACCGATGGTCCTGGGCAGGTCGGATATCCTGAAGTCAGGGTCCAGATAGGGCTGCTCTTTCTGAAAATAGGCTTCTATGTCCTTGAAGAGACGGTTGTTGTCGTCATCCGGTTGGAGGTAGCAGATCAATTCTTCCATGTCCGCTCCGGCGGGAGGAGAAAAGGCTGAGTTCTGTTCACGGATGCGGGTTCGGACATCCCGATAGGTGGAACTGAAGTTTGCGTAGAAGATTCCGAAGGCGAAATAGAAAACGGTGAATAGGAAGGTCACGGTGATTTCGTGAGGCAGGTGAGGATTCAAGGCGAGGCTCAGCGTACAAAGGCCGATGCCTGAGGCAAGGAAGAACGCGCTTGTCACCTGTCCGAGTTTGAGCCACCTGTCTTCTGTCTTCACTCCTCCCAAGAGGGAGAGGTAAGTATGTCGTTCGTGCAGGAATAGTTTTGCATAGATGCCTGACTGGATGATGTAGGCAAGCAGATAGAGCGTGCGGATCAGGGAAGGCGGATTCGTGACCAGTGACTTCCATTCCGAGTAAGCATAGACGGGGTGGTCTTTCCAGATCAGGCATGCTCCGGCGTAGGCCAGGGTGAAGAGGAGGGAAGGAGTTGCGTGCAGCAGGATCCGCTGCCGGGTGGCATACTGTTCGTTGAACAGCAGGATCAGTGAGAATGTGAACAGCAGGGTTTGCGAGGAGGCGATCAGGGTGACGGGAAACGAGGCGATGTCCCATCCGACGGGTTGCCATTTTCTGGTGGTAAGCGAGATGAGGAGACCGATGGCCACGAGGAAGGTCGCAAATGCGAGGATCCGCCGTGCCTTCAGGTAAACAGGGTTTGTCTCGATATTGCCGTAGTTCAAGAACAGCAGGATGGCGCAACTGCCCAGGCAGGAAGTGGTGCTGGTGGCATAAGCGATGATGTATAAAGTGTGTATGTCCATTCTGCGGTCGTTGTGATAGTTTTGTTATTCACATAGCCATCTTGTGATATTCTGTTCTTCGGCAAATTCCATGCAGACTTTGACGATGTCACGTCTGTCACTTTGGTAGGGGATGAGGCTTCTTTTGCCGAACCTGTGGAGGCTGGTTTGTATTCCGATTGGGAGTTTGCGCATGACCTAGTTCATCGTATATTGTTTATTTAATTGTTTCCAAAGATACTATAAATAGTTTCTTAGCAGCCTTTTTTCTCGTAAAATCTGCTATGGGTGGTCGCTTTGTCAAATGGTTGCTTTCTTTTTGTTGTCAACGGATTGTAATAATCGTTTTTACAATGTAATTCTGTTTACATCTTCTTGCAATACGTCCCTTCTACTTTTGCCGGCAAATAAATGTAACAAGTAATAAGGAATGGGAAACAAGTGTGAAACAGGCAATGTGAAGAGGTTTTTTCTTTTGTTGTTGGGGAGTTTTCTTTCGTTGTCTGCCTGGGCGCAGACAGGCGTTATTTGCGGAACGGTGTCGGATGCCAAATTCAAAGATGCGTTGATCGGTGCTTCGGTCGTGATCGAAGGGACTACGGTGGGGGCCATTGCCGACGTGGAGGGAAACTTCCGTATAGAGAATGTCAAACCGGGAAAATATACGATTGTCGCTTCTTATGTCTCTTATAAATCGGAAACCATTCGTGATGTCGTGGTGAAAGCCCATCAGGAGTCGGTGCTGAGAATCGAACTGTCCGATGCCGACCTGCAACTTCAGAATGTGGTGGTCGTGGCACAACGAAAGTTGGGAACGGAAACCGCCATTATCAATACGGTACGGAAAAGCCTACCGGTCGTAAGCGGTATTTCAGCCCAACAGATCGGCAAGACACAGGACAGTGATGCCGCCGAGGTGTTGCGCCGTATTCCGGGGCTTACGATCGTGGATGACCGTTTTGTGGTGGTCCGGGGGTTGGCGCAACGATATAATAATGTATGGCTGAACGAGGCGACCACTCCTTCGAGCGAGACGGACAGCCGGGCATTCTCGTTCGATGTGCTTTCTTCTTCGCTGATCGACAATATGATGGTCTATAAGAGTCCGTCTGCCGAGCTGCCGGCCGATTTCTCCGGTGGTTTCGTGCAAGTGATGACCAAGAATATACCGGACGGGAATACCTTCAACGTATCTTACCAGATGGGATTTAATACGAATGCTACTTTCCGGAGTTTCCAGCTGACGGACGGGAGTTGGAAGGACTATCTCGGATTTGGGGCCGGGGTGCGGAGTTTGCCCTCTTCTTTCCCTTCTCATTTAGGGGATTATTCGACAGAGGAAGCCGCTGCCTTTACACGGCGGATCAACCAGAGGTGGGGAATCAACAGGTTCACGGCTATTCCGGACCAAAAGATTTCGCTCACTTCACACCGCTCCTTCGATGCAGGTGACTGGAAGATCGGGAATATTGCGAATGTGAACTGGAGTACCGGTTACGATTATTCGGAGACGGTGAATAATAACTATATCGCCTATGATGTGGCGAACGATCTCTCACGTCCGCGCTTTGAGTACAACGATGTCCGCTATAAGAATACCTCCAAGTTAGGAGCCTTATTCAACTGGTCGTTTATGAAAGGCGATCATAAATACGAGTTTCGTAACTTTTTTAGCCAGCGTGGTGTTTCCGCCTTGACACAGAGGGAAGGGATGAACTATTATTCTGACAAGGCGATCCGCAAGTGGGAATCCCTTTATACCGGACGTACGACCTATTCAGGGCAACTTGGCGGCACGCATACGTTACAGGAGGATATCAACAAAGTGGACTGGACTGCCGGCTATGCTTTTGCTGCCTATCGGGAACCGGACCGCAAGATCGTCAATTCCATCCTCGACGAGACGAAGACGGACTTACCGAATTATTACGTCTCCGATCCGATGCGCTATTACCAGGACTTGAAGGATCACGGTGTTTCGCTCGCTGCCAATTATGAACATAAGTTCACTGTATCCGACAAGTTCGCCCCTGTTCTTGACGGTGGTGTCTATGGAGAATATAAGAGTCGTACGTTCGATGCTCGCCGATTCGGTTACAATCTGTTAGGTAAAGGGTATGACCGATATGCCGATTGGGATTATACGGGGCTGTTCTGTGATGAGAACATTTCGGCAGACCGGATATGGATGCGTGAGACGACGACGAACAGCGACTCCTATACTTCCGAAAATATCTTGGGAGCCGCTTATGTCTCTGCCAAGTTGAACTACGGGGAGGCGCTGAATGCCAATATCGGTGTCCGTATGGAATATTATAACCTTAAAATGGACGGTTACAGTTCAGACGGTACGACTCCTGTTCACTTGGATAACCGGACGAGCGATTTTTTCCCTTCCGTCAATATCTCTTACAACCTGTCTGCGAAACACCTTGTGCGTGCTGCTTACGGCCGTTCGGTCAACCGGCCGGAGTTCCGTGAGGTAGTACCATATGTGTATTTTAATTTCGAGCGGGATGCGAATATTGTCGGTAATACCGAATTGAAGAATGCTTATGCGGACAATCTGGAGGTGCGTTATGAATTCTATCCGGCATCCGGCGAGATGATAACAGTCGGTGCATTCTACAAACGGTTCAAGGATCCGATCGAGGAAACCTATAACGAGGCGGGTTCCGGTTTGCAATATACCTATCACAATGCGAAGAATGCCGAGACGTTCGGCATTGAGTTGGATATGAAGAAAAGCCTTGCCTTTATCGGATTAAGAGGGTTGAGCTTGGTCTGTAATGCCGCCTATATCCATAGCCGTGTCCGCTTTGAGGAAGGAGCGCCTGAGCGTGACCGGCCATTGGCGGGGCAATCTCCTTATCTGGTGAATGCCGGTCTGTTTTATCAGCACGATGACAAGGGAATCTCCGCTTCGCTACTTTACAACCGTATCGGGAAGCGCATCGAGTCGGTCGGTGTCCCGATGCAGGACCAGAATGAAGATATTCCCGACATATATGAGATGCCTCGTAATTCCCTGGATTTGACTTTTTCGAAGAAGATCGGCAAAGCTGTTGAGATCAAAGCTGGGATTCAGGATATGCTGAACTCTAAAATCGAATACAAACAGTTCGTGAAGTTGACGGACAAGAACGGCGGCAAGCGTGAACGTGAACAGCTGGTACGCAGCTACCGTCCGGGAGTGGATATTAATGTCGGTGTTTCTCTCAAGTTTTAAAGTGAATTAGAATATATCTCTATTACAAACAAAATGTTTTTATTATGAACAGATTTCTATTGAAAGGTTTGGCCTCTGTATGTGCGTTGGCCGTTATGTTTGGAACTGTATCTTGTAGTGATGATGACAAGTCTGATGGCTCTATAGCTGTATCGGCTGTTGCCGTAAGTCCTACGACTGCAACTGTCAAGGTTGGCGAGTCCGTGACATTGTCTGCCACCATTACTCCGGACGATGCAACGGATAAAACGATAACATGGAGTTCCTCCGATGAAAAGGTGGTAACAGTAGATGCCGGTAAGGTGACAGGGGTTACCGAGGGTACTGCCACGATCACCGCTACGACAAAGGATGGCAATAAGACGGCAACTTGTGCTGTGACTGTTTCTAATGAGGCTCCGTCTTCCAAAGAAGTGATCTTGGAGGGAGAGATAACTTCCGATCTTACGCTGAATGCTGCAGATAAGAACTATATGAAAGGTTTTGTTTATGTAAAACCGGGTGCTACGTTGACAATTGAAGCAGGAACGGTCATCAAGGGTATATCTGTTTCTTCCGGTGAAAAGGCTGCCTCTTTGATTATCGAACCGGGTGCGAAGATCATGGCTGAAGGTACGGTTGACAAACCGATTGTCTTTACTTCCGATAAAGAACCGGGCAAGCGTGCGACGGGAGACTGGGGAGGTTTGATTATCTGCGGTAATGCTCGTGTAAACCAGACAAAAAGACCGGTTATCGAGGGTGGACCCGGAACGGAATATGGTAACACGACCTCCGATGAATTTAATGGAGAAAGCTCTGGTAAGTTGAAATATGTCCGTATTGAATTTGCTGGCTATCCTTTGGAACCCGACAAGGAGATCAACGGTCTGACATTCGGTGGTGTCGGTAGTGGTACGGAAGTGGAGTTCGTACAGGTGTCTTATTCTAATGACGATTCGTATGAATGGTTCGGTGGAACGGTCAATGCTAAGCATTTGGTTGCTTACAAAGGTTGGGACGATGATTTCGATACCGATTACGGTTATACGGGTAACTTGCAGTTTCTGTTGAGCGTGCGTGACAAGGACATCGCTGATACTTCCGACTCTAACGGCTTCGAATCCGATAATGATGCAAGTGGTTCTTCCAATACCCCGCTTACGAAGCCTGTCTTCTCCAACGTGACCTTGATCGGTCCGTTCTATGGAAAGGTTTCTGATATGACACAAGCCGAGGTTGAAGCAAAGACAGCCGATGCCGCTAATGGAGCCAAAGGAGGTAAATTCCAGGCTGCCATGCACCTGCGCCGTAATTCGAGTTTGAATGTCTACAACTCCGTATTCACGGGATGGCCTTACGGACTTCGTGCAACGGATAAGAAAGGTACGGCAAATGATGGTATCGCCGTTAAGAATGTAATCTTTGCCGGTATGTGGAAGAACTTCTACGATGACGAAAAGGTAAGCGAGAACTTCTTCAACCGCGCTGGTAACAATACTACTTTGGCAACCACCAACGAAATTATTTCAAAAGACGGTGACTATTCTTCTGTTGTTGCTTCTGCCGTACAAGGAGCCGAATTTGTTGATGAAGTCTTGAATAACAGCTTCTTTGAAAAAGTAACTTACAAAGGAGCTTTTGATGGAACAAACGATTGGACAGCCGGTTGGACAAACTGGGATCCTCAGAACACTGAATATTAAAAAGATGATAAAGAGATTATTATTGACATCAACATTATTGGCAAGTTCTGCCCTGGCAATCCAGGCGCAGGACTTGTTCCTTAGTGAAGGCCAGTATTATACGGACGAGTCTCAAACAACTCCTTACACTGGCCGCTATACCGAGTTTTACGATGATGGTATGTTGAAGATGGAGCTTTTCCTCAAAGACGGCCGTCCCGAAGGAACTTATGTGATTTACTATCCTGATGGAAAGATTGCGGAAGTCCGTTCTTACTATCACGGCATTTTTCATGGAGAATGGCGTACTTATAACGAAGCCGGGCAACTGACCGGTATTGCTTCCTATAAAGATGGGCAAAAAGACGGACCTTGGCGGGTGTGGAACGATAAAGGCATTCTTCGTTTCGAAATGTTTTATGCTAAAGGAAGGAAAAGCGGCATTTGGCGTACTTGGGATGATGATGGCAAGCTGTTGACGGAAGAGAAGCAAGAGGAGTAAGCGTGGGGATCACCATTGCATTCTGCGTAGGCATTGCAGTATTCCTGCAAAACTTATGCAGAATGCAATAAAAAGGCTATCGGTTCCCTAAATCGTCATACAAGGTTTGCAAGAGTGCCTTTCCTTTGCGGAGTCGCAAGTCACTGCCTTTTCGGGGGGCTTCGATCAGAGGTTTGTTCCCTTCGTTGTCATAGACGGATATACCGGTGCTGTCGATAAACCCGAATCCGTTAGAATAAGTATAGAATGCATATTCCGGATAATCGGGACTTAGGATGTTCCGGCTGAAAGTGAAAGTGTCGTGATCGATCCCTAACTGGTTCAATAGGGTGGCGGCAAGATCCGTCTGATTGGCTAATTTATCAATCACGACAGGTTCTTTCACCGCACCGCCGATCCAAAGCATCGGAATATGGTAGCGGCGAGGTTCATAGTTGACCACATCTTTCGGATAAGGATATCCGTGGTCGGAAACGAAAATAACCAGCGTATTTTTCCATACAGGCAATTCTTTCAATTTGTCTATGAAGTTGCCGATACAACTGTCCGTGAAGGCAACCGAGTTCGGATACAGCCCCATTTCGTCCAACCGGTGGTAGGGAACTTCAAACGGCTCATGGCTGCTTAACGTCAGGAAAGTGCTGAGCCAGGGAGCTTGGTTGTCCCGGTTTTTGATGTCTTCGTACAGGTGGCGGAACGTAATATCGTCGTTCGCTCCCCATTTACTCAAGCGGCTGGTGAGCGGAAAGTCACGGTCTGCCGTGATCCGGCTGTAACCGGAACTGAAGAAATAACTCTGCATATTGGTAAAGTTGATATCACCTCCGTACAGCATGTCGGCAACATATCCTTCGTTTGTCAGAGTTTTGGCGATAGAGGGGAGTGTTTGGCTTTTTGCCGGATACTTCATGATAGAAGTGGTCGGCTGTGCCAAATATCCGTTTAACACCGAAACGATTCCTCTGTCTGTCCGGAACGAATTGGCATACATGTTTGTGAAAAGTACTCCTTCCCGACTCAATCGGTTCAGGTTAGGCGTGATGATGGAATCTCCGCCGACCGCTCCGATCGCGTTTGCCGAGAAACTTTCCATCAGGATAATCAATATATTCGGTCGTGAGGTATTGAGAAGGGATTGCAGAGGCTTTTGCTGTAAATCTGCATCTGTGGGATTCGTCCCTTTGCGTCCCCGCGTCGAGTGCGGAGACAAAGTATCCATTACCTCCTTCCTTTCCTCTTCCGGGAAAAAATTGAACTGTGCCGCAAAATCCTGTTGCTTGCTAAGTGAAGCGATCAGGCTGAAACAAGGATTGATTGCCGAATGGTTGAGGAATTGGTTTTGGCTGAAATATACCATCCCCACGTTCGCCGTCGAAGTCGTTACGCCTCCTCGTATCGGAATGAAGAGTATCCCTCCTGACAGGATAATGATAAGGCTTCCGCCCAACCGTTTCCGCACCAGTGTTTCAGGGAAGAGCGGAACGATAAACCTCTTCAACACCCAATATATCCCGAAAGCATATACGGCGAACATTAGCAATTGGGCAAAGAATTGCCCCAGCGGTACACTTGCCATCGCATCGCCGGGTGATTGAAGATAGAAGAAAAGAGTCGCATCCAGCCTGAATCCCCAGTAGCCGTATAAAGCCACATCCACGGAAAAGATCGCTGCGATCAATACCGCCATGATTCCGAAATATCCTTTCAGCAGTTTCCTGTAAAAAGACCCCGGCAACCATACCGAAACTAACGTCATCAGCAAAGGTAACGTCGTCAGATAGCCGGCTATCGTACAGTCCAACAGTAACCCGTGTGTAATTACCTTAAGGTAATCGATTAGCGAACATCCGCTCGCTAAGGCATGGTGGTACAGCATAAACACAGGCTTCTGGATTGCCAGTAGCGGTAACCACATGAAATATAGGGCAAGGAGGAAGAGGATTCTTTTTTTCATATACAGGGAAGGTATCGGAAAAAGAACCAGATATGCGTTATCCGCATATCTGGTTCTTCTTCTGGAAAGTTATCGATGCTTGTTTATTTATAAAGCTTTTCTCTCAGCTCGGCAACCATCGGATCGGTAATATAATCGTCGTATTCCATTATACGGTCGATGATGCCGTTCGGAGTCAGCTCGATGATGCGGTTGGCAACCGTCTGGATGAACTCGTGGTCATGGCTGGAGAACAGGATGTTTCCTTTGAATGACTGCAATGTGTTGTTGAACGCTTGGATGGATTCCAAATCCAGGTGGTTGGTCGGCGTGTCGAGGATGATACAGTTGGCATCCGTCAACATCATGCGGGAGATCATACAACGCATCTTTTCACCTCCGGAAAGTACACTCACTTTCTTCAACAGCTCTTCGCCGGAAAACAGCATACGTCCGAGGAAGCCTTTCAGGAAGACCTCGTTCGTGTCGGGCGAGAACTGGCTCAGCCAGTCGATCAGGTTATAATCCGAGTTGAAATACTTGGAGTTGTCGAGCGGCAGATAGGTCGTCGTGATGGTTTGTCCCCATTGGTACGTTCCGGCATCGGCCTTTTCTTCTCCGTTGATGATTTGGAAAAGGGCGGTCATCGCACGCGGGTCGTGACTGATGAATACGATCTTGTCGTCTTTCTCCACGTTGAAGTTGAGGTCCTGGAAAAGGACTTTCCCGTCGATGGACTTTGTCAGCCCCTTTACTTCCAATATCTGGTTGCCCGGTTCGCGGTTGGGCGTGAACAGGATACCCGGATAGCGTCGTGAAGAAGGCTTGATCTCTTCGATGTTCAGTTTCTCCAACATCTTCTTGCGGCTGGTCGTCTGTTTAGACTTCGCTACGTTGGCACTGAAACGGCGGATGAACTCTTCCAATTCTTTCTTCTTTTCTTCCGCTTTCTTATTCTGGTTCTGCTGCTGGCGGAGTGCTAACTGGCTGGATTCGTACCAGAAGCTATAGTTTCCGGCGAACATCTGCAGTTTACCGAAGTCGATATCTACCGTATGCGTACAGACAGAGTCGAGGAAGTGACGGTCGTGGCTGACAACCAACACGGTGTGTTCGAAGTTCGCCAGATAGTTTTCAAGCCACATGACGGTTTCAAGGTCGAGGTCGTTGGTCGGCTCGTCCAGCAACAGGTTATCAGGCTGTCCGAAGAGGGCGCGTGCCAGCAGGACACGTACTTTCTGCTTACCGCTCATGTCCTTCATCAGTGTGTAATGGAATTCTTCCGCGATACCCAAGCCGCTCAACAGGGCGGCGGCATCACTTTCTGCATTCCAGCCTTCCATCTCGGCGAACTTCTCTTCCAGTTCCGATACGCGGATACCGTCGGCATCGCTGAAATCAGGTTTTGCATACAGGGCGTTTTTCTCGCTCATCACCTCCCAAAGGGTGGTGTGTCCCATCAACACTGTGTCCATTACGGTGTATTCATCAAATGCGAAGTGGTCCTGACTCAATACGGAAAGGCGTTCACCCGGTCCTAAAGACACTGTTCCGCGTGTAGGATCCAGCTGTTTGCTGATAACACGGAGGAATGTTGATTTACCGGCGCCGTTAGCCCCGATGATACCGTAGCAGTTGCCCGGCGTGAACTTCATATTGACATCCTGAAACAGGATACGTTTTCCGAACTGTACGTCCAGATTGTTAACCGTTATCATATCTTATATACCTATTAATTTGCTTTTGAATGGGCAAAGGTACGAAAAATATCGCAAACCCATAGCTTTATGGATACTAACGCATAGGGTTAGCTTCTGTAAAGCTATGGGTTTGTTATTCCTTTCTGAAGTTTTATTTATACAATCCTTCTCTTGACAGCAGATGTTCCAAGTTGGCTACTCCCAGCGTCACGATCGCCATTACTGTAGCGGCATGTTCCTGATATTCCGGGATGCTTTTGCTGTAAGTGTCGCGTTCGGTGTGCCAGATCTCACCGTAGTTGAAGTTGTATCCTTTGATGTCCTTTTCGTTGAAGGCGATGGCCGGGACTGCTTCGACAGCAAAAACGGATGCATCCGTACCGGCAGGTTTGGCAGGTTTGGTGAACGGGCCGGCTTCTTTCACTTCGAACGGATAGTCGGGATGGATCTTCTTGACGGGCGCGCATATCTTCACGAAGTCCTGATACATCGCTTTCGGAACATTGAGTCCGACGGGAGGTGTCGGGCCTCCGTCGCGGTTGAACAAGTTGGAGATTTTATCTAATTTATCTTTATTGGCTTTCACCCAGGCTGTAGAACCTAACAATCCGAATTCTTCGCCAGCAAAAGCACAGAATAACATCGTCCGTTTAGGCTTCGCACCGGATTTCATGATCATGCGGGCCGCTTCCATCACCGGAGTGACGCCGGAACCGCAGTCCACGCCACCTGTCGCCACGTCGAACGCATCCAGATGACCACTCGCCATCACATACTCGTCCGGATATTTACAGCCTTTGATCTTACCGATCACATTATAGTATTTTACCGGTCCCATACGAAAATGGTTACGGATATCGAACTCAAGGAAGAAGGTGCGGCGTTCCTTTACCATTTGCTTGATGGCCGCATACTGGTGTTCGTCTAACTTGATGTCGCAGACGTCCGGCAGGTTGTCAAACGTGAAAGTCGGATCGTGTATGATTGCCTTGTCATAGAGGGCACGCAAAGGGACGGTGGCCGATTGGATAAAACCCAATACGCCGGCTTCGCACATCTGTTTGTAGAACAAGGCTGGGACATCCTCTTTCAATGGTAGCAGCGGGTTGTCGGTATTGTTGCGCCAGTTATCCTCCATGATCTGGCGGTTCTTTTTGGCCGTTTCGTTGTTTTCGGCAATGGTGGCAGCACGGATGGAGTCGCCTTTGGCGGAACGGTCGACCGGCCAGCCGACATTCTTCCCGTTGATCAGCACCCAAGCCCCTTTTAGTTGTCCTTTCATGCGGTCGAACTCGCTTTGGGTAAGCGGTTCCTGTAAGACATGTCCGCGTTGTACACCCTTTGTTCCGGCGGTGTAGGAGGGAGTGACGAAATGCAGTTCCATCCCGTTTTCACCCAACAGTTTGCCGAACCACGGTCCTCGGTTGAAGCCGACCGGCAGCGTGCCGGCCTCTTGTAGTTCTACTTCCAGTCCCCATTCCGTAAATTTCGAGGCAACCCATTCAACTGCATTATCGTATGCGTTCGAGCCGATCACACGGCCGCCGATGCGGTTGGTGAGTATATCCAAATGATCCATCACTTGATTATCCGTTTGACCGATTTCGATGATTTTGTTTACAGCTGCGTCCTGTGCCATGACCGAATGAACAGTCATGCAAGCCATCGAAGCCCAAATAAGTAAAGTCCGTTTCATATTGTGTGTTTTTATGGTAATGCAAATTAAGATATAAAAAGCGTCTGCTCCAAATCTCCGCAAAGGTAAAAGTAGGCTTCAGGCAGGAATGACAACGTGTGTAAGGTCCCATTGTTATCTTCATCACGTTGCCGTTTAGGTTTCTTAATAAGGTAAATGCGAGGTGTATTCTTAGATTATACTTACTTTTGTATTTGAAACAGAAATAGGAATATGATATTTTACTTTACTGGAACTGGAAACTCTCTTTGGGTGGCAAAGGCTCTGAGTGAGGCGCTGGGAGAACAGTTGGTTTCAATTGCAGAAGAACTGCATAAGGAAAAGGATGGTTGGGGCTATCCGGTTCGTCCGGATGAAAAGATATTGTTTGTCTATCCTGTGCATTCCTGGGGACCGGCGGTGTCTGTGACCCGTTTTATCTCTCGTCTGACTTTAAACGGATATACTGGACAATCGGTCTATTCCGTTTCTACCTGTGGAGATGAATGCGGATATACAGATCGACTGATCGGGAAAGCTTTGGAAAAAAGAGCGATATCGCTAACGGCAGCATACTCTGTCATTATGCCGAACAACTATATCTTGCTGCCTGGTTTCGATGTAGACGACAAAGATGTGGAGGAACGGAAACTGCAGGATGCCCCGGCACGTGTGGCCGAGATTATCGAAGCGATCCGGGAGCATGGGCAGGACGCTTTGTATCATACAGGAAGCATGCCCGGTTTGAAAAGCTACTGGATTTATCCTCTTTTTGCCCATCTGGCTATCGGAAGTAATTCTTTCCGGGTGACGGATGTTTGTATTTCCTGTGGGTTATGTGAACGGATTTGTCCGACCGGAACGATCAGCATGCAGGCAGGGAAGCCTGTTTGGACGGATACCTGTGTGCAGTGTGTCGCTTGCATCCACCGCTGTCCGGTTCGTGCGATCGAATATGGAAAGGGAACGCTGAAAAAAGGGCGATATCATCACCCTGAGATTAAATAATAAACGAAACAGATAAAAATGAAACGATTAGTAGCGACAGCCCTGGTGGCCCTGATGTTGGCGAGTTGCCAGGAAGCACCGAAAGGTTATGTGATAAATGGAGAAGTGACCGGCAGGACGGAAGGGAAAGTCTATCTCAAGTCCTTCCGGAATAAGATGTTTTTTGATGTCGATACGGCAGAATTAAAAGAGGGAAAATTTACTTTTAAGGGAGAAGTGGATCAGCCTTTATTGTTTGGTCTGGCAACAGAAGATATGAATTATCCGGTTCAGTTCTTTGTCGAAAATACGAATATGGATGTGAGGATAAGTAATGACGGCGAAACGATTACGGTCCGTAATTCTCCTGTCAATACAATCTTTCAGGAGAATGCCGAGAAGGTTTTTGAAGAAGGGTATGACATAGACAGTCTGATCACCAAGTATCCGGCTTCGCCTGCCGCCGCTTTTTATCTGTATCGTTACTTCACTTACCAGTTGCCGCTGGATGAACTGAAAGCGACTCGTGCTAAGATTTCTTCCGAACTGGCCGGTTGTCCGTATGTAAAAGATTTGGATGGTATTATCAAGCAGTTGGAAAATGTGCAGATAGGGAAGGTGGCTCCTGAATTTTCGTTGCCAGATACGGCGGGAGTATCTGTTTCGCTTTCTGATTTCAGAGGTAAATATGTACTGTTGGATTTCTGGGCATCCTGGTGTCCTCCTTGTCGTCGCGAGAATCCGAATGTGGTAAAGGCGTTTAATGAATATAAAGATAAAAACTTTACGATTGTGGGGATTTCCCTGGATAAGGATAAAAGTAAGTGGATGAAAGCGATTGCCGACGATAATCTGGCTTGGACACATCTTTCCGATTTGAAATATTGGGATTCGGAAATTCCGGCTCTTTACGGGGTTCGTGGTATTCCGGCCAATGTCCTGCTGGATCCTGATGGAGTGATTGTCGCTAAAAACATAACTGGCGAGGATTTGCACAAAAAACTGAAAGAAGTAATCAAATAAACGATGTGGAAGTACGGTTTTCTGACTTTGTTCCTTCTTTTCTGTCTCTGTCTTTCGGCGACAGAAAAGAAGGATTTCGAAAAAGCGGAGCGTGAACAGTGTCCGTCCTATTACAGTTGTCGATTGGCAAAAAGAATGGCAGCGGATTGAGTCTATTATCCGTTCTATGGAACTTTCCTTGCCGGATTACGATGCCGATTGCAAAGAAATAGAAGACCGTCTGGACCGGGGAGAATATGTGGGGCATCACAGCAAGGTTTTCGAAGAATCTTATTCGCCGCATTATCGTATAATCAGCAGGCAAATATTTGAAAAGGAGTTACGGCCCTTGCTGTGAAAAAACGAGTTTACTCTTCGTCTTCCGGCTCCTCGAAGTCAAACTCGAAATCAAATCCGTCGTTCATCATCCCCAGATCGGTAAACTGCTCCAGTTCGCGACGGTCTTTCTTGGTCGGACGGCCTAAGCCGCGTGCACGGTCTACGAATCCGGATATGCGGTTCATTTCCAATATTTCGTATTGGTCGGGAGTAGTGACGTTTTCCAGATAATCAGGCACCAGTTTGGCTCCCATACGGCGTTCTGTTAAATCGAGTACCTTGAAGGAAAAGGTTATAGGTGGCTTTCGGACC
>ENA-UEPL01001038-UEPL01001038.1-human-gut-metagenome-genome-assembly--contig:-NODE-1038-length-22904-cov-35.733342_pt1 | contig 22904 bp, 22 predicted proteins | sample MGYA00242896_ERZ507908 | MGnify/ENA primary metagenome ERZ507908 (study PRJEB26167, sample SAMN06115518) | human gut metagenome | host: Homo sapiens | place: China:Chongqing | collected 2015-08-20...
GGGAAAGAAAGTGGTCAAACTGGGAAATACGAATGACAAAGATACTACTGATCATACTACTTTAAATCTTTTTGGTGTTAGAATTGGATATTATGAGGAAGGTGGTATTTATACCCCATCAAATCCTAAAGTACACAAAAGAGTTGCTAAGATAAAGAAGATTCGGATTCCGGACTCGGTTGTATCAATAACACCAAGTTGTTTCTTTGATGTGCAGGAAGGAAAGGAGATTAATATTCCAAAGGGTGTGAAGAAAGAGGTTGTAAATCAGTTTACGAGGGTGAAGTGGAAGAAAGTAAAAATATCGTCAAAGAACAAAACGTATAAAGTAAAGAATGGCTGCCTACTTTCTAAAAATGGAAAGGTGATGTATGGTCTTGTATATAAGAAGAAAAGGGTAGTTGTGCCGAAAACGGTAACAGCGATTAAAACAATGGGTACCGGAGATGCAGCACGTAGTGAAACAATTCACGGATTGGCTTTTTTTGGATGTGAGACATTGGTGCTTCCAAAGAGCGTAAAAAATGTCTGTATTTTTAGTTATTCAATGATGAAAGTGGAGGTGGATTCTGGCAGTCAGTATTTTGCATCAAAGGATGGATCGTTATACGATAAAAAAGACGGCAGACTGGTATGGCTGTATCAGACCGATGGAATATGAGGGAGTATTGGTTCAGGGAATTATTGATGTATTCTGGCTGGAGAATGATAAAATAGTGCTGCTTGATTATAAGACAGACAGGGTAAACGCTGCTAAAGAGCTTATCGACAGATACAGCACACAGCTAAAACTGTATGCTGATGCACTTGGGAGAATTTTTTCTACAGATGGTCAAAGCATACAGGCGGATGAGAGGCTCATATATTCATTCCATTTACAGCAGACAATTGTTACCTGTCGTGAATATAAAAAATAGTGGCAAGTCACAGCAATCTATTATATAATGTCTAACAGGCGGTACAAAAATACAATATATTAATATATCAATATATCAGACATAATTGCTGTATGAACAGCTGTATATAAAGCCAAAGAAAAGAGATAATTTACATGGAGGAATATAATATGTACGAGTACGATGACGAGGTATTAGATACATTTTTAAAGAAACAGACACAGCTTTTTAGTGAGGAGGTCGCAGATACTCCGGAGGCAGCAGAGGAATTTTTAGAGGACTGCATGGCTGTGGTATGTAAGAATATAAAGGAAGTAAGAGATTATTTTGATGAGGCAGGCTCAGATATTTCGGGCATGTCAGATGATGAGCTTATGGACCAGAGTGAGGTCTTTGCTATTGCGGACGGCAGATTCCTTGTTGTGGAAGGATAGCAGGTATGAAGTATTTTAAGAAAACGATGTGTATGCTGCTTGCATCAGCGACACTGCTCACCGGCTGCAGCATTGGCGGCAAGGAGATAGTGCTTGATATAAATACTACGAACAGCCATACGGTTTTTTCCGTGGACAATATGAAGTGCGATAAGACGGAGGCACTCATATATTTAGCCAATTACAAAAATCTGTACGGCACTATGTATGATGTAAACCTGCTTGAGACAGATGATGCGTCGAACGTGGAAAAATATATCAGGGATGTCACTGTTGATGAGCTGACGCGCATATACTGCATGGTTTCAATTGCAAAGCAGAAGAAGATTACACTTACAGACAAGGAAAAGAGTAGTGTGTCAAAGGCTGCAAAGGAATACCATGATTCATTAAATGAAGCTGAAAAGAAATTCACAAAGGCTGATTTATCAGACATTGAGAGCGCATACGAGCATTATGCGATTGCGCAAAAGCTGTATAATTCTCTATCGAAGGGCGTTGATACAGAGGTGAGTGATGAGGATGCAAGAGTTATCCATATACAGAAAATCTTTGTTAAGAGCAAGGAGAGTGCAGATTCTGTGAGCCAGAAGCTTTTGTCAAAGGAAGATTTTGCAGCAGTTGCATCAGGCAGCAGTGAGGACAGTCAGACAGAGCTGTATGCGGCAAAGGGCACTCTGCCACAGGAGGTTGAGGCTGTAGCATTTGAGCTTGGCGATGGAGAGACATCTGATATGATAACCACAGATGACGGCTACTATTTCATCAAGTGTATATCCAAGCTGGACCGGGAAAAAACAGAGCAGAACAAGGTCACTATACTGCAAAAGAGACAACAGGAGCAGTTTAATGATGACTACGAGCACTTTGTAAAAAAAGCAGGGTTTAGTTTAAACAGTGACCTGTGGGATTCAATCAGTATAAAGGATGAAAAGGATGTGAAAACAAGCTCCTTTTTTACTGTGTACAATAAATACTTTCAGGCCGACAATTGAACAGGCAGATAATAATTAATAATAGACAGGAGCATATAATATGGACTGGGAATTTGACATCCTGTATGCAATTCAGAGCATCAGAACACCGTTTTTAGACAAGGTAATGGCGTTTTTATCCACCATCGGAAATGCAGGAGCATTGTGGATTGTGATAGGTGTAGTGCTTTGTATTTCAAAAAAATACCGCCGTGGAGGTATGCAGATGCTTTCGGCAGAGCTTTTGAGCTTTATAGTGGGCAATCTGATAATAAAAAATATGGTCGACAGATTGAGACCATGTCAGATAGATGAGACAGTCAGTCTTATTGTAAAGATACCGTTTGACTCATCATTTCCTTCGGGACACACGTTAAACGGCATAACAGCGGCAGTGACACTTATGTTTATAGACAAAAGAATGGGAATACCGGCGATTGTACTTGCGGTACTTATAGCGTTTTCACGTATGTACAACTTCATGCATTTCCCAACGGATATCCTGGCAGGAGCAGTGCTTGGGGTGGTATCGGCTGTGTTTGTGAACTTTTTGTTTAAGAGAGCCGGTAAGAGCGGGATGACTAAATAAAGCTAAAGAAGTGTCACATAAAATGGCATAAATAATAACGTATAATTAACGAATACAAATAATTAATAAAAAGCTGTATACATGCAGGTCTATGAAACCTGCATAGTGTACAGCTTTTTTATGAGATGTTAACAGTAAAATTACTTTGATAGATTACTTTGTGAGAAGAAGCATGATATCATTACTTCTCTTTACAAATTTAGTCATCTGGTCAACTGAAAGCGGCTGGTTAGAAAGCATTGCAAGGTCGTAAAGCTGCTCAGCAAACATTGGAACATGCTCAGAATCCTTATTGTCTAAGATGTACTTTACAAGCTCGTTGTTGGCATTTAATGTGAGTGTCTGGTCAGCGGCAAACATGCTTGGATCCATTCCGCCCATGCCTCCGGCTGCGTACATCTTCATCATATCCTGCATACGTCTGCCCTGCTCTGAGAGTGTGAGCACAGATGCTACATCTGCGTTCTTAAGGTTTTCTACCTTTACAGTGAGCTTGTCATTGTTCAAAGCCTTCTTGAATACCTCTGAGAGAGTAGTGGTTGCCTCAGTGAGGTCTGCACCGGATTCATCCTTGAGAGACTCTGTGAGGTCTGCATCTATTCTCATGAACTTGTAGTGGTCATTTCTCTGCTCAAGCTGTGTGATGAATGAGGTATCGATATTGTGGTCAAGAATAACAGCGTTCATGCCCTGCTCCTTGAACAGCTTGATATACTGACCCTGCTGTACTACATCTGTGACATAGTAAACTGTATTTTTCTCAGGTTCCTTGTTTTCATCAGTGTTGGCTGAGCTGTCTGCATTTGCATCAGTATTTTCAGCTTTTTTTGTATCATCAGAAGCATCAGCACTTTCTGCATCTGTTTTTCCATCATCCGCAACAGGTGCGAGCAGCTCCGGAAGAGTCTGATACTTGTCATTGATATCCTTGAAAAGAATATAGTCGTTTATCTTGTCGCAGAACTTCTCGTCCTTTAAGCAGCCAAACTTGATGAATGGGCTGATGTCATCCCAGTATTTCTCATAGGCTTCCTTATCTGTCTTGCACATACCGATGAGCTTGTCAGCTACTTTTTTGGTGATGTACTCAGAAATCTTCTTTACGAAGCCATCATTCTGGAGAGCAGAACGTGATACGTTAAGCGGTAAATCAGGACAATCTATAACACCCTTAAGGAGCATCAAAAACTCAGGAATGACCTCCTTGATATTGTCTGCGATAAATACCTGGTTGTTGTAAAGCTTAATAGTTCCCTCGATTGAGTCGTACTCTGTGTTGATCTTAGGGAAGTAGAGGATACCCTTTAAGTTGAAAGGATAGTCCATATTCAGGTGAATCCAGAAAAGAGGCTCCTTGTAGTCTAAGAATACCTTTCTGTAAAACTCCTTGTATTCCTCGTCGGTACACTCATTCGGGTTCTTGGTCCAAAGTGGGGTTGTATCATTGAGCGGAACAGGGCGCTTAACGATTTTAAGCTGATCCTTTGCAGGAGATACCTCTACCTGCTCCTTCTCGCCCTTGTCATTTTCTTTTTCCTCGTACTTGGCGTCCTCATGGATTTCCTCGATGACAGTGTCAGTATCACGCTTGTCGGCCTTGTCTATTGTCTCGTACTCTTCAGGAGCATTTTCTTTTGCAAGGTAAATCTCAGTAGGCATGAAAGAACAGTACTTCTCGATAACCTCACGTGCGCGGTACTCGTTTGCGAACTCAAGACAGTCGTCGTTTAAGTAGAGAGTAATCTCTGTTCCGACGTCGTCCATGTCGCCATCCTCCATGTTGTACTCTGTGCCACCGTCACATGACCAGTGTACAGGTGTAGAGCCTTCTTTATAAGAGAGAGTATCAATTGTTACCTCGTCAGCTACCATGAATGCTGAGTAGAAGCCGAGACCGAAATGACCGATAATCTGGTCATCATTTGACTTGTCCTTGTATTTCTCGATGAAGTCGGTAGCACCTGAAAAAGCGATACGGCTTATGTATTCCTCAACCTCATCAGCTGTCATACCAAGACCGTTATCTATAATCTTTATTGTTTTTTCGTCAGGGTTTACGAGCACCTGAATCTTGCCCTTATAGTCTGCAGGAAGGGAATATTCACCCATCATGTCGAGCTTTTTGAGCTTAGTGATGGCATCGCAGCCGTTTGAGATGAGCTCACGATAGAAGATATCGTGGTCTGAATATAACCATTTCTTTATAATAGGGAACAGGTTGTCGCTGTCAATTGAAAGATTGCCGTGTTTTTCTGTCATTTTTACACACTCCTTGTTTTTTATTTTACATTTACGCCGCGGTTATGAGCTGTGAAGTTGCGGTGTAGCAGCCAATAATTCCTCAGAGAAAATATGAAGTCAGCCACAGGATTTTGTATGGATAGTTTGTGGCATGATTTTGGTTGCGCCGCTTTGTCCGGTAATGGAACCCTATGGCAGTTCATATTTTATCTTCGGAACAACTGTCTGCTACCCGCAAATTTAGCTTATTTCCGCGAGTGTAGGTCATTTAATATTTGCAGTAAATCAGCTTGTTTTATAAGCATAATAAAATAATAGTTCGCATTATCGGAAAAGTCAATAGAAAATTAGCACTCAAAAATAGTGAGTGCTAACAAAACGACAGAAAACCGCATGAATTGGGTATTTTTGGAATTGTGAAAAGTTTATAAACTTATTTTTCACTGGACATTGTGGCGTAAAAATGCTAGGATTTATTTTATAATATAGATATAAGGAGACTGATATGTTACAGACAGGTATTAAAGGTAAGAAAGAGATTACAGTGACTTTGGATAAGACAGCGAAGGCTATGGGAAGCGGTACGATGGATGTGTTTGCTACTCCGGCTATGATTGCGCTGATGGAAAATACAGCTTTTGAGAGTGTTGCGCCTGAGCTTGAGGAGGGAAGTGGTACTGTTGGTACTGCGCTTGATATTAAGCATGTTTCGGCTACACCGGTTGGCATGAAGGTGACTTGTGAGTCGGAGCTTGTAAAGGTGGATGGTAGAGCGCTCACTTTTTCTGTAAAGGCTTTTGATGAGGCAGGACTCATTGGTGAGGGTACTCATGAGCGTTTTATAGTATTTGAGGAGAAATTCCAGAAGAAGGCAGATGACAAAGCAAAGTAGAACGGATTTAGGTAGTAAAACACCGGAAATCAAAACGGAGAAACGTAAGGCCGTAGGTGGTGATTGTAAAGAATCTAACATCGAAGGAAAAAGTGCGAGGAAATACAGCAGAAGATGGGATATCATTGTGACAGCCTTTGATTTTGTGACTAATTTTTCAGAGAGTTCTATTTCTGCATACGCAGGGCAGGCAGCCTTCTTTTTGATGCTGTCGTTTTTCCCGTTTTTATTGTTTTTCTTTTCGCTGCTGAGCTGGACACCGCTTACAGAGGCTGATTTTTTGATGTGGGCGAGCTCGTTTATTCCGGAGTCGTTTGGTGACATCATGAAGGATCTGGCAAGTGAGGTGTATGCCAGCGGCACAGGCAGGCTTTCTATCACGATGATTACAGCTGTGTACTTAAGCTCAAAGGCTTTTATTTCGTTTCAGCTTGGGCTTGATGATATGTACCATGTGAAGGAAAACAGAAATTTTATTTTGCGGCGCATATATTCGGTGCTTTACAGTATCGTTTTTGCACTGGCGCTCATTTTTTTACTGGGTATCATGGTGTTTGGAAATATGCTCAGGAAGATGTATTTTTCGAATGTTCATCATATAATTGGAAGTATAATAGGCAGTGTGGTCGATTATCGTCTGGTAATCTGCCTGCCGGTGCTTATTTTATTTTTCTGGGTGATCTATGTGTTTCTGCCAAACAAGAAGCATAGGGCAAAGTACCAGCTGCCGGGAGCGGTATTTGCGGCTGCTGCATGGATGATTTTTTCGGGAATCTTTTCTGTGTACGTGGATAAATACAATAATTATTCTTCATTTTATGGCACAATGACCACTATTGCGCTTATAATGGTATGGTTATATGGCTGCATGTATGTGCTTTTCATAGGCGGTATAATAAACCGCACATGGGAGGAGCGTATGGAGGCAAAAAAATATTATAAATAGTAAATTCGGAGGCTTCGAATATATGGATAATAATAAAGAAATGATAGAAGGGCTTGTATCACAGATACTTGACGATTATCATGATGACAAAATCATAAATCAGCAGGCACTTTTTTCACAGCCGGACAAGGAGGCTGTTTGTGATCTGCTCTCAAAGCTTATTAAGATAATGTATCCGGGCTATTTCAAGGGCACGAGCTTCAGATATTACAACCTGGACAGCCAGATTGCTGTTCTTTTGGAGGATATTATGTACAATCTGCGCAAGCAGGTGGTGCTTGCCTTGCCGCAGAATCCTAAATACAGGAGCTTATCACATCACGAGCTTGTCAATATGTCTGAGAAAATCAGCAATGATTTCTTTAAAAGGATTCCAAAAATCAGAGCTTTGGTGGAGACTGATGTGGCTGCGTTTTTTGACGGAGACCCTGCAGCCTACAATTACAATGAGATTATCCTTTGCTATCCGGGACTGCTTGCAATCACTACAAACCGTATAGCCCACGAGCTTCATCTGCTTGGAGTACCGCTCATCCCGCGTATGATGACAGAGCATGCACACAGCAAGACCGGTATTGATATCCATCCGGGTGCCACTATTGGCAAGAATTTCTTTATAGACCACGGAACAGGCATCGTGGTCGGTGAGACTACTATCATCGGTGACAATGTCAAGGTATATCAGGGTGTGACTATCGGAGCACTTTCTACCAGAGGCGGTCAGAAGCTAAAGGGCGTGAAGAGACATCCAACTATCGAGGATAATGTCATCATCTATGCCGGAGCTTCTATACTTGGTGGTGAGACTGTCATCGGAAGAGGTGCTGTCATCGGAAGTAATGCATTTATTACCTCATCTATCGAGCCGGGGGCTCGTGTGAGCATCAAAAACCAGGAGCTTTCCATCAGAACAGGAGAGCGAAAGGAGCTTGTGGCCAGCGAGATGGAGACTGATCCGAGCTGGTTTTACGTAATATAATATTATAATATATTTTTTTGACTGAGGTCGGTACGCGCGCCCCGGGCACTTAGTGTCCGGGGCGCGCGTACTATTAGCCACAACTGAAAAAAGTAAGAAAAATCTAAAAAATATTATTGACATCTAAGCAACGTTAGAGTATACTAACAGCCGTAAGAGGTACCAAATGATGTTTTTTATCATTAAAGTCGTGAAGAAAAGACGTGAAAAGAGGTAAATATGATGCCATTATCAATGAGTGGTGCTGGGGAGGCACAGATAATCAAGAAAATCGGCGGAAAGGAAGAGGTGAGATCTTTCCTTGAGAAGCTGGGCTTTGTAGTAGGCACAGAGGTGACTGTCATCTCAGAGATAGCCGGCAATATGATAGTCAATGTAAAGGGCGCCAGAGTAGCAATCGGCAAGGACATGGCAAATAAGATCATGGTCTGATATAACATATGTAACAGGCATGGATATAGCATGTATGACATATATAACATATATAACATATATAACATATATAACACATACAACACATGCATCAATGTGCTGTATAAGCTGTAATAATTTAAGATTTAAACGACTTTGTATATGATATTATGCAAACGTTTATATAAATTTTTTAAACAACAATAAAATTAAAAAAGGAGTAGTCAGCATGAAGACATTAAAGCAAGCCAAAGTAGGCGAGACAGTCAAGGTTGTCAAGCTCACAGGCCAGGGTGCAGTCAAGAGACGTATCATGGATATGGGAATTACTAAGGGTGTTGAGATATTTATCCGCAAGGTGGCACCGCTTGGCGATCCGGTAGAGGTGACAGTGAGAGGCTATGAGCTATCACTTCGTAAGGACGATGCCTCTATGATAGAAGTAGAGTAAATTTTTTTTGACTATAGGTTAGCAAATACAAACTATAGGCAGAATGAGCAAACAAAAATAAGGAGATTAAAACATGGCAGTAAAAATTGCTCTCGCAGGAAACCCGAACTGCGGAAAAACAACACTGTTCAATGCCTTAACAGGTGCCAATCAGTATGTTGGTAACTGGCCTGGTGTTACAGTTGAGAAAAAAGAGGGAAAGCTTATCGGTCACAAGGATGTAGACCTGGTGGATTTACCGGGTATCTACTCACTTTCTCCATATACTCTCGAGGAGGTTGTTGCAAGAAATTACTTAATCGGAGAGCAGCCTGATGCGATTATCAATATCGTGGACGGAACAAATATCGAGCGTAATCTGTATCTGACAACACAGATTATCGAGCTTGGTATTCCGGTGCTTATGGCTGTCAATATGATGGACATTGTAAAGAAAAACGGAGACACAATAAATATCAAAGCACTTGGAGAGAAGCTCGGCTGTGAGGTTGTTGAGATTTCAGCTTTAAAGAAGACAGGAATCAAGGAGACTGCAGAGAAGGCAATCCAGATTGCAAAGTCAGGTAAATCCGTTCAGAGGGTACATCACTTCGCAGATGATGTGGAGAGTACAATCGCAGGCATCGAGGATAAGCTTGGTCTTGCAGTAGCAGAGAATCAGAAGAGATTCTTTGCAATCAAGCTTTTAGAGCGTGACTCAAAGATTTCTGAGGTATTAAAGAGTGCTCCAAATGTAGACGCAGAGATTAAAGCTCTCGAGGACAAATACGATGATGATACAGAGAGTATCATCACAAACGAGAGATATCAGTACATATCTTCAATCATCGGCTCATGTGTAAAGAAGGCACGCGCCGGAAAAGAGACAGTATCAGACAAAATTGATAAGATTGTTACAAACAGATTTTTGGCACTGCCTATTTTCGCACTCATCATGTGGGCTGTATATTATGTTGCAGTATCATCACTTGGTGGAATTGTAACAGATTGGACAAACGACACACTCTTTGGTGAGTGGATTCAGCCGGCAGTACAGACATTTATGGAAAATGTAGGCTGCTCTGAATGGCTCGTATCACTTGTAGTTGACGGTATCATCGGAGGTCTTGGTGCACCTATCGGATTTGCACCACAGATGGCTATCGTATTCTTATTCCTCTCAATCCTTGAGGACTGCGGATACATGGCACGAGTAGCTTTCATCATGGACAGAATCTTCCGTAGATTCGGTCTCTCAGGAAAGTCCTTCATCCCATTCCTCATCGGATCAGGATGTGGTGTACCTGGAATCATGGCAACACGTACTATAGAGAACGAAAAAGACCGTCGTATGACAATGATGACAGTAACAAATATCCCATGTGGAGCAAAGCTTCCTGTTATCGCACTTATCGCAGGCTTTATCATGGGTGACGGCTGCTGGTGGATGGCACCTCTTATGTACTTTGCAGGAATCGGCCTCACAATCATCTACTGTATCATTTTAAAGAAGACAAGAGCATTTGCAGGAGAACCTGCACCGTTCGTAATGGAGCTCCCACAGTATCATATCCCTTCAGTAAAGGGTGTGCTGTTACACGTATGGGAGAGAGTATGGGCATTCATTAAGAAGGCCGGAACAATCCTCTTCCTCTGCTGTGCAGTTATGTGGTTCCTTTCAAGCTTTGGCATCCAGGATGGCGCATTCGGACTTGTTGACACAGAAAACAGCTTACTCGCAGTAATCGGATCTGCAATCGCAGTTATCTTTGCACCACTTGGATTCGATACATGGCAGGCAGTTGCATCATCACTCTCAGGCTTTGTAGCAAAAGAGGGTATCGTTTCAACAATGGGTGTACTCTCAGGACTTGGAGAGGTAGAAGAGTATGCAGTAAGCATGCATGATCAGTTTGCAGCATTCTTCCCAACAACAATGGTAGCAGTATCATTCTTGCTGTTCAACCTGTTTGACTCACCATGTCTTGCAGCTATCTCAACAACAGCAAAGGAGCTTAACAACCGTAAGTTCTTCTGGTTTACAATCATTTTCCAGAACGTATCAGCTTACTGTGTAACACTTATGTTCTACCAGATTGTGGGACTTTGCATAGGTGAGGTAGCCTTCAACTTCTGGACAGTAGTTGCATTTGTACTCCTTGCAGGTGTATTATACTTATTGTTCAGAAAAGACCCTAATAAGGCAACAGCAAAGAGCACTTCATTTGCGGCATCAAACGTGTAATAGGCGTTTAAATGAGAATCAATCTGGAATTTAACACGGCAGACCTCATAGCAGTCATAGTTCTTCTATGCCTGCTGGGGCTTGCCGTAAAGATAATAATAGGATTTTTCAAGGAAAAGAAATAATGCAGTAGTATATTTAGTAGCATTTGTAGTGAATAGGAGATGATGACATGCTGGCTGATATCATTGTAATTGCAATTCTCGTAGTGATAGTTGCACTTGTAATCAGGACAATAATCAAATCAAAGAAAGCAGGCAAAAGCCTGCAGTGTGGAATGGACTGCAGCCATTGCAAGGGCTGTCATTAATCCACGGCATGGTGTGTATGAAGCACAGGATGGGCATTTCATGGAAAGAACTCATCTGCCACTTAAGCTGCATCTGCCGGCATCGGTAACGATAGGAGGATGTATGTCGAAAGAAGCAATAGAGCAAAAAGAGGTAATCGTTGGCAAGCTAAAGGACAGCGGGTGCAGGATTACAAAGCAGAGACTTATTTTGCTTGATGTAATCCTCGAGGGCGAGTGCGGAAGCTGCAAAGAAATTTATTACCGGGCGTCAAAGATAGACCACTCTATCGGGACTGCTACGGTGTATCGGATGATCAATACGCTCGAAGAGATTGGAGCGATAGACCGCAAAAATATGTATAGAGTGCAGGTGTCATAAGCCTGGTTTTATAGGAATTGTATAAAAAGAAGAACGGCAATAAGGAAAGCACACTGAGAATTAAAGATTCTTAGTGTGTTTTTTGTTGCAATTAATTGAGAATAAAAAGTGTAAAAATAGCAAAAAAATACTTGACATATAGGTACAAGTAAGATATATTTAACTAAGGTTAGAGGTAACTAACACGAAAGGAGCCAAAATGTGTCAGGAAGTATTTCAGATTGCTATGAGCATGGATTTAAAGAGCGTGGAAATGCAGCTTGCCCTCCAGTGTGCCCCACTAATTACAGGAGCGAGAATTTCAAATATGCTCATGATAGACAGCGCTGATGAGAGTGCCATGAGAGTGATTCTGAGAGCTTCCGGGATATCGCATTTCAGGCTCGCAGCAAGGAATGAGAAAACCGCCTTCCTCTTATTCCGCAGGAGCCTCTTAGAAGCTTATCTGAATAATTCAGAGGCATTGGACATACTAAAGAAAGCGGGATATGAGGATTTTTCATTCGGCAAGATATTACTTAGATTCAAAAAACACTACGAAGCGTATCTGAATGATGAACACAAGCAGTTTCCTCATGAGATGGGGCTTTTGCTTGGATATCCGATAGAGGATGTGAGAGGCTTTATAGAGCATAACGGATGCGGCTGCCTGTATTCAGGATACTGGAAGGTGTACCGCAACGTACCACTCAAAAAGAAGATGTTTGAGGATTTTGAAAAGGCGAAGGAAAGTGTCATACAGCTATTGGCCGAGGATATAGATATGAGGCTGATACTGGAAATATATAAAGAAGAACCGCAGCAGATAGCGGTATAGGAGGAATTAAAATGAGCAAAATCAGTGTAGTTTATTGGTCACAGTCAGGCAATACAGCAGCAATGGCAGAGGCAGTTGCAAAGGGCGTCACAGATGCCGGAAAGGAAGCAGAAATCGTATTCGTAAGCAGTGCTTCAATAGATGAGCTTAAATCAGAGACAGCATTCGCACTCGGATGCCCTGCAATGGGTGCAGAGGTACTTGAGGAGGGCGAGATGGAACCGTTTGTCACAGAGCTTGAGGGCTGCGTGGCAGGCAAGACAATCGGTCTGTTCGGTTCATACGGATGGGGCGATGGCGAGTGGATGCGCGACTGGGTAGAGCGAATGACAGCAGCCGGAGCTACAGTGGTAGGCGGCGAGGGTGTTATCTGCCAGGATGCACCGGACGATGATGCAAAGACAGCCTGCGAGGAGCTTGGAAAGAAGCTGGCAGCGGTATAAGCAAATCAGAACTATAGCGTGGCCGCGACAACAGGAAAGGCCACGAAAACATATTTTATCTCCGCAAAGTATAAACTTTGCTCCTAGTGTAAATCTGGGCCGGCGAACTTCCCATTCGCCGGCCCGCTCTCTTTTTTCATGATATTTTGCTAATGTATAATCAGAAAGAATGTAATAAAAAATTCGCAGATTATTACAATCTGCGAAAATCACCTCGGTTAAAAACACTAGATATATCATAAAACTTTAGTCAATTTATGTCAACTATTGTATCTTTTTTTGTATCTTTTTACATTTTTAAGGGAATATTGGGACGTATTTTATATATTTTTTATTTTTAGATGGTCAAAATTGTGGTCAGAAATAAAACTGAAGATATTATATGGAGTTAATATTCTTCTTCCTATAAATTATATATATACATATATATTTTAAGGAGGAAACAGATATGTCAAGAAGAGGAATCAATATCAGAAAGAGAGCCAACGGACGCTGGGAAGGCCGCTACTACATAGTAGACACAGCCGGCAGTAAAAAGTGCAAATCGGTATACGGCCACAGCTATAAGGAAGTAACAGAAAGGCTGCTTACAGCAAAAGCTGCTTCACTTAATCAAACAGCAGCCCACAAGCAGTCCGCTATCACCGTAAAAGAAGTCGCTGAGAAATGGCTTGAAAGTATAGCATCCAGCCGGAAGTGCTCTACCATTCAAAAGTATTCTACTATATACAATAAATATATTAAACCAAACTGGGGAGAAAGTGTCATAGATCAGTTAAATCACAATGAAATACTCAAGCTACTGCCTGAGACAGCCGGTGAGAGCGTTACAAAGAGCATACTTTGTATATTCAATTCAATCCTTGCATATGGAGCTGCCACATATGGCACCGGAGAAATTCATATGTTGTACAGGACAAAACGTTCATCCGTCACATCCTCAAACAACATAAATATAATCAATACAACAGACCAGCAAATTCACTGTCATCTCTGATAAAACTGAAGGCGGAATTAAACTTTGCAATTTTTAATAAGCTGTTAAAGCTGTTAAAAAATATGCTATCCTTTTCTTCTTTTGTAAAATCTGTTACAATATATATGCTTTTTACCAAGATTTCGAAATCTGATTAATTTTGTTGGAGTGGCTTGGCAGCCTTTCTTTTTATAAGGACTGTATAATGGTCTGCGCTTGGACAATCAAGTGGTCAGGTGATGGATTATAAAGTGGATTTGGAGATAAATTTATAATGGCAATGTTGGCGCAAATACAAAATTTTAATAACAATTCAATATATGTATATTTTTTATCTTGCATAGTAATATTGAATTATCAGCATTTTTCTAAATGTCAGAGAGTTTCGCTGATATATGCAACAACTATAGCTATGGAGCTCATATCAGGATATAAATGGTCCGTTACTTTGTCTATGCTTGTTATATCAATGTTTATTATGGAAGAATACCTTTTGGATGATAAGGTAAAGGGTGAATTACTAAGTAACATCTGGTATAAGATATGCGATTTTTTATATCAATTTATTTTTATAGATATGGGTGCTTGTATTGTAATAAATATAATCATATCTGGAAAATGGTTAAAGGATTGGTTTGTTCAGACGGATATTCAAATATGGTGGTTTTATGTAGTTAATATTATAATCTTGTTGTTTACAATCCATCTGCTTAATACTTCAAAGTTTGGTCTTTATGATTTTTCCGTTATAAAAAGCTATTTTGATAAATTTGATGGTATAAAGATAAAATGGGATGATTTGGAATTGCAGCGTAGATTTGATATTATGGTGGAGCTTGAGGATAAATCATACTTTGATAGAGATAATTCGTATAATTGGTTTTCCATAGAATTTGTGAAATATAAGATCAAGGCGTTTAAAGAGAATAGAAAGTGGCTTAAAGAACATAGGGAGAAAAAATCTCTGAAGCATATGCTTTTGTGTATATGGAGTCTAATCAGAAAGTTTAAATTATTTAGATATGTTTTACGGAAAATAAAGGAGAAAATTGCTTCTTCAACATGGTCGGTTATATATTTTTTCCATAGATTAAAAAGTAAAATCCGAGGCTGTTCAACACTGGAAATGCAGCTTATTCGTTGTATCGGAATAGAAAAAGGTTATGATAAATGTGTTGTACGTCGTAAGTTCTTTGAATTTTTTTATACATATTTATTTTTTAATGGATTAAAAAATTATTATGAGAATACTCAGAATAATAAGCGTAGAGAATTTAAAAAGTTTATATTATATGTTTATCTGCATTCTATAAGAATTAACATGTTTGGAAATGAATTTAAATCTATTGATAAGTTATTTGGTGATGCAAAGGTGAGAGATTGGGATATAGATGAGTTTTACGTTGCGATTTTGTCTCTTACAGGAGCAAGAGTTACACCAAAACGAATGGTTTTGTATCCACATGCAGTCCAAATTGCCAGAATTGATTTAAATAGAGCTCTTGTGTGGAGAAATATGATAAGAGATTGTCGAATTACAGAAAGTAGAAAAGAGCCGTTTGACGAAACAGAAGTAGAAAAGGTGTTTTACATTATACGGGAAAAAATATTACCTTATATTGAAAATAATATATTTTATGGTCCTTGTGATGGTCATAATGATTGGCCTAGTTATGGAAGGAGTAATTGTTGGAGCTTTACAAGGAATGTATACTGGCATATATGGCGGGAAAGTTTTACAAACAGAACCGGGACAGAAGATGATATGATGCGAATTTATACTTCCTTGTCTGACAGAACCATTACACATGAACATTGTAAGAAGTATTTAGGAACAGCGGAGTTGGGAGCTGTTATTAGAATATGTGATGAAATTAAGGGAAATGACAGAATGGGGCACTATAAACATTCTCAAATACTGCTCGGGCATGACGAAAATGGTGTTACTATATATGAAAGCACAGATAAATGTACTCAAATTGTATATTTTACATGGGATGAATATGTGCAACAATATGGTAAGTATAAGTATTTTAAGTATATAAAGTGGCCTATTTTTGTGAGATAAGAATGTCAGTGCAGATGGCGCAATGTGTCGCAATGTACAGTAAATTATATTTGTAAGCACATTAACTTTAAATTGTATTTTACATAGCAATCCGCTATACTAGTATTAAGTATAGCAGATTATTTTGGAGGTATTTCTATGAAGCTTAAAACAGGGCAAAAGTGCGCATTTGGATTTGGTGCATTTGGAAAAGATATTGTGTATATGCTTATTTCATCGTATTTGCTCTACTACTACAATGTAGTGCTTGGGATGAGCAGTGTGTTTATCGGTACGGTGATGATGGCGGCCAGGATTTTTGATGCATTCAATGACCCGGTGATGGGCATTATCGTAGCAAAGACACGTACTAGGTGGGGGAGGTTTAGGCCTTGGATTTTTGCCGGCACGGTGCTCAATGCCGTGACCATTTATGCTTTATATGCCACTCCTGAGTCTATGGGGGATTCAGCGCAGAGAGTGTGGCTTACGGTGTTTTACTTTGCATGGGGCATCACATATACGCTTATGGATATTCCGTTCTGGTCTATGATTCCCGCAATCACTGAGCCGGGCAGCGACAGGGAGCAGCTTACATCACTTGCGAGGACATGCTCTGGCATTGGAGATGCTATTCCTACGGTGCTCACGATGACAGTGGTGCCGATTCTTGGTGCAGGAAGCTCTATGGCTGACTACAAGATTGGATTTAAGTGGTGGGCACTTATTATAGCGGTAGTATTTGTGATTTCTGAGCTTGTATGCGTGGTATGTGTGCCTGAAAGACCGGTTGCCTGTGATGAGAAGCCGGGAAAGATATCCGATATGTTTAAAGCCTTATTTAAGAACGACCAGGCTATGACTGTTGTGGTATCAATCATTCTCGTGTATACATCACTCAATATCTGTGGTAACCTAGTGCTTTATTTCTTCCGGTTTGATGTGGGAAACGAGGGCGCATATTCCATATTTGCTGCAGTTGCTTTTGCAGCACAGGTGCTTGTCATGATGGTTATACCGCTGCTTCGCAAGAGATTCAGCAAAAGCCAGCTTTTTATATCAGGATTTATTATTCAGATAGCAGGCTTTGCGGTGATACTTATCATGGCATTTGCAAAGCTCTACACGCCGCAGAGCTGGTACATACTCTGCCTGCCGGGTATTTTGATTTATCTGGGCTATGGTATGCTCAATGTTATCATGACTATATTTCTTTCAGATTCTGTTGATTATGGTGAGGTGATGAATGGCACGAGAGAGGAGTCGGTCATTTTCTCAATGCAGACATTTACGGTAAAGCTCGCTTCCGGTGTAGCGGTATTTCTGGCTGGGCTGGTGGTTGACTGGATACATCTGGATACCGCGGCTGCGGTACAGACACAGGATACACTTGATGCCCTTCGTATGTGGATGACGATTCCGTCTGTTATACTGCTCATCGTGGGCATATTTATATTTAAGAGATTTTATAAGCTGGATGATACAAGGATGGAAGAAATTAAATCCAAGCTTAATTAAAAGTTGCTGTCTGATTGATAAAAGAAGGTCGAAAATAAAATGAAAAAACGAATAATTAATTATAGACTTAAGATTGACAATCTGCTTGCCAACCCTGATAAGATATCAAAAGAAGAGTGGAAGAAGATACTGCAGGAACACCTGACACAAATAGCCTTCTTCCAACATGAGCGCCTCGTGCACCTCATAGTGACAGTAACCTTTGCCATACTCACCATGATGTCAATAATCGCATCCATCATGATAAGCAACCCAATGCTTCTTGTTCTTACACTGTTATTCTTAGTGCTGTTGGTGCCATATATCATGCACTACTATACACTGGAAAATGAAGTGCAGAAGATGTATACCCAGTATGATGAGATTTTGAAGCATCTGTCCTAGCTAGCATATAAGCGAGTGCAACGAGCAACATATGCACATATAAAAGTAGAAAGTTATCAAAGACAGAACCCGGCGCAGCCGGGGCTTTTGCCATTGCCCGCATATACGAAGCTGCTTAGAGTCTGTAGAATTGCATACGAAAAATCCAACAAGACAACCTTCCCCTTTAGTTCGCTGAGTTTACGAACATTTCCTTGTATATCCCGCAAACTAATATCAATTACGCCGGTTTCTGCTATCTTATCCTCAGGTATCTCAATCGTTTTCTGCTTAGGAGCACGCGTATTCTTCATACCCTTTATAACAATGTTATACAGATTCTTGGAACGGATAGCATGAGGATAGGAATTATTCAAACTGGTAGCCACCGCCGCAAAACACTTAATATCGTCTTTACTATTTAAAGGATCGAAAATAAGATAGTCATTCAACTTCTGAAATAAAGCAAAATAAGCAGCGGCTGTATTAGGAGCAGCAAAAATATAGTTCACTTTCACATCATCCTTATAATTTTTGAGCAACACAGACAAACTATCTTCAAAAACATCATGCCCCAATTTATTGGAACGGGCAGCTGCCAGTAACGCATTCACCCGATTCTGCAAACGAGCCTGCTTCAAACTTAGCTCTTTAATTTTCTGACTGTTTTCAGAACCTTCTACCGTATATGCAGCAGCAAAATCAACATAAGGCGCCTTTATCTCAATGGTCTCTGTTGAATCAACTGAAAAATTAATAACTTTGTCGTCTACACGCAACCGGTAAAACTCAGGAGATTCCGGGCGAGCTTGCCGAAAACTGAACGAACCATTCCCTTTCAACTTCACTGAATCCAAAGGTATAATACCCTCAAGAGCTGATGATTCCAGATAAAGCATTTTACCATTGGCATCCGAAACCACTCCATTCACTTTAAACTGAGGGCCGGAATTACAAGAGCTCAAGGCTAAGGCAGCAAGTGCTACAAAAGTTATTTTTTTCATATCTATGCATGTTATTTTTCGAACTGCAAATATAGTTCTTTTCGAGACTCATCAAAGCATTTTGTTCTGTTCTTCACCCTTTTTTTGAAAAAAAACCAAATAAGCAATAACTTTTTATCTCATTCCCACGATATTAGAACGATAAATATATATCTTTGCAGGAATTTTGAAAGAAAATATAGATAAAACAATTTTTATGATTAACCCAATTGTTAAGACGATCGAGTTAGGAGATGGCAGAACCATCACGCTCGAAACGGGAAAGTTGGCAAAACAGGCAGACGGTTCTGTAATGCTCCGCATGGGTAACACCATGTTACTTGCTACTGTTTGTGCCGCTAAAGATGCAGTTCCCGGAACAGATTTCATGCCGCTTCAGGTAGAGTACAAAGAAAAATTTGCAGCATTTGGCCGCTTTCCTGGTGGTTTTACAAAAAGAGAAGGAAGAGCTTCTGATTATGAGATTCTTACTTGCCGTTTAGTAGACCGTGCTCTCCGCCCCCTATTCCCCGATAATTATCACGCAGAAGTTTATGTAAATATTATCCTGTTCTCAGCAGATGGTGTTGACATGCCCGATGCATTGGCAGGACTTGCCGCTTCAGCAGCACTTGCTGTATCAGATATTCCATTCAACGGACCGATTTCAGAAGTACGTGTAGCACGTATTGATGGTAAGTTCGTTATCAATCCTACTTTCGACCAGCTTGAACAAGCAGATATGGACCTCATGGTTGCCGCTACTTATGAAAATATCATGATGGTAGAAGGCGAAATGCACGAAGTATCAGAAGCTGAACTGCTGGAAGCAATGAAAGTAGCTCACGAAGCTATTAAGATTCATTGTAAAGCACAGATGGAACTAACTCAGGAAGTTGGTAAAACTGTAAAACGTGAATACTCACACGAAGAAAACGATGAAGAACTTCGGAAGGCTGTTCGCGAAGCTTGCTATGATAAATCATATGCAATTGCAGCTTCCGGCAACAGAAACAAGCACGAACGTCAGGAAGCTTTCGATGCTATCCGCGACGAATTCAAAGCTCAGTTTACTGAAGAAGAACTGGCTGAGAAAAGCGCATTGATTGACCGTTACTATCATGATGTAGAAAAAGAGGCTATGCGCCGTTGTATTCTGGACGAAGGTAAACGTCTAGACGGACGTAAAACAAACGAGATTCGTCCTATCTGGAGCGAAGTTAATCCATTGCCGGGACCTCACGGATCAGCTATCTTCACTCGTGGAGAAACTCAGTCACTGACATCTGTTACACTTGGAACCAAGCTCGATGAAAAGACTATAGACGATGTACTGGTTCACGGAAAAGAGCGTTTCTTATTGCATTATAATTTCCCTCCTTTCTCTACAGGAGAAGCAAAAGCACAGCGTGGTGTAGGACGTCGTGAAATTGGTCACGGACACTTGGCATGGCGTGCATTAAAAGGTATGATCCCGACAGATTATCCTTACGTAGTTCGTGTCGTTTCTGATATCCTCGAATCCAACGGTTCTTCTTCCATGGCTACTGTTTGTGCCGGAACATTGGCACTGATGGACGCTGGTGTAAAGATCAAAAAACCGGTATCTGGTATCGCTATGGGATTAATCAAGAATGCAGGTGAAGACAAATATGCAGTACTTTCGGATATCCTTGGTGATGAAGACCACTTGGGAGATATGGACTTCAAAGTAACCGGAACTGAAAACGGTATCACTGCTACACAGATGGATATTAAGGTAGACGGCTTGTCATTTGATATCCTTGAACGTGCATTGAATCAGGCAAAAGAAGGACGTATGCATATCCTCGGTAAGATGCTCGAAACAATTGACGAACCTCGTACTGAACTGAAAGACCATGCTCCACGTATTGAAACAATGACTATTCCGAAAGAATTCATCGGAGCTATCATTGGCCCGGGCGGAAAGATCATTCAGGGCATGCAGGAAGATACAGGTGCTACTATCACCATCGAAGAAACAGACGGAGTAGGTCGTATCGAAATAGCCGGAACCAACAAAAAAAGCATTGACGACGCTATGCGTATCATCAAAGGCATCGTTGCTGTACCCGAAGTTGGTGAAATATACAAAGGTAAAGTTCGTTCTATTATGCCTTATGGTGCATTCGTTGAATTCCTGCCAGGCAAAGACGGATTGCTCCACATCTCTGAAATCGACTGGAAACGTCTGGAAACAGTAGAAGAAGCCGGAATCAAAGAAGGTGACGAGATTGAAGTGAAACTAATGGATGTTGATCCTAAAACTGGAAAATTTAAGCTGTCCAGAAAAGTATTACTTCCAAAACCGGAAAAGAAATAACAAAGCATTGCTTTTTATAAGATAGAAGATGGCTGAACTACAATAAGTTCAGCCATTTTTTTATCAATAAGTTTGTTTTTCTCGAAAAGAATGCGTTGTTTTGTCTGAAGAAAAAGAAAAAAACATTAAAGCAGATAATGCCTCAACCGAATAACCTTCATACTATGGATACCTTTACCCGATTTTTTCAGGAGAATCAGGAAAGGTTTTTATCATTTGCCTATTCCTATATAAGGAACAAAGTCGAGGCTGAGGATATTCTGATGGAGTCAATGATAGCTCTTTGGGAGAACCGTGAAAAATGGGAAAATGACTCTAATCTGCAAGCACTACTCCTGACAATCATCAAAAACAAAGCACTAAACCATCTTGCCCACGAACAAGTACGTCTGCGTGCCGAAGATGATATCAATACCCACAGACAAAGAGAACTTGATTTGCGAATCTCCACACTTGAAGCGTGTGAACCGGATATGATCTTCAATACCGAAATACAACATATCGTCCGTAAAGCACTTCTCAAAATGCCCGAACAAAGTCGGAATATATTTATATCTGCGGTGGCGGCGAGAAAGTCATACAGCCGCATTTTACTTTTTATGGCTATCGCTATGTCAAGGTCACAGGAGTCAGCAATCTGAAAACAGAGGATTTTACAGGGCTGGCACTCTATAGTGATGTGGCTTATACGGGTGACATCACAACCGGGCACAAACTTGTCAACCAATTGATTTCAAATGTTCGCTGGGGAATGAAAGGAAATTTTGTGGATGTGCCTACGGATTGTCCGCAGAGAGATGAGCGTATGGGTTGGACCGGAGACACACAGGTCTTTTCGCCGACAGCGACATTTTATGGAGATACCTATGCATTTTACCGCAAGTATCTGCATGATATGTATACGGAGCAAATAGATCTGGAGGGCATGGTGCCAGATGTGGTGCCATCGGTCGGTGTGCATACCTGTGCCTGCGTCTGGGGAGATGCAGCATGTATCATTCCATGGAATATGTATAAGTTTTATGGGGATGAGCAGATCCTTGCAGATCAGTATGAAAGCATGAAGGCCTGGGTCGAATATATCCGACGCCTTGACGGTGATGATCACGGATGGCGCCATGTATTCCACTATGGCGACTGGCTGGCACTGGATAATCCGTCAGGCAAGGCAGATGAGGTCATGGGCGGTACGGAAGAAGGCTATATCGCAAATATCTACTATGCTGCGAGTGCTGAAATTGTAGCAAAAGCCGCAGAAGTTCTTGGAAAAGAAGATGATGCAAAAGAATACAATGAACTTGCAAAACGTGAGTTTGCTGAAGTGAAAAAAGAGTACTTCTCACAGACGGGCAGATGCTGTATCAAGACGCAGACAGGTCTTCTGCTGGCATTGAAATATGGGCTTTCCGATAATGTCGCGTTGACGCGTGATATGTTGAAAAAATTATTTACTGCAAACGATAATAAATTACAGACCGGATTTACAGGTATGCCGATCATGTGTCCGACACTATCAGATAATGGCATGAATGATCTGGCTTACACTCTCCTATTAAATGAGGAATATCCGGGCTGGTTACATGAGATCTTACTGGGAGCAACAACCGTATGGGAACGTTGGAACAGTCTGGATGAAGAAGGGCATATCTCAAGTACGGGAATGAATAGTTTGAAGCATTATGCCTATGGATATGTAGTGGAGTGG
>ENA-UEPL01001060-UEPL01001060.1-human-gut-metagenome-genome-assembly--contig:-NODE-1060-length-22513-cov-4.744384_pt1 | contig 22513 bp, 33 predicted proteins | sample MGYA00242896_ERZ507908 | MGnify/ENA primary metagenome ERZ507908 (study PRJEB26167, sample SAMN06115518) | human gut metagenome | host: Homo sapiens | place: China:Chongqing | collected 2015-08-20...
CCTACGTGCGGGATTTTTTCCCCACGGGAGATTCGGCGAGACGGTCCGGCGGCAGTCAAGGCGAGGGCCAGGGCGCTGCGGAAGCGCAGCGCGAAGGCGCAAAACGTTGCGGAAACGCAGCGGGAATTGAATCACATGGCATAGACCAAAAGCCTGAAAGGCAAGATTCAGCACGCACCGGAGACCGGTGCGCGTCTGCCCTTTCCTTTTTTGTTTTCCTGCTTGTGACCCGGCCCCTGTGCCGGTATTCATCCTTTCTTCCCTTCCCTTCCGGTCTCCGTGACCTACCACGGAGGCCGGGTCATGAGCCGGAGTACACGGTCCGAATCGGACACATTTCCCCGACGCACACGGCGGCGTTCGCGCCGCAGCGGGTTTGATCCTCCTGCGGCGGCCCTGGCTGCCATGCGAGGGTCGCCGTGTGCGCCGGGTATCACAGGAGGATCAGCATGGCAAAGAAAAAGACACCCGGCGGGACTGCCGGAAAAGGCGGCGTCAATCCGGCGCCGACGAGAGACGATCAGACGGTGCGGATCGCAGCGGAGCAGCTCACCATGGTCCCCATTGACGATCTCATCCCCTACGCGAATAACGCCAAGAAGCACGGCGTGAAGCAAATCAACCAGATCCGGGCCAGCCTGCGGGAGTTCGGTTTTGTAACGCCGGTGCTCATCGATTTTGACAACAACATCATTGCAGGCCACGGCCGGGTGGAAGCCGCCAGGGCGGAGGGCATGAGCGAAGTGCCCTGCGTGCTGGTGACCAACCTGACAGAGGCCCAGCGCAAGGCGTACATTCTGGCGGACAACCGCCTGAGCGAGACGGCAGCATGGGACACGGAGCTGCTGAAAATCGAGCTGAAGGGGCTGGAGGCTTTGAACTTTGACACCGGGATCGCCGGTTTTGACGCGGAAGCTATGGAGGAGCTGGGCGTAGAAATCGGCAGCAGTCATACGCAAGCCGAAGCCTACGAGGACGATTTTGACGAAGATCCCCCGGAAGAAACCTCCGTGCGTGAAGGAGACATCTATCAGTTAGGGCGGCACCGTCTGGCGGTCGGCAGTACTGCCGATGAGGCGGCTATGACCCGCCTCATGAATGGTGCTCTGGCAAACATGGTTTTTACAGACCCGCCTTACGGCGTGGCTGTGGGATCCAAAAATCAAATGCTGGATGATGTTGCCGGGGGGGAAAGCGGACGCTGCACCGAGGACATCTACGGAGGCACCATGAGCGAAAGCGATCTGCACGATATGCTTTTGCAGGCCATGACCAACATTCGGCTGTCATGCCGGGACGACGCTTCTTTCTATGTCACCAGCCCACAGGGCGGCAGCCTTGGTTTGATGATGATGATGATGCGGGAAGCCGGCCTGGAAGTCCGGCACATGCTGATTTGGAAGAAATCTTCTCCGACGTTTTCTATGGGCCGTCTGAATTACGAATACCAGCACGAGCCTATTTTCTTCACGTGGACCAAAAAGCATATCTGGTACGGAAACGGCAAATTCCACACGTCCGTGTGGGATGTGGATAAACCACGCAAGTGTGACTTGCACCCCACCATGAAGCCGATAGCCCTGGTTGAAAACGCCATTCTGAATTCTACCACGGAGGGTGACCTCGTTCTGGATGGCTTCGGCGGCAGCGGGACAACGTTGATCGCCTGTGAGCAGCTGGGGCGGACGTGCTACATGATGGAAATCGACCCCAAGTATGTCCAGGTCATCATTAACCGGTGGGAAGCTATGACCGGAGAAAAGGCGGTGTTGCTGAATGACCGTGCAGGAGGCTGAGCGGATCATCGCGCGGACCAACAGCCCGTACCTGAAACGGGACATGCAGCGGTTTATCAGAAATCATCGGAGAAAGGAGGGCCGGAATGGCCGGGAAAAGACAACTGACGGATGTGGTGATTGCCAACGGGCGCAAGCACTTGAGCCGCGCCGAAGAAGCGGAGCGGCGGACCGGTGAGGTGAAAATCTCCCCCGCCAAGACGGCCAAGCCGCCCAAGTGGCTGCCGGAGACGCTGAAAAAGGACTTCCGGGCCATCGGCAAGCGGCTGATCGCCTCCGGACTCTACACGGAGCTGGACGCTGATACTCTTGGCCGCTATCTGGTGGCCCAGCACCAGTGGCTCATTGCCACCGGCGAGGCAGAGAAGGCACTAGCCCAGCGGGATCAGGAGAACGCCGACGGCTGGGGCAAGATCCAGGAGCGATACTTCAAGCAAGCCCGGAACTGTGCCAACGATATGGGCCTGACCGTCACCAGCCGGTGCCGTCTGGTGGTGCCAAACACAGGCAAGCAGGCGGAGGATGACAGCAACCCCCTGCTGGAGCTGATCCGGGGAGGCATGGATCGGTATGCCTGAGTTGTTGACGCTATACCCCGGCATCGAGGTACCGACGCCGGATGACGGCGCGGAGCTCCGGTACAACCAGACCGAGGTGGACCGTGTGGAGAAATTCTTCTCCATGCTGGTGTTCGGCCAGAACCAGTGGGCCGGCCAGCCCTTCCACCTTCTGGAGTGGGAGCTGCGGGCCATCCGGGAGTTCTTCGGCATCCAGATCCGCAACGATCGCGGCCAGTGGGTGCGATACCGCCGGTTTCTGTATGACGAGATCGCCAAGAAAAACGGCAAGAGCGAGTTTGCGGCAGGGCTTGGGCTGAATCTGCTGGTAAATGACGGCGAGAGCCGCCCTCAAGTGGGCATTTTCGCCGCCGATAAGACCAACGCCGATATCATCTACCAGTGCGCCAAGTACATGGTGGAGCACACGGCTCTGGGCCAGCCGGCCCACCGGCCGCTGGCATGGTGCCGGGACAGCGTCCGAGAGATCCGCACCCGCTTCGGCGGCATGATGAAGGTCTACAGCAGCGACGCGGACACCAAGCACGGTTTCAGCTTTTCGGCCATCATCATCGACGAGCTGCACGCCCAGCCCAACCGGCGGCTGTGGGACGTCCTGACGGTTGGTTCCAACGCGGCGCGGCTCCAGCAGGCGGTGATCGTGCTGACCACGGCGGGCGATGACCCAGACCGCAAGTCTATCGGCTGGGAGGTCCATGAGAAGTGCCGCAGGCTGCTGGCATGGCGGCGGGGTGAGCCGGAGCGTCCCATGGATGAGGATGATCCTCAGTGGCTCCCCATTATGTACGGCATTTCCACCCTGACGCAGGACGATCCGGACAGGATTGCAGAGCTGGACATCTATGACGAGGCGCTGTGGAAAATCTGCAACCCCAGCTACGGGGTAACGATCCAGCCCCGGCAGTTCCGGGATGATGCCCGGGCGGCCAAGGCCAGCGAGGCGGCGGAGCGCAATTTCCGGTGGCTGCGGCTCAACCAGTGGATCAGCACCAAGGACGTGGGGTGGCTGCCTTTGACACTCTACGACAAGACCCAGATCGGCCCTTCCGCCAAGGCGGAGCGGGAGGCGTGGGTGGAGGAGCACCTGACGGGCAAGACCTGCTACGGCGGGCTGGATATGTCCCTGCGGACGGATCTGAGCGCTCTGGTTCTGGTGTTCCCTCCCCAGCCGGGACTGGATCAGGGCGTGGCCCTGTTCCGGGCGTGGCGGCCCCTTGAGGGCGTGACGGAGGCGGAGCAGCGGGACCATGTGCCATACCGGGACTGGGAGCGGGCCGGGTTTCTCACCCTCTGTCAGGGCGACATGATCGACAACCGGGACGTGATCGCGGCCATCTTAGACGCCAAGGAGCGGTATGACCTGCGGGCGCTGGGCATTGACCAGTATCTGACGGCCACCATGACGCCGCTGCTCCAGGACGAGGGCGTGGAGATCATCGCCATCCCCCAGACCATGGCGGGCATGAGCCCAGCCATGAAGGAGCTGGAGGGGCTGATCCGAGAGCACAAGATGCTCCACGTCCACAACACCTGCGCCCGGTGGTGCTTCGGCAATGTGCGGTGTGCGGTGGATGGCAATGAAAACCAGAAACCCATGAAGAACCGGAGTATCGGGCGCATCGATATCACGGTGGCGTGGATCATCGCCGTGGCGGCGTGGATCGTAAAGCGCAATCAAAAGCCGGATCTGGCGGCGGCGATGAGCCGTCCCGGTTTTAGCTTATAACGCGGTCCGATTCGGACCGGAAAGGAGACCGCATGAAAAAAGTAAAGAGCGTTCTGGCCCGGTTCGGCCCGGACGTGCTGCTGGTCTGCGGCGCAGGCACCGTGGCGGTGGGCTGCGGAATGATCTGTCTGCCGCTGGGCGTGATCGTGGCCGGTGGAGCGCTGATCGCCTTCTCTCTGCTAAGCGGTCCGGGAGGTGATGAGCAGTGAGCATGACCAACAGGCTGCGGATGGCAGTCAACCGCCAGCCGGTGCGGAACGCTGTGAGCGTTCAGACACTAACGGCATCCGGCGGCCTGGCCGTGGGCGACCTGACGGAGACCACCGCCCGGAAGCTCAGTGCGGTGGACGGGTGCATGGAGATCCTGAGCAACTCCATCAGTAAGCTGCCCAACTACATCATGGACAGCCGGACGCGGGAGCACGTAGACCACTACCTCCTGCGGCTGCTGAACACCCGGCCAAATGAGGCTATGACGCCCAGCATCCGGCGGAAGGTGCTGGAGAACAGCCGGAACGAAGGCGGCAACGGCTATGACTGGATCATCCGAGACCCCCGGACGGGGCTCATCCGGGAACTGATCCCGGTGCCCTGGTGGCTGGTGCAGCCCTGGCGGGATAAGGCCGGGCGGGTATGGTACACCGTGACGCATCCGGTGAACGGCACGCCTATGGTGCTGCCCAACGAGGACATCTGCCACTACAAGGCCACCACCCGGGATGGCCTGACAGGCATTTCTCCCCTGCGGCGGGCCAGGGAGGTGCTGGCAGCGGCGCAGGCGGCACAGGCGTATGATCTGGCGTTTTACGCCAACGGCGGCCAGCCCAGCGGCGTGCTGGAGACCGACAGCGATCTGGGCGGCTGGGCGGAGGACGTCAACGGCAAGCACATCCAGAACGCGGACGGCAGCTATCAGACCCGGAAGGATCAGCTGCGGCACGAGTGGGAGAAGGTCCACGCAGGGCCAAGCAACAGTCACCGGCTGGCCATCCTGGATCTGGGACTGAAATACACCCCTATTGCCGCCACCAACAAAGACGCCCAGTTTGTGGAAAACAAGGAGGTCTCTATCCGGGACATCGCCCGGTATTTTGGGGTTCCCCTCTACAAGCTACAGGAGGGCAAACAGGCCTATGGCAGCAACGAACAGAACGCCATCGAGTACGTGGTAAGCACCCTCCATCCCATCGTCAACCAGTACGCGGAGGAGCAGACATGGAAGCTCCTGACAAACACGGAGCTGCGGCAGGGCTTGAAGATCCGTATCAACATGATGGCAGAGCTGAAAGGCGACACCGCCAGCCGGGGCGCCTGGTACACCAGCCAGAGGAACAACGGCGTGTTTTCCGTCAACGATATCCGGGCACTGGAGGACCTTCCCGACGTGGAGGGCGGCGACGAGCGCCGGGAGAGCCTTAATTATGTGCCGCTGGCCGACTGGAAGCGGCTGAGCGAGCAGAGAAACGGAGGGAACAGCAATGCGGGGAACGCTTAACGGCATCGTGGCAGCCGACGACGATGCAAGAATTTACCAGTTTTTCGGCTATTCAGCATTTTCCCCCAAGGCGGTGCGGGATCTGCTTAACCAGACGCCGGAGGGCGAGGAGCTGGTGCTGGAGATCAACAGCTGGGGCGGCAGCGTGACCGCCGGGGCAGAGATCTATAGCGTTTTGAGGGCATCCGGCGTCCGCACGGTGGCGGAGGTGCAGAGCTTGGCTGCCAGTGCGGCCAGCTACCTGTGTCTGGGATGCGACGAGGTGCAGATCTCCCCGGTGGCGCAAATGATGATCCATCTGCCCTCTGCCTGCACGGAGGGCGACCGGACGGCCCATCTCCGAAGCGTGCAGATGCTGGACAGCACCCGGGAGGCCATCCTCAACGCCTACGAGCTGAAGGCCGGCGGCAAGGCCGACCGGGCGGAGTTCCGGCGGATGATGAACGCCGAAATGTGGCTGACGGCTCAGGAGGCCGTGGACTGCGGTCTGGCTGACGGCATCATCGGCGAGACGGCCAGTATTGCCCCGCAAAACGTGATGAACGCCATCGGCAGCGGCATCCGGGCGCTTGGATGCGCCGGAATGCCGGACATCACGGAGCTGCGGGCCAGATACATGGCGGAGCAGCACCCCACGCCGGAAACCGACCCGGCACTTACAGCATCAACGGGCGGTGAGCCCGATGCAGATACCGGAGACTGGCAGGCACAGGCCCGCCTGGATCTGGAAAAAATCAGATTTTAAACGGAGGTAGCAAAACATGAACAATCTCAGACGCGATCTGGTGGATCTGACCACCCAGCGCACCGCCCGTCTGGAAGCCGCGCAGGCGGCTCTGGATGCGGGCAACCAGGCGGACTACGATTCCGCCATGGCGGATGTCCGTGATTTCAACGGCCGCATCCAGAACATCCAGGACCTCATCACCGAGCAGGACCGCCAGATCATGGCCGCTCCCGCTCCCGCCGGTGCAGAGGCCCGCGACATGGCCGAGGAGCGCGGCCATGCCCTTATGACCGGCAAAGCCGTGACCTTCACCGCCGACGAGACCCGCCGGGCCGTGATGAACTCCGTCACTCTGGCCACCGGTACTCTGGTGGAGCCCACCGGCGCCGGCAGCAACATCCGGGACCCTCTGGGCAACGTGGTCTCCTCCATCGTGGATCAGGTGTACGTCCAGAACCTGACCGGCATGGGCAGCTTCCTGGAGCCCTATGTGATCTCCGAGATCGACGCCAAGGGCGGCAAGGTTACCACCAACGCCGGCAAGGCCCGCACCACCAGTGCCGACCCCACCTTCGGCGTGGCCAAGATCAGCCCCTACGAGCTCAACGTGACTCAGTTCGTTGACCGGAACATCTCCCGACTGAGCCCCGCCGACTACTACACCAAGATCTACAACATGGCCATGCGGGCCATGCGGCGCAAGCTGGCGGCTTTGATCGTCAACGGCGACGGCCAGGCTTCCCCCGACATGTTCGGCATCAAAAACGCCAAGAACGTGGCGGGCGCTGCCATTGCCGCCAGTGTGGACGTGTCCAGCATCGACGAGAACCTGCTGGATGACCTGTTCTTCTCCTACGGCAGCGACGAGGCCATCGGCCAGAACGCCCGGCTGCTGCTGAATAAGACGGACCTGAAGGCCATCGGCAAGCTGCGCAACAGCGACAAGCAGCGGGTGTTCAAAATTAACCCCGCCACGGGCAACCCCAACATCGGTACCATCGAGGACGGCGGCAACATCGTGCCCTACACCATCGTCAGCGATCTGACCGCCCTGTCTGCTTCCACCGCTGGCAGCGCTGCCATCCAGACCATGCTGTACGGCGATCCCGCCAACTACGAGCTGGGCCTGTTCGGCGACTACACCGTCCGGGTGGATGACAGCGTGAAGGCTGTGGAGCGCATGGTCACCATCTTGGGCGACGCCATGGTCGGCGGCAACCTGATCGTGGACAAGGGCTTTGTCATCGCGAACTTGCCTAAGTCCGGCGGCTGATCGGAGGGGTGACGGATGGCGGCGTTTAGTGACCGGCAGGCCAGCATTCTGAGCTATTGCCGGATCGACGATCCCACGCCGGAGGACCTGGCCCTGCTGGAGAGTTTCCATGCGGCCGCCGTCAGCTACTTGCTCGACGCGGGCGTGGCGGAGCCGAAGGCCGGTTCCGCACGCCTGCCCAATTACAACATCTGCATTCTGGCGATGGTGCTGGACGCCTGGGAAAATCGAGGCACTCAGACCGCCGACAAGGTGTTTGCAGACAACCCAGCTTTCCGGAGGCGGATCAACCAGCTGAAGCGGACGGAGCCGGTGCGGTCCGATTCGGACACGGGAGGCTAAGCCATGGACGTGAATGCTGGAAAGCTGAATAAACGGGTGGAGATCGTGCGGATCTCCACCTCCCCTGACGCTGACGGATACGCAGCCCCCACGGAGACGGTGATCCGGCGCCCTTGGGCGCAGTTCTCCCGGGTCAGCGGCTCCGAGGCGCTGCGGCAGGGCGCGGACATGGGCGACGTCAAGGTGCGGTTCCTGATCCGCTCCGGGCATACGGCCATCAGCCGGAAGGACCGGGTGCGGTACAACGGCGCGGACTACGAGATCGAGTACGTCAACAACTACGGCGACAGCGGCGAGTATACGGAGCTGATCGCCAAGCTGCTGACGGCGGGAGGCTGAGTATGAGCATCAACGAGACCATCATCCAGGCGGTGACGCCCATCGTGCCGGTATGCGTTCCGGATGTGTACCGGCCGGACGCCGGGGAGACTCCGGCAGAGGTCTACTGCGTGTTCAACTACACAGAGTCTCCGGATGTGTTCGGAGACGATGAGCCGCAGGCCATTCGGTATCTGATCCAGCTCCACCTGTATCTACCCACTGGCCGGACGCCTATCCGCCTGAAACGGCAGCTCCGGCGGGCCATGCTGGACGCCGGGCTTGCGGTGGGTGATTATACCAACGCCAGCGATCTGGAGGGCCAGCACTACGTTCTGGAGTGTCAGGCGCTGGATCTGGAGGTGGGCTGATGGGCTTTACGGTCAGGGGGCTTGACGAGTTCTCCCTATCCCTTCAGGAGCTGGCAGAGCTGCCGAATGCCGTGCAGGATGACATGCTGGAGGCCGGAGCCGCAGTTGTGGCCAAAGCCCAGCGAGACAAGGTGATGGCCTACGGCATCTATGACCGGGAGAGCACCCAGCATGTGGCGGATTCCATCAAGCCGGGCAAGGTAAAGCTAAAAAAGGGCGAAAGGGTCATTTATGTCAGCCCCACGGGCAAGCGGAAGCGGGGCAACACAGAGACCCGCAACGCGGAGATTCTATTCGTCAATGAGTTCGGCAAGAAGGGCCAAAGTGCCCGGCCTGCCGTGCATGACGCCAACGAGGCCAGTGCGGAAGCCACCACGCGGGCAGAGTTTGAGGTTTATGACAGGTGGCTGAAATCAAAAAATCTGTAAGGAGGAAACCATGGGCAACAAAGCAGTTAAAACACCTCTTGGTATGGTGTCCAGTTACTTCTTCCCCTTTGCCAGTGAGCCGGTGGGCACCCATCCGGTCTACGGCGAGAAGGTGGACATGGGCGCAGCCGTCAAGGGCTATCTGAGCCTGACCACGGCCTCCGGCGACATTACCGGCGATGACGCCATGCTGCTGTATTTCGAGCAGTTTGTCTCCGGTCAGGTGGACGTGGAGACCACGCTGAGCGATCTGGAGGTCAACGCCAAGCTCTACGGCCACAGCTACAAGGCGGGCCGGGAGACCGCCAAGGGCGAGGACAGCGCCCCCAACGGCGCCTACGCCTTTATCGAGCCGATCCTAAAGAAGGACAAGACCCTGGTCTACCGGGCCTCGTTCTTCTACAAGGTCACGGCCATGCTGAGTGCGGAGAAGCAGGAGGCGGACACCCGCAAGAGCGACTTCAATCCCAAAATGAACGCGGTGAGCCTGCGGGTGATGAAGGACAACGCGGACGCATGGCGTGAGCGGCAGGAGTTCCCCACCCAGTCCGAGGCGGAGGCGTTCATTGACTCTCTGGCGGGCGGCACGGCTGCCTACGGCGTGACCATCACCCATATCGGCACCGGCACCAGCGATCCCGGCGAGGGCACCACCTATGTGACCGCCGGGCAGAGCCTGGCCATCGACTTCGGCACCAAGGACCCCACGGCGCTGTATGACAACGCCGTCAACGTGACCAGCAAGCTGGCCACGCACAAGTACACCGTAAGCTCCATCGCGGCGGCTCATGAGATCGTGGCCGTCTGGAGCACCTGATCTTTACCGCAAGGACGGCCCGCAATGGGCCGCCCTTGCAGGAGGTTTATGCCATGCGATACGTTACGTTTGATTTCGACGGCAGCCCTCTGCCGCTCATGCTGACGGCGGGGGCGCTTTTTGATATTTACGACCGCTTCGGCGTCCATGACAGCATCCTGCGGGCCACCGGGGCCATGGAGGACACCCCCCAGGGCTGGATGGCCTGCTGTGAGCTGGCGGAGCTTCTGATGCAGCAAGCGGCGCTGTGGCGCAAGCGGCATGGCTATGCCGACCGCAAGCGGGCCACGGGCTGGCCGTGGCGCTCTCAGGACCGGGCAGCGGTCCGCACCGCCGTGCGGCAGACCATTGCGCGGGGCTTTTACCGGGCAGTGCCCTCCGGAGAGGACGCCGGGGAGGTCAACTTAGTCCTGGCGGCCCGGGAGGATGAGCGGGCGGAGGATCCGGAGCGGCTGCGGATCAGTTTTCTGGCCGTATGCGCCGCCCGGCTGCATCTGGCCCCGGCAGACGCCCTGCTGCTGACGCCGGGCGAATACCTGGACATGGTGACGCTTTTGAGCGGCGGAGAGGAGGGAGACTATGGCGGTCCGGCAGATTACAACTGAGATCTCGATCAAAAACGAGGCGGAATTCCGGAAGCAGATGAAGGCTGTGAACAACAGCCTTTCCGGCATGAAGTCCGAGATGGCCAAGGTTTCCGCCGAGTTTGACGGGCAGGCCAACAGCGCCGAGGCGCTGCGGAAGAAGCAGGCCATTTTACAGCAGCAGTATGACCAGCAGAAGGAAAAGGTCCAGGCACTGGCCCGGATGCTGGAGAGCGCTAAGAGCGCCTACGATGAGAACAGCGATGTGGTTCTGAGCTACCAGCGGCAGCTGAACACGGCCACGGTGGAGCTGATCAAGTTCGACCGGGAGCTGAAGAACACCGACAAGTATCTGGATGAGGCCGCCCAGTCCGCAGACGGTACGGCGTCCAGCATCGACGAATTCGGCAAGGCTGTCAAGGACGCCGGGGACGAGGGCTCCGACGGCATGGGCCAGCTCAAGGAGGCTTTCAGCCAGCTGGGCGAGGCGGCCAAGAGCGGCGACATCAACGGCGTTGTGGCGGCTCTGGGCTCCATGAAGGGCGTACTGGTGGGCGGTGCTGCTGTGGCCGGGGCCAAGGCTCTGGCGGACGGTATCATCAACATCACCGAGTCCACCAAGGAGTACCGGACCATTTTAGGGACGCTTGAGACCTCCAGCAAGCAGGCCGGGTACACCCAGGAGCAGACCACGGAGATCTACAAGAAGTTTCAGGCGGTTCTGGGCGACACGCAGAAGGCCGCCACGGCTACCGCCAATCTTCAGGCGCTAAAGCTAAGCCAGGAGGATCTGACGGTGCTGATGGAGCAGGCCATCGGCGCATGGGCTACCTACGGCGACTCTATTCCCATCGACAGCCTGTCCGAGAGCATCAACGAGACGGTGCAGGTGGGCAAGGTCACCGGCGTCTTTGCGGACGCCCTCAATTGGGCAGGCACCAGCGAGGACGAGTTTAACGAGCGTCTGGCGGCCTGCGCCGATACCACCGAGCGGGCCAATCTGGTGCTGACGCAGTTATCAGAGCAGGGCTTACAGGCCACCGGGCAGGCGTGGGTGGAGAACAACCAGGACATCATCGCCGCCAACACCGCCCAGGAGGCCATGAATGAATCCATGGCCCAGCTGGGCGAGGCGCTACAGCCTGCGGCCAGTTTCCTGCTGGAGTACGGATCTGCTCTGGTGGACGTGGCAACGATGGGCGTCAACGCTCTTTCAAGTTTGGTGGAGTGGTTCGACAATCTTTTCAACGCGCAGCAGAAAGCAATGCAGGCCAGCTTTGAGGCCATCGACAGCCAGTACAACCTGGCGGACTATCAGGCCAACGGCCTGGTCAATGCCGGCGGCGTCATCGACTACGCTGCCGCCAAGCGAATGCAGGATGCCGGGACTTTTAAGCGGGCGGCCGGGGTGTCCAAATCGGATGCGCTCCAGCGGGGCTGGAGTGTCTCGTCTGTGTCGGACCTCCTCAAGCGGCGGGTCAACGGCTCCCACGCCGACGGGCTGGATTACGTCCCCTTTGACGGCTATGTGGCGGAGCTGCACCAGGGCGAGGCGGTGCTGACCTCCGGCGAGGCCAGTTTCCTCCGCAGCGCCATGGCGGCGGGGCGGACGCTGGGTGGCAGTCAGCGGAGCAGCCGGGGCGTGTCCGATTCGGATACCGGCGGCAGCGGCGGCACGCCGAAGGTTTATGATCTGACGATCCCGGTGGAGCTGACCATTGACGGCGCCACTTTTGCCCGGAAGGAATACAAGTACCGCATCGCAGAGGACAACCGCCGGGGCGTCTCTCTGGCGGGGAGAGGAGGCAGCCGATGACACGGCCACCCTATATCGTAGACGGCGTGGATTTTACCGACTACGTCAACCGCTGGCAGTACTCCGTAGGCTATGTGTACCGGGAGGGCTCCAACGCGGCCCTGCGGCTCAGCGGCTTACAGCCCCGGGATCTGTTAGCCATCAAGACCCGGGTCTCCGTGACGGTGAATGACCAGCAGGGGCCGCAGCTGGCGGCGCTGTTGACGGCGGTCCTGAAGAACTACGTGCAGCTCACCTACTTTGAGCCCAAGGACAACGCCGTCCGGACGGCCACCTTCATGCCCACGGTGGAGGAGGTCAGCATCCCGCCGGTGCCCGGCTCCGTCCGATGGGGTAAGGGCTTCCGGATCACCATGGAGGAGGCGTGACGATGGCAGTCAACGAGATCCGCTACAAGGGCGTCAGCTACGCCACGGACGATGATATCAAGGTCCCCTCCGGGATCCTGTACGAGGTCAAGGCCCTCCGCTCCGACAGTCTGGAAGCCAACAGCCTTACCGTCACGGTGTTTTCCAACGACAAGGCCATCATGGGCTTTGCGAAAAATGACAAGGTGGAGTATTTCCGGGATGGCCGCCGGGTGGGCGTGTACTACCTCCAGACGGTGGAGCGGGTCGGAAGCGACGCCTATACGCTCTCCGCCCTCTCCGCACTGGGACGGCTCATCACTATGCGCCACGTGGGCGGCATCTACACCGGCCAGACGGTGGCGGAGGTAGTCCCCCAGATCTGCGGCCCGGTGGCGGTGATGATCGAGAGCGTATACGCCAGCCGCAAGCTGTACGGCTATCTGCCGTACAGCAACCCTGACAAAGAAAAAGGCAACGGCCGCAGCGCCCGGGACAACCTCTCCCAAGTGCTGTTTGCCATTGGGGCGTCTCTTGGAACTGACGAGAACGGCGTCATGCGGGTGGAGAAGCTGTGGGACGGCGTCTCTGCCACGATCACGGCGGACCAGATCAACGAAAACTCCTGCTCCACCGTGTACGAGACCCCGGTGAGCGCCGTGGAAATCACGGAGCACCAGTGGGTCAAGAGCCAGGATGCCGTCACCCTCTTTGAGGGCACGGCAGAGGACGGCGCTCTGGTGACGTTTGAGGATCCCGCTCACAGTCTGACGGCAGAGGGCTTCACCATCACCGAGCAGGGGGATAACTACGCCATCCTGTCCGCCGGGACCGGCACCCTCACCGGCAAGCGCTACAACCACCTGACCCGCATCGTCCGCCGGACAGTGACGGATGGGGCTGAGGAAAACGTGGTGACGGTGAGCGACGCCACGCTGGTGTCCCTCACCAACAGCGTGGACGTGGCCAAGCGCATGGCGGACTACTACCGCCACCGGGAGACCATCCGGGTGAACGTGGAGCCTGGCGCGGAGCACGCGGGAAGCGTGGTCAGGATCTTTCACCCCTGGGACAAGGAGATGGTCCAGGCCTGCGTGGAGAGCCGGGAGACGGTGATCTCCGGCATCCTCAACAGCCAGACCAGCGCACTGGTGGGCTTCACCCCGGCGCAGCCGGAACAGGCCGAATATTTCAGTGAGCGGGTCCTGCTGACCGGGTCGGGCACGTGGACACCTCCGGAAGGAGCCGAAGCGGTGACGGCGGTTCTGATTGGAGACGGGCAGGACGGCACTGCCGGGCAGAATGGTGAAGGCGTGGCACTCACGGGCCAGACACTCACGAACACCAGCTCCGGATCTTTCCCCAGTGCGCCTGCCGGAAAGGGCGGAAAGGCCGGTGCCCCCGGCTCCGGCGGCAAGATTTTTCAGATCACCATGGATATCACCCCCGGCATGAGTTTTTCCTATGCCACCAGCCAGAACGGCGAGGCTGTATTCGGGAGCCACTCCAGTGCGAAAGGCTCCGCGTCCCCCAATGGCTACTACGATGATGTCGCCGGGAAAACCTATGCCCGGCAGGGCGCGGTTGGCTATGACGGCGGTGACGGCGGTGCTCCCGGCGCATCCGGCGGGTCTGTGGCTGGGTTCAAGGGCGGCTATGGTTATAAAGCGGGGGAATACACCATGAGGATGACCGAGGACAACATCCGCTATACGCAAACCTTCAAGCATCAGGGCACCGGCGGCCCCGGTGCGGCAATGGGGACAGCCGTCACATGGGGGCCATCTGTTTTCTCTGTCGGCCTGCCGACGTTTATTCCCAATATCAGAATCAAAGGCAGCGCCCCCGGCGCATCGGCAGTCCCCGGCGCTGACGGCGAAAACTACGGCGATGGCGGCGGAGCCGGGCACGGTGGCGGCGGTGCAGGCGGAGTTGGCAGTTGTAGCATCTCAATGTCTCCTACGCCCCCGTCCACGCAGCACCAGTCTATCAACTTTTCCGGCACATTTCAGAGCGGCGGCTCCGGCAGCAAAGGCGGCAAAGGACAGCCCGGCTGTATTATCCTCTATTATCGCCGCCCAAAAGCCGTACAATCCGGCCCTTTGGTCACATCCGGCAAAAAGTGGCTGCTGGACAGCCTGGGCCGCAGAATCATCGTATAAGGAGGCAGCTATGGCAACATTAGAGGAGCGCGTGGCGGCGCTGGAAACCCAGCTTGCCGCCCTGACCGCCCCGCCCACGGGCTACTACACCATGGCGGAGACCGGCGAGACGGTAGACGCTGCCGTTCAGGCCGTAAAAAGCGGGGCCTTCGTGGTCCCATCCTCCACGGCGGGAAGCACGAAGAAATTCAAGCTGACGGTGGACGATACCGGCACCGTCAGAGCCACGGAGGTGACGTCCTGATGGTACAGGGTGATGCGTACAGCATCGATATCACGATCAAAAACCTGGGCGAGGCGATCCCGATCGACACCGTGGAGAAGGTGGAGGTCACTCTGCTGAACCTGACCCGGTCTTATCCGGAGGAGGTCACCTATTCGGACGGGAAATTTCACTTCCCGGTCACCCAGACGGAGACCTTCAAACTTCCCCCGGTGTGCCCCATGCAGGTCCGGGTGAAGTTTACCGGCGGGGACGTGGTCGGCTCCATGATCCAGATGGTGGAGGTGGCCGGGGCGATCAGTAAGGCGGTGCTGTGATGCTTACCTTTGAGCTGCAGCCACGCGAAGCCCTTGAGGTCTCCTTTGCCGTGTCCATCGTCGCGGGAAAGGGAGACCCCTACACCGGGGCGTATCAGGTGACGCCCAAGATTTACGGCCCGGTGGTGCTGGAAACAAAGGACAAGTCCATGGCGGACGATGTGACGGTCTTAAAAATCCCCCAATTTGAGGTGTCCAACGAGGCCGGGGGAAATACATTGATTATGGGAGACGAATATTATGGAGGATAAGTACATCAACAAGGTCATCATCGGCAATGACGTCAAACTGGACCTCACCGCTGACGATATCACTGCCGACAAATTGGCGAAGGGCATCAAGGCCCATGACAAGAGCGGTGCTCCCATTGTGGGCACCAGCACATTCGATTCCGACACCTCCGAGGACACCGCCGTCGCTGCGGAGATCCTTCTGGGGAAAACGGCCCACGCAAAAGGCGCAAAGTTGACCGGCACCATGCCGAATCAGGGCGGCAAGACCCTTGACATTACGGACAAGGCGGCCCCCGTTTCCATCCCCATGGGCTTCCATGACGGCTCCGGCAAGGCGCAGATCGCGGAGGCGGAGGCGGCAAAGCTGATCCCCGCCAACATCCGGGAGGGCATCACGGTCTTGGGCGTGTCCGGCACCATGAGCGGCAGCGAGAACATGAAGGCGCAGGCCAAGAGCGCCACGCCTACCTTCGCCCAGCAGGAGATTTTACCGGATGAGGACTACAACTGCCTGTCCTCCGTCACTGTGGCGGCGATCCCTGTCAGCTACACCGACAACGAGCAGGGAGGCCAGACCTTGAAAGTGGGTGCGTAAGGATGGCGGTCAACAAGGTCGAGGTAAACGGTGAGACGAAGCTGGATCTGACGCAGGACACCGTGACGCCCCAGACGCTTTTGTCTGGTGTTACCGCCCACAACGCAGCCGGGGAAGAAATCACCGGCTCCATGGGTTCCATCAAAACCTACACCGCCACCATCGGAACTACGTGGACGGAGGACAGCAACACCGGCGTCAAGACGCAGAGCGTTGCCATCGCCGGGGTGACGGCGCAGAACACGGCACTGGTAGACCACGCTTACACGGGGGCGGGGACCAGCGACGATTACGCGGCCTTCGTGGAGGCGGAGAACCAGTATCTCAACTGCATTACCAACGGCTACGCCGAGACCTACAACGGCGGCATCAAGTTTACCATTTTCGGGGATGCCAACACGGTTGCGATCCCCATTGTTGCGGAGGTGAGCTGATGGGCCATGTAACGGTGGTTGGAGGGTGCAGAGCGAAAGCACCGTCAACCAGCATTTTGGCAAGCACTTTGCCGGTGGGAACTGTGGTCAAACTGATGGAGGGCGGCACGGCGGTTGAGTATCTGGTGGTGAATCAGGGCATCCCGGAAAACAGCGACCTGTATGACGCAAGCTGTGATGGTACGTGGCTGCTGAGGAAGGATATTCACAGCGAGAGACAATGGAGAACCCCTAACTTAAATTCATACGAATACAGCGACATTCACTCATGGCTGAATGGGGATTTCTTCAACAGTTTTGGTACAGCGGAGCGGGCAGTTATCAAGCAGGTAAAGATACCGTATCGAAGCGGCCACGGAAATGACGGAACTATCCAGAGCGGGACAAACGGGCTTTCCTGCAAGGTGTTTTTGCTGTCCGGTCCCGAAATTCATTATGAGAACAGATGGATTGATTCCAGTGAAGGCGCAGCGCTGGACTATTTCGCGTCATGTGCGGCAACTGCTGCTGATTCCACACGCATTGCGTACCTAAGCGGTACGGCCACCAAATGGTGGACAAGATCTCAAAGCACTCGCGGCACCATCAATGTGTGGTACGTTGGAACCGAAGGCGATGCCTCATACAGCAACACATACGTCTCGTACGGTATCCGCCCCGCCCTGATCCTCCCCAAAACTGCTCTGTTTGACGCATCCACATTGATTCTAAAGGGGGTGGCATGATGGGCAGAGTGATTATGAGCGGCATTGTGCCGACAGTAAAAAAGCCGAAGGCATACAAAGAAATCTTTGGAGATAACAGCTGGGCAACCATTGTTGAAGCTTGCAAAAATCGTGAAGTCCCGGATACTTGGCTGGTGGGCAACAGCAAGATAATGCTCATCAACGGAACCGAGTATCAGATCGACATTATCGGCAAGGAACATGACGATTATGCGGACGGTTCCAGCAAGGCTCCGCTGACCTTCCAGCTGCATGACTGCTACGCGGACGTAAAACGGATGAACAGCTCCAACACCAACAGCGGCGGCTGGACGAGCTGCGCCATGCGGCAAACGCACCTGCCTGCCATCTTGAGCCAGATGCCGGTGGAGGTGCAGAACGGCATCCGGGAGGTAAACAAGCTGACCTCGGCGGGCAGCCAGAGCAGCACCATCAACACCACGGCGGACAAGCTGTTTTTGCTGAGCGAGATCGAGATTTTTGGCAACGTCAGCTATTCCAAGAGCGGCGAGGGCACGCAGTACGACTACTACAAAGCAGGAAACTCAAAAGTGAAAAACCGAAATGGTGGTGCAGCCTATTGGAACGAGCGGTCTCCGTTAAAAGATGGTTCAACTCAATTTTGCATGGTTTCTAATACTGGTACTGCTGATTATGGCGGCGCAAGTTCGGCGGCTGGTGTGGCCTTCGGCTTCTGCTTCTAAGGGGGTGGCGTGATGGGACATTGCTTGATGATGCGAAAGGGCGAGGTGCATACAGCGCCGGTGACGGGGGTGCTGGCCTCCAGCCTTGCGGTGGGCTCCACCGTGAAGCTGATGGAGGGCGGCGCGGCGGTGGAGTATCTGGTAGTCAACCAAGGCATCCCGGAAAACAGCAGTCTGTATGACGCAAGCTGTAACGGGACATGGCTGCTGAGGAAGGATGTTCACAGCAACCGGAAGTGGCATGACAGCAACGTAAACAAGTACGAAACCAGCGCGATTAACACGTGGCTGAATGGGGATTTCTTTAACAGCCTTGGCAGTGCGGAACAGGCTGCGATCAAACAAGTAAAAATCCCGTACCGCAAGAACGGTGGTTCCGGTGGCACTGGCCAGAGCGGTGCGAATGGGCTGCTCTGCAAGATTTTCCTGTTGGGTTGTCATGGGGTTGGCTGGACGACCAGCGACAGCAGCCACTTCCAGGTGGATGGCGCGAAGCTGTCCTACTTCGAGTTTGGGATCGGCACGTCCGCCAAAAACAAGCGTATTGCGAACCTGAACGGCTCGGCCTCCATCTGGTGGCTCCGCTCCCCGTACAACGACAACACCAGCAACGTGTGGGTCGTCGGCTCCAACGGCGTCTACGGCAGCCACTACGCATCCAACTCGAACGGCATCCGCCCCGCCCTGATTCTCCCCAAAACTGCCCTATTTGACGAAACCACCATGCTCTTAAAGGGCGTAAAGTAACGGGGAAAGCCGGAGGGTCAATCCTCCGGCAGGTCCCACAGGGCTTCCGACGCGGCCTGCTGGGCGACGATCTTTTGCTTGAGGGCGTCCAGTTCGTCCAGAAGCTCCACGGTCATGTAGTAGAGTTCCTCATAGGCTTGGCGCTGTGCTACGGTCATGTTGACCACCTCCTTTGACGGGATGATACCACAGGGGCCGTGTCGGAATTTGGCGAAATTTGGGCCTTAAAACTGCAACTTTTAAGGAGTTAGAAATGGAAATTTTACAAATCGTTCTGACCGCTGCTACCGGCTCCGGTGTGACTGCCATCATCCTCGCCATTTTACAGCGGAAATGGGCCAAGGATGACAAAAGCGATGCCATCGTGGAGGCTTTAAAGGTTCTCATGGTGGATCGCGTCCGGCATTTGGGGCAGGCGTACATCGCGGCTGGCTCCATCAGCCTGTCGGACAAAGAAGCCTTGGGAGAGATGCACCGTGCGTACAAGGCGCTGGGGGGCAACGGGCATCTCAATACGATTATGGCGGAGGTGGAGGACCTACCGCTGAGAAAGGAGTAACCATGGAAAATCTGAAAAAGCGGCTGGCAAACCTGCTGGCGGTGAAGTCACTGGTGACCATCACTCTGACGGTGGTGTTCGCGGTGCTGGCCCTGCGGGAGACCATTAGCGGCAGCGAGTTTCTGACCATCTTCACGGTGGTCATCGGCTTTTACTTCGGCACCCAGAGGGTCAACGAGGACAAGAACAGTTAAAACCGGTTGAACAATCAACCGTAAATTTGAAAGGGGTACATACCATGGAAAAGATCTACGAGAACATCATCAACGAGGGCAAGAAGAACGGCAAGGCCGTGGAGACTATCAACGCAGAGCTGAAGGAGGCCGGTGCCAACTTCCACCTGAATCCCGACGGCGGCGTGGCCGGTTGGAGCGACAAGGAGATGGCCGAGGGCTTCATCCCTGCGGAGAAGGAACCCGCCGACGTGAAGCACCTGCATGACTATATGCGGTACGATGTCACGAAGGCCGGTCAGACCGTGCGGGTGGAGACCCCGGAGGGCACCTACGATATTATGTGGGACGAGAGCGGTCATCCTGAGAAGGCTGTGAGAGTCAATGGTTGATACGTTCGACTGCGCGAGAGCGCAGATCTACCACAACACCGGCAAGCTGACCCCGGCGCAGATCAAGGCCAAGACCGGCTGTACCCACATCATCAACGGCTATCTGTTCAACGGCAGATTTCAGCCGGTTGGCTGGTGCGTGATCGACGGCAAGGTCGTCAGCCGGGATAAGTACAACGATTTTGGTGTCAGCATCGGTGACAACGGCCTGCCCCTTATGAGCACGGACCGCCGTGACAGTTTCCTCTCCGGCGTCCCCATTCTCAAGGGCGGGTCCAAGCTCTACCGGGGCCTGACCGCCGACGTGGCCCGGCCTGCCGCCCGGACGGCGGTGGGCTGGCTGGCCAACAGCAAGGTGGTGCTGTGGTGCGACAAGACCAGTCTGACCCGTGAGCAGCTCCAGGACAAGCTGCTGGGCCTGGGCGTAGTGGATGCCCTCATGCTGGACGGCGGCGGCTCTACGCAGGGCATCTTCCCCGGTGGAAAGGTGACCAGCTCCCGGAAGGTGCCTACGCTGCTGCTGTTCTGGGAGCGTGGCAGCGAGCCTTTAAATGAAGACGCGGCGGCGCTGGAGTGGTGCAAAACCTCCGGCGTCTACACGGGGGCGGACATGCTGGCAATCAATCAGTCTATGACCCGGAAGGACTTGGCGGGCATCTTGTGCCGGCTGCGAGAGGTGCTGAGCCATGGTTGAGATCAACGCTTACAGCAAAGCCGCCTCCGGGGGCAAGCAGCTCTCCGCCCATTTTAAGGTGCGGGAGTTCGCTTGTGGAGACGGATCTGACGCCGTGCTGGTGGCTCCCCGGCTGGTGATGGTGCTGGAAACTATCCGCGCCCACTTCGGCGCTCCGGTGGTCATCCACAGTGGGTACAGAACGCCGCAGTACAATGCCAAGGTCGGCGGCGTGGCCCATAGCCAGCACTGTTACGGCATGGCGGCGGATATCTCCGTCAAGGGCCAGACACCGGCAGCGGTGGCGGCCTACGCCAGACAGCTGATGCCCGATTGGGGCGGCGTGGGGGTTTATGACAGCTTTTGTCATATTGACGTGAGAGAGGCCAAGGCCGACTGGGCGGGCTAAACATCTGAAAGGAGGGCCAGAAGATGGCAACATCCACGCGGAAACGCGCTCTGCAAGTCTGGGGAACCCATGGAAAAAACAAACCGAGAGATCCGGGCGCTGTTGTCATCCATGGCCCCGGCCCGGGCGGCGCAGGCCGTCCGGCTGGTAGGCTTGCCGCCTGACGAGGAGACGGCGGTGCTGGCGGTGGACGTCCACGGCCAGAGCTGCCTACAGGCGGCGGCGCTGCTCCACGTCAGCGTGGATGGCCTCGCCAAGATCCGGCGGCGGGCCTACGCCAAAATAGCGGATGATATGCAGGGATAGAGAGAAGCCGTGTCCGAATCGGACACGGCTTTCTTATTTTTCTTCCCAAGCTACCAGCGTCCACCCTTTATACGTGGACACGGTGCAGGGCTTTCCGTTTGCCCTGCGGAAACGCCCCTCCATGGAGCGCTTAATCTGGCGGAAGCCGGAGGAAATGGCAGCGGCGCTGGCCTCCGTCGGCTCCATACCAAAGTCGGAGGTGTGCTGTCTGGCCCAGTCTGTCAGATTGGTCACGACAACCGGCTCCCCGTCCGGCGTGCGCAGGTGCCAGATCTTGGCGTTGCGGTTTTGCGGCCCTCGCTGGCCCTCCGGCAATGCAAGTGCGGCCTTCGTGCCGTGGGCCAGATTGCCGGTTCTTTCCGCTGCCGTGGCGGCGTTCCGCTTGGCGGCGGCGCTCCACCGGTTGTGCCGGCCCTTGTGCTGCTGGCTGCGCCATGCGGAGGAGCAGGCCGGGGAGCAGGTGCACTTGTTGTTGGATGGCGGCGTGTTAAATTCCGCGCCGCAGATCACACATTTGCGGATCATATCAGGCTGCGGACGTCCACGCCCAGCGCGTCGGCTATGGCAATCAGGTTTCTGGCGGTGAGGTTCCCGGCCTCCGCCTCGCCCAGCTCCACCCGCTGGATCTGGCGGATATTGACGCCGGACGCTTCCGCAAGCTGTGCCTGCGTCAGGCCGGCTTTAAGCCGGTAATACAGCAGCCACGTCGTTGTGGGGTATCCCTTGTAAATCTCGTCGTCGCCCATTTCCTTTGCGGCGGCAACTGGCATGCAGCCAACATTGCTGATTGTCCTGCCCTCTTTGATACAGCCGGAAATGCACTCACTCCCTCGCGCGCAAGCGTCCTTGATACTGTCGGCGCAGATAATTGCCTTAACGCGGCCAAGGAAAATTTTTGCGTGCGGTATGCCGATCTCTTTTGTCTCTTGCTCCGTCGGCGCACGGTCAAGATCTGCGGTAACGTAATAGGTTGTCATGCTTGATCTCCTCTCTCATTAGCAAAAATATTCAGCGACTTTACGGTCGGTGGTAAACCAGTTTGAAGATTCGGGGTCCCAGCGGAAGCCTGCGGCCTTGAGTTCCTTGCGGGCGGCGTAAGTTTTGCCAGTCACGATCCAGCCCATCGCATAGTCGGCTGCGATGGTACGGCGGAGACCGAGGCGGACACCGTTGATGACCTTCATACAATCGTTGGACATGAGCTTCTTGGTAGCTTCAAGGGTGCGCTTGGCGTTATCCCATG
>ENA-UEPL01001062-UEPL01001062.1-human-gut-metagenome-genome-assembly--contig:-NODE-1062-length-22473-cov-8.182801_pt1 | contig 22473 bp, 20 predicted proteins | sample MGYA00242896_ERZ507908 | MGnify/ENA primary metagenome ERZ507908 (study PRJEB26167, sample SAMN06115518) | human gut metagenome | host: Homo sapiens | place: China:Chongqing | collected 2015-08-20...
CCATCAAAAACGAAACCCTGCGGAAATACTTTCCGCGCAGTTACACGCCCCGGCAGATGGAAAGCATCATCATCAAGTTGCTCGACCAGTGGCAGCTGAAAAAACAGCAGGCAAAAGAGAAGAAGCAGGAAGAAGCGCGTTGAGCGCAGACTGAACTAAGAGACCCGATTCGGGTCTTTTTTGTTTGCAAAAAATTGGAGGTAACGCCTATGAACAACACGATTCCTTTTCACTCCGCAACTCACGCCCCGCAGATCACGGTGGATGTGAACATCCTGACCATGCTGAAGCAGGCGGCATCCTGTTTGACCGAGGCAGCAGGCAAGGATGTGTACCTTGCCGCCATCGGTCCCGACATGGAGCTAACCATTATCATGGAGGAGGATGCCCCTTCCGTTCTGCCTTGTTTTGACGAGGACGATGCCCTGATTTCCGTGAAGGGTGCGCCGCTGTTTATCAGCTACAATCCGGCGCAGGTCCTCAAGCTGGCAGGCAAGCGGTACCTGACCGGCCCGGTCATCTTCTACCGCACCGATGGGCATAGCACCATCGTATCCCTGACGGTGGAGGATATTTACCGCTTTCAGACCTATCTGGAAAGCCACAGCACCACCCTGATGGCAGATGGGCAGAAGCTGACCTGCATCTGTATCGACTGAGGTGCGCCATGCTGAACTTTTTTATCGGTTTCGCATTTTTTGAAGCAGGTGCCTTTTTCGGCTTTTTCGTGGCGGCTCTGCTGAATGCTGCCCGTGCCGGGCAGGAGGATTAAAATCACCCTGCTGTACGGGAGGTGATGGCAGTGCAGGAAGAAATCGAACAGAAGTCATTCAACATTATGATCTCGACCACAAAGCTGTCTGCCCGGACCGTCCTGCGGGCGGTCAAGGCGGCGTTTCGGCTGTACCAGTCCAAAGCATCCCAAGGCAAGCAGAGTGTTCGCACCCTGTTGCGGCAAAACCGGGGCGTGTCCAGCGTGGAGATCAGCAAGACCGGTATCCGCGGCTTGGAACGCTATGCCAAAAAGTACGGCATCGACTATGCCATCCGCAAGGACACCTCCGAGGTGCCGCCCCGGTATCTGGTCTTTTTCAAAGCCCCGGACGCAGAAGCCTTCAACTCGGCGTTCAAAGAGTATTCGGCATCTTTGCTGAACAAGGACAAACGTCCCTCGGTGCTGGCACGATTGCAGGAGCTGGTGCAGGCGGCGGCAGAACTCCCCGGCAAAGTCCGGCATAAGGAACAGGAGCGTGGACTGTGACCACGAAAAAGCTGACAAAGCTGCTGGCACTGTATCTGCCGTATATCCTGCTGGGGCTGGTGGCAACGAACCTTGGTGAAGCGTGGCGGCTGGCCGAGGGCAAAGAGTTGGGCGAACACATCATGTCTATGATGGGAACTTTCCCGGTGGCATTTGCGAATCCTCTGCCCAGTCTGCATCCGCTGGATTTGCTTATTGGCTTTTCCTGCGGCACAGGGCTACGGCTTGCCGTATATTTACGGAGCAAAAATGCAAAGAAGTACCGTCATGGCATGGAGTACGGCTCTGCCCGGTGGGGCACCGCCAAGGATATTGAGCCGTTCATGGCTCCCAAGTTTGCCGACAACATCATTTTAACCAAGACAGAGCGGTTAATGATGAGCAATCGTCCAGCTGACCCCAAGAATGCCCGGAACAAAAATGTGCTGGTGGTGGGCGGCTCCGGCAGCGGCAAGACTCGGTTTTGGCTCAAGCCCAACCTTTTACAATGTCACAGTTCCTATGTGGTTACTGACCCGAAAGGTAGTATCGTGGTCGAGTGTGGGAACGCACTTCTGAAAAACGGCTACAAGGTCAGGATTCTGAACACCATCAACTTCAAAAAGTCGATGCACTACAACCCCTTCGCCTATGTCCACAGCGAAAAGGATATTCTGAAACTGGTCACGACCCTGATGACCAACACCAAGGGTGAAGGGTCCGGCGGGGACCCATTTTGGGAGAAATCGGAGCGTCTTTTGCTTACTGCCCTGATCGCTTATCTGCATTATGAAGCCCCGGTGGAGGAGCAGAATTTTGCAACACTGTTGGAAATGCTCAACACCATGCAGGTGCTGGAGGACGACGAGGAATACCAGAATCCGGTGGACTTGCTGTTTGAGGAACTGGGCAAGAAAAAGCCCAATTCCTTCGCAGTGCGCCAGTACAAGCTCTACAAATTAGCTGCCGGCAAAACGGCAAAATCCATCCTCATTTCCTGCGGTGCCCGGCTTGCGCCCTTCGATATCCAAGAGCTGCGTAACCTTACCATGTACGATGAGCTGGCGTTAGATACGCTGGGCGATAAGAAAACGGCGTTGTTCCTCATCATGTCGGACACGGATTCCACCTTTAACTTTCTCATCAGCATGGTTTACACCCAGCTTTTCAATCTGCTCTGTGACAAGGCAGACGATGTGTACGGCGGAAAGCTGCCCATCCATGTACGCTGTCTGATCGACGAGTGTGCCAACATCGGGCAGATTCCCAATCTGGAAAAGCTGGTGGCGACCATTCGCAGCCGTGAGATCTCCGCTTGCCTTGTTTTGCAGGCGAGAAGTCAGTTGAAAGCCATCTACAAGGACAATGCGGACACCATCATCGGCAATATGGACAGTCAGATTTTTCTCGGCGGCTCCGAACCCACCACCCTAAAAGACCTGTCTGAAATGCTGGGAAAAGAAACGATTGATGCGTTCAACACCTCGGACACCCGTGGAAACAGCCCCAGCTACGGCACTACCTTCCAAAAGATGGGGCACGAATTGTTGAGCCGGGACGAGCTGGCGGTGCTGGACGGCGGCAAGTGTATTTTGCAGCTGCGAGGTGTGCGCCCCTTTCTTTCGGACAAGTACGACCTGACCCAGCACCCCAACTACAAGCTGACCTCCGACTACGACCCCAAAAATACGTTCGATATTGAAAAATATCTGAACCGCAAAGAAAAGATCCACCCCGGTGATGAGTTCATCGTGGTGGACGCTGATTCGCTCCCGTCTGCCTGACCCGGTAGGCGGTTTTATTTTTATCCCGGCTAGAAAGGTGCACCAGAAAATCAGCCTTGCTGCGGTTATGCAGCGTAAAACTACAAGATTTCGGGTGTGTACAAATGACCGGAAACGCTTTATAATAAAGGAGAAAAGACTATGGAATTCTTCAACTCTGCTATCGAAGTTCTTCAGACTCTGGTCGTGGCTCTGGGTGCCGGTCTCGGCGTGTGGGGTGCCATCAACCTGCTGGAAGGTTATGGTAACGACAACCCCGGCAGTAAGAGTCAGGGCATGAAGCAGCTCATGGCTGGCGGCGGTGTCGCTCTGGTGGGCATCACCCTGATTCCCCTGCTGAGCGGTCTGTTCGGTTAAGAACAGTGGGCGGCGATTGCCGCCCGGTACATATTATAATAAGGAAAGCCATAGTAACGATCTCTCATACAGAAGGTGAAGCAGATGAGCGAGATTTTATTGTATCATGGCAGTAAAGAAGAAGTTGTCTATCCCGAAATCCGCATCACACGGTATACAAAGGACTTTTCTTGGGGATTCTACTGCACGAACAACTATCAGCAAGCCTACCGCTGGGCAGACCGCCGTTCTGCCGATGGCCTTGTGAACGTCTATCGCTATGTAGAAAATCCCGACCTGAAGATCCTGCGTTTCCCTGAAATGTCGGACGAATGGCTGGATTTCATCGCAAAATGTCGTGCAGGCAAAACCCATCCCTACGATATTGTGGAGGGTCCCATGGCAGATGACACCATCTGGGACTATGTCAACGGATTTACGTCCGGGCAAATCAGCCGTGAAGCATTTTGGGCCTTGGCGAAATTCAAGCATCCAACACATCAAATCAGCTTTCATACCGTAAACGCTTTGCACTGCCTGACCTTTGAGAGGAGTGAACCCATCCATGACCGAAAAGCAGAAAAATGATGTTCTCTATGTTTGCAGCCTGATCGAGACCATTGCCCGCAAGACCAAAAATCATCGGCAGGATGTGATCCGTCACTTTACAAAAGCCGACATCGAACGGCAGCTCCGGCTGGCAGAAGTAAACCATTGCCTGTCCTTTGAGCAGGTTTCGGATGAGCTGATTGAAGATCTCAACATCCCGGATGGGGATTTTGATACCGCCGCAGAGTGCCGCTATACGGTTCCTTCTGCAACCTCCATCGGAATGCTGTACCAGGGGCTGGTGCTGTCCACCATGAAGGATGAGGATGCTGCACAGGCAATTCTGGATGTTTTTTCGTCGTTTATCACGGATGAGATCTCCGATTTCAATTCCAACGTATACTACACCAATCCTGATTATCTCCGCTGCTCCTATCTGGAGGGCAAGATGCTTGCTTGATTTCCACTTTCTTACCGCTAGGAGCATCGCAAATGAACGATTACAAGCCTTACAAACAGCTCAAGCAGAAACAGAAAGCTAAAGTTGTAGAGCGGATATATAAAGAACTGCATCAGTTCTTTTCCGATAACCAACGGTTTCCTGATACCCCGGATGAACATGAGTTGCTTGCTCGTCAAATTTTTTCGCACATTCCATACCATGTTTCCTTTGACGAGTTCTATGCCGTATATAATAAAAAGCATTCCGCTATTGAACAGCGTCTTGCAGAGAAAGGAATGCCGGAACATCTGCTTCATCGTGAGGAACGCAGACAGGAAAAACTGAATCGTCCTGCTGTAAAAATGACAAAGCCCCACAGAAAGAAGAAAAAGAAACAGGTGTTCGAGCCACTCGTGGAACAGAATGATGATTTCTTCTTTATTGCTGGTTATACTTCTGGCGGTGCTCCTTATGGTGTCACATGGGAAGAAATGGGCCTGGAGCCTTGGGAAGAACTTATATAAATATTGTTGCCATTGCCGATTGCCAAAAGCAGTCGGCATTTTTGTTTTCATCGGCTTCTGAGGCGATTATTCCATACGGCGGCTTGAGCAGCAACGGAAAGCCCTCTGTGGTTTGCAGTTTTATTGAATGTCCGTGCTCCAAGCCGTGTCTTTTATCCACTCATCCACGAAAGGCGGTGCTATTATGCAGCTTCTGACCCACATTATTTTTCTCCTGAACGTCCTGAAAAACATCATCAACCACTTCAGCTAAGGACGGTGACTGCTGAATGGAAACCGTTCTCAAAGCCATTGCCGACTGGATCAAAGGCATCCTGACGGCAGGCATTATGTCAAACCTTTCCGGCCTGTTTGACGATGTGAACACGCAGGTGGGAAACATCGCCCAGCAGGTGGGCACCAAGCCCTCCAACTTTGAACCACGGGTGTTCGCCATGATCGAAGCCCTCTCCCGGAACGTGGTGTTGCCCATCGCGGGCATCATCCTGACCTTCATCGCCTGTTATGAGTTGATTGAGATGATCACCCAGCACAACAACATGGCGCAGTTCGAGCCTGCCCTCATCATGCGCTGGATCTTCAAAACGGCGGTGTCGGTGTGGCTCATCAGCAATACTTTCGACATTGTGATGGCGGTCTTTGACCTGACACAGAAGGTGGTGTCCGATTCCAGCGGCATCATCGCCGGAAACACCCGTGTCAACGACATTGGCTTGTCGATGTTGGAAGCCAGCCTGATGCAGATGGATGTAGGACCCCTATTCGGGCTTTTCCTGCAAAGTTTCTTCATCGGCATCACCATGCGCATCCTGTCCATCGTGATTTTTGTCATCGTCTACGGAAGAATGATTGAAATTTACTGCATGGTGAGCCTTGCTCCCATTCCCATGGCAACATGGGGCAACCATGAACAGTCGCACATGGGACAGAACTACCTGAAATGCCTGTTTGCGCTGGGCTTTCAGGGGTTTCTAATCTTGATTTGTGTTGCCATTTATGCCGTTCTGATACAGTCGGTAGCGATTTCCGGGGATGCCATCAACTCGATCTGGAGCATTGTGGGCTACACCGTTCTGCTCTGTTTCAGCCTGTTCAAGACCAGCTCCGTGACAAAATCTGTCCTCGGAGCGCACTAAAGGAGGTGCTTTATTGGCTGCTTATATCTCCGTTCCCCGTGATCTGACCAAAGTCAAATCCAAAGTGGCGTTCAACCTGACCAAACGGCAGCTCGTCTGCTTTGGCACAGCGGCTCTCATTGGAGTGCCGCTGTTTTTTGTTCTCCGGGATTCCGGCGGCAATACTGCCGCTACCCTCGGCATGATGGCAGTGATGCTGCCGGCGTTCTTCCTTGGTATGTACGAGAAAAATGGTCAACCGCTGGAAAAGCTGCTGTCATATTATATCCGGGCGCGATTCCTTCGCCCGAAAATCCGGCCTTATAAGACCGCAAACTACTATGCGTTGCTCATGAAAGGAGGGTCAGCCCATGCCGTTTTGGAAAAAGACCAGTAAGGGCGGCAAGAAAAAGCCGCCGAAGTCCACTGTTCCCCGGACAGCGCAGCAGTCCATCCCCATGCAGCGGATGTTCGAGGATGGAACCTGCCGGGTGAAGCCGAACTACTACACCCGGACGATTGCCTACCAAGACATCAATTACCAGCTTGCTCAACAAGAGGACAAAAACTCGATTTTCGAGGAATGGTGTTCGTTCCTCAATTTTTTCGACAGCTCCATCAAGTTTGAACTGTCCTTTGTGAACATGGCAACGGATAGCACCGAGTTTGAGAAAAGCATCCGTATTCCGTTCCAGAAAGATGGTTTCGATGATGTTCGTGCCGAATACTCGCAGATGCTGCGCCAGCAGCTTGCCAAGGGCAACAATGGTCTGACAAAGACCAAGTTCATCACCTTTGGCGTTGAGGGCGAGAGTATGCGTCAGGTGAAAACCCGGCTCGACCATGTTCAGAATGATTTGCTCAACAATTTTCATCGGCTGGGTGTGCAGGCCAAGCCCCTGAACGGTACTGAGCGGTTGAAACTCATGCACGATATGTTCAACATGGACGGTTCATCGAAGTTTCGTTTTGACTGGAAAGACCTCGTAAAAAGCGGCCTTTCCGTCAAAGATGCCATTGCTCCGACCGCTTTTGCCTTCAAAAACAGCCGCACTTTCCAGATGGGCGGCATCTACTGCGCCGCCAGCTTTCTGAATATTACGGCATCCGACATCAGTGATCAGCTTTTGAAGGATTTTCTGGACATGGATTCCAGCCAGATTGTTACCATGCACATCCAGTCGGTAGACCAGAACCGCGCCATCAAAACGGTCAAGCGCACGATTACTGAACTTGATAGAAGCAAGATTGAGGAACAGAAGCGCGCAATCCGTGCCGGGTATGATATTGACATCATTCCGTCCGATTTGGCGACCTATGGCCGGGATGCCAAGGCTCTGCTGAAAGAATTGCAGAGCCAGAACGAGCGAATGTTTTTGGTGACATTCCTCGTGCTGAACACCGGGCGTACCGAGCAGGAGCTGGAAAACAATGTGTTTCAGGCCAGCTCCATTGCGCAGAAGCACAACTGCAATCTCTGTCGGCTGGACTACCAGCAGGAACAGGGGCTTATGTCCTCTCTGCCGCTGGCTGACTGCCAAATCGAGATTCAGCGCGGTCTTACCACCAGTTCCACGGCCATTTTCATTCCGTTTACCACACAGGAGCTTTACCAGTCCGGCAAAGAGAGCTTGTACTACGGTCTGAATGCACTTTCCAATAATTTGATTATGGTTGATAGAAAGCGGCTCAAAAATCCCAACGGCCTCATCCTCGGCACTCCTGGCTCTGGCAAAAGTTTCTCGGCAAAGCGTGAAATTGCCAACGCCTTTTTGGTTACAGACGATGATATTATCATCAACGATCCCGAAGGCGAATACTCCCCGCTGGTGAATCGGCTGAAAGGTCAGGTCATTAAAATCAGCCCTAACAGTACCCAGTTCATCAACCCGATGGACATTAACGCCAACTATTCGGAAGAGGATAATCCGCTGTCCCTGAAAGCAGACTTTATTCTTTCTCTGTGCGAACTGGTTGTCGGCGGCAAGGAAGGTCTGCTCCCGGTGGAAAAAACGGTCATTGACCGCTGTGTGCATCTGATTTATCGGAAATATTTTGCTGACCCCTGCCCGGAGAATATGCCGATTCTGGAGGACTTGTACAACGCCCTGCTCCAGCAGGACGAGAAAGAAGCTCATCATGTTGCTACCGCTCTGGAAATCTACGTCAAGGGCAGTCTGAATCTGTTCAACCACCGCACTAACGTGAACATCAACAACAGAATCGTCTGTTATGACATTAAAGAACTGGGCAAGCAGATGAAAAAGTTGGGTATGCTTATCGTGCAGGATCAGGTCTGGGGACGTGTCACTGCCAATCGCAGCAGCGGAAAGTCCACCCGATATTATATGGATGAGATGCACCTCCTCTTAAAAGAGGAACAGACCGCCGCCTATTCCGTGGAGATTTGGAAGCGGTTCAGAAAATGGGGCGGTATCCCGACTGGATTAACGCAGAACGTCAAAGACCTGCTTTCTTCGCGTGAGGTCGAGAATATTTTCGAGAACAGCGACATGATTATAATGCTGAATCAGGCCGCTGGCGACCGTCAAATCCTCGCAAAGCAACTCAACATCTCGCCCCACCAGCTTTCCTATGTGACCCACTCCGGCGAGGGCGAAGGTCTGTTGTTCTTCGGCAATGTTATTCTGCCGTTCGTGGACAGATTCCCCACCGATTTGGAACTGTACCGCATCATGACCACGAAGCTGGGTGAGGTTTCGGAGGTCGCACAGAAATGAGTAATCCGAAGCTGAACTTCAAAGAGGAAACGTCAGTAAAAAAGACACGCTCTCCCCCGAAGAAAGCGAGAATCGAGCAGTCCACGCCCAAAAAGAAGAAGCTGAAACTCGATGCTGACAAGGCCGCAGAAAAAGCCCAGCATTTGCGATTTGGCAAGGCAGAACTGACCCCGGATGAATTGAGCCGATTGAGCAAGGCACAGAAACGCGAGATGTACGCTGCCAATGCCGCCCGGACTGCGGTGCATCGGGAAATCGAACAGTATGAGGAAGATAATGTCGGTGTGCAGGCGTTGAGCGAGGGCGAAAAGGCTGCTGGAAATGTCCGCGATATTTCCAAGAGCCGCTATGCCCGAAAACTGAAAAAGAAAGCCGAGATGCAGGGCAAGAAAAAAGCCCACAACACAAAATCTTCTGCACAGGAGTCAGCCGGGGCACAAGATGCAGGTGCATCCGGCACCGGGGAGGGTGGTTCCAACTGGCTCTCCCGATGGCGGCAGAAACGCGACATTCGGCAGGGTTACTATGCCGCAGCCCGGTCTGGTGGCACAGCGGCACAGACTGCTGGTGGTAAAAAAGCCGTATCCAGCGGTGCATCTGCCGCACGGTCTGGCGTAGAGCAAGTAGTGGACAAGGGAAAATCTGTGGTCGGTTCGGCAGTAAACGGCCTTATGACCGCCGCAAAGAGTAACGCACACGTTCTGGTGATCGTGGGCGTTTTTCTTTTGCTTATCCTCATGGTGATGTCCGGCTTTTCCTCCTGCGGCATCCTCTTTTCGGGCGGCACACAGGTGTCCGGGCAGACCATGTACTCTGCCGAGGACAGGGACATTCGCGGCGCAGAGCAGGACTACAAGAAGCTGGAAAAGGAACTGGATAAAAAAATCAAACGCACCCCCACCGACCATCCCGGCTACAACGAGTACCAGTATCACCTTGACCCCATCGAACATGACCCATGGCAGCTCACCTCATTCCTGACCACTTTGTACGATGATTATACCCGGTCGGAGGTGCAGGGCAAGTTGAAGGAAACCTTCAAAAAGCAGTACAAGCTGACCACATGGGTAGAGGTTCAGATACGGTATAAGACGGTCTGGGTCATCAGCCCGGCAGGAATCCCGGTTCCTACGCAGGTGCCGTATGAATACAAGATTTTCCACACCAAACTGGAAAATCGAGGTTTGGAGGTTGTTATTCGGGAAGAGCTGACCGAGGATCAGTGGCAGAGGTATCAGATTTTTCAGGACACCTTGGGTGGTCGGCCATATCTTTTTAATGGTGGTTTGCCGCCCGGTGGCTCCGATGGCTCCGGCGCACCCGGCATCGTCTACACAGTTCCTGCGGAAGCTCTAACTGACACGGAGTTTGCCGCTATCTATGAGGAAGCCAAAAAATATGTTGGCACATCCTACGTCTGGGGTGGCTCTACCCCGGAAACAGGCTTTGACTGCTCCGGCTATGTCTGCTGGGTTTATAACCAAAACGGTTATGATGTTGGGCGCACCACCGCCAACGGATTATGGCAAAAAAGTCGGCATATTTCCGAAGCCGAAGCAAAACCCGGTGATTTGGTTTTCTTCAAAGGAACGTATGATACGCCGGGGATGAGCCACGTTGGAATATATCTCGGCAACGGAAAAATGGTCAGTGCTGGTGACCCCATCAAATATGCTGACATTCACTCGTCCTACTGGCAGCAGTATCTCGCTGGATTTGGACAGCTTTCAAAATGAAATGGAGGGTTTTACTATGAGTGAAAAACTGGATAAGCTGCGCGCTTCTTTGGAAAAGGAAAAGGAGCGGCGCATTAAGATCAACAACCGCATCGAAAGCCTTGAGCGGCGGATTCAGGAAGCAGAAGCCGCCAAGGTGAATGAAATGGTGCGCACCGCCAAAGTCACCCCGGAACAGCTTGCTGCTCTGCTTCGGCAGTCGGCTAATACCACTCCAAATCCGGCTGCACTGGCTGCTGTAGGCGCAACTTTCGACAAGGAGGATGATTCGGATGAAGTTTAAGAGATTTGGCGCACTGTTGCTGTCGGCGGTGCTGTGCATCGGCATGGCCGCTCCTGCTTTTGCCTATGAGGGCGATACTACCCCGGTGGAGCAGCCCGTTCTGCCGGAAGTCGTGGAGGAGGATACCGTCACTATCACGGATGAGGAATCCGGCGCACTGACCCCGGAGGGCAATCTGACGCTGGTGGACGATTATCACACAAACTATTCCGATGGTAGCGGCCAGCAGTTCATCACACTCGTCAGCAAGTCGGGTGCGACTTTTTATCTGGTCATTGACCGCAATGCCAAAGGCCAGCAGACCGTCCACTTCATGAATCTGGTGGATGAAGCAGACTTGCTGGCTTTAATGGAGGAAGAAGATGCAGAAGCCTACAATGCTGAAAAAGAAGCGGTGAAGCAGGCTGAACTGGACAAGCTGAAAGCCGAGGAAGAAGCCAAGAAAGCCGCAGAGGAAGCGGAAAAAGCGGCAGACGTTCCGAAAGAAAACAAAATGACAAAATATGCTGCGGCTTTTCTCGGTGTCGTGGCACTGATCGCGCTGGCGGCTGGCGGCGGTTTCTATTTCTTCATCCAGCAGAAGAACAAGAAACAGGCAGAAAAAGAAGCTATTGACCCGGACGCGGACTACACCGAGGATACGGGTGACTTTGAGATTCCCCCGGAGGATGATTCGGAAGATGAGGATACTTCCGAGGAACAGGATGTAACTCCTATCTGATTTTAGGGCGGCGGTTGCCGCCTACATACCATAATCCGAAATAGATTGGAGGGAACGCTTATCGCAATTTTGATCGTGACCGAAAAGCCGTCCGTTGCCATGTCTTACGCCAAGGTTTTGGGGGTGCAGGGGCGGCAGGATGGCTACCTTGAGGGCAACGGCTATATCGTGAGTTGGTGTATCGGCCATCTGGTAGAACTGGCTCCGCCCAGCACCTACGATGAAAAGTACGTCAAATGGAATGTAGCCGATCTGCCTATCCTGCCGCAAAGGTGGCAGTACCTTGTGTCTGCTAGCACAAAAAAGCAGTTCGGAATCCTGAAAAAGCTCATGCACCGCGCCGATGTGGAGAGCATTATCTGCGCAACGGACGCAGGGCGCGAAGGCGAGCTGATCTTCCGTTTGGTGTATCAGCAAGCCGAGTGCAAAAAGCCTGTTTCTCGCCTATGGCTGTCCAGCATGGAGGACAGTGCAATCCGGGAGGGCTTTGCAACTCTGAAACCGTCAACTGAATACGATGCCTTGTATCAGGCTGCACTCTGCCGGGAACGTGCCGACTGGATGGTCGGTATCAATGCGTCCCGGCTTTTTTCGTGCTTGTACGGTCAACCGCTGGCGGTAGGGCGTGTTATGACCCCGGTGCTTGCCATGACGGTAGTTCGGGAAGCCGCCATCGCCGCCTTTGTGCCGGAAAAATTCTACACGGTAGATCTGGAACTGACCAGCGGCTGCACGGCATCCAGCCGCCGCATTCCTGAAAAAACCGTTGCCGAAAACCTGCTGGAAGCCTGTCGAAAGGAGATGGTGGCAACGATCCAGCGCATCACCCGCAAGGAAAAGTCCGAGAATCCGCCGCCGCTGTACGACTTGACCACCCTTCAGCGGGACGCAAACCGTCTTCTGGGGTACAGCGCACAGCAGACTTTGGACTATGTACAGAGCCTGTATGAGAAGAAACTTACCACTTATCCCCGGACTGATAGCTGCTATATCACCGATGATGACGAGGAAATGCTGGAGGAACTGACCGAGGAACTGGAAGTTTTTCTCGGCATTACCCCGGAGGGCATGGACGAGGCGGTGCCCCGGACACGGCGCACCGTCAACCGGGAAAAAGTCACCGACCACCACGCCATCCTGCCCACTCGCAGTATGCTGCAAGCCGATCTGGAGGCTCTGCCCAAGGGTGAGCAGAACGTTCTGAAGCTCATCATCGCCCGGACGCTGATGGCAGTCAGCAAGCCCTTTCGGTATCTGGAGACCCTGCTGACCACCGAATGTGCCGGGGAGGAATTTACCGCCAAGGGCAAGGAGGTTCTGGAAGAAGGCTGGAAAGCGGTGGAGCGCAAGGTACTGGCGGATATCCTGAACCGAAAACAGGAACTCACCGCCCTGCCCAATGCAGCAGAAAACGAGTGTGGTATCCTCAATGCCGAACTGAAAGAGGGGCAGACCTCGCCGCCGAAGCACTTTACCGAAGTTATATGCTATGAAAGGGGGATAAGAAATCGCCCATAGAAAGGAGATGTCTTAATGAAAGCAAGGAAAACCGATAAAGGCAAAATAACCGCATTATATGAGCGGTTGAGCCGCGACGACGACCTCACAGGCGACAGCAACAGCATAATCAATCAAAAGAAGCTGCTTGAAGATTATGCAAGGGAACATGGCTTTACGAATTGCGTCCACTTTACCGATGACGGCTGGTCTGGGGCAAACTTCGAGCGTCCGAACTGGAAACGCATGATTGCGGGAATTGAAAGCGGCGAAATCGGCTATGTACTGGTAAAGGATTTAAGTCGTGTCGGCAGAGATTATCTGCAAGTGGGATTTTACACAGAAGTCATGTTCAAGGAGCGGGGCGTCCGTTTTATTGCCATAGCAAACGGAGTTGACAGCGACAAGCGCGAAAGCAGCGAGTTTGCCCCGTTTTTGAACATTATGAACGAATGGTATGTGCGTGACAGCAGCCGAAAAATAACAAGCGTTCTCCGCGCAAGAGGAATGTCCGGCAAGCATACAAACAGCCATTGTATCTATGGCTATAAGAAAGACCCCAACGACAAAGACCACTGGATTATCGACGAGGAAGCCGCCGAGGTAGTACGCCGGATTTACCGCATGGCGTTGGAGAGCAAAGGTCCGTATGAAATTGCCCGTATCCTTGCTTTGGAAAAGGTTGAAAGGCCGTCCTATTACCTTGCACAGCGCGGCGTGGGGAAACATCAGTCTAATTTTAACCCCGCTGAACGGTACACATGGCGCGGCGGCACAGTTGCCGATATTCTGTCCAAGCCGGAGTATATGGGGCATACAGTAAACTTCCGTACCTATAAAGAAAGCTACAAAGACAAACGCTCCAGAACGACACCCAAAGAGGATTTAGTCATTTTTGAAAATACGCAGGAAGCCATTATTGACAAGGAAACATGGGAGCGCGTCCAGAGCTTACGAAAAACAATACGCCGGACGGACACCATAGGCGCGGCAAATCCTTTAACGGGCTTGATGTTTTGCGCGGATTGCGGGGCTAAGATGTATAACCACAGGGGCGGGGCTGGACTGGCGCGGGACTGGGCGGGGCGACCCAACGGCAGGAAGCGTCCAGAACGCGACGAGTACAACTGTTCCCGTTATGATTTAGGCAACCAGCACTATGATAGATATTGCACGACGCACCTTATCCGCACAGCCGTTGTAAATGAGCTTCTGCTCGAAGCTATCAAGGAAGTATGCGACTACGCGCTGAACAATGAAGCGGCATTTATGGAGCAGGTCTGCTCTGCTTCCAGCGAGCGGCAGGCGAAAGCGGCAAAGGCAATCCGGCAGAGAAAACAGCGCAGCGAGAAACGAGCCGACGAATTGAGCCGCTTAATCCGCAAGCTCTATGAGGACAATGTAAACGGCAGACTTTCCGATAAGCTCTTTGAACAAATGCTGCATGATTTTGAAGCGGAGTTAGAGAGTTTAACCGAGAGCGTTACCCAAGACGAGCAGGAGCTTGACCGTATAAGCTGGGAAACCGTCAACGCTGAAAAATTTCTTGCCCTTGTCAAAAAATATACGGATTTTTCCGAGCTTACCCCCGCCATGATAAATGAATTTGTTGAAAAAATCCTTGTCCACCAAGCAGAGGGAAAAGGGGCGAGCCGCACACAGGAGGTTGAGATTTTCTTTAACTTTGTCGGCAAGGTAGAAATCCCCCATGAGGAAATCGTACTGACAGAGGAAGAAAAAGCGGCATTGGCAGAGCAGGAACGGCGCAGAGCAAAAAAAGCCGAATACAACCGCCGCTATATGGAGAAAAAACGCAGACAATGGAGAGAACAGCGGGAACGGGAGCAGGAACAAAAGCCCCATGAACTTCCCCCTGTCGCAGACAAGAAAGGAGAAAAAAGCGCATGAGAAGATTGATTGACAATGGCACTACCCCGCCCGCCAGATTGCCCCATATCGGACATTACGGACACTTGCGGAAATCCTATCTTGAGGGCTACCGCCCCGACCTCTATACCGCCCTTGCCGCCAGTGAAAAGTTGTATGAGCATTGTGCGGAGATCGACGCAGCAGCGCGGAGCCGGATTGACCTTATCATGCCGGAGCTTGCCAAGAGCGCGGGAGCCACCGAGGAATTAAAAGCCGCCGACCCTATGAAGTGGGTAGGACTGATGAACGCTTGCATAATAATGTGCGAATTTCAATGTTACAGCCTCTTTTTGTAACATGATCCGGAATTCGTAAGGAGAAGGGTCAAATACTGTTTTTCCTCTTATATCCTCCGGATTCCCTGTCCAGGAAGGCTGGTTCCACGGATACAGAGGAACATCCAGCGGTCTTTAAAATTGTTAACCAACCCATGTGGAAAACACTCATACAGCCAGAAACTTTGATGGGAGACGATGGCAGCCGGTTGTTCAATGCTCTTCGTAAGAGTGGTTCTCTTACATCCTAAGCATCAGACTTGCCATAATCAAAGTTATTTTCTCTTTGTTCTCCAAAGGATTTGCTGTTATTTTATAATTCGTATTGTTCCGTATATCATGTATGGAGAATGGAACTTTCATATTACATCATATGCAATAGTCGTAAAACTCTATCATTTTCAGGGTCTTGAATCCTTATGTGAATCGACGGAGTATTTATGGTAATGCGACGGACAGCTGTCATACTGTCCGTCACCTATACTCGAACCATTTTATTGGAATTAAAATAGCAATGACATGTTTTTGATTCGTTATCATCATTGGCTTCTTTGTGTTTTTGACTAGTTCTCGCGTTTACTCCCTGACGGGACGCACTGCGTAACCGCTAGAACGGTAGTAGAAGTTTAGTGGATTGATGCACGATAAGTAAGAAACTAGATAATAACCGCTGTCCATTGAGTACGGTACAGCCGTCCAAATGTTGCTAATACTGCCGACATCGTATACCTTGCCCTTTGAGAAATAGCGCTGACCCGAAGCAGGAAAGAAGATCATACCGCCCGTATTATCATATCGTCCAATGCCATTCATTTTGTTACAAAAAAACATCCATCCGGTATTCGTAGTAAAATCGTTCGCGGAAGTATAAGGCGAATTAAATTGACTTCCATAAAAAGAGCCGCTTGTATAATTCCCATTATAAGTAAATCCTGTAAAGGCATTCGAAGCAGGCAAATGATAGCCAATGGGCGAAGGATCATAAATCGTCTTGACCACCGTATTGTCGTTCGGCGTTGTTACCGTATTGTCCGCGCTCCAAAGATTATAATAAGACGTAGAGCACCAATCTTGAGGTACAACACCACCATAATTGTAAAACACATACGGATTTTGAATAGAGATACCTATGGTAACTTTGCCAGTTCCTAATTTGTCGAACGCATAACTATCAGAATAACAGTCTTTATCTATTGAGAAACCGGAAGCGTTCAGAATACCGCCCAGCATCGGGTCCTTCCGTCCGAACTGGAAATAAGGTTGGTTGCCGGGATTAACAGTCGCATGCGGTGTTTGAGTAAGTGTTATAATCCTAGTGATATTGGTTTCCGTTTGCGTGAAGAGCACCTTCACGCTACGGGCATCATAGGTCGTAGTTTCCGCATCACACCAGCCTATATTGGCACCCATAAAAGTATATTTTACCCCTTGACTATTAGTTACGACTTTATCGCGCGCCTTATTCACAGGGCTATAGCATTCCTCTACGATTGGCACGAGTCCTGGCACGAAGTCTGTGATCCAAATATGCCAGCTCCACATGATGCAGTTGTCCGCATCGCGCACAGCTACAATAGCATTGCCCTGCCGAATGTTTTTTTCCGGCACCTCAAATTGCAGGTGATCGAAGGTTCCGTTGCTGTCATCATCGGTAAGCCGCACCGAAGCAGAGCTTACCAACTCCTCCTCATCCTGCCAGACGAGTACAGCATCCTGGGGTATGCACCCTATATTGTTGTAGATATAAGGGTCTGTGATGGCCATGTCAAGGTGGTTTACAAAGTTTTTCAATACGTGGGTCAGGTTGGACTGTGAAGTGTAGGCCGAGATGTTTTTACCGTTTGTCGGGCAGACCGCATAGTCGATCGCGTTGCCATACACCAGCGGCAAGCTGTATGTTCCGGGAGCATTGATGACGTAACAATTAGCTGTCCTCATAACGGTCGTACCGCCGGTAGTCGAAAGGTCATATATGCCATTCACAGGGGGAGCCGCTTGTAATGCATCATTATGCGGATTGGAAGTGATACCTTGCTGTGCTGCCACCGTTGCCGTATACTTCGTGGCTGCCGTGCTACCATTGCCATTTTCAATGAAAGCCTTGAGCCAGTTGGGACGGGCGATCACCTTGTAGCCTCCGTTGCCGTCATCCTCGACAAACTCGGTCGTCCACGTCATAGATACGGTTTTCGTTGGATCACCTGGCCGGGAAACGGAGGCGTAGCTGGTGACCAAGTAATTTTTATCCCCCCCGGCATAGGTAAAATCGTCCGGCGCTGTCACTGTGAAAGTCGGGATGATGGAGATACTTGACGTGGAGATACGGTAAGTGACCGTTTTCCCCCCAGGCCATGTCGTTCCGGCGATGGGGGCTTTCAGCGTCCGCTCGGTTCCCGTCATATCGTCGGTAAATACCACTTCGACTTCCGCGTTTTGGGGCAGTTGCTGCGGAATCATCATGAAAGTGGCCGCTTCGGGCGTAATCTCCTCTCCGGTTTGACCGTCCACTTTTTTATCGAGCTTCTGCGAGAAATCTTTCTTTTGCCCGAAAGCGCTCCACAAACCGCTATCCATACCATAAACGGCTCTGCCGTACACGTTGCGGAGGGTGATTTCCGTCACCTTGCCTTTCTGCATATCATCACCGACAACAAACCTGACAGCGGTCAGGGTATGCCTGAAAGTCAGCGGAGCCATGGCGTTATGATCGCCCGCCATCTCCCCAGAAGCGGCCACGAGCAAATCTTTCTGGTCCTGTACCTTTTCGGGAACATTATAGGTGAAATCAGGATATCCCACTTCGTGAGGTACGGGTAGCACGATTCCCGAAGTGTTGTATGGAGCATAAGCGAAGAAACGGAGCTTCCTGCCCTTGCCTGGCCAGTTGTAATCCACTGCAGGTGACCACACGCCGCCCTCATCGTGAATCTCCGTGTTATACATGAAATCGGGAGCAGCAGAACCGTCCCACGCTCCCGTGTAGAGGTAGGCGAAGACCCCGAACTTCTTGTAGGTCCCCATATCCTTTACGGGAGCGGAACGGGTGCCAATTGATTCATCCACCGGAAGGGCATCCCTAGTGTTGTCGGAGAGCAGGGCGTGCAGGTAGAGCCCGTCGCTTCCGTCACCCGCCTGCAGGGGTAGTACCCCCAGGAGGGAATCCCGCGGGGCCGTTTCTTCTTCCGGGCTCCCCACCACCCGCGTGGCATGCCAGTCCGCCCTGTCAGATACCGAGAAGCGGATGCCGGGTCCCGTGTGCACGCTCGTTTGCAGGTCATCCTTGCACGAGGCAAACAAGAAGACCGACAGCAATACCGGCAGGCTCCAGCTTCCGATCCCCCGGCATAGATTCTTTTTCATTCCCATATCTGTGTCATTTTTATAATCGTTTCGTTACTGTCATGGCCTATCGCGAGAACCCGTGCCATCTCAGCTTTTCTCCGCCGTCTCCCGCAAGGCCTTCCCGGGTAAAGAAGGAACTCACCCCGGACCAGGTAATTCTTTCGCCTTCCGCTAGGCATATTTGCAGGAGTTCCCCAACGGCGTTCACCACCCTGGATGCATTTGTGACGCGTAGCCCGCCCTTTGGTGGCCACAGCCCTTATCAATTCTTGCTTGTTCATCGCTTTCGTTTTTTACCTGTTCTTGTTTTATTTACATTGTACGCGGGATTACCATGCTTGCGCGTTAGTGACCGGAAGGGGATAGAAGGGCTTTCCGTTGCCCCTCCCCGGGTTGTTCCAGTCCAACCCCTTCCGGCCGGTGATCTTAACTAAGAAATACCAGTGGTGAAATTACATTTCGACATCCACTGGGGTTTCTGTCCATTCTTCCACCTCGACCGTAAACTTGATCTTGCCGCCCGTGATATCCTCTCCCGGGTTGAAAGGATCGGTCGGGTCGGTAGGATCGGGTTTCTCGGGATCCACCTTGCCCGCTCCATCGGTGAAATTCAGTGTGTAGACGTATTTCTTGCCGGCTTCCCAGTTCGTGCCTATGGCCACGGCGGTCCAGTCGTATTCACCCACCTTGGCGGGATAGATCTGCCCCCCGTCCTTGGTCGTGATGTTGACCTTCACGGCCAGGTAGGCGCCCCCGGTCGTGTTTTTCAAGTCATCCTTCGAATTCCACGCCGTCAGCTGCTGCGGGATAAGCATGGCATTGCCATTGTCGCCCATTAACACCTGTGCGTCGGCTTTCAGCACGATCTCCGTGTCGTACTCCGACTGGTAGTTGGCCTTGGTGTTATCGGCGTCCAGCGTCCAGGAGTCTGCCGCAAGCGATTCGTTAGCCTTGGTTTCCTGAAGTGGGAAAGTGAAGTCACCCTTCGAGCCGACCTTTCCGATTCGGACACCTTTCACCTTGAAGATGTAGCCTCCGTTGGCGTTCTTGGCGTTGATCTGAATCTGGGAAAGGGCGTGCTTGAAGAGCAGGGGCACGCCGGCCTCTTCGTTGGTCTTGGAGCCGGTATTGTACGCCACGACGAAGTCCTTTTGGTCATTCATCCCCGCTGCGGGAGAGTATCCCGAGAGTTTTTTCTCGTCCTTGGTGAGTGTCACGGTTCCACCCAGCTCCGTTGCTGACGGGGAATAGACCGGGAACGAATACTGGCTGCCGTCAGAGGGCCAGAAATAAGAATTCGGAGCTGCCGTCCAGAATGTTGAGGGGTCGGCTTCTTTCTTGAACACATCGGAGAACACGCGTTCCCCAGCCTCGTTGAACGCCACCACGTGAATTTCTTTCAGGTTGGCGGTAGTGGTCTCCGCGGCACGGGTGGTCTTGCCGATGGCAGGGCGGAACTCGATGCCGCATCCCTGGTTGATGCCCGTCGTCTCGTCTTTCGAGCAGGATACCAACGCAATGGTCGCAAGGGTCATGAAAAATACGGAATGTTTCATCTTGATAAAAATTTAGTTAATAAAAATGGTTAAAAAACTCTTGTCTCTTTTATTGCATGAACAGGATTACATGTCAAGTTCAATATCTACCTGTTGCCACTTGTCCACCTCCGGTTGGAATCCGCCTCCGTTGACGATAGGCTTGGGCAGTGGGAGTTCGTCGATGACGATACGCACCCGGCGGGGGTTCTTGTCCGTGGGGATCTGGTCGGTCACGTCCTTTTCGTAATACCACCTGGTGCCGTCCAGCAGCATGGCGTAGATCATTACCGTGTGCTTGTGCGTATCCTCGTGGGAGGCTCCGGGACGATGCCCGAACGTGAGGAAGGAGCCCTCGATGGCCCCCGTCTCGCTTCTTTCTTCAGGGAATGGCAGAGGGAAGGGCACCGTGACCCGTTCCCCACTGACCTCGTTCCGCTCCGCGTGGAGTCCCCCGGCCAGACCCGAGAGCGTGCCGCTCAGCTCCGTGACGTATTTCAGGTTTTTGACGTTGCGGATCACCACCGTGTAGGTGCAGACCGACAGCTCGGGATAGAAGACGATGGTATTGCCCCGCCCCGTGAGGTGGATGTCCTCCTCTAAGGGGGCGCACCAGAGCGTGTCGGGCGGTAGGGCGACACGCTCCTCCGCCGTGCCCCGTGCCCGCGGCGCTCTCGTCCCCAAGGACATAAAGCCAGATACGACAGTAGCGTTCCCCGTGGTGAGCTCGAAGCTGCCTTCCTCGCGGAAGAACACCCCCTCGGCATCGCCGTTCAGGCAGAACGCCCGGTAGTCGCCCTGCCGGGAGCGGATCGTACCGCCTGTCCGGTTCGCGAAGTCGTAACGCAGGGGCTCTTCCCCGCTTACCGGGAGAAGGTACGCACACATGCTCTCCGGTATGGCCCCGGGAGCCTTATGCCAGTCGAAAACGACCTTGATCTCGGCGGGGTGCGGGTGTTCGTAACAGAGATCCTTGTGCTCGCAAGAGGTCACGGCGGCCAGGAATGCCGCCATGGCTACGGTATGGAATAGCTTTATCTTTTTCATCGTTTGCCTCCTTTCTCCTTGTTGTAGTTCCCCCGGCCGATCAGCCACACGAGGGAGATTTCCGCTTTCGTGGGCCCAAACCAGTGGCGTCGGCGGGTCTCTTTCCAGACGTAATGGCCGTCGGCGGGATCGTATGTCTGGTATTCACCGCCCCAGTAGCCCACCCCGATGACGAAATCGAGGTTCAGGCAACGGGCCACGGGCAGCGAGTAGCCGTATTCCAGGCCCACGGCGTAGTTCATCTTCTCCCAAAGCGTGCCGCCTGGTTTACCACCCAGGTACCCCGTGCCGCCCGTCTCGAAGTCGTAGGTGAAAAGCTGGCCGTAGAGTCCTATGTGATGTCCTATGAGCAGTTTCTCCTTGGCACAGCACCCGAAATACCTGCGTATGTCTAATTCGCCCCCGTAGATACGCCAGTAGTTATGCCGCCGGTCGTTCTTCCACCAGGCGTACATCCAGCTGCCGCCGACCGACCAGCCGCAACCCAGGTAAAACTCAGCTCCGATATTCGGGACGAGTACCGCGTCGTAGAGCAGGTTGGTTTTCAACGCCATGTAGAAAGGCTTGAGCTCCGCTATCACCGTGTCGCTCAGTATGACGGTGTCGCGCCGGACGACTTCCACCGTGTCCCGGTGCTCGACAACGATGGTATCGCGTAGCGGCGCGACAGGTACGGGTTCGGGCTTCTTCACCGGCTCGGCCTCGAAGAACAGGAGCACGCTAGAGACCCGCAGCTCCGGGAAGAAACGCTCCTCCATGTGGCGCCAGACCGCTCCGGCGTGAAGACGCTGCAACTGGCTTTTCCGGCTGTCGACGATTTTCCCGTCGCGAGTGACCCACTCGGGCGTGTTTCCGAGGATGTCCAGTACCTCCGCCCGGTAGGGCATATTCGATGCTTCCACCAGCCTGGTGAGGCCTTCCCAGTCCACGCCCCGGGATTTGACCTCGAAAGCGTAATCACCCAGCGAACCCCGTTTTTCCAGGTACGACCGGATGGTCGCACCGCGACGTTCCGAGAGGCTTTTGTTTATTTTAGAGGAACCCTCGGGGGACGTGCCGGAAACGACACGGACAGAGCGGATACGATAGGCAGTATCCGTCCGGAACGAGGCGAGACGGCGGGCGAACGAGTCCAGGCGGGAACCGTTGTTCCGGAACAAGGAGTCCAGAGTGCCGTGTCCCTGCCGGAAATAGGCTTTCACAGTGACGGTATCAAGCAATATTGACTCCTGTGCTACTGAAAGGCTGGTGGTCAGCAGCAAAAAAAATAGCAAGACAATTAATTTTTTTCTCATGTAGCTTAAATTCTTTTATGGATACTTGACGGGAAACAGTCGAATTCAGAACATATACTCTTAGTATATTATATTATTACTA
>ENA-UEPL01001106-UEPL01001106.1-human-gut-metagenome-genome-assembly--contig:-NODE-1106-length-21888-cov-5.576315_pt1 | contig 21888 bp, 19 predicted proteins | sample MGYA00242896_ERZ507908 | MGnify/ENA primary metagenome ERZ507908 (study PRJEB26167, sample SAMN06115518) | human gut metagenome | host: Homo sapiens | place: China:Chongqing | collected 2015-08-20...
CCCCATTTGTTCCAAGGCTTCCAAATCCTGACGGATCGTTACATCCGTCACATTGAAAATTTTACTAAGGTCCTGAATATTTCCATGCGCCGTTTCTTGTTCAAAACATAACGGAGCCTGTTCTGTTCGTTTAAATAATATTTTTTTCACAAAGATGGGGAAAGGCGCTGTTCCGGAGAAAACGGACGGCATGTGCCGACTAGCCGCTTGAAATGGTGAATGTTCGCTGTGGAGTGCGGTAAAGCATCCGTTTCCCACAAAAGCGGATTGTGATCTTTTGCTTTTGCGGAGAACCTTTGACACATTTTGCTGGTTCGTATATAATGCCCGCATTCTATACGTTTATCCGTTTTGTATGAAGGGAGTTTCCGCGTGGTAGATCTTAATATTACGTTATGGATCCAGTTGGCGAACTTTCTTGTCACTCTGGTTGTGCTCAACTATCTTTTGATCTCGCCAATCCGAAAGATCATCCGTAAGCGCAAAGACAACGTGGAAGGGCTGATCGGCGAAATCGAAGCGTTCACCGCGGAAAAGCAGCAGCTTCTGGATGAGTACGAGTCGGAACTCCGCAAAGCGCGCGAAGCCGCCGCCATCTACCGCAAGGACGGCAAGGTCATGGGCGAACTGGAACGGGCGCGCATTTTTGATGCCGCCAGCAAGGATGCCCAGTCCGAAGTGCGGACGACGCAGGCCGCCGTGCGCGCCGACGCCGGTGTGACCCGCCGTGCGCTTCAGGCGAAAATGCACGAATTCACCGAAGCCGCCATGGCGAAGCTTCTGGCATAACTCAGAGTTCGGGGGACCCCTTGAAAGCGCTAGCCTCTTTTTTCTTGTCCAGAGACGGTATTGTGGCCGTGGCCACCCTGATTCTGCTGGGTGTCGTTTCCCATTTCAGCGATCCGTACAATCCGTGGATCAACTTGCTGGCCCGTGTCGGCAACGTGTGCGTCTTCTTGTACATCCTGTGGCGTGCCGCCGGGAAAGCGATTGTTGACGGCCTGAGCAACAGGCGTGCCGCCATCGTCGACGAACTCGACAGCCTCGCCGTCCGCAAGGCCGCCGCGGAAGAGCAGCTCGCCGCCATGATCGAGAAGATCGACAGCCTTGATGCCGAGTGCGAAACCATCCTCAAAGACAGCCGGGCCCGTGGCGAAGCCATCCGTGAGGCGCTTGTCGCCGATGCCCTCGAAGAGGCGGAAAAGATTCGCAACGCCGCGCACCGCGCTGCCGACAGCGAAACGAAGAAAGCCATTGAGGAATTGCGGAGCCAGATGGCCGACGAAATCGTGCAGGCTGTGGAGGCTACCCTGAAGGAGAAGCTTGATATGAAGAAGCATGTCAAGCTCATCGACAACGCGCTGAAAAAGGTGGTGCTCAATTGAACGGCGACATCGTGGCACAGCGGTACGCCAAGGCGCTTTTCGCCTTGGGGCAGCAGGAAGGCATGGCCAAGCTGGAGCAGTACGGGGAAAATCTGTCCGCTCTTGAAGGGGTTCTTGAAGACTCCCCTGAGCTGGTGCGGCTCTTCCACATCCCCGTCATCAGCGTCGCCGAAAAGCAGAAGGTCCTGTCACAGGTTCTCGACAAGCTTGACGTTGACCCCATGATAAAAAATTTCTGCTCGTTGCTGGCAGAAAAGGAACGTCTCCCTCTTTTTGAAGAGATTGCCGAAGCGTTCGGCAAGCTCCTTGATGAGGCTTGGGGCGTTGTTCGCGGCAAGCTCCTGACTGCCGTAAGCCTCAGCAAAGAGCAGCAGGCTGGCATCCTTGCCAGACTCGAAAAGCAAACCAGCAAACAGATCGCGCTGAAGTTCGAAGTGGATCCCTCCATCCTCGGCGGGGTCGTCCTTCAGGTGGGGGACAACGTGCTGGATGCGAGCCTTCGAGCTCAATTGGCTATCCTCAGAGACATCATCAAGAGGGGTGAATAGGATCATGCATATCAATGCAGGCGAGATCAGCAAGATCATCAAAGAGCAGATCCAGAACTACGAGCAGCGTGTCGATGCCACCGAAACCGGCACAGTGCTTTCCGTAGGGGACGGGATCGCCCGTGTATATGGCGTGCAGAACGCCATGTCCATGGAGCTTCTCGAGTTCCCCGGCGGACTGTTGGGCATGGTGCTCAACCTGGAAGAAGACAACGTGGGTGTAGCCCTGCTTGGTGAAGATACCGGCATTAAAGAAGGCGATCCGGTCAAACGTACCGGCCGCATCTTCTCCGTGCCGATCGGCGATGCCGTCATGGGGCGCGTTCTGAACCCCCTCGGTATGCCCGTCGACGGTCTCGGACCGGTTGAAGCCACCGAATTCAGCGCCGTGGAAGTGAAAGCTCCCGGCATCATCGCCCGTAAGAGCGTGCACGAACCCATGGTTACCGGGATCAAGGCCATCGACGCCATGACCCCCATCGGCCGCGGGCAGCGCGAACTGGTCATCGGCGACCGTCAGACCGGCAAGACCGCCATCTGCATCGACGCCATCCTTGCCCAGAAGAATTCCGACGTGCACTGCTTCTATGTGGCTATCGGGCAGAAACGCTCCACTGTCGCGCTCGTGGCCGACACCCTGCGCAAGCATGGTGCCATGGAGTACACCACCATCATTTCGGCTACCGCTTCCGAGCCGGCCCCGTTGCAGTACATCGCGGCCTACTCCGGTTGCACCATGGCCGAATATTACCGCAACAACGGCAAGCACGCCCTCATCGTGTACGACGACTTGTCCAAGCAGGCTGTGGCCTATCGCCAGATGTCCCTGCTGCTCCGTCGTCCTCCGGGACGTGAAGCCTACCCCGGCGACGTCTTCTACCTCCACTCGCGTCTCCTCGAACGCGCGGCGAAGGTGAACGACAGCCTGGGGGCCGGTTCCATGACCGCTCTGCCCATCATCGAAACGCAGGCTGGCGACGTGTCCGCGTACATCCCCACCAACGTGATCTCCATCACCGACGGTCAGGTGTACCTGGAACCCAACCTCTTCAACGCCGGTATCCGCCCGGCCATCAACGTGGGCCTTTCGGTATCCCGCGTGGGTGGTTCCGCGCAGATCAAGGCTATGAAGCAGGTCGCCGGCACGATGCGCCTGGATCTCGCCCAGTACCGCGAACTGGCCGCTTTCGCCCAGTTTGGCTCCGATCTGGACAAGTCCACGAAGCAGAAGCTGGAACGCGGCGCGCGTCTGGTGGAACTGCTGAAGCAGCCCCAGTACCAGCCCATGCCCACTCAGGAACAGGTCGTGTCCATGTATGCCGCCACCCGCGGTTTCATGGATGATGTGCCGGTTGCTTCCGTGCAGGCTTTCGAACGCGACTTCCTTGACTTCATCCGTGGCGCCAAGTCGGACATCCTGGACGACATCGTTGCCCGCAAAGTCTTGGACGCCGATCTCGAAGCCCGTCTGAAGGACGCCATCCTTGAGTTCAAAAAAGGCTATAATGCCTAGGGGACGGTAGCGCATGCCTTCGTTGAAAGACGTCAAAATGAAGATCGTCGGGGTCCGTAAGACCAAGCAGATCACCAAGGCCATGAACATGGTGGCCTCGGCGAAGCTGCGCGGCGCCCAGTCCCGCATTGAGCGTTTCCGCCCCTACGCGGAAAAGTTTCAGGCTGTGCTCGGCGATCTTGCGGCCAAGTCCGACGGCTCGGCTCATGCGCTTCTCGAGCGCCGTGCCGAGTGCCATGTCTCGGTGATCATTCTGGCTACTTCGGATCGCGGCCTGTGCGGCGGCTTCAACGCCATGCTCATCGCCAAGGCTCTTGACGCCGCCCGGACGAAGACGGCCGAAGGAAAAACCGTCAAGTTCATCTGCGTGGGTAAAAAAGGACGCGACGCTATCCGCAAGACCGGCTTTGAAGTCCTGTCGTCGTATGCGGATGTCATGGGCAGCTTTGACTTCTCCCTTGCTTCCGGTATCGGTAAGGATGTGGTGAGCGGCTACACGCACAAGGCGATGGATGAGGTGACCCTCATCTATGGCAAGTTCGTGTCCGTGGCAAGACAGGTTCCTCTCGTTCAGACCCTGCTGCCGGTGGAGGCTGCTGCGCCCGCAACGGCTGATTCCGCCGCAGACGGCACTTCCGCTCAGGGAGTGTCCGAAGAATACACTTACGAACCCGAAGTGACGAAGCTCCTTGCCGAAATCCTTCCCCGGTTCGTCAATGTGCAGATATACCGTGGCCTGCTGGACACTTCCGCGAGCGAAAACGCTGCCCGGATGTCCGCTATGGACAACGCCACGCGCAATTGCGACGAAATGGTGGGTGCGCTGACGCTGCTCTTCAACAAGACGCGCCAGACATCCATCACCAACGAGCTCATTGATATCGTTGGCGGCGCGGAAGCTCTGAAATAAGGGAGCGAGCAATCGTTATGAGTGAAAACATCGGCAAAATCGTTCAGGTCATCGGCGCAGTCGTTGACGTGGCGTTTCCCGACGGTCATTTGCCAAATATTCTGACCGCTCTGGAAATCAAAAACCCCAACAATAGCGATGCGCCTGATCTGATCTGCGAAGTGGCCCAGCACCTGGGCGACGACGTTGTACGCACCATCGCCATGGACGCGACCGAAGGTCTCGTCCGCGGCATGGACGTCGTGGATACCGGCAAGCCGATCATGGCTCCGGTGGGCTCGGCGTCTCTTGGGCGCATCATGAACGTGGTGGGCCGTCCCGTTGACGAAATGGGCCCCATCAAGGCTGAAAAATATCTGCCCATCCACCGCGAAGCCCCGAGCTTCGTGGAGCAGAACACTTCGGTGGAACTGCTGGAAACCGGCATCAAGGTCGTAGACCTGCTCGTTCCCTTCCCGAAGGGCGGCAAGATGGGTCTGTTCGGCGGCGCCGGTGTGGGCAAGACCGTTATCCTCATGGAAATGATCAACAACATCGCAAAGCAGCACGGCGGTATCTCCGTGTTCGCCGGTGTTGGCGAACGTACCCGTGAAGGGAACGACTTGTATCATGAAATGAAGGACGCGGGTGTTCTCGAGAAAGCCGCCCTCGTGTACGGCCAGATGAACGAACCTCCGGGAGCCCGTGCCCGCGTGGCCCTGACCGCCCTCACCTGCGCGGAATACTTCCGCGACGAGGAAAATCAGGACGTGCTGCTGTTCATCGACAACATCTTCCGCTTCACGCAGGCTGGTTCGGAAGTGTCGGCTCTGCTCGGCCGTATGCCCTCCGCAGTGGGCTATCAGCCCACTCTCGGTACCGACCTCGGTTCGCTGCAGGAACGTATTACCTCCACCAACAAGGGGTCCATCACCTCGGTGCAGGCCGTATACGTGCCCGCCGACGACTTGACCGACCCGGCTCCGGCGACCACCTTCTCGCACCTTGACGGTACGCTCGTGCTTTCCCGTCAGATTGCGGAACTGGGCATTTACCCCGCCGTGGACCCGCTTGACTCCACCTCCCGTATTCTTGACCCCAATGTTGTGGGTGAAGAGCACTACGGCGTGGCTCGCGGCGTGCAGCAGGTGTTGCAGAAGTACAAAGAGCTTCAGGACATCATCGCCATCCTCGGTATGGACGAATTGTCCGACGACGACAAGCTTGTCGTGGCTCGTGCGCGTCGTATCCAGCGTTTCCTGTCGCAGCCTTTCCATGTGGCCGAAACCTTTACCGGCACTCCCGGCGTCTATGTGAAGCTGGAAGCCACGGTCAAGGCCTTCAAGGGCATTCTGAACGGCGACTATGACCATCTTGCGGAAGACGACTTCTACATGGTGGGCGACATTGATATGGCTCTGGCCAAGTACCAGAAGCGCCAGGAAAACTAGGAGCCTGATATGGAATCCACGCTTCAGCTCGAAATCGTCACACCTGACAAAGTTGTGGTCAGCCAGACCGTGGATTACGTCGGTGTTCCGGGTATCGAAGGTGAATTCGGCGTCCTGCCGCATCACATCGCGCTTCTGTCCGCTTTGGCCATTGGCGACCTCTATTTCCGCGTCGACGGGAAGGCGGAGCATGTGTTCGTCTCCGGCGGGTTCGCTGAGGTTTCCGACAACAAGCTGAGTATTCTGGCCGAATCGGCCGAACGTGGCGAGGACATTGATACTGCCCGCGCCAACGCGGCTCGGGAACGTGCGGAAGCGCGTTTGGCCGCCAAGACTGCCGAAACGGATATGCTCCGGGCGCATCTTGCTCTCCAGCGTGCTGTGGAGCGGTTGCACATCGCATCACTGGTTTAGTTGGTTTTGTTTTACGATTAAAGGGCGCGGGGCTTCGGCTCCGCGCTTTTTGTATAAAAAGAAAACCTCCCGCTAGGCGGGAGGTTCCGAAAAGCTTACAGCTTTGCATATGTTATAAAAACTCCTTTTGATTTGTTGGTAAAGCTTGCGGTCTGGCAACTGCAAGCGGCAACAAATCAAAAGGAGGTCACAATGAGTGACGTTCAAAGTTTGGCCCACACAAAATGGAACTGCAAATACCATGTGGTATTTGCCCCCAAATATCGCAGACAGGTTTTCTATGGGGAAAAGAAGCGTGGGATCGGCGAGATATTGCGCAGGCTTTGTGAATGGAAAGGAGTGACAATTCTCGAAGCGGAATGCTGCCCGGATCATGTACATATGCTGCTGGAGATACCACCCAAGATGAGTGTGTCGGGATTTATGGGGTATCTGAAGGGTAAAAGCAGCCTGATGCTGTATGAACGATTTGGCGATCTGAAGTTCAAATACCGCAATCGTGAATTCTGGTGCCGGGGTTACTACGTGGATACGGTAGGCAAGAACAAAGAGAAGATTAGGGATTACATAAAGAAACAGCTGGAAGAGGATAAACTGGGTACGCAGCTTTGCCTTCCCTACCCGGGTAGCCCGTTTACGGGCCGCAAGTAACAGAAATGCCGATGCCAGATTCGCTATGCGCCTGTTAGGCGCTGCCGGTAACAGAGCCTTACAGGCGCATATGAAGAACCACCGGCTAGGCCGGTGGGTTCCTTTTGTGGGAAAGGCTCCGTGTGGAAACGGAACGGTTGCATTCGGAAGCCTCGGGCTTTCTGCGGGGCGATGTCTGGCTGAAAGCGGCGCGGCTTCTCCGTTTGGATTGAGGGGGCAGAGTGCCCGTTTCCGTATCCGTGTGGCTCAATACATCATGCGCGGAAGGAACAGCACGATGTCCGGGACGAAGACGCAGAGGATGATGACGCCCACGGTCACGAAGACGAAGGGCAGGGCGTTGTAGGAGATGTCCTCAAGCGTGGTGTCGGCGATGCCCGAGGCGATGAAGATGTTTTCGCCGAGGGGCGGCGTGGAGAACCCGACCCCGCAGCAGCAGACCAGCACCACGCCGAAGTGGATGGGGTCCACGCCGAAGGCGGTCATGACCGGCAGGAGTACGGGAGTCGCCAGCAGGATGATCGCCAGCGTCTCCATGAACATCCCCAGAAAGAGCAGCAGGGCGATGACGAACATCCAGATGACGGCGACGTCCGAGGTGAAGCCGAGGATGTGCTCCACAATCATGTCGGGTATCCGGTACTGGACGAGCAGCCGCTCGAACGCGTAGGCCGTGAACATGATGATCAGCACGCGCCCGGTCATCCATGAGGTGATCTGGAGCGAGTGCCGGATCCCCCCGAACGTCAGCTCGCGGTGGATGAACAGCCCGACGAAGATGGAGTAGAAGATGGCGACCACGGCGGCCTCGGTCGGCGTGAAGAACCCCCCGTAGATGCCGCCGAGGATGACGACCGGAGCCATGAGCGACCAAAGCCCGTCCTTGAGCGCCTTGAGCAGCGAGTCCCCCGAGCCGCTTTGGAGATCTTCCGCCACGGGCATGTTCCGGCAGAGGAAGAGGTGCATGGCGGCGAGCCCCACCGCGATCATGATGCCGGGCATTACCCCGGCGAGGAACATTTTGGTGATGGATTGCTGCCCCGACACCGCATAGACGACCATCGGGATGCTCGGGGGGATGATGATGCCCACGCCCCCGGCGGTCGCCGCGGCCGCAGCCGCATAGCCCTTGCTGAATCCCCGCCGGATCATGGCCGGGATCATAAGCATCCCCACGGCGGCGGTCGTCGCGGGGCCGGAACCGGAAATCGCCCCGAAAAACACGCAGGCCAATGCGGTGGAGACGGCGAGCCCGCCGGGGATGGGGCCGACGATGTTTTCCGCGATGGCGACAAGCCGCCGCGAAATGCCCGCGCATTCCATGAGCGCCCCGACGAGCATGAAGGCGGGCAAGGCCATGATGGGAAAGGAATTGACCGAGGTGAAGGCGATCTGCACCAGCGTGACGAGGTTCTGGTCCACCGTGTAGAGGGCGGCCATGGCCGCCACGCCGAGCGCCACGGTAATGGGGGACCCGAGCAGCATCAGCACCGCAAAGGTGGCAAAGAGGACTCCCGCCGGGCTCATGGCTTCCCTCCGTCCATGAAGGCTTTCCGGGTTTCCTCGGTTTCAATCCTGTCGGGCGCGGTGAGCTCTTTTTTCAGGACGAATTTCATCACGTTGACTTGAATGATGCGGGCGGACATGAGCGTAAAGGCGATGGGGAAGATGAAATAGATATAGGAGAGCTGCCAGTCGAGGGCGGGCGTGGCGTAGGGGAATTCCCGGAGTTCGCGGATCACGGTGAGGCTTTCCACGACCATGACGATGTTGAAGAACAGCCACACGCCGTCGCTGAGGAGCATACAGGCGTCGCCCACCCATTTGGGGAAGGGGCGGAACTGGATGGTGACCCGGTTGTGCGCGGCGAGGCGGGCCGCGTAGGAAGCCCCGAAAAAGACGAACCAGACAAAGGAATACCGCGCGAGTTCTTCCGTCCAATACAGGGGGTGCCCGAACTGGCGCAGGAAAATCTGCAAGAGCAGGATCAGCACGAAGAACGCAAGCAAAACCTGGCTGACGTATCCTTCAAAGTTGTCCAAAATCGCTAGAAGAACCTTCTTGAGCATGAAGTCCCCCTCCGGAGAGCGCCAGCGCGGCGCGTCGCCAGTGTAGGGTAGCACGCGGGAATAGACAACCTTATGAAGCCGCCTTCCCCCTGTGCGGAAAGCCTACTTCCAAGGTTTTTTCCCGATGGCGGAGAGGAAGGCGTTGATGGCGGCCCTGCCGCCCACGAACGTCTCCATTTCGGGCCAGACCTGCGAAATGGCGGCACTCCTCCAGTCGGCCTCGTCCTCGAGCTGGTCGATCTGCACGCCGGACTCGATGAGCCTCTGCCTCGCCCTCACGCCTTCGACAAGCTGGAAGGCGAGGCAGTATTCCTGCGCGTCGCGCCCGGCGTCGGTGATGAGCGTCTGCATCTCAGGGGACATTTTCCTGAAGGCCCGCTGGCTCAGGATCATGGGCTGGAGCTGGTAGGTGTAGTGCACTTCAGTGATGTATTTCTGCACTTCGTTGAATTTACAGGCGAGGAAGGTGATGTAGCCGTAGCACTGCCCGTCGACCAGGCCCTGCTGGAGCGCGGTGAAGGTTTCCGCCCACGAGATCGGCACCGGATTCGCCCCCCATGCCTTATAACAGGCGAGCAGGATGGCGCTCTGCGGGACGCGGAACTTGAGCCCCCTGATGTCGTTCAGGTTTTTGATGGGCTTGCGGGAATTGGAAATGTAGCGGTAGTCGGTATAGGTCCAGCCGAGGATGCGGAAGCCACCTTCCCGAATGGCGTACCCGTTGAGCAGGTCGTGGGCGGGGCCGGTGGTGGCCCGGACGACGTCGTACATGTCGTCAAAAAGGTAGGGCATGGTGAGGATGCCGAGTTTCTTCACGAACGGGACCGTATTGGCGATGCCCACAACGGCGATGTCGAGATTCCCGGCGCGCACGTTCTGGATCATTTCCGTTTCGTCGCCGAGCTGGCCGGAGGGGAAGAGCTGGACTTCCACCTTGCCTTCGGACCGGGCTTCCACGACTTCCTTGAACCGGGTGCCGATGGCCCCCATCTCGGAATCGATGGGATCGCCCATGCCCACTTTCAGGATGGTTTTCTCATAAGCGCGGGCGGGGAAGGGGCAGGTGAGAAGGGCAAGCGTCACCACGGCGGCAAGCAGGCTTTTGAGCATAGAATCCTCTCTCTTTCCATCTAGAGTCCCGTGACTGCGTGCAACCCCACACCTTATTTTGGGCTTTAGCGCACGAGGCTCGAAGGTGTCAACCTGGCCTCTTCGGTAAGCCCGGCAGCCCGATTTTCCTCCTATCAGCTTGTGGATACACTTGAAAAAATTATTTGTGGGCGATTTCCACGAGGCCGATCTTGTACCGTTGCGCTTTCCTGACGATGGTGGACTGGCTGACTTTGAGCCGCCGGGCGGCCTTGTAGGTGCTGCCGGTTTCAGTGAGCGCGGTCATGATCATGTTGCGCTCCAGTTCGGCGACGGCCTCGCGCATGGGCTGGCGGAAGGAGACGCTGCCCTGCGGGAGAGGCGACTGGGCCTGCATATATTGAGGAAGATCCTGCATGGTGATGGTCTCTTCTTCGCTCATGGTCGCCAGCGACTGCACAAGGGCGCGCAGCTCGCGGACGTTGCCCGGCCAGCGGTAGGTCAGGAAGCAGTTCAGCACTTGCGGATCGAAATTTTTTTGCAGTCCGCTTTTTTTGATGATCTCCTGCAAAAAATGCATGGCGAGGACCGGAATGTCGTCCGGCCGTTCCCGCAGGGGAGGGATTTCCACGGTCAGCACCCGGAGGCGGTAGAAGAGGTCTTCGCGGAACTGCCCGGAAGCAGCCATGTCGGCCAGCGGCTTGTTGGTGGCGGCGATGACCCGCACGTCCACGGTGATGGGCTTGGTCCCCCCAACCCTGTGGAAGGGGTGCCCGTCGAGCACTTGCAGCAGCTTGGCCTGCATGGGGAGGGGGAGCTCGCCGATTTCGTCGAGGAGGAGGGTCCCCTTGTGGGCCAGCTCAAACATGCCGGGCTTGCCGCTCTTGGCCGCGCCGGTGAAGGCGCCTTTTTCGTAGCCGAACAATTCGGATTCCATAAGCGACATGGGGATGGCCCCGCAGTTTACCGCGATGAACGGTTCGGCGCTGCGCTGGCCCATGTCGTGGATGGCCTTGGCCGTCAGCGTCTTGCCGGTTCCGGTTTCGCCGAGGATGAGGGTGATGGCTTCGGTGCGGGCGGCCTTGGAGGCTTCCTTGCGCAGGCGGCGCATGGGGGCGCTGTGTCCGACGAACCCGGCGTCCATTTCGGTTTCGAGGTTCTCAAGGCGCGCTTTGTAGGCGAGGGTTTCCATCTCCAGATCGGTGAGCTTGCGCTGGAGCGTCTCCAGTTCGGTCATGTCGCGGATGGAGGCGATGACCCGCCATACATTGCCCTTTTCGTCAAAAATGGGCGTGCTGGTGTTCAGGCAGCGCTTGCCGTTGGAATAGTCGTCGAACATGGTGACCGAGCGTTTTTCGATGAGAGCGCGCAGGGTGACGCAGGTTTCGAAGCGCCCCTTGTGCATGGGTTCGGTCACGTGCTTGCCGATGACTTCCTCGGCGCGCAGCCCGGCGATGCGTTCCATCGCCTTGTTGACGCGCAGGGTGATGCCGTCGGAGTCGATGACCCAGATCCCGTCGTGGATGGAGTCGAGCAGGACCGTCAGCTCCTGCCAGGGCAGTTCGGCCACCCGGTTGATCTGATCGACCGGGATTTTCGACATTGTGATAAGACGAACTTGTTCCCCGCCCGCGGAATCGTCAATGGAAACGCTTTTCCAGCGGATAATGTACATGGAACCCTCTTTGTGGTGGGCGATCAGCTCGCCTCCGTGGGGTTCGCTCAGGCTTTCTTCCACTTCATCAAATCCGCATCGTGTCAGGCGGGGCAAGAAAGGTTCGTCGTCCATCCGTCCGGGAGAAAGTTTGAGTATTTCTCCTAACATGTTGTTTATAAAAATTAAATTCCATGTATCCCCGTTGCATATTCCGGCGGCGACGAGCTCATTTTGATGAAGAATGTGATCGCAAAAGGCGGGGTATGACGTCATGAAAGGACCTCTCTAATGCAACTATGCATCGTAATGCAAAATTGACTCGGACATTCCTGTGATTCGGCGGCAAATGATTCGAGACTGCATTGAACCCGAAAAGACCTGAAAAGGACATTCTAAAAAACTATAACAAAAATCTCATGTTATGAACTTTGGGAAAAATGGAACGCTAGTTGCTATAAAGAAGGCATGGAGTACAACCCCACCCTGAATTTCAAAACGTACTTCAACATACTGCTCTCGGAGGCACTCAAATGCGTGTAGGTATCCCCACCGAAATCAAAGTTCAGGAATTCCGTGTCGGCATCACTCCCGCTGGCGTTCATGCTCTTAAAGAAGCCGGTCACACCGTCCTCGTGCAGAAGGGCGCTGGCCTCGGCAGCATGATCACCGACGAAGAGTATGTCGCCGCCGGCGCTCAGATGGTTGCTACCGCCAAGGAATGCTGGGACTGCGACATGGTCGTGAAAGTGAAGGAACCCCTGGCTCCTGAATACGACCTCTTCCATGAAGGCCTGATCCTCTACACCTACCTGCACCTCGCTCCGGAACCGGCCCTGACCAAGGCTCTTCTCGAAAAGAAGGTCATCGGCATCGCTTACGAAACCGTGCAGTTCGACAACGGCTTCCTGCCCCTGCTCGCTCCCATGTCTGAAGTCGCCGGCCGCATGGCCACCCAGGTGGGCGCTCAGATGCTGACCAAGATCGAAGGCGGCATGGGCCTCCTGATGGGCGGCACCGCTGGCGTGCAGGCCGCTCACGTCGTTATCCTCGGCGCCGGTACCGTGGGTCTCTCCGCCGCCAAGGTTGCCATGGGCATGGGCGCTCGCGTGACCATCCTTGACAGCAACCTCTTCCGCCTGCGCCAGATCGACGACCTCTTCGGCGGCCGCATCCAGACCCTGGCCTCCAACGCCTTCAACATCGCCGCCGCCACCAAGGACGCCGACCTCCTCGTGGGTTCCGTCCTCATCCCCGGCGCTCTGACCCCGAAACTGGTCACCGAAGCCATGGTGAAGACCATGAAGCCCGGTTCCGCCATCGTTGACGTCGCCATCGACCAGGGCGGCTGCATCGAACCCACCGCCAAGCACGGCGCTACCTATCACGACAAGCCGACCTTCAAGTACCCCGTCAACGGCGGCGAAGTGGTCTGCTACTCCGTGGGCAACATGCCCGGCGCCGTGGCCCGTACCTCTACCTTCACCCTGACCAACGCCACCATGCCTTACATGGTCGACCTGGCCAACAAGGGCTGGAAGAAGGCTTGCCAGGACGACAAGGCTCTGGCCCGCGGCATCAACACCTACGACGGCAAAGTGTACTTCAAGGGCGTTTCCGATGCTCTCGGTTACGAACTGCACTGCACCTGCGACATCCTGAAGTAAGACGTGATTCATGACTGGACCAGTCTCATGTCCGCATGAGACTGGCCAGTTTTCCGGTCAAAGTCAAGGGTAAGGGTAGGAAGCGGCCCATGTGCGCCAATTGGTTTTCGCCTTTAACCTTCCTGTGACAATAACATCATTATTTCATGAGGAATGCACCATGACTTACGATAAAGCTGAATTGGTCGCTCTGGACAAAAAGTACGTTTGGCACCACCTGACCCAGCACAAGAATTTCGAGCCCGCCATCTATGTGAAGGGCGAAGGCATGCGCATCACCGACATCGACGGCAAGACCTATCTTGACGCCGTGTCCGGCGGCGTGTGGACCGTCAACGTCGGCTACGGCCGCAAGGAAATCGTCGACGCCGTCGCCAAGCAGATGATGGAAATGTGCTACTTCGCCAACGGCATCGGCAACGTCCCCACCATCAAGTTCTCTGAAAAGCTGATCTCCAAGATGCCCGGCATGAGCCGTGTGTATCTCTCCAACTCCGGTTCCGAAGCCAACGAAAAGGCTTTCAAGATCGTCCGTCAGATCGGCCAGCTGAAGCACGGCGGCAAGAAGACCGGCATCCTGTACCGCGCTCGTGACTACCACGGCACCACCATCGGCACCCTGAGCGCTTGCGGCCAGTTCGAACGTAAAGTTCAGTACGGTCCCTTCGCTCCCGGTTTCTATGAATTCCCCGACTGCGACGTCTACCGCTCCAAGTTCGGCGATTGCGCCGACCTCGGCGTGAAGATGGCCAAGCAGCTTGAAGAAGTCATCCTGACCGTGGGTCCGGACGAACTCGGCGCCGTGATCGTGGAACCGATGACCGCTGGCGGCGGCATCCTCGTTCCCCCGGCTGGCTACTATGAAACCATCCGCGAGATCTGCGACAAGTACGAACTGCTCCTGATCATCGACGAAGTCGTTTGCGGCCTTGGCCGTACCGGCAAGTGGTTCGGCTACCAGCACTTCAACGTCCAGCCCGACATCGTCACGATGGCTAAGGGCGTCGCTTCCGGCTACGCTCCCATCTCCTGCACCGTGACGACCGAAAAGGTCTTCCAGGACTTCGTCAACGACCCGGCCGATACCGACGCCTACTTCCGCGACATCTCCACCTTCGGCGGCTGCACCTCCGGCCCCGCCGCGGCTCTGGCCAACATCGAAATCATCGAACGTGAAAACCTGCTCGAAAACTGCACGAAGATGGGCGACCGCCTCCTCGAAGGCCTCAAGGGCCTGATGGCGAAGCATCCCATCATCGGCGACGTTCGCGGCAAGGGCCTGTTCGCCGGTATCGAAATCGTGAAGGATCGCGCCACGAAGGAACCCATTGCTGAAGCCGTCGCCAACGCGATGGTCGGCGCCGCCAAGCAGGCTGGCGTGCTCATCGGCAAGACCTCTCGCTCCTTCCGCGAATTCAACAACACCCTGACCCTCTGCCCGGCCCTGATCGCCACTGAAGCCGACATCGACGAAATCGTCGCCGGTATCGACAAGGCGTTCACCACCGTCGAACAGAAGTTCGGTCTGTAAGAATTGAAAAGCCCGATGCCTTCATCCGGAGGCATCGGGACTTTGATTCCGAAAATCGTCGGCAGGGCAAGGCAGCGCTTTGTCCTGCTTCGGCATATGAAGACTTCAACAACGCGAGGATACGACAATGGCTTTTGTGCATTACACCGTCAAGAAGATCGTGCATGGCCTCGGCGCTATTAAAGAAGCCGCTAACGAAGTGAAGAACCTCAAAGGTTCCAAAGCGTTCATCGTGACCGACCCCGGTCTGGCCAAGATCGGCGTCCAGAAGCCCCTCGAAGAAGCCCTGACCGTCGGCGGCATCGAATGGAAGCTGTACGCTGAAGCCCAGCTGGAACCCAGCATGGATTCCATCCAGCACTGCACCGACGAAGCCAAGGCTTTCGGCGCTGACGTGATCATCGGTTTCGGCGGCGGTTCCGCCCTCGACACCACGAAGGCCGCTTCCGTGCTGCTTTCCAACGAAGGCCCCATCGACAAGTACTTCGGCATCAACCTGGTTCCGAATCCTTCCCTGCCCTGCATCCTGATCCCCACCACGTCCGGCACCGGCTCTGAAATGACCAACATTTCCGTGCTCGCCGACACCAAGAACGGCGGCAAGAAGGGCGTTGTTTCCGAATACATGTATGCCGACACCGTCATCCTCGACGCTGAGCTGACCTTCGGTCTGCCTCCCCGCGTGACCGCCATGACCGGCGTTGACGCTTTCGTTCATGCCATGGAATCCTTCTGCGGCATCGCTGCGACCCCGATCACCGACGCCCTGAACCTTCAGGCCATGAAGCTGGTCGGCGCCAACATCCGCCAGGCCTATGCCAACGGCAAGAACGCCGCCGCCCGCGACGCCATGATGTACGCCTCCGCTCTCGCCGGCATGGGCTTCGGCAACACCCAGAACGGCATCATCCATGCCATCGGCACGACCCTGCCCGTGGAATGCCACATTCCTCACGGCCTGGCCATGTCCTTCTGCGCTCCCTTCAGCGTGGGCTTCAACTACATCGCCAATCCCGAGAAGTACGCCATCGTGGCCGACATCCTGCGTGGCGATGACCGTTCCGGCTGCATGAGCGTGATGGACCGCGCCGCCGACGTGGAAGACGCCTTCCGCGATCTGCTGAACGACCTAGACATCGCCACCGGCCTCTCCAACTACGGCGTGAAGCGTGAAGACCTGCCCGCCTGTGCGGACCGCGCCTTCGCCGCCAAGCGCCTCCTGAACAACAACCCCCGCGCCGCTAGCCGCGACCAGATCCTTGCTCTGCTCGAAGCCAACTTCGAAGCCTAGTCCTCGGATTTGAGATAAGCCATTGACCGGGGGAGGAAAGGCGCACTGCGCAATTCCTCCCCCGGTTTCTTCGTTTCAATGCTCCATATAGGAGGATCACCTTCAGGCGTTGAAAAAACGAAAGAAAAGCCCTGAACAAGCATTCAGGGCTTTTCTTTTGTTTCTTCAGGGATTGGGTACGTACCAGCGGTTTACTCTATGACCGTCAAACGCACGGGCTTGCGCGGGGGAACACGGGCATACTGGACGGCAGGGTACCCGATCATGAGCCCTCCGCAGATTTTGCGGCCTTCGGGAAGAGGGATGCCGAGGTCTACACCGTTGCCGGCTGCGGCGATGACGAAACCGCTCCAGCAAGTCCCGATGCCGTAGCTGTGCAGGGCGAGCTCCAGATAGCTGACGGCGGCGGCACAGTCGAGAGCGTTCCACGGCATGTTGGCGTCGCCGTGCGCGAGGATGAGGGAGGGGGCCCCCCGCAGGATCGGATCCTGCCCGGCGCGGAAAGCCGATGCCACATGGCTGTATTTTCCGGTAAGCGTCGACATCCAGTCCGCCACGCGGGAGGCCAGATCGTGCAGCCTGTCGCGGCCTTCCACCAGCAGCCACGCCACCTCCTCGCAGTTGGACGCCGTCGGCGCGTAGCGGGCCTCTTCCAGCGCCTTGAGGAGCACGTTGCGATCAACGGGTTCGTCTTTATACGCGCGGGTGGAGCGCCGCGTCTTAAACAGCATGTCGCGTTGCAAGTCGGAAAGCGGGGCATCCTCGACAAGCGGCAGGGAAGAGGGCGCGATATGTTCCAAGGTCAGGGCCGCCTTGGGACAGACGGCGACGCAGTGGCCGCACCGGATGCAGCGGGCCAGAGCCCCGTGCAGGACATCCACAGACCCGTTGGTGTGGCGTCCGAGGATGCGCTGCGGGCATACGCTGATGCAGCGCCCGCACCGGATGCAATGATCTTGGTTGAGTTCAAGAGAAACCATAGGCAGTCCTTTGGAAGCGTTTCGGAAAGAACACCGTTTCCCGGCGGCTTCCCGCCTTTTGTGTCCTGAGCGGACGTTGTTGCGCCCATTGTTCCGGTTTCCGCCGGAGGGCTTCGCTCCGATCAAAAAACGAACCGGGGAGGAAGGAGGAAAAGGAAGGGGGGGCGGCCCCAAAACAATATCCCTCCCTGTAGCTGGGGCGAGCTGATGCCGATTTTTGCCGCTTTAGAGCAAGGGCCTTGTACCCCTCGAAGGCAATCTGCGCTCTGGTGGGGACGCTGCGGACAAGCCGATAAACACAGATGCCTTTGGAAAGCGAGGGATGGGATCCGCGTCGGCAGGCTTGGGGAAGGGAGCCGCTTTCCCTTGGAAAGGCTTCCCTTCCCCAATACTTCCATGCAGTTCAAAGGGGATCGGCGTTAGCCGTCTCCGAGCTTGCGCCGTGTCCGCCGTTCTTCGGTGAGGAACTTGCCGGTAACGGAATTCGGATCGGCCATGATGGCTTCAGGCGTTCCGGCGGCGACGATGCGCCCGCCGTTTTCCCCTCCGCCGGGGCCGAGGTCGATGACGTAGTCCGAGGCGAGGATGACGTCCGTGTTGTGCTCGATGACCACGACCGTCGCGCCGAGCTCCACCAGATGGTGCAGCACGGTGACGAGCTTGCCGACCTCGTGCATGTGCAGTCCGGTGGTCGGCTCGTCGAGGATATACATGGTGCCGGGCAAAGAACGCTTGCCGAGCTCGCGCGATATCTTGATGCGCTGGGCCTCGCCGCCGGAGAGGGTGGTGGCGGGCTGTCCCAGACGGATGTAGTCGAGCCCCACATCTTCCAGTACGGCAAGGCGGCGTTCGAGTACAGGATAATTGGAGAAGAACTGGCGGGCCTCACGTACGGGCATGTCCAGCACTTCCGAGATGTTCAGCCCCCGATAGCGGACTTCGAGGGTTTCGTGATTGTAGCGCTTGCCCCCGCACACGTCGCAGGTGACGTACACGTCGGGCAGGAAGTGCATTTCCACGCGGATCTGACCGTCGCCGCTGCACGCCTCGCAGCGTCCGCCCTTGACGTTGAAGCTGAACCGCCCCGGCTGGTAGCCGCGCTTGCGGGCGTCCGGGGTCATGGCGAAGATGTTGCGGATCTCGTCGAAGATCTTGGTATAGGTAGCCGGGTTGGAGCGCGGCGTGCGTCCGATGGGCGTCTGATCGATGGCCACGATGCGCTCGATGGCCTCCACGCCGTCGATGCCCCGGATGCTGCCTGGCTGATCCACGCGGATGCCCTGCGCCAGCGCGAGGTGCTTGTACAGCGTGTCCACCACTAGGGAGCTTTTGCCCGAGCCGGAAACCCCGGTCACGCAGGTCAGCGTGCCGAGCGGAATGGGGCAGTCGATATCCTTGAGGTTGTTGGTCGTGACCCCGCGCAGGGTGAGCCAGCCCTTGGGCTCGCGGCGTTCGTCGGGGATGGGTACGGACAGATCCCCCCGCATGTACTTGGCGGTCAGCGTCTCCGAGTGCTTGATCAGGTTCTCGAAAGAGCCGTGGTACACCATGTCGCCGCCGTGCGCGCCGGAACCGGGCCCAAGCTCGATGATGTGGTCTGCCTCGCGGATGGTGGCTTCGTCGTGCTCGACCACCAGCACCGTGTTGCCGCGCCCCTGAAGGCTGCGGAGCGTGGCAATGAGGCGTTCGTTGTCCCGGGGATGCAGGCCGATGGACGGCTCGTCGAGCACGTAGGTTACGCCCACCAGCCCGGAACCGAGCTGTGAGGCGAGGCGGATGCGCTGCGATTCCCCGCCCGAGAGCGTGGTCATGGTGCGGCCCAACGAGATGTAGTCGAGGCCCACATTGGTCATGAACGACAGCCGGTGATTCAGTTCTTTGAGGAGCGGCTCGGCGACGAGGGCGTGGCGCCCGTCGAACTCCCGCCCGTTCAGCCAGCGGAGAGCGCGTTCCACGGGCAGGGAGCAGAACTGGTGGATGTTGAGATCGTCCACGCGCACGGCCAGCGATTCGGGCCGCAGGCGCGCGCCGTGGCATGTGGGGCAATCCATGCTCTGGAGGTAACGGGACAGCAGATCACGCCACATGTCGCCGTACTGCATACCTCGTTCAAGCAGGGGGATGACGCCCGGCCAGTTGTCCGTGGCCAGCTTGTACGGGCCATCGTAGGCTTTGACCGGAGCGGGTGCGTTGTCGTCGTACTCCGGCGACTCAAGGGCCACGGAGCCGCCGAGGCGGTTCCTGCGCAGGCCGCTCTTGGACTTCTGTGATGGATCGTCCTCACCGTAGAACAGGGCTTGCAGGGCCTCGGGAGAATACGCGGACAGCGGCGTGGACAGGGTGAAGCCGAAGCGCTTGCCGAGGGCGGTCAACGCCTCTTCATAGCGGGCGAAGGTCTTGGGGTTGGCCCACGGCAGGATGGCCTTGGTGTTCAGGGACAGGCCGCGGTTGGGCGCGATGAGCATGGGCTCGAAGTATTCCACGGTGCCGAGCCCGGCGCAGCGCGGGCAGGCCCCCTGCGGGCTGTTGAAGGAAAAGAGCTGCGGGCTGGGTGTGGGCAGGCTGATTTTGCAGACCGGGCAGACGGATTCCGTGGCGTGCAGCGTGTCGCCGTCGTCTCCCTTGTCGGGCTCGTTCACGATGATCCGGCCCTCGCCGTAGCGCAGGGCCAGCTCCACCGAGTCGGCCAGACGCCCCCGGATGCCGTCCTTGATGACCAGACGGTCGATCACGAGATCGATGGTATGCTTTTTGTTCTTGTCCAGCGCGGGGATGTCTTCCATGCCGTACAGCTGGCCGTCCACGCGCACGCGCACGAAGCCCTCGGCCTTCAGTTTCTTGAAGCGGTCGAGGTGCGTTCCCTTTTGGAGTTCCACCAGCGGGGCCATGATGATGGCTTTCGTACCTTCGGGCAGGGCGAGGATGTCGGCGATGATTTCATCGGCGGCGCGCGCCTCGATGGGGCGTCCGCATTGTGGGCAATACATCTTGCCGAGGCGGGCGAAGAAGACGCGCAGGAAGTCGTAGACTTCAGTGACGGTGCCGACCGTGGAGCGCGGGTTGCGGCCCGTGGTCTGCTGTTCCAGCGAGATGGCGGGGGAAAGTCCTTCGATCTTGTCGACGTCCGGCTTGTCCATCTGCGGGAGGAACTGGCGGGCGTAGGCGGAAAGGGATTCCACATACCGGCGCTGGCCTTCCGCATAGACGATGTCGAACGCGAGTGTGGATTTGCCCGATCCCGAAGGGCCGCAGACGACCACAAGTTCGTCGCGGGGGATGTCGAGCGAGAGGTTCTTGAGGTTGTGCTGGCGCGCGCCCTCGATATGGATGGAGGAATGACTCATGAGGTTCCTTAGAAAGTCTGTCCAGACTGGGGTGTCTTGCGGGTGAATCGCCACTTCCGCCGAGCCTGCCGGAGGCGTGGCCGTTGAACTGTCTTATCCCATATGATTGTTGTCTTTCAGTGTCGTTTTCGCATGTGGGGCGAAGTCTTCCCGGCGCTCCTCCATGCCCTGCCGGTCAGATTGTTCCGGCAAAGGAGGCCGTCAGTGCGCACAGGCCCACGACGGCAAGCAGCGCCGGGAGCATGTTCGACAGGGAAATGCGGGTGATTTCGAGCATGTTGAGGCCGATGCCGATGATAAGCGTGCCGCCGACGGCTGTGAGTTCCGTCATGGTTGCGGGGTCAAGCCAGCTTTGGAGGCTGCCCGCGAGCAGTGTGAGCGCTCCCTGATAGATAAGCACGGGGATGGCCGAGAACAAGACCCCGAGCCCGTAGGCCGAGGCCATCGCCAGCGCCGCGAAGCTGTCGATGATGGTCTTGGAAAGGACCACGGCCCGATCGCCCCTGAGCCCCTCGTCGAATGAGCCGATGATGGCCATCGCGCCGATGCAGAACAGGACCGAAGCGTTGACCATGCCTTCGGTAAACAGCGGGTTGGACGACTTGAGCCGCCCTTTCAGCCAGTCCCCCACGCGGATGAGCCGGGCTTCGAGCCCGATCATTTCGCCGGCGACCGAGCCGATGACGATACTGAAAATGACGATGAGGGGATTTTGCGTGAGCAGGGCCATTTTGAACCCGATGACCAGCACGCAGAGGCCGAGCCCCTGAAAGACGATGGCACGGACACGTTCCGGCAGGCGGGCTCCGAAGGCAAGCCCCACAAGGCTGCCGATGGTGATGCCCAAAGCGTTGATGATGGCCCCGAGAGGGATCATGCCCGTGTCTCCTCGTTGCCGTACCGTTTCAGCCATTCCCCGATTTCCTTCCTCGCCAGCGCGAGGAATTCGGGGAACACGGCCTGCACATCATCCGAGAGGCCGATATTCCACGTTACATAGTCTTTGGGCTCCACGCCGAGCACGAGGAGTTCGGATTTGGTTCCGAACAGCTTTTCGGCCATGCGCAAAGAGTCGATGAGGTCGATGTCGTGGATGGAGAGGCGTTGTTTGTCGTCCTTGATCAGCGCGTCCTCGGTGAGCCGGTAGAGGGTCCCCGGCTTGCCGCCGCAGTGCACCACGTCGAGTACCAACAGATGGGAGTAGCCCTTGAAGCTGTAGAAGATGTCCTGCGTGAACGTCCCCCCCTCGCGTATGGTCACCTGTTCCGGCCAGTCTTCCTTCATCAGTTCCTGTGAGGCGAACACGCCCACCCCGTCATCCGTGAGCAGCATGTTTCCTATTCCGAGCACCAGCAGTTTGTTCATGAGGGGGATCCTTGATCGGGGACAAGATGATGGCGGAAATAACTGCT
>ENA-UEPL01001145-UEPL01001145.1-human-gut-metagenome-genome-assembly--contig:-NODE-1145-length-21351-cov-17.283351_pt1 | contig 21351 bp, 24 predicted proteins | sample MGYA00242896_ERZ507908 | MGnify/ENA primary metagenome ERZ507908 (study PRJEB26167, sample SAMN06115518) | human gut metagenome | host: Homo sapiens | place: China:Chongqing | collected 2015-08-20...
ACTTCGTCCATGATTGAACATTTCACATAGAAACGAATAGCCTAATACCGGCAGATAGACTACAATCATAATAAGAATCATTATAAAATCCGATGAGATTCGGAGTGTAGAAAGCAGGGTAGCCGTTGCATATACATAGAAGCCTATCAGAATAAAATCGATCACCAACGCAATGAGTCGCTCACCAATACTCGCAGGTGTTTGGCTGATACGAACAAATTGCCCGGTAATAATTGTAGTTTCTGCCATTTCTGATTAAACATTTTTTGTATATCGTTGCAAATATATCATTATTCTCTTACTTTTGTTATTGATTTCAGACAAAACTTATTTGAAACCTTTGGAAAAGCATGAAAGAAGTAACGTTTATCCGTCGGAATATCGATAAATGGAAAGAAGCCGAGAAGGTAGTGGAGCAAGCAACAAACTTGTCTCCCGACCGGCTTGCCGATGTATATACGGACCTCACTGCCGATCTGGCGTTTGCACAAACGCACTTTCCTACTTCACGTATTTCCATTTACCTGAACAACCTTGCTTCTGCACTACATAACAAGATTTACCAGAACAAACGTGAGAAATGGACGAGGATCATCACCTTTTGGACACAAGAAATCCCACAGATCATGTATGATGCCCGTCGGGAACTATTGGTTTCATTGATCATTTTTACCGTCAGCGTGCTGATTGGGGCAGTTTCTGCTGCGGGTGATCTCGATTTCGTCCGTTTGATTCTGGGGAACGGCTATGTGGACATGACCTTAGATAACATAGCCAACGGTGAGCCAATGGCAGTGTATAACGGCTCTTCCGAAGTTCCTATGTTCCTGGGAATCACACTAAATAATATTATGGTTTCTTTCTATTGCTTTGCCATGGGAATCCTAACAAGCTTTGGTACAGGATATATGCTTTTCAATAATGGAGTTATGATCGGCGCATTCCAGATGTTCTTTTTCCAGCATGACTTACTTTGGGAATCCATGCTTGCCATATGGCTGCATGGGACACTTGAAATCTGGTCTATTATTGTTGCCGGAGCTGCCGGACTGGCTTTGGGCAATGGATGGCTTTTCCCCGGAACATATTCAAGACTGGAATCGTTCAAAAGAGGAGCCAAAAGAGGAGTGAAAATAGTTGTAGGTACAATCCCCATATTCATAATGGCAGGATTTATCGAAAGTTTCATCACGCGCCATACCGAATTACCGAATATACTGAGACTCAGCCTGATCCTCATTTCTCTTGCATTTATTATATTCTACTATATTTATTTACCTAATAAGAAACGACATGGAATCACAAAAGCCTAAAATTGCAATGTATGTGAAACGCTCTTTCGGAGAGAAGTTAAATGCATCTTTTGATTTTATAAGGGAGAACTGGAAGCTGATGCTAAAGTTTACCACATATCTGCTTTTACCACTCTGTCTCATCCAAGCCCTAAGTCTAAATGGTATGATGAAAGGGATGGAAAGTATAGTGGAGGGCATGGATATTTCTTCCGATACGGCTCTCCTTATCTCATTCCTCTCATACTATGGCTTGTTTGCACTTCTTCTCATAATAGGAATTGTATTGCAAGCTTCGCTGATATATGCAATGATCCGAACCTATAATGAACGCGAAGAGCGCCTGCAAGGTATTACCTTGAAAATGCTGACACCTTTGTTGTTCCATAACATCAGAAGATTATTCATCATTGTACTTTTCGGATTACTATTAACAGTATGTGTTAGTTTTATATTAGGCGCTTTAAGCGTCATGTTCTTCCCTATCACGTTTTTATTTGCTCTCATTGCAATAGTTTTTGCCGTGCCACTTGCCCTCTGGGCACCTATCTACTTATTCGAAAATATTTCCATAATGGAAGCATTTAAGAAAACTTTCCGTCTGGGCTTTGCTACCTGGGGAGGTGTCTTCCTTATTTCTTTAGTCATGGGAATCATAGCCGGCATACTACAGGGAGTCACCTTGGTGCCCTGGTATGCAGCTACAATTGTAAAAATACTCTTCACTATGAGTGACGTAGGAAGTGAAGCAACCGTATCAGTAGGATATAGTTTCATGCTCTATCTACTGGCAGTAGTGCAAGCATTCGGTGCTTATCTAGCAATGATTTTCACATTTGTGGGATTAGCCTATCAATACGGGCATGCATCCGAAAAGATGGATAGTGTAACGATAGAAAGTGACATTGATAACTTTGACAAACTCTAAATCAATCTAAATGACTCTTTCTCCGACTGATACATTGGTTTGTGATACTACGCAACTTGCTGTGTGGCAATCTGACGCAGACTACAACTACAACCGTGAGTTGATAGCCCCCGAAGTGAATATATTCGAATGGCTCAACAGGTGGTTCGGAGAAATATTGCAGAGTATATTTGGCAGTCAGTTTGCTGAAGATTATTCAAAAACGATTCTGATAAGTGTTGCTGTCCTCATGCTGTTACTGATCGGCTGGTTCATTTATAAAAAAAATCCGGCAATATTCATACGTTCCCGCAAGAATGCTTTACCTTACAGTGTGGGGGAAGATACCATTTATGGAGTTGATTTTGCCCTAAAAATAGCCTCTTCCCTTTCCCGCCACGATTACAGGGAAGCAATCCGACTGCTATATTTGCAAACATTGAAGCAACTCAGTGACGAAAAACGTATTGACTGGCAACTCTATAAAACGCCTACACAATATATTTATGAAGTACGGATGCCTGCATTTCAGAGGTTAACCCATCACTTTTTGCGAGTGCGCTATGGAAACTTTGAAGCAACGGAAGAATTATTCCAGACCATGCTATCCTTACAGGGAGAAGTCAAGAAAGGAGGCATTGTATGAAAGGAAATCACTTGTTTATCATCTGTATTGCCATCTTTTTACTCTTAATGTTCGCGATAGAATGTAGATTACCCAAAAAGTTTGTATGGGCTCCTAGTTTCAGCCACTACGATAAACAACCTTTCGGATGTGCCGTTTTCGACAGTTTGCTATCTACGTCGTTACCAAAGGGGTATTCTTTATCTCGAAAAACCTTTTATGAACTGGAACAGGAAGACACAATCTCTCGTAGAGGCATATTAGTAGCCACTAATAACCTGTCTCTGACAGATGTGGATGTAGAAGCAATACTAAAGATAGCAAAACGGGGAAATAAGATTATGCTGGTGAGTAACTCTTTCAACAGAAATTTAGAAGATACATTGGATTTTAATAGCAGTTATTCCTACTTTAGCCCGGCATTATTAAAGAAATATGCAGCTGCATCATTGGAGAAAGATACTCTCTTCTGGATAGGAGATTCTGCCGCATATCCCCGGCAATCCTTCTATTTCTATCCTCAATTGTGTTCTTCTTACCTCATGCCCGATTCGCTTCCGGCTAAGGTACTGGCAGAAAAGGGTATTCCAAGTGTCCCAATAGCCTTATCCTATCCATGGGGAAAAGGTGAAATAATCCTGGTCTCTACTCCCCTGCTCTTTACTAATTATGGAGTATTAGATGGAAAAAATGCGACTTACATTTTCCGCCTATTATCCCAAATGGGAGATTTACCCATTGTCCGCACCGAAGGTTACATGAAGCAAACGGCCCAAATACAGATGTCCCCTTTCCGGTATTTCCTTTCTCAAAGACCGCTGAGATGGGCTTTGTATTTGACGATGTTCACCATTATCCTCTTCATGGTATTCACCGCCCGAAGGAGGCAACGGGTAATTCCTATCATCTACCAACCGGAAAACAAATCGCTGGAATTTACCGAACTGATAGGAACTCTTTATTTTCAAAAGAAAGATCATGCCGACTTGGTGCATAAAAAGTATATCTACTTTGCAGAAGAATTGAGAAGAGAAATTCAGGTAAATATAGAGGAAGTAGCAAATGACGAACACTCTTTCAGCAGAATAGCCCAAAAGACCGGTATGAATACAGAAGAGATCAGTGAGCTTATCCGTTCCATCAGACCAGTGATTTATGGAGGGTGCACTATTTCTGTAGAGCAGATGAAGTATTTTATTGATAAGATGAATGAAATAATAGATCATATATAAAGAAGAAATTTATGGAAGAGAATATTGAAAGACGAGTAGATTTGACTCTCTTTTCCGAGAAGATACAAGAGTTGAAAGACCAGATTGCATCTGTCATCGTAGGTCAGGAGCAAATGGTGGACTTGGTATTGACTGCCATTTTAGCAAATGGGCATGTCTTGATAGAAGGTGTGCCGGGAGTAGCAAAAACACTGCTGGCCCGTCTGGTTGCCCGCCTGATTGATGCGGATTTCAGCCGTATTCAGTTTACTCCAGACCTAATGCCAAGCGATGTACTGGGTACAACTGTATTTAATATGAAAACCAATGATTTTGATTTCCATCGGGGCCCCATCTTTGCCGACATCGTATTGGTGGATGAAATCAATCGTGCTCCGGCCAAGACACAGGCTGCCCTGTTCGAAGTAATGGAAGAGCGTCAGGTCAGTATTGACGGAATGACTTATCCTATGGGAGAGCTTTATACAATTCTGGCTACTCAAAATCCTGTAGAGCAAGAAGGTACTTATAAACTACCCGAGGCGCAACTCGACCGTTTCCTGATGAAAATAACAATGGACTACCCAACTCTGGATGAAGAAATAAACATCCTGAAACACCATCATACAAATGCCACATTCGTAAAACTGGAGGACATCGATTCTACCATTACCAAAGAAGAGTTCTTATCTCTCCGCAAGCTGATGAACCAGGTATTTATTGATCATACATTGCTTCAATACATTGCCATGATTGTACAGCAGACGCGCACCAGCAAAGCCGTATATCTGGGAGCTTCTCCACGTGCATCTGTCGCTATGTTGCAGACCTCTAAAGCATACGCTCTATTGCAGGGACGTGATTTCATAACACCGGAAGATATAAAATTTGTTGCTCCATACGTACTCCAGCACCGCCTGATTCTGACTGCGGAGGCCGAAATGGAAGGATATTCACCGGTGAAAGTAACCCAACGCCTGATTGATAAGGTAGAAGTACCGAAATGATTTTAAACCGACGCTTTTATATTGCCCTCAGCCTGATTATCCTGTTACTGGGTAGCGGGTATACTTTTGCTCCGCTCTTTGTTCTCGGGCAATGGATGCTTTTTATCATGCTCCTGGCTGTATTAGCGGAAGGATACATGCTTTATCGCATCCATGGTATACAGGCATTTCGCCAATGTTCATCACGTTTTTCCAACGGAGATGAAAATACGGTGAACATTCGGGTGGAGAGCAGTTATCCATATGCAGTATCCGTGGAAGTCATTGATGAAATACCTTTTATATTCCAGCAGCGAAATATAAATTTCCAGATAAAGCTCCAAGCAAATGAAGGTAAAACAATCAGCTACCAATTACGACCCACCCATCGGGGAATCTACAATTTTGGACGGATTCGTGTATTTGTACAAGGCCGGATGGGATTACTTTCGCGCCGCTATACCTGTGGTGATAGCCAAGATGTCAAAGTCTATCCATCCTACCTGATGTTACATCGTTATGAATTGCTGGCAATAAGTGATAATCTTACGGAATTGGGTATAAAACGTATACGTCGCGTAGGACATCACACTGAGTTTGAGCAGATAAAGGAATATGTAAAAGGCGATGATTATCGCACTATAAACTGGAAAGCAAGTGCCCGCAAGCACGAACTTATGGTAAATGTGTATCAAGACGAACGTTCCCAGCAAATTTATAGTGTGATAGACAAGGGACGAGTTATGCAACAGGCTTTTCGTGGAATGACTTTACTTGACTATGCGGTAAATGCCTCATTAGTTCTTTCGTACGTTGCCATGCAGAAAGAAGACAAAGCCGGACTCATAACCTTTGATGAACATTTCGATACCTTCGTACCAGCATCAAGCCGTCCCGGACATATGCAGACATTGCTTGAAAATCTCTATAATCAGGAAACTACTTTCAGTGAAACGGACTTTTCTTCCTTATGCGTACATCTGAACAAGCATGTCAATAAACGTAGCCTTTTGGTTTTATACACCAACTTCTCCAGTATGGGAAGCATGAACAGGCAATTAGCATACCTGCAACAACTGAATCGACAACACCGCCTACTGGTAGTATTCTTCGAAGATGCTGACCTAAAAGCCTATATTGCTACTCCTGCCTCAGATACGGAAGGATACTATCGCCATGTCATTGCCGAAAAATTTGCCTTTGAAAAACGATTAATTGTCTCTACCCTAAAACAGCATGGCATTTATTCTCTATTGACCACGCCCGGAAATCTCTCTATTGATGTAATTAATAAATATCTGGAGATAAAATCGAGACAGTTACTCTAATCAACCTCCGGTAATAGGCAGGCAAATAATTATAAGACATTTACCTTATATTCTGAATTATAATATTCTACTGCCATCTGATATTCAGCAATGTTCTTCTCTTTAGCCAATAAACTCAATTTCGCCTTATCAGCAGAAGATATGTTACTGCCATAATAAATAGCTGTAGGCTTCATTATAACTTTGACAGATTCATTTTCATAAGAATCCGGACAAATCAATCGCCATTCATTTTCATATCCCCAGCATTTGGCTTTATTCAAAAACACTTTCAAATAAATAAAAATGTCAGGCAAAACAATGCTGCTATTATTTTCTCCTTTAAGGCTTATAAGAAAGTCATCCATTAAACTTTTCCCTATATGAGTTGCATCAAGTCTTTTATCTGAATAGATTACCGGAAAAAGTATTGCCGGGTGACTACTAGGTTGCGTATCACTTGTTGGAAAAACAACTTGCTTTATATCATATTCCAACACAAATCCGCTATGTCTATCAGCATAATGTGACCACATCAGCATATTATCCTTTCTCTCTGTAAAACATGCAATCTTACAACTTTCCTTTACACTCTCCACTGATTGATCTAATAAATCCCCGATAAATTCAAGATATTCATTAATTTTATCACTATAAATGCCCTTATCGCCATATGTAGTTCCTTCATAATAAGCCTCACGCAATCTTTGGTTCACCACCTCGTCCCCTTCTCCTTTCCAAACATTAAAACATTGCATTTTTTTCACAACTTCATCAATTATCGGATCGTCAGGATATTGTTTTCTCATCTCTTCCTCAACCAGGCTGTTTATCTTGCTCAACATATAAAGAAACCAATTTTTATTCAACGCTTCCTCATAATTCTTTAATATCTCCTCTTTCTTGTAGCAAACCAAAGAATCAAACGGATCATTAAAATTACGAGGATTACCGGCATATACTTCATCATCTCTAAATGAATCCAAATTATATTCTTGACAGTTCCGATATCTATATAGTTTTGAAGGTACATTTTTCGCCACCAAATCATGGAGTTTAGAGAACAACTCACCTCCTTCCGGTGAATTAGTTTCTCCACGTTTAAGAGGAATAATTTCACTCATCAACATTCTCTCAAACTCCTCTTTAAAGTTAGATGTTTCCATTGTGTTTTATATATCAAGTATAATGTCCGTACATGCTCAGAATCTCATTATGCAAAAATAGTGTTTATTTACGTAGCTGACAGCCCAATTTCAAAGTTTCTTTGTTACGGTCTCTTTTATACTGTTAATTATTTGAATAGTTTAAATACCCTGCAAAACCGTATCACTAAAATATTTGTTTACTATAAAGGGGTGTTAGCTTTGCCCGGATTCTAAAATCGAGTAAATAAAAAGATAACCATGAAAAAAGAAGTTTCTGAAGTGCTCAAAAAAGAGCAAAACAATGAAAGTTGTATCCATCTGTATCTGGAAGAATGTGGCTGGTGTGCTTATGAAGTTTCAGCTTATCTGCTTATGAACCTCTTAGGAGGAAAATGTATCGTCGAGAAAATAGAACAATGCGGATCAAAAATTGTTCGGGCACTAATGAATATAGATTTATTAGGCGACATTAATTATGGCGATTATCGCTACGCTGGTCTAAATTCCTATAACCTTCAATTAGTAGGAAAAAATAAAGTTGACAAAAACTTATTTATTCACTGGAAAAAGAACATATAGGAATGACACTGCAATAAGCACTCTAAATGATATTGCAATAAAGCTCTGCAGACAAATCAACAGAGCCTTATTGCAATAAAAGTTATGGAATTAATTAGAGATATTCAGTAAATGTCCCTCTTTCTAATAAATTAAGAGAACTGTTTTACTTTACGTGAGCTTTTCTCTTATTTTTTTCTGTAAAGTCTCAAGTCTTCTATCTTTTTAATAGAATATTATTTACATATTCTTATTTTTTCTTCCCAACGGTACATTATGTATATGTCTTTTTAGGGGAAGTTAAAGACCTGGTAATGCCGGTCGATACTCACGATACGGTTGGACACTTTTTGGCCTGCAAATAAATTCTTCCCTTGCTCAAGGACCGTCTGTATGACCGAGAAACGTCTTTGGTAATCAGAGGATAGTGTAACGATGAAGCCATACAATACCTTCCCATAAGAGTTTAACATCAGTAGGGAAACGCAGATGACTTTCATAACAGGTGGCATCCGTCATACAGACATGAAGGTTCTCAAGATAAGGTTTCCAATGGTCAGCCAGAATAGCCTGGAGGGACTCAATATCAAGGCGATCCGCTAGTTCCTGACGAATTGCACTGACGATTTTAGGATTGGTCAGTGGATGAAGCGGATCAATCTGAACACCACAAAATAACTGGTAATGAATATTACCGTTTAAAGGTTCAATCAGTTGTGAATCTGAAAAGTTAGTATAGGACTTCAGGACCATCAAGGCTATTTTACCCCCAGGAGAAAAATAACTTTTACGACCCAAAGCAGAGGACTTCAAATGCATTTCTCGGGCCAGTTCCGAGAAAGGAAACAGGGCATGGAGGCGACCTAATTCACTCGTTGCAAAACTTTGACGATATTTTTTTAGCATATCGAACTCGGTAAAACCTAAACGAGGTTCGATTTCTGAGATTTTTTGTATCTTTACCATGTGTTTTTAGTTTAAATTACCCCCGTTTTGGCCGTCAAACCGTTTTTTTGGGGGAATGCTTAAAGATACAAAAAAGGCAACTAACTCGCAATGAATTAGTTGCCTTAAATTTTATTATTTTAGGAATATCCCTAATTAGTGAATCTTCAACCTTTCTATTTTCTGCTGTCTCACGTTATCCATAGGTTCAGCATGATAAGAAACTATAGAAAAATTAATTGTACGCAGATCAATGCTCCTAATCGTACTATCATACATAGTACGAAAATAGATTACCCGGTCCCTCATATCTGTAGCTGACGTCCATTGTGTAGCACTTGGAATATCAACAGGAGCTTTTCCCTCCGAAAATTCTATTCCGATAGGAATATCGAAATTATTCAATATTTGAAAACACTGTAGAACAGTTTCGAAAACAGTAGACTTTTGCGGAGCCGTAGCCTGATAAAAAGCAGCTCGTACAAAACGTGATGGAGGAGTTACATCGCCAGGAAGTCCTAAGAAACCGCTGCCTGCTCCAAAAGAAGATAATTCAAGATTCCCTAAGCCATGTGTCTGTGCGGTTCCGGGATAAAGATTGACGTAATTATTCAGATTAGTCAAATGCCATTCAAATCCTGGCGAATTCGTAAGAACTCCCAGATTATTTTCATAAAAGTGAGTTTCTTTGCCGATTATTTCTAATACAAGTTGACGTCCAGTCTGGTCAGCAAAACGCCAATGTACAGTAGATGCACGTGAATCGATGTTTATAATATGTACATTGGCAACGGCTTCCTTCACTTCTTCAAGAGTAGTACACCTTCCAAGTATCCAAGAAACGAGCTGAAAATCAGATATACTACTATCTGCCACTTTTTTATCATAATCTTCATATTCTCCATAATGTGGAAAATAAAACAGACCAGCCGAGAGTCCGGCTTCATTAATTCCTTCTGCAATAAATTCTTTTTGCTCAACAGCCAATCCTACATACCCATAACGAGCGATGAACACCATGCCATTCTGTCCATCTGGTGTAAATGATTGCTCAGAATAACCTCTCGGAACAATTACATACTGACTATTCAGATTACTCCCACCCCACTCGATTGTCCGTGCTACAACTGCTGTACCATTCTGACTTTTTAAAGTTATACCTGTACAGGCCATAGCAGACAATGTTCCCCAAAACATATAGCCTACTACTACTGAAATGAAAAATAAATTTAGTTTCATATTAATTATTTCTTAGGATGAAAAAACAATAAAAACATAAGAATAAGTTCGACAAACGATTTGTCTTGATATATAAAACATACCCAGAAGGTAAATTGTTTACCCCTAAAGTATATACAGAACAAGGTAACCGACATGAATAGTAGTTTAAAAGCAGACAGCAACACACACCATTGAAGGGTATGGAGATACACAAGAATTGCTTAGACCACCATTTTTGACCGAAGTGGAGAAAAAGAAAAAGCTCTGAAATCCTTGAATTTCAGAGCTTTGCTTTCATTTGCTATTTGCTTTCGCGGTGCGTACGGAAGATGAACCTTAGTTTTATTCTTCAAGTACTCAATATCTTAGCAAGCTCTTAATCCTTTCTCCCACTAATAACCCCACGTGTGCAATTCTTTAGATTGCTTGGTGTTGCGGTGGTTGTTTGAGTTGATGCAAAGATAGGTGTTTATTATAGAGTAATAAAATAAAAGAGCCATATTTAACACGAAAATGCAGAGAGTTTTCTTACTTTTGCAATATGTTATATTATAGAAGAAAAATATTATTAGCATTGATTGAAGCATTTGGCGGTCATTTGACTGCCAAACAACTTCAGAAATATTTGTTCCTTTTTACAAGGAAACAAGAGGAAAAAGCATTTGATTTTATTCCTTATTACTATGGTTGTTTTTCATTCCAAGCAAATCAGGATATAATGACATTAGCTAAATTGGGCTACTTAAGTATTATAAAAAGCGAGAATGGTCGTAGAATACAAATTTGTCAACCCAATAATTATTTGATGATGCTTGATATGTTTGAACAGCAAGCTATAAAAGAAATAAAAGAAAAATTTGGTTGTCTATCTCAAAACGAGTTAATTCGTTACACTTATATCAATTATCCTTATTACGCAACAAAAAGTACAATAGCAATTAATTTGCTAAATGAGGAAGAATTAGCTGTAATAGATAAGCAAAAAAGAACCTTTACAGAGCCTCAATTATTCACTATAGGATATGAAGGACGCTCTTTAGAAAAATACATTAATATTCTCCTCGTGAATGATGTACATATTCTCTGTGATGTCCGTAAAAATGCCTATAGTCAAAAATATGGATTTTCAAAAAGTCAATTAGAGAAAGCATGTACAGGAGTAGGTATAAAATATATCCATATACCGCAACTGGGAATAGAATCAGAACAAAGACAAGATTTAAAATCACAAAAAGATTATGAAATTCTTTTTGAGTCATATGAAAAATCTACCCTAAAAGAAAATTGGGATTATCTTTTATATGTCCGAGAATTGATTGATACAGAGAAACGTGTAGCTTTAACTTGCTTTGAAGAAAGTCACAAACAATGCCATAGAGGAAGAGTTGCGAAATATTTAATGCAACTACCTGATATAACTTACACCCTTAGACATCTATAAAACATGCCTACAACTCGAGTTCTAATTGCTGTAAAAACATACCCTACTTTATCGGAAAAATACGATGAATTAGTTTGTACTGCTGGTTTCTTGGAAGATGGCACTTGGATAAGAATATATCCTATTCCTTTTCGTAAATTAAGTTATGATAAGAGATATAGTAAATGGCAGTGGATAGAACTTGATTTGGTTAAAAACACCAGTGATTTTAGGAAAGAAAGTTTTCGTCCTGCAAATATAGATAATGAAATAAAAATAGTAGGAGAAATTGGTACAAAAAATGGCTGGGCAAAAAGAAAGTCTATTGTTTTAAAACATATCCGTTATAATATGGCTGAGCTTATTGAAGAAGCCAAAAATCCTCAAATAGGAACATCATTAGCCGTATTTAAACCTCAAAGAATTATTGATTTTGTTTGGGAAGAATCTACAAGAGAATGGAATAAGCAGAAATTAGATGTTGTATATGCCAATCAAGCCCAACATAGTTTATTTGATGTAGAAGAAACTAAAAGAATATTCAAAGTAGCTAAAAAATTGCCTTATGAGTTCTCATATAAGTTTATATCAGAAGATGGTAAAGAACGAAAACTCATGATTGAAGATTGGGAATTAGGGATGCTTTATTGGAATTGCCTTGCTGCTGCTAATGGAAATGAACAAGTCGCATGTGAAAAAGTGAAAGAGAAATATTTCACAGAATGGTGTAAAAAAGATATATATTTTTTCTTAGGAACAACCAAGAAATTTCATAATGTAGGTACTAATCCTTTTATTATTATTGGAACATTTTATCCACCGAAGAATCCGCAATTGGCTTTGACCTTTAAAATGGACTAATACAAACTTAGTTATATTAAATAAAAGCTTTTAGATATAAGAACAAAAGACCATAGTATAAACTTACTTTCGTAAATACGATTCGATATAATACATTTTGCTGAAAAGAAGATTGTTGAAAAATATTTTTTTAAGATGGCAAGGAATTGCTTTTTACTATTTTGCTTTTAATAACCCTATGAAGAACATAGACTAAGCTTTAGTCCTATCACATTTATTACTTTTTTATTAGAATGTCCCTTTTTTACACCTATTATCAATCTAAGAAATCTTACTTTTGCCTGATAATTAAGGCAAAATGGAGAAAATTCAAGTAATACAACCTACTAAATTGCTTGCTCCTTATATAAAGCAATATTGGTTTTTAAGGATAGATGATGTAAAGCAAGGCTTTCAACGTTCTATCCCAGCAGGTTGTGTAGGAATTGTTTTTCATAAAGGAAACAAAATTATTTCTTCTTTTCATAAGGGAACGCAACCACAATCCTATATAAGCGGGCAAATCAGTACTTATTCAGACATAGAATTTTCTTTCTTGGATATGGTCATTATTTTATTCCAGCCTATCGGATGCAGGATGTTTTTTCCATATCCTATGGAAGAGTTTACTAATCAGAATATAGGTATTGATTTGTTAGATAACACCTGTTTAGTAGAATTGGAAGAGAAAATAAATGAAACATCAGATAATTATCAAATAGTCAGATTGATAGAAGAATATTTATTAAATAGATTATGCAAAAATATTCCATGCAACGCCAATAGGATTATAACTACTGTTCAAAATATCAATGAAGGAGAAGGGAATATATCCGTTTTATCTCAAACGGCTTGTTTAGGATATAAGCAATTTAAACGGATATTCGCTGAATATGTAGGACTAAATCCAAAAGATTTTATCCAAATCACACGATTTAGGAAGACATTCCATATTTTGCAATCAACTCCACAAATCAGCATAAGTAAAGTTGCTTATGATTGTGGATATTATGATAAATCACATTTAATAAAAGAGTTTAATATGTTCACGGGCTATACCCCTAAACAACTACTTGAAATTTGTGATACTTATACCGAAAACCTATCGGTATTCAACTCTGTATTTATCAATGACAAAAAAACTTAATAACATCGCTTTATGAAAATATTGATATACGGTGCTGGCGTAGTGGGTTGTACTTATGGCTGGCAATTATCCAAAGCAGGATGTGACGTTGCTGTATTGGTGCGTAAGGAGCAAAAAGAACTTGTACAAAAAGATGGTATTCGCATTATCTGTTCTGACTTTAGAGAGAAAACAAGAAAAGATACAGATATAATCTTTAAGCCTACAGTAATAGACGAACTTTCGTCAAACAATGATTTTGAATACATTATTGTCTCCACCAATAAATTGCAATTATCAACTATATTACCAAGTCTTTCAAAGTCAGCAGGAAAAGCAAATGTTGTATTTTTCCAAAATAACTGGAATGTTTTTACTGAAATAGATAAATATCTAAAACCTGAACAATACTTTTTTGCCTTTCCCTTCATGGTCGGGGGTGGAAAAGAAGATAAAAGCATACATTGTGCTATTTCAGGTCTAAAATATTCCAATACTCCGTTAGGTGAAAAAGACGGGCGGATAACTCCACAAGTAGAAAAACTTTTTATAATACTGGATAAAGCAAACTTAAAGCCTGTCATTTCTAATCAAATATTAGTATGGCTAATCACACATTATGCTGTTGCTGCCGGTCTTTCAGCGGGAATAATGAGTGCCGGAAGTGCCTCTAAATTTATAGAGAATACAGCTATTATTAAAATTACAATGAAAGCTATTCGGGAAGGCTTAGCTATTTGTAAAAGAATGGGTATCAATCCTAAAACAGAAAAAGCAAATAGATTATATCTTTTACCTTTATTTATCAGTGTGCCAATAGCTAAGAAAATTTATGGTAATGATGCTCTGCAACTTATGTTTGATGGACATATAAATCATTCTCCTGTTGAAATAAGGCAAATGATAGATGATATAATAGATAGTGGTATAAAATATGCTGTTACAACTCCTAATCTGGCACAATTAAAAAGTTATATATCTTCTAACCAAACTAATAAAAGTAAGTGAATAAAGCTATCAATTCGATAGCCATTAAATATAAGTATATGAAAGATATATTACAAGAGAGATTTTTCCAATTATTATTGGAATGCTCGCAGCGTAAAGTTTCTGTAACAGAGTTTACAGAAGCTATTGAGGAATTAGCTACACATTTAGCTAATTTCAGTTTCAACGAACAGGATTATAGCGTTTTACTTCGTTATTTCTCCTTTGGTTTGCATCGACTTAAATCGTATCGTGTGCGGTTTGAGCAAGAAAAAAATGCCCTACTTGCATTTAATTGATGAAGCAATAGGATTACTAAATAATGAAATGCGTATTATCAAACTGCGCATAAAATATCCTGAACAGTTCCAGCAACATGCAAATAAGCTCTTTATTTCCCCTCTCCATTTAGCTGACAAAACAAGCCTTGTCAATATCATGGAAATAGTCAGCGGCTTATTCCTTTCAAAACGTGTAATATATCAGAATGGAAACCCTATTCACCTGACAGACTTAGGGAAAGCCTTTGAATGGCTTTTTAATATCAAATTAGGTGATTATCACCAAAAGTATATGGATGTCATTAAACGAAAGCCTGCCAAACTAACGGAGTTCCTTAATGAACTGGCAACCTTTATCCGCAAAGAACACGAAAATAAAGGGTATAGATAATCAGGTATTTAGCATCAATTTATACGGGGTAGCGTATGCTACCCTGTAATTTGTTTGCTTTCCTTTGCCGAACTTTGCTTCATCAATCGATTGGTAATCATTTATATATAACTTGAAAAATGAAGTAAATTATGTATGTAGATAATTACGAGTTCAAAGACTGGATGCAAAAACTACTTGATAAACTGGAAGGAGTTGGCAAAGACGTAAAGAGTTTGCAGACCAATCCCGAAGTGATGCCGAATGACAAACTACTGGATAATCAGGATTTATGCCTGCTATTCAAAGTCAGTACCCGGACATTGCAGAGATTGAGAAGTAAAAAACTGCTACCCTTTATGATGATTAGCGGAAAAGCCTATTACCGGGCTTCGGATGTGCGTGAGTTCATAAAGGAACGGTTCGATGTGGGTACGTTCCGTAAGTTTGAGAAAGAATACGGAACGGATAAGTAAGTATGAAATTTATCCCGAAGCTGTACACGTGGCAGTTTCGGGATATTTTTCTTTTGGCAAGTTTTTGTTGTTCATCCGCCAATATGTACTTTCTATTTAAAATATTGGGATAAAGGTTTTATTGCTTTTGCTTAGAATAATGAGCTTCAAGGTTATGTAATTGCTGTATAAATAGATTAGTCTGCTTACTGTTTTCTACCTTATCATATAAACTAACCATTATATATTCTTGCAATAAATCTTTGTTTGTTATGCAGTGACTGAAATCATATACTTTTGTATCAGGATCTAACTTTGTTATATCTTGAACATTAATGTGGTCGGGCATATATCCGTAAACATTGGTATAATATGTGGTTTTACTCCATTTCCAAGTATAAGTACGAGATCCTCCAAAACTATCAGAAGTATATGTTTTAATAAAATATAGAATTCGTAGCTTTTTATATAAATATAATGCAAGAATGATAAATCCGATGACTAAAACTATTATCCACAATGATATTCTATAGTTTAGATATGAGGATGGGATACTAAATAGGATTTCCAAAATTCCTATTAAAGACAAGATTCCTCCGATAATCGGATTAGTAAAAAATAGTATCAACTTTTTCATATGCTCAATTATGTGTTTTCACTTTTATGATAAACAAAAGTAGTCATTTCTCTACAATTATTTCATTTTCAAAGGAGAATAATTATCTTTGTTGTAGTTATATGATAATATAAGAATGTACTATCAGTGATCCTCTGTGGAGAAAGATTATAATTTGCTGAATACAACATATGATTTTAAACCCCGTTAGTCCTATATTAAAGCAAACAACTAATATTAAAATTCATCCCGAAGCTGTACACGCGGCAGCTTCGGGATATTTTTCTTTTGGCAAGTATGTATTTATTTCTCTACTGATATAATCCCCTCTTCCTTATAAGATGCTTCAAACTGTTTGGTAAGTACAATAATCTGCTGGTTCGTCTTTACCAGTTCAACAGTGTAGTGTTCCAGCTTGTAAAGCAGGGCAAGTGCTTTCTTTTCCGAAAAGTTGGAATGAAGTTCTTTCACCGTTTGGTTATACAGTATGCCTATGCTCCTGAATTGTGAAAACAATTGGGAGAGTTGGATGTAATAATCAACCTTGCTTTTATCAATCCTAAGTACCTTAAACGACTTTCCGAAAATACAGTTCTTTATGAAATGTGCCTTTACCTTATAGCCAGACTGGTCGTAAAAGGCTAAGAACTTGGCGTTCTCCACATCATCCAAATTCAGTGAATAGCGGTGTGTTCGTGGGTCAAGTTTAGGCTTGCGCCCTCCATTGTGTTGATACTTCTTTTTCTGTTCCATAATCATAATTTTTACAAGGTTTACGACTTCGGAGTAAACCAAACCACCTTATCAGGTGGCAAGGTTTTGAGGTGCAAAAAGCGAATAGCGGACCTCAAAACACAACTTGCTATGTTCTAATGAACATAAAAATCCTCCTTCCGTCGGATTGCCAAAGCAAGCGGTTCGGCTTCTTCCTATATCTATTTATCGGTTACAAAATTACAGACAGCCTTTTATCCCTGAAATATAGTGTATAACGCCAAATTGCGCCACAAACGGACAAAGCAACCCTATTTTGAAAAGCGTCTGTTTTTACCCCTTTCTTTGCTGAAAATTGATTGGATGAAAGCAATACATAAGACTGCCAAACAATATTTAGAAATGGCTTTAAATCGTATTTGAAAGCTATTTAAAGATAAAGCAATGCAGCTATAAAACTGGTTCACTTTCTTTCAATCAGTATCAGAAATCAATCAACCTATTTATAAACCATTAAAAATTGAAAGCATGGAAGAAGTAAAACAATCATTACAGCAAAAACAGGAGAACTACAAAACGGCGTATCTCCAAAAGCGGACAATCTGCAACCGTCAAAGCGTGTACATAAGCGGAGAGATACAGAAACGTATCATGCAGATTGTAGGCGTGATTACTGGCAAACAGGTAAGTATCGGAAATTTCATTGATAACGTACTGGAAGAACATTTGAATACACACAATGATGTTCTTTCGGCTCTCTATCGGGAAGAAATGCAAAAAGGAATATTCAACCAGCCAAAAGAAAAAAACCTATGAATATCATAACTATTGAGGAACAGACCTTTAAACAGGTGTGCGGTCGGTTTTCCGGCTTCGCCAGTCAGGTGGAACGGATTTGCAAAGAGAATACCCGTCAGCCAGATGAATGGCTGTCAGGTCGTGAAGTGTGTGCCCTGCTCGGTATCAGCATCCGAAGTTTGCAGAACTACCGGGATAGCGGTAAACTGGGCTACTCCCAAATAGGTAACAAGCTGTACTATAAATCTGCCGATATTGAAAGACTGATTGCAGAATGTATGGAAAACAAGATAACGAATTATAAATCAAACAATAAATAAATATTGTCCTATGGAAAAGAAAGAAGAAAATAATACGGAAATAAACCAGTCATTCAAATTGTCTGCTATTGTCGGAATTTGGGAAAGTTTAAACCTTCATCCTACGGTGATGATATACCCAAGCAAGAAAAAGTATTTCCTTTCGATGCTCCATGTATCTGATAACGGACAGGCGAAACCAGCCGTTTACGAGATACAGAAAGAAGATAACCGTTACTTCATCGTTGAAGCCTTTAAACGGCTTTATATCGGCTATGATGCGGTAAAAGATAGTATTTCCATATTTTACTATGGCGAGTATCTGCGTAACTGACAGGTGTATGTCTGTCAATCATTCAAACGAATTATCAATCAATATAACGATATAGCAATATGGAACTGATAAATGGCAATAGTGAAATAATTAGGGACTTCTTTCAGTCTATGGATAGAATATTAGACGGTATCAGCCGACTGGCAAAGGAAAACAGACCACATTTGAACGGTGAAAAGTTTCTAAGCAACCGGGAAGCAGCCAAATGCCTGAAAGTAAGCATCCGCACGCTGCAAGAATGGAGAGATACGGGCGTTATCCCTTACATTCAGATAAAAGGCAAAATAATCTACCGTCAAAGCGATATAGAAAGGCTTTTGCAGACCTACTATAATAAAGAACGGCAGGAATAACCTCCATCCTTAAAAACACACATTTTTTTCCGAAACTGACTAAGAGCATTAACTTTATTAGTGTAGTATTTCGTCTGTGCAAGTCTTTAACTAAAAATACAACCCGGAGCGCAGCGCAGGTGTGGAGATTTTTAGTTAAACCCATAAGGCTTGGACTTGAACGGACGGAATACGGAGCTTACCTTTGTTAATGTTTTATTCAGCTTCGGAAAAAGTACTATACTTCTTTCTGCAATTTTGCAAACCTTGTCATTAAGGATTTTTCCCCGAAGTTCTCAAAATCAACTTTCACCACTTCGTCTCGACCTGATTTTAAAATATCTTTTATAAATCCTTTTCCAAATCTTTCATGTATAACATTATCACCTATAGCTAATGCGCACTTTTGGTTTATGTAATGTATCTCAGAGGATGTATTTGGAAGTCTTTCTTGCAAATTGGTTATTTTTGAAGTTAGGTCTTTTATCATTTCTGTTACATAAGTAATTTCAGGCGATAAATGTATATTTGCTTCCAGTGTAGCAGTAGAAACGCCTAATAAAGATACTAAAGAATTAATATTTGTTTCTTTAGTAGAATATGTTGATTTTATATTAGCAGCTATAATATCTATTTCGTTTTGAACTTCATCTATTCTTAGTGAACTAGAATATTCACAATCCCTAAATCCTTGTATATCAAAAATACGACTTGTTAAATCATCCTTAATTAAACAAACAGGTAAGTTAAAAGCCTGCCTTATGCCTAATTCATATAACACATTTGGATTTTTAGAACTCAAATCACAGATACACATTTCAGCACTCAAAAGATGCTGAACTATATCTAATACTATAAAATTAGTCTCCTGAATTTCATCTGCTCTTGTTGCTTCAAATCCTGCCTTTTCAATTGCAGGTCTAAGAAGATGCAGATAAACTCTATTAAAATGTCCACTTGGATAATCGTCTGTATCAGATATAGGCATTATAACAAAACACTTCATATTATTTCTTTTGAGACAAAGTTAATAATTAAAAACTATTTTCCTATAAAATTTCTCTCTACATTTGCCATATCACGCATAATAGAACTATCCAAAACTTTTGCATAATGCTGTGTCATTCTGATATTGGAATGTCCCAAGATTTTAGACACATTTTCCATTGATACATCATTGGCAAGAAAAACAACAGTAGCCGCCGTATGTCTTGCAACATGCGTGGTCAGCCGTTTGGCTATGCCGCATACATCAGCAATTTCTTTTAAATAGGCGTTCATGCGCTGATTACTGATTACAGGCAAAAGTACTCCTTTTTTTATGCACTCTGCATTATCTTCATATTTTCTCAATATCCTTTGAGGAATAGATAAGACGGGAACATTACACATCTGATTAGTTTTCTGTCGTGCCTTGCGTATCCACAAAGCACCGTTATTGTCTTTTATCAGGTGTTCACGGCTTAATTGCTGCACATCCACGAAAGCGAGCGCGGTAAAACAACAAAAGACAAAAACATCTCTTACCTGCTCCAATCGTTTGATAGTAAATTCTTTGTTCATCAAAATATCCAGTTCTTCACGTGAAAGAAACTCTACATTTACTTCATCCTGCTTGAAGTGGATGCCGTAAAACGGGTCTTTCTTTATCCAATCGTTAGCTAAAGCAATGCGGATAACCTTTTTCAAGTTCTTCAAATGTTTCAATGCGGAGTTATTTTGGCAATGCTTGTCCGTTTTCAGCCAAAAATCAAAGTCACGGATAAACTGTCCATCCAGTTCTGCCAACATTATATCATCACGGTGGTAATTACTGCGAATATATTCTTTCAGGCGGTTTATGGAAGTATCAAACTTGGTAACTGTGCTTTCCGTATATTCTTTGCCAATCAGGGCACGACATTTTTCGTTATGCTCTGCATACACTTCCAGCAAGCTGCGCTGTACCTTATCCCGTCCGTAGAAACAATCCTTTATTATATCGGCTGTTATCGGTTTGTTGTCTATTTCCAGTTCACGGTGTATCTGCAATACTTTGGCACGAACCGTATTGATATAGTGGTTTAATTCTGCGGCTACACGGTCTTTTCCTTTGGAACATTCCTTTTTCTGATTCCATAAATCGATGGGAATGCTCCGTTTAATCATAACTTCGGCTACTCGCTTGTTTACGGTGATGCGCATACAGATAGGAGCTTCACCGTTTTTCAGAAGTTTCGCTTTCTTGATGATGAACAATACGCTTAGTGTGTTTCTTTTCACTGCTCCCATAATTCTTTGTTTTTTAAGTGGTACAAAATTAGTTTGCTACACTCAAAAACCAGCTACGCAAAAAGCTGACAATCAAAGACAAATGCGTCAATTCGTGGGAGCAAAAACAGCTTTCAAAAAGTCCCACGAATAAGCCACGTGAGAACTGCTTAAAACCACTATTTTTTGCCGAAGCGGAGAAAAAGAAAAAGCTCTGAAATCCTTGAATTTCAGAGCTTTGCTTTAATTTGCTATTTACTTTCGCGGTGCGTACGGGACTCGAACCCGTGACCCCATGCGTGACAGGCATGTATTCTAACCAACTGAAC
>ENA-UEPL01001150-UEPL01001150.1-human-gut-metagenome-genome-assembly--contig:-NODE-1150-length-21342-cov-52.622760_pt1 | contig 21342 bp, 11 predicted proteins | sample MGYA00242896_ERZ507908 | MGnify/ENA primary metagenome ERZ507908 (study PRJEB26167, sample SAMN06115518) | human gut metagenome | host: Homo sapiens | place: China:Chongqing | collected 2015-08-20...
ACTTTTTCCTTAAATGGTACTGTTTGCGGAAGCGGGTTGTGCATGATGTTACTAAATTCACCATTTACAGGCACTTCCTGCCAATTATTTCCATCAGTACTTACAAAGAATTTATACTTGAATGCCATGGTCGGTTTTGCCTCAGCCTTAGCAGGAGCATATGTAAAAGCACTTAATATTACCGATTTACCTAAATCAATGGAAAGTGGAGAATCAGACACCTGTTTCCAGGTAGTACGCGGCAAATTATTCCAATCCACCTCTTCACTTTCTTCTTGCAAAGGAGCCACATAGAAAGCTGCTACCCGGCTGATATTAGCAGTCAGACGACAACTTTTAATTTTAATTCTTAACTGATTGGCTTTTACATCAGGAAAACGTAACAAACGCTTATAACCAACCGTAGTCCCCTGAGCTATCTCTTTCCAACCATCAGCAGTCTGTGCCTCCACAGAAAAAGCTTCTACACGTTGTCCTCTTGCGATATCTTCCTGCAACATCACTACATTAATTTCCGAGCCGGATTTCAGTTTATAGGTACGCTCTCCATTCGAAATAGCTTCCCATAATTTCTGTCCCTCCTTCACCCTGTCATCGGCAAAAGCCTGTTTACGATATTCGGCAAACTCTTTCAAACGAGTCACATCCGCCTCATTAATCAATCCGCGACGATCCGGCGGAATATTCAATAACAAGACAGAATTGTAACCAACGGATTGGAAATAGATATCCGCCAAATGTTTCAGACTTTTCACCTTGTTATCCTCTTCTTTATGATAGAACCATCCCGGACGAATAGAAACATCCACCTCAGACGGGTACCAGAAGAGTTCGGTTGCATTCTTCAGTATATCACGACTCCCTAAATCTTCTGCCTTACTGAATACTCCCAACCGTTTATTATTTTCCTCCGAACGGGCATAGATTCCCGGAGTAAGTACCGTAGCATTCCATTCCGTTTCACGGCCAATTCCTTTTTCATTACCAACCCAACGCACATCATCCCCCATTATAGCCATCACAGCCTTAGGCTGCAACTTCTGAATCGTTTTATAAAACGCATCCCAGTCATAGACCTGTTTTTTCCCGTTAGGACCTTCACCATTTGCACCGTCAAACCACACCTCGTGTACTTCTCCGTAGTTAGTAAGCAACTCCGTCAATTGTTGAATAAAAAACTGATTATATTTCGGAGAATCGCCATAACATGAAGCGTTTCTGTCCCATGGAGAGAGATAAACACCGAACTTCATTCCATATTTATCACAAGCATCACGAAGTTCTTTCACAACATCCCCTTTACCATTCTTCCAGGAAGAAGAAGCTACGGAATGGGTTGTAGTTTTGGTAGGCCACAAACAGAAACCATCATGATGTTTAGCCGTTAAAAGGACCATTTTAAAACCGGCATCTTTCAGTGTACGTACCCACTGCTCTGCATCCAACTGTGAAGGATTAAACAAAGCCGGATCTTCTGTCCCGTCTCCCCATTCACGCCCGGTAAAAGTATTAATACCGAAATGCAGGAATGCTGTCAGTTCCATCTGTTGCCAGGCCAATTGCTGTGGAGTCGGCACTAACCTCGCCGCCATATCTACTTTCTCCTGAAGTGTGGCATTCTGTGGAAACTCCAAATGCTTCACATAATACCCTTTCTCATTTTGTGCCTGTCCACTACAAATCGAAGCGAACAGAATGACTAATAATAAAAGTTTTTTCATTGGTTGTATATTTACGTTTAGTTCACTATATTCACCATAGAGCACACTACAGAGTACTATTGTTGAAACTAAAATAAATAAAACTCTGTGTGACTCTGTGAAACTCTGTGTGACTCTGTGGTACTCTGTGGTGAATATTATCTTTTTTCTCCGAAATCAGTTTGTTGCTGTTCCACTTCTTTCAATTTATATTGATTCAATTCCATCTGCAATTTCTTTACTTCACGGGCACAATCTTCATCTCTCACTTTATCTGCACTTTTCTCCCGAACCATTTTAACAGCTGCGTTTTCTTCCGCTACATCAAAAATTAAAGGATAAATGACCGGATGTGTCTCTATCTCAATCGCTTCACTGGCAGGCATCTGCTTACCTTCTATCAATACAGAAGCACGAATTTTAATCTTCCCCGGAGTGGTAGTGGACTTCACAAGCACAGGTGCCGTACCCCACTGTACGGGACGAGGATTGGCCATCACATCCTCTCCACCCAAAATTACACCTTCACCCTCTATTTCAAAACGAATAAAATAATTATTCAAACGCTTAATATTTCCATTATCATCAGCAACAGCTGCAATTACCGTCACAATATCCGAACCGTTAGCCTCCATATTCATACCCTCATTATCAACCCATAACAAAAGCCTTGAAGGGCGACGTGACGGTGACACCTTATGAGTAGCCACTACTTTTCCATCCATAAGTCCTTCTGCAAGCATATATACATCTGCTTGTTTTCTCTGACGGGACAAAGCCTTATCCTGCATAAAATCATATACATCCTTAAATGTTATCACAGGCGAAGGCATCCCTTTCTCTCTTTTTTCTTTTTTATAATTATACTGTTTACCATCCCTAAATACCGTCAGGCGAACTTCTTCACAATTGGAGTAAACCGTCACATCCTTTGGTGAGAAAGGAGTCATAGCATGCGCAATATATACCATTGGCCCGGTTTCGGCAATCAAATCTGTCTTTTGCGGACTACGCTGTGACTTAAACATATAATATGAATATTTGGGCTGGCGGAAAGCATCCATAATCCCTCCATAAAACGGATCGGGATGATATCCCCGCTGATGATCGAATGAATGCCACAAACAGCCTCCGATATGTTGACGGCTTGTTTGGAACAACGTTTCATAGCAAGTATACGGATAAGAAGGATTAGCATATCCCTGTGCCTGAATCAACATAGGTGTTTCTCCCCAGGTACGGCTGGCACGACTGGGAGAATTATGCGAACTCCAATCATCCACATTGTCTCCCCATTCACGAGTGAAATACGTTATTTCCGGATGTTCTGCTTCTTCTTTATCTACTCCTCTCAAATGAGGATGTTTGAAAAGCACAGGGTAGTATTCATGCCCTTTAGCCTCTGAATCACAACCTGTATAGCAATAAGGGTATGGATATTCTTCCATCACAATATCTCTCACTTTCTGTGCAAAGTCGGCTGGATACCAGGTCTCATTCAGAATAGGTTCCCACATCCATACAGAAGGATGGTTACGATCTCGCCGCACCATGTTCCGGATATCCGAATATACCCGCTGAGCAAACTCGGGAGCCTCATTCCAGAACTGCCATCCCGGAGTATTGACTATCACGAAAAGTCCAAGTTCATCACAAGCATCCATAAAAGCCGGGTCTTGTGGATAATGGGCGTTCCTGATCACTTTCAGTCCTGCATCTCTCAACTTCTTCGCATCCCGCCAGTGCATACTGTTAGAAAGTGCATTGCCTACAACAGCAAAATCCTGATGGCGATTGGCTCCAATCAATGGAGCATCATAAGGTTTCCCATTGAGCCAGAAACCGTCTTTTCCTTTAAATTCGATACTGCGTACACCAATACGACGTTTATATCCATCAATCGTATTTCCGTGGTTATCCTGTACATATACATGCAGTTGATACAAATAAGGAGAATCCGGCGACCAAAGGTGAGGGTCAGAAATTCTGATCTTATTGGCAACAACCGCAGCCTTTTGTTTTCCAACAGAAAGTTTGTGAGTAGCTTCACCAACCTTTTCAGCATTAGCATCCAACAGTTCATAGACGACCCTCCCGTTAAAAGACTGTTTACGGTCATTTCTAACCTGTATATTCAGTAAAATATCCGCTGTCTGCTCTGACACTTTATCAAAAGCCACAAACAAACCACCTCAAAATCCTTTACTCCATCCTTTCTGACCTCTTTTATTGCCCACTGTTTGTTTGCCCTTTCATTCATAGCCAGGTACACAACGCTCATTCCGCCGTGTCCAACTTCGTTTAGTATCTTGTATTTTCCGTCAATTAAAGAGCCTATTTCAAGCATCTATTCCTCCTACTGTGCCTTTATGAGCGCTGCTGTTATATTATCGCGCTCTCCTCTTTGCATGCTGAGTCTGATGAGCTGCTCCAGTCTGTCGTGCATATTCTGCCCGTCTACAGTTGCTGCCGTTTTCAGCATCTCATAGATTTCCTGTTCTGATACCTCATGCCTGAAGCCATCTGAACAAAGCAGAAGTGACATTCCATTTTTCATTGCCCCGGTCCTGTACTCCGGCTTTACCTCTGCTGATGCCCCGACACACTGCAGCAGTACATTCCTTCGCGGATCTCTCATAGCCTGCTCCTGTGTCATATTTCCATTCATAATTTCCCGCTGTACATATGTCTGGTCTGTCGTAAGCCTTTCTATATGGTCTGAAAGGCTATATATTCTGGAATCGCCCACGTTTATAATGTAGTAGGCTTTTTGCGTGACAAGCAGCGCTACCACTGTTGTTCCCATGTTTACTGCATGTGCTTTGCCATATGCTTTTATTTTTTCGTTCTGCTGCTGTATTACTTCATCCCACTGTCTTTCCAGAATCAGACTGTCAATATCCGGGTTCGACAATTTGCAGAGCTCAGGCAGCTGCTCGTCACTCCATCTGTCAAATGCCCTGACTACAGTGGCACTGGCCAGCTCACCCTTCGATAAGCCGCCCATGCCGTCACATAATACTGCAAATGCCATGTCTCCTTTGCATGTTGAGAAGCACTTTACCAGCAGACTATCCTGATTAGTTTCTTTTACGATTCCTCTGTCCGTGTCAGCTGCTATTTCAAATCTCATACACACTCCTCCCAGAATTCAAAATCTTCGTTGCCAGGTCTGCCTTGAAGGGCATGCGCTTTCGCGCATGCCACAGACACTGTTGTTTTTCCCACACCACCACATGGTGATGTAAACACATAGATAATTATCTTATTGCTCATCATTGTCTTTTTTTTCTTTCAGCTTTTTTCTCATGTAATAAGCGATTATCAATATAGCAATTATAAGTACAAATAATATTATTGCTCCAATTATATATACTGCCTTATCATTGTTTGTTTCTACTGATTTGACATCTGACGAATTTGATTCCATAGGTACATCATCTTCGGCAATCTCTGTATCTGCTTCTGTATCCTTACCATATATTTTTTTCACTTTATTGGTCTTTCCACCTTCGTCAACAGAACAGTCTGCACACTCTACCATAAGCCTTGAATCACCGTCTTTTGCAGAGAGCACCTCCTTAGGTACTTCAAACTCTATCTTTCCGTCATGCTTGTCCAGATAGTCAAGCATATCGTCTCCCGACATTTCCTTGATAACCTTTTTTTCTTTGTCATCCTTGCCCACTACAGTAATCTTTACACGTCCAAGCTTTCCGCCATCATCCTTCGGCATCAATACTGCATTCTTTGAGCCAATATAGTTTTCATTGTTTTCATCTACGCCTGTCAATGTATATGTAGGTGCTGTCTTGTCCACAATAAATTCAATATTTACACTCTTCACATCACTGTAGGCAACTGAATCTGCTTTGTCCTTTGTCTCCACAACGATATTGTACTGACCCTCTTTTTCAAATACCGCATTTGATATCACATATTCGTACTTATGCCAGCCATCGCTTTCACTTACATTATTCACACTGAAGTCTGTTCCCTGCTTAAGTGCTTTTCCATTTACTTTGACAGTACAGCTGGTAACTTCATCCGGATTTATCTCTCTGACTACCACATCATGGTATACCTTCTGCACATAGTAATCCTTTACAAGCTTCATCGTATTGTCATCCAGCGAGAAGATTGAACCGCCTTTGTTTATGGAGAAATCCATCAATTTTTCTCCCTGCCCTGCAGTCTCTGTCACCTGCTTTCCTCCTGCATCTATAATATTGACTGTTTCATAAGAATTTCCGGCCTTATCCTGTGCATGGCATGTCAGTGAATACACTCCATCCTCATTGAGATTTCTAAACTCTACACATTGTCCGTTTGTAATTGATATCACATTTCCGGTAATCGTTTTTCTTACGAATCTGCTATTTTCATATACCTCAACTGTAAGCACCGGTGAAAAGTATTCAAGATTAGTATCTGTGCACTCTATTACAAATGACATATTTCCTGAATTATTGTTTACTGAGCCCGGGGTTACTCCGTTGATTGTTACAATAGGCTTTGTCGTATCTATGCAGAACTCCTGCTTTGCAAGGTCTTTTGCCTTATTGCCGGCTTTGTCTGTATATGCAAGTGACCATGTATATGTGGCATCCGCATCAAAGCTTAATGTTGCCGTATGTATATCACCATTATCTGACCAGCTTCCAAATGCCGGTGCTGCTACTGATTTTCCTGCATCCTGCGCAGTCATGCTCAGTGCTATTCTGCTTGTATCAAAATTGTGCTCTGTGATTGTCACAGTTGCTGTTCTCTTGTTATTATAATAGTTTCCGTTTGATGCACTGTTGTTATCATATACTACCGAAATAACAGGTGCTGTCGTATCAATTGTAAATTTTGTCGGTGCAAGCGAATTTGCATAATCCACTCCTGCTGCGGCATTTCCCGCAATGTCTTTTACTCCGATTCCAAATGTGTAATCGTCATCATGTCCGTAATATATTGTGGCAACATGTACTGTATCATCACCGTTACCGCTTCCACCTTCTGTGCTCCAGTTTGAAAGAGCAGGTGCCTTACCTGCTGCGGCTTTTATTTCCGCTGCTACCTTTGATGCATCAAAGTTACGCTCTGTTACTTTTACGGTTGCTGTTCGCGGTGCTTTGAAGTATGCTGTGTCTCCAAATGATGTATCTGCACTGTTATTGTCATAGCTTACCTGCACTGTTGGTGCTGTTGTATCTATTTTTATGTATTTTGTTACTGTGTATGCCGTTCCTGCATTGTCTGTTGCGGTAACATCTATACGCACTTCATTACTGTTGTTTGAAGCCGCGCTTATGTCAAATTGCTCTGTTACATGATTTTCCAGATCTTTTAAGCCCGCTGCTGTCTTATCATAGCTATATAATGTTCCATCCTGTGTCGGCTGTCCCATATTTGTTACCGTATAGTTTACGCTCTTTATTCCTGATGCAACTCCTGTGGCATTCTCATCTGATACCTCTATACTTACCGGCACATCTGCACTGTACACTCCTGATGCTGTCTCAGGTGTGATGACTGATATTGCCGGTGCGCATGTATCAACTACCAATCCATTTGTGCTGATATATGAAACATTACCGCTTAAATCTGTAACCCTGACATATACCACGCAGTTTTTGTTCTCGCATTCTATCGGTTCACTGAAGGTGCCATCCTCATTAAGGCTGTCAAGTGTCTTCCAGTCAGCCTCCTGAATACTGTCTACGTCAATTATTGCATCCTCTGCTGAAACGAAATACTCTGCTGACTTGATGCCGCCATGCTCATCTCCAAGCTGTCCGGCAATATTGACCTTCTTGGCAGCAAATCTTGAAATCTCATATTTGTCTTTTGGCAGCAATAAATCCCACACGGTATCCATGCCTGTTGAAAGTCCGTCAAACCTGATATTTCCTGTCGGCGACTGTACGTCAATTACAAACTCTGCTGATTTGTCTCCTTCTATCTCAAATCCATTATCTGAATTACCACACAAATCTTTTGCACTGACACTCAGCTCATACTTGTGTCCTGCATTGAATACGAGCTGCTTACTGTAAACAGCTTCTGCTCCCTCGCCTGTCTTTACCCAGTACGACTTTTCAGACCATGCATCTGACTGTGTCTGTTCATTTCCATCAACCTTTACATTGATTTTTGTTTCATCGGGGTCAAAGAAAAGCTCATTCTCTTTTACCGAAATGGTTGCAATCCTGTTTTTCCTGTAATACTCAGTGCCTTTTACACTGCTGATGCACTGTGGATCCGGCTGCTCAGATGTACCATATGTCACTGTTATTACAGGCGCTGCCTTGTGAATATAAAATGGCTGGCTGCCGCTTGCTGTCAAATCCGCTACAGTCACGTTTCCTGCCTCATCAACAGCTTTAACATATACATCTGTCTTTTTATCCAGATAAGCCTCCGCCGATACATTTATGATTCCTGATTCATCAAGCTCATTCCATGCCCCTTCATCATCCGATACTGACTGATCATCTGTCACTATCTGGTATTTTGCTGATACAACACCTGAAATGCTGTCAGTTACACTTGTTTTTATACGGACATCGTCATTGAAATATTTTCTGTTTTTGCCCGCTTCAGGCTCTATAATGACATCAGGTGACTGACTGTCCATGCTGAACTTGAAGCTGTCACCTTTAACCTCTGTCTTAAGACCAGCATAATCAGTTGCCTTTACTGAAAGCATCAGATCCGTTCCGTTAAACTGCTCTGCTGCCGGAATGGTTATCCTTCCTTCCCCGCTTGCGTCAAGCTCAACAGTCTGTCCTGATACAATTTTCCTTTTCCCATCAAATACAGTGTATTCAACACTCTTAATTCCTGATAAGCTGTCATCAGCCTTAACGATATAGCTTATATCATCCTTATGCCAGCCTTTTTCATCGGCTGCTGTCATGGTATCCTGGGACACTGTAAGCTCCGGTGGCAGGGTATCAACAACCAGCTTCAATGTGGAGAAAAATGCTGTCTCGCCATTACAATTGTCCTGAGCCTTTACATATACGTTATATGAAGTATCCTTCAGATCAGATGTATTAATCTTGTACTTATATCGGGCATCATATGTATCCTCAATAAGCTCTAACGGCTTCCATGCTGAATCATCAAGCGCTTTTACCTGCTCATCATTTAAAATACTGCCACTTTCATCTGATTTATTCACATAGTAGAATGCCTGCTTTATTCCGCTGATATCCTCCAGCTGTCCATATACATTTGATGCCTGCTGACTGACCATATTCTGCTCGTCTATTAAATCAGCATCATATCCAATAGTACCTGAAGGCGCTTTTCTATCCACATAAAACGGCTGCTCTATTGAGCTTGTATCATTACACTCATGCTCCGCCTGATCCTTCGCATACATTCCGATTATCTGATATTTGTGTTCCTCATCCGCTTTTGTACCAAATGTGATGCAGCTGCTATAATCAGCCCCTGTCACGATCCACTCACTATACTCTATTCCTGCATCAATCAGCTTCTGGGCATTATCGACATCAAATACATCGAATTCTTCCCGGTCATCAACCTTTACCCAAAGCTGTGTGGAACCATCATCCAAAGAGACATCGTGGATATTCATGTCTACTTTTCTGACATTTCCATAATAATCCACAGCATCCTTTGTGAAAGCAGGTTTATCATCCTCCTTTGGATTCAATGTTATCTTTGGAGGCTGTGTATCATATTTGTAGTCGAGCCGCAGACTTCCAATATCTGTGATAGCTCCGCTTTCCTTGTCCTTACGTGCTATTACAAGAGTCTGTCTGTTATCACCCTGCTGTGGCATAAGCTGATATTTATCAGCTTCAATCCATTCATCACCTTTTCTAACCACATATACCGCCTGATTGTCACTTGCCAGCGATAATGTAGGTGCTTCTACATAAAACTGTGTACCCTGCAGCATTGTCCCTGTCAGGCTGTTATTCATACTGCTGTAATCATATTCTTTGATGGTAACAGTATATTCTGCCTCTGCTGACTTATATTTGTCATCTTCTGCTTTTGTCACCTTTATCCTTACAGTTCCGGTATCCTTTGCTGTCCATATACCGTTTGATGCAAAGTCTGTATCCTTTTCAATCAGATTTTTGCCTTCTACAACAGTGTATTTTAAATTGTCAACGGCTGCATCCGCCCTGTCGGATTTTACCACCGGAACAACTTTGTTCCCCACATAAATATCATCCGCCGGTGTATACTCTACCGTCAGCTGCTGTGGCTGTTTTTCCTCGGTGGCATTATTATCCGAATCCTGTTCATCTGGAATTTTACTGTCAGATATATCATCCGAAGCTGCGTCGTTAGATATATCATACTCTGAAGAGGGTGTATCAGCACTTACCTGTGTTGCCGGAAGCGATGTCGCACCCATTACAGAAGCTAGCATGATTGCTAGTAACCTGTTAAGTTTTTTATTAAACACTCTCATATCTCCTTTTCTATAGTATTTTTTGTAACTATTCCGTTACGATTTTATTTATATTCCCACTCTTCATTCCATTATACAAAACAATGGTCACACAACGGTCACACGGAGACAACTTTGTGAAAACTGCATAATAAAAGCGCCGAAAATTACATATTTTTTAGACAATTTTCGACGCTTTTTCGGATTATTTTTTTATAACTATTATTTATTATATTTCTTGTATATCTTTTCAAACGCAGGCATAGAGTGCTTTATCATTTCCCTGTCCACACAGTATGATATTCTCACCCAGCCCGGACAGCCGAAGCCGTCTGCTGCTACTATGAGCACATCCTCCTCCTTTGCCTTCTCGCAGAATGCATTGCTGTCATCCTCGAGTGCCTTTACAAACATATAAAAGGCTCCGTCCGGCTTGAAGCAGTGATAGCCTATCCTTGTGAGTCCCTCGTACAGAAGGTCTCTGTTTTCTTTGTAGGCATTGATATCACCGGTTGCCCCCTGGCATTTTACTATCATCTTCTGGAACAGGCTTGGTGCACACACGTAGCCGAGTGCTCTTCCCGCACCACAGACTGCTGCATACAGCTCAGCCTTATCGTACACCTCATCAGGCACGAGGACGTATCCTATTCTCTCTCCCGGCAGCGAAAGTGACTTGCTGTATGAGTAGCATACCAGTGTGTTGTCGTAATATTTGGTCACAAACGGTACCTTGATTCCGTCGTAAACTATCTCCCTGTACGGCTCATCTGCGATAATGAATATCGGTCTTCCTATCTCCTTAGACTTTTTCTCAAGGAGGTCTGAGAGCTTTTTGATGGTCTCCTCAGAATAGACTGTGCCGGATGGGTTGTTTGGTGAATTGATTATGACACCTCTGGTGTGCGCATTGATTCTCTCCTCAAGCGCATCGAAATCTATCTGAAAATGCTCTGTGTCTGCAGGCACCTCTACAAGCCTTGCTCCTGCTGCATTCACAAATACCTTGTACTCCGGGAAATATGGCGCTATGGTAATAAACTCATCATATGCGTCACTTGTCAACGCACGAAAGCAGATTGACAGCGATGCCGCTGCTCCCATTGTCATGTAAATGTTGTCCGCATTAAAATGTGTGCCATGTGTGTTGTTCAAAAACTCAGCTATCGCCGCTCTCGTTTCCACGTCTCCCTGTGCTGACGTGTAGCCGTGCAACGCAACAGAATCATAATCTGTCACAAGCTCCTTTATTGTGTCGTTTACTATCTGCGGAGCCGGTATGCTCGGGTTTCCTATTGAGAAATCATATACATTTTCCTTACCTACAATTGCTGCTCTTTTTTTACCATACTCGAAAAGCTCCCTGATTGCTGAGCGCACGCTTCCGAGCTGGTACATGCTTTCGTTTACTACCATTTTCTTGTCTCCTTATCTCTGATGTTCTTGCATGTTTACTATTATAATATCTCTGCTTATGACATACAAATTTCTTTATAAACATCTCTTTATACACATATTGTTACCATTCATGACCGTTTATCCTGATATGAATGCCTCCATCCCGGCACGCTTCGTCATCTCAATATGCTCCTTAAGCTCGCGGGCTGACATTCGCAGTGCCCCCAGGCTCATGACCGTCTGCTGCTCCAGTCCGTCCGAGGTTGCCACTGTTACCTTGTACCTGTCACGTATGCCAAACACAGTCTTTTCGATAAATGCATCGGCTGTCTCGTCCTGCTTTGTATACACAACCTCTATATTGTGGAAGGTCTCTCTCTTTCCGGCATTGCCCTTCACCTTGTACGCATCAAACACCAGCAGCAGATGACAGCCCTTATAGCCCTGGTAATCCGATAAAACATCCTTCAGCGCATCCCTCGCCGAATCAATGTTTATGCGTGAAAGCTCCTTTAAATCCTCCCATGAAAATATTATATTATATCCATCAACTATCAGGTACTCTTCCCCCGGGGATTTCTTCGGATAAATCGGATTGCCGTGCTTATCATGCTTTACGGTGCGCGGTTTACCACTTAGACCTTCATACTCATTTTTCTTTTTGCCTGACCATTTGCGCCTCTGATCCTCTGCGATATCGTTTTTGCCCATGCCAAACTCCCTGGCATAAACATCTGCAAGCTGCGCATCAAGCTCCACCGATGACATACCTGAAACAGCTTTCTCAAAGCTCGTCCTGCGGCGGTTTCCGGCAAGCACCTGCGCATCCTCCGCTGAAAATGCATTCTGCGTGCGGGCACTCGCTGCAAGTGCCTCCTCAGACTCATCTCCGTGGTAGACATACGGCAGATGCATATGCTCCGGGACCTCATCCCACGGCACCACGTAGCCTGAGCCGTGCGCACAAAATACCGAGCCTGTCGGATTGCGGAAATCCTCCTCGCTGTCATAGTGCATCTGCGCAATCACCTCCGCAGGATTGTGACACTCATCATAACCCCACAGCTCCAGTGTCAGGTGCCCGAGCCCCTTTGTATACGCATGCACCAGACTCACATAATCCTGCATTGTCGCAACCGGTGCCTTACCGGTAATTGTTGCCATCTCCCTCGCAGCGGTTGTGGCAAACTGCGGGCTCTCGGCTCTTGCAAATCTCTGCTCCAGATCTGTCATTGCACGGCCGACATACTCCATCGGCACCTGTAGGATAAAGCTGTAGTATGGCTCAAGCAGCACGCTCTCTGTGGATTTAAGCCCCTGGCGGATTGCTCTGTATGTAGCCTGGCGGAAATCGCCTCCCTCCGTGTGCTTTACATGTGCTCTTCCTGTAAGAATAGTCACCTTCACATCGGTAAGCGCTGAGCCTGTGAGCACACCCCTGTGCTCCTTTTCCTCAACGTGTGTTGCTATGAGGCGCTGCCAGTTTTTGTCGAGCACATCCTCACTGCAGGTGGATGTAACCGTGATTCCGCTGCCACGCTCCGCCGGCGACAAAAGCAGATGCACCTCTGCATAGTGGCGCAACGGCTCAAAGTGTCCAACTCCCTCGACAGCCCTTGCTATCGTTTCCTTATATACAATGCTGCCCGGTCCAAACGTGACAACAACACCAAACCTGTCCTTTATGAGACGCACAAGCACCTCCATCTGCACCTGTCCCATGAGCTGCACATGGATTTCCTTAAACTCCTCCACCCACACTATGTAAAGCTGTGGGTCTTCCTCCTCAAGCTGCTTTAGCTTTTCCATAAATGCCGCCGGATTTACATCATCCGGCAGAATCATCCTATAGTTTAGTACCGGTTCAAGGATTGGCATATTGGACTGCTGCTCAAACCCAAGCCCCTGCCCCGGAAATGTCGAGCTAAGACCTGTGACAGCAACTATCTCACCCGCCTCTGCCACATCAGCTATCTCATATTTTTCACCGGAATACTTTCTTATCTGATCGATTTTCTCAATCAGAAGGCCTTTCGCCTCGTCACCGCCATGCGCTTTGTACTCTATTTTGTCCCTGACTCTAAGACAGCCTCCGGTAACCTTTAAAAATGTCAGCCTGCTGCCTCTGTCATCCCTGCCTATCTTGTATACGCGGGCAGAAAATTCGTCAGGGTAATTTCTTTCACACATAAACCTCGAAAGTCCCTGAATCAGCGTATCCACTCTGTCGAGCTTAAGTGCCGAACCGTAAAAGCATGGGAACACCTCCCTTTGAGCCACCGCCTGCGCAATATGCGCATCTGTAAGCTCTCCCGATTCCATAAATTCATCTAAAAGAGGCTCGCTGCACATGGCAAGCTCCTCAAATAAATCCTGTGAAGAAAAATCCACGCAGCCATCACTCAGCTCGCTCTTTAGCTCTGCCTGCACTTTCTCCGCATCCGTGCCCTGCATATCCATCTTGTTTACAAAAATAAATGTCGGCACGTTATAGTGCTTTAAAAGTCTCCACAGTGTGCGCGTGTGCCCCTGCACTCCATCAGTTGCGCTGATTACAAGTATTGCATAGTCGAGCACCTGAAGGGTACGCTCCATCTCTGCCGAAAAATCCACATGCCCCGGTGTATCAAGCATGACTACATGCCATGTACGAGCTGTATCTGCCGTACGTGCTACATCTGCTGTACGTGCTGTATCTGCCGCATTTGTGCCACGCGAAATATCAAGCCTTGCCTGCTTTGAAAAAATGGTTATTCCACGCTCACGCTCCTGCGCATCGTTGTCCAGATACGCGTCCTGATGGTCCACGCGCCCGAGTGAGCGAATCTGCCCGGTGCTGTAAAGCATGGCCTCAGACAGGGTTGTCTTTCCCGCATCTACATGTGCGAGAATGCCTATTGTAATGTGATTGTTTGTCATTTTCTGCTCCATTTATGCCTCAATCCAAGAACAGAGACACCTGTGGATGTCTCTGTGTCAGCCTTTATATCATAATCCGTTGATTTCCTAAATTATAGCATTTTGTGGTTGGTCTGTCATCTTTTTTCTTGATTGACAAATAATTATTTCGTACTTATAATGTAATTATGGAGAATATAATTATAGAAGTGTTTTGATTTTTAGGAGGATCAATCATGAGAGATGAATACGACTTTTCCAACGCAAAACGCAATCCTTACGCAAAAAAACTAAAAAAACAAATTACAATTAATATTGATGAAAATACAATAGATTATTTTAAAGTGCAAGCTGAAAATTCGGGAATTCCTTACCAGACACTTATTAATTTATATCTATCAGATTGTGTCACACAAAAAAGAGAACTCCAGCTTTCATGGAAATAATGCGAGGATAATATGAACAAAAAAGAAGTATTGGAACTAAAACGAAGATTAAAAAAAGACCAGGCAACCTTCAGTCGTCTAGTCGGCTGCTACGTGGACTGCAACCATGAAAAGGTCTGCAAATTCGGTGGCAAATTTCTCACTCTGGAGGAGGATGAATACTACAAATATCTGGAGATTTCAAACAAGGTGCTTTCCGGCACTCTCGGAAACAACCTGCTCAATCTGCAGTTTCCACTTGAGGAGGAAGAGGTCGGAGGCCGCCAGCAGATTCTCATGGCGCTTCGCGACAGCGAGCTTAGTGATGAGACTCTGCTCGATACATACTATGACCTGGTCATCGACACCTACGATGAGGCCGGGAACTATCTGATTCTTTTGTATCTCGACAGCTACGATGTCATGACACGCACAAAGGACAACATCAACGTGGATGAGTCCGAGGAGGTGTACAAATACATGCTCTGCGCCATCTGCCCTGTCACACTTTCAAAGCCGGGCCTTGGCTATCTGGAAAAAGAGCAGCGTATCGGAGCCCGCATAAGGGACTGGGTAGTCGGCGCTCCTGAGACAGGCTTTTTATTCCCTGCTTTCAATGATAGGAGCACTGACATACACTCCACTCTTTTCTATACGAAAAACACCAAGGAGCCGCACTCTGAGTTTATGACAAACGGCCTCGGCTGCGGTGTGGAGCGCACAGCTACTGAGCAGAAGATGGCTTTTCATTCAATCGTCAGAAACGTGCTAGGTGCTGAGGACGAGAGCACGGATGACAAACTGCTTGATATCCAGCAGAATCTGTCCGATATGGCCGATGACTACGCTGAGACTCACGATGATGACGATGATCCGTTCATTCTCGACAGCGAGGCTATGAACAAGGTGCTTAGTGACTGCCATGTCTCTGAGGAAAAGATTTCACGCATTGAAAAATCCGTCAATGAGGCCTTCGGTGACAAGCCGCCTATCGCAGCCAATGTCATTGATTCAAAGGCTCTTGCAGCTAATGAAATCCGCGTGGAAAAGCTTGCTCTTGAGAGTCAGGTCGGCGATTTAACTCTTGAGCTCAATGAGAAAAATGCGCAGCTTGAGGAGAAGGATTCTGTTATACAGGAGAAAAATAATCAGATTGAAGAGCGCACCTCACAGCTTCTTGAGAAGCAGGAAGAGATTGATAATTACACTGCCCAAATTAAGACCTATGATGTGGTGCTTCATGTAAAGCCGGAGAAGGCTTCACAGATTCATGCGCAGGTCATCAATGGGGAGAAGTGTCTCGTCATTCCTATGAGGGAGAATGAAAATGCGACCATAAATGGGGTGAATACAAGTTTATAGGGCTTCGCATATCTAGGCTGTGGATACCGGCCTAGCATGCAGTATATTCCTCAGAAAAATATAAAATCAGCCACGGCAGCATTTGCGGATAGTTTATTGATAGTTTGCTATGAATTGTCGTATCCACATTTTATGGAACGCCGTGGCAGTTTATATTTTTCTTCGGAACACACCGCATACTCTCCGGTAAATTTAGGGTACTTATGCGAAGCAATCTACTATGAGTTTATAAGACATGTCCGTGGATGCAGAAATGCTCTCCCGAAGCTAACGCTTCCGAGAGGGCGTTTTTGCGCCCGGACAGGCTTTAACCATCAAGTTGCTTATCTTATTTTATTATATAAAAGGGCGTGTGAAAATACTTTCGTTTTTCACACGCCCTTTATAATGTTATCACCTATGAAATAATATCCTTATAATAATTACCTGTTTACCAGCTCAGCACCTCATGTCCATCCTCTGTGACGAGTACCATGATTTCCCACTGGGCTGATGGAAGTCCATCGTCGGTGTATACTTCCCAATTGTTCTTGTCATCTACGTAGATATCGGCCTTGCCCATGTTGACCATTGGCTCAATGGTAAATATCATGCCGGGTGCCATAACCATGTCGGTGCCGCGCTTGGTGTTGTAGCCTACCCACGGATCCTCGTGAAATTCAAGTCCCACTCCGTGTCCACCGATTTCACGCACTACTGTGTAACCGTTTGCAAATGCATGGTCGTGCACCGCCTGTCCCATATCTCCGAGGAAGCCCCATGGCTTTACCTCTTTGAGTCCAAGCTCCACACACTCCTTTGTGACTTCAACGAGCTTTTTCTTCTCAGGGCTTACATTTCCGATACAGTACATTCTTGATGAATCCGAAAAATATCCGTTTAAAATTGTAGAACAGTCTACATTTATGATGTCACCATCCTTTAAGATGACATCCTTTGAAGGAAATCCATGACAAACCTGCTCATTTACTGATGTACATACGCTGTAAGGATAACCCTCATAGTTGAGTGGTGCAGGGATGCCGCCCATGCTGGTGGTCATATCATAGACTATTTTATCAATCTCTGCGGTGTTCATACCCTCGTGGATATGCTCTCCTATGTAGTCGAGCACTGCGACATTTATCTTGGCGCTCTCCTTTATTCCCGCTATCTGGTCAGGTGTCTTGATGATTGAATGGCTCGGTATCTTATGATGTGCCTCAGCAAGCTTTTCAAGCTTCATATCAAATGCCGCATGACAGGTCTTATATTTCTTTCCGCTGCCACACCAGCAAGGGTCATTTCTTCCAATTTTTGTTGACATAAAATCTTCTTTCTAGTGATCAAGAGTAACGTTTCCCATATCGACTCTTTTCCACACTTTTTCTTTTATTTTATAGTTATTTTTCTCCAGCAGCTTCTCATATCTGCCTCCCGAGAAATCATAATCCGTTATATCGGCATTGTCAAGCCCTGCATATATTTCCTGATATTTCCGGGCTATTGCAGACTTTTCCATGGACGAGTAAATGTCACTTTTTTCGACTCCAAGCTTCTTTGCACCATCTATATCAGACAAATCATACCAGAAGTCCTTCTCGGAATTTTTCAAAGCTGCTTTCTCGTCGTCAGTAAGTGTAATGCTCTCTTTTTTGGCCATCTCATAAAAAATCTCATCGTGAATGGCCATGGACATAGCTGCTTTGCGCGCTGTGACACGGACAAATTCACCGTTTGTGTGGATATTCCAATACTTGTTTGGATTATCGGAATCATACACAAGGGCCTGCTTCTCGACATTCATCTCCTCAAATGCCACATAAAATGCCATATCGCGCAATGTCAGCTCTTTCCCATTCACGGTAACAGCCACGTCTTCCAGATGCTCATTGTATACAATATTCTGCTTCATATCATGATAATCATATGCATACACGCCGGCTATGACAGCCAGCACTGCAAGTATAATTGTTGTGATGTATTTTCTTATTTTGCGCAAAGCTTTGCAACCACCTGATTTATGACCTTTCCGTCAGCCTTGCCCTTAAAATGCGGCATGACTGCCTTCATTATCTGTCCTTTGTTTCCTGTTGCGATTACATCTGAGAACTGCTCTGTGAGCTCCTTTTCTACCTCTTCTGCCGACATCATTGCAGGAGCGTACTCCTCAAAGATTGCATATCTAGTATTGTACTCATCAAGCAGATCTGTTCTTGTTGCAGGGCATGTGTCAATCTGCTCCTTCACAGACTTCATTTCCTTAAGGATGACCTTGTTGACAAGCTCCTCCGGTATATTGTCTCTGCAGCCCTCATCTATTGCCGCCTTTTTGGCTGCCGATACAAGTGAGGATATAGCATCCTTTCTTACCTTGTCTCTTGCTTTCATTGCTGCAATCATGTCTTTTTGTAATTGTTCCATCTGCATGGCTTGTTCCTCCTGCTTTTCTTACTTTATTTACAGGCTAGCTAGTTCGTTTTGTGCGAATTGGTGCCGTCTATCTCTATAATACACCTTATGGTTGGAAATTGCTATTATTTATTACAATGAGTTTGTTGCCGGTTACTAACATTGGTTCGTGGCGTAAGACGCGGACATGCCTCCAGATGCAAGGGGCTCTCAATGCGCTAACGCTATGCTGTCAAGAGGCTGTACGAATTATGCCTGTATGGTTTTCTATGCTCGACGAAACCGGCTTTTATGCGCCGTCCATGGCGCATAACACCTTGCCCTGCCGTCCATGGCAGGACATTTCTGTGTTCCATGTGCATAATTCTACAGACTCTAAACAGCTCCGCTAGTCGCTTATTGAGAGCCCCTTGCATCTGGAGGCATGTCCGCGTCTTACGCCCCTTACTTTATTGGTAACCATTCAGCTCTTTGTGATAAAAAAAAGAGCCGGTAAGTATAATAAATATACTTATCGGCTCCTAACCATCCTATACAAGACGCCGTATAGCAAGTATTGTATGACACTGTACGCTTCTGTTTGCTGTGATTCCTGCCTTTGTGGACTGTGCCTCCACTATAACACCACCACCTGCATATATAGCTACATGTCCCGGATATACCACTACGTCTCCCGGCTGTATATTATCGAAGGATACGGCCTGTCCCACAGACTTAAATGCCTGTGAATATCTCGGTGTGCTGATACCAAAATGTGCATATACCTCATGTACAAAGCCTGAACAGTCTACACCGTTTGTAAGACTGTTTCCACCCCATACATATGGATTGCCCACAAACTGCATAGCGTATGATACTACAGAGCTTCCTGAAACTCCTGTTGAAGCACCCGGGTTCTTTCCACCGCCTGCTGCATAGTCACTGGCAATACTTCCGCCCTTACCGGCTCCACCACCATCATAGCTTGGACTGCTTGATGAGCTGTTCGCTCTGGCAGCGGCTGCTTCCTGCTCCTGAATGATTTTGCCCTGTGCCGTAATGATATTCTGATAATTATCTGCCTGCTGCTGTGCCTGAGCTATCTGGCTTGCATACTGCTCCTTCTGGTTTTCAAGAGCTACTATAGCCGCCTCGACATCTGCCTGCTGCTTCTCATAGTCATCCTGCATGGCTGTGAGCTCATTCATGTCGTTGTCAAGCTTAGTACCAATCTCCTTCACCTGCTCAACTGCTGCCTGATAAGAATCCATAAGAGCACGATCCGAATCATATACATCTGACACGTACTCTATACGATTGAGCATATCTGTGATACCATTTGACTCAATAATTGCTGTCCAGATATTGTCCTCAGCGCTATTTTCATACATGAACTGTATACGCTTCTTCATGGCGTCATACTGCTCCTGCTGCTTTTCCTGAGCAGCTGCAAGATCCTTCTGATTCTGCTCTATCTCTGCCTGTTTATTTGTGATATCTGTCTGAAGCTTCTTTTGTGCTGCAAGAATCTCATCAAGCTTTGCAGATTTATTCTTTATATCATCAGCAGTAGTCTGCTGCTGATCCTTTAGACCATTAATCTCATTCTTCTTATCCTTGAGATCCTTCTCAGCCTGTGACTTCTTCTTTTCTGCATCCTTCTGCTTCTTTGTCTTGGCATATACCTTCTCAAGTCCACTGTTTATGTATCCGCTAAATGTAATGCCCTCTACTGCCGGTCCTGTAAAAACGAGTGCCGATGTTAACACAGTACATATAGCACGTGTCCATTTCTGATTCATTTTATTCCTCCTGTAATACGACGGTCAGATTGACCTTTCCTTCCACAATTTATGATCAATATACATTCGGTTGTATTATCGCACAAAATGAATCTTTTTTCCACATCTTTTTGTAAATTTACAGAATTTTCCACATTTTATATAATGATATGATTAAAAGGTCAAAAGGTATCTTGCCCCTAATTTATGATTCACATACGCGCTATTATAAGTCTATCATCAGGTTTGATGCTATCTGATGTCAGAGCATTTATTTCCATTATGTTTTCAACAGTGGTGCGGTATCTTTTTGCAATGTCCCACATTTTATCATCCTTCTGCACTATATAGCCAACCAGAGCTGCTTCCTCTTCAGTATCAGACGCTGTTTTTTCCTGCTCCACCGATATTATGACTGACACTTCATCCTGCTGCAGGGCAATAGCGTTTATGCTGACAACACCCTTAATTTCATATTCGCTGTTGTCGAGCAGATTGACCTGCACCTGGTCTACCTGCAGATTTACCTCGCAGCAGGTGTTGGCATCCATGCCGGGTATCTCAACAAACTGTTCAAACGGCACAGAGTCTGTATGCATCTCTATCGGACAGCCATCATCCTCCACAATATTCACACAGTTCACCTGCAATACACCTGACACAATAATTCCTGTGTCTGCATTTTTTATCTGTGCAATAGCGGCCTGCGTCTTTGTACCGCATATTCTTAAAATTCTCTTTTTGCTGTTTTCTCTGTACAACTGCTCCAAAATACGGCATTTTGTGTCATTTTTCATAAGAAGGCTGCATACCTTCATATTTTCAAATACAGGTTTTACCGGACATGATACGCTGTACATGTCATTGAGCACCTCTACTGTTTCCTCACTCCAGACCTTTCCATCCACCGCAAGCGCTGCCTCAATCGAAAGCTGCCTGAGCTCTCCGTCGTAATCATTTTCCGCCTCAACCTGATGCAT
>ENA-UEPL01001161-UEPL01001161.1-human-gut-metagenome-genome-assembly--contig:-NODE-1161-length-21241-cov-5.772491_pt1 | contig 21241 bp, 18 predicted proteins | sample MGYA00242896_ERZ507908 | MGnify/ENA primary metagenome ERZ507908 (study PRJEB26167, sample SAMN06115518) | human gut metagenome | host: Homo sapiens | place: China:Chongqing | collected 2015-08-20...
TAAAGGCATATGTGGCTGAGTATAATGATGGGATGAAGGTGTCTAATCTGTATATTGCACAGGTTAAAGCTAAGTATGGAATCATAGAGCGTGAGAATTACAATAAAGCAAAGTCGGATGATGCCAGACAGCCTAAGTGTCCAAAGGAGAAGGAAGAGGCAATCGTAGAGGCACTGAGATATTTTCAGATGATTCCAAATGAAACATAGGATGATTCGGCTTATAAGAAAGAGAGAATTTAACTAATGCTATTGAGCCTTCGGACATTGGGAATAAAACCTGATGTTCGGAGGCTTTTTGTTCATGACAATAGAATGTTTGCGGAGCGTGCATTCTATTGTATACAGAAAAAATTTTTGCGGATATAATAAACACGACATATAGCTGTCGTGTTGAATCAGGTATGATATGTATGGAGTGTAAGAAACGATGAAAATAGATAGACTTATCGGTATATTGTCAATCTTACTGCAGGAAGAAAAGACAACGGCTCCTGAACTGGCAGAAAGATTTGAGGTCTCTCGAAGGACAATAAATCGGGATATTGAAGATCTTTGTAAAGCGGGTATTCCTATAAAAACTGCACAGGGTACCGGCGGTGGTATTAGTATTATGGATGGATATCGTATGGACAGGACGATTTTGAGTTCCAAAGATATGCAGATGATTCTTGCGGGTTTGCGGAGTCTTGACAGTGTGAGCGGAAGCAGATACTACAGTCAGCTGATGGAGAAAATCCAGACAGGATCATCAGAGTTCATCAGTGGAAGAGACTCTATGCTGATTGACTTATCTTCATGGTATAAGGGTTCTCTTGCTCCAAAGATCGAGGTAATACAGAGTGCAATAGAAAACAGGCGCATCATACGATTTAAGTATTATGCTCCGTCCGGAGAGAGCAACCGAAGGGTAGAACCATATTATCTGGTTTTCCAGTGGTCGAGCTGGTATGTATGGGGGTGGTGTTTAGAACGTAAAGATTACAGGCTGTTCAAACTGAACCGTATGGATTGTGTTATTGAAACAGACCGTGGATTTCTGTGCAGAGATGTACCAATGCCGGATTTGTCAAATGAGAAGATATTTCCGGGTGGGATAAAGGTAAAAGCTCTTTTCACACCGAATATGAAGTGGCGGCTGGTTGAAGAATTTGGACCGAACTGCTTTACAGAAACGGACGATGGAAGGCTGCTCTTTTCAGCAGACTATACGGATATGGAAAACCTTGTGACATGGCTTATGACATTTGGAGCAAAAGTAGAGGTGCTTGAGCCGGAAGAAGTGCGGGACATTATTCGCAGGAATGCAGAGGAAATAATAAAAATCTATGGAGGATTAGGAAAATGAGATTAGACGGTTTTGAGAAGATGACAAACCTGCTATATAGCTGATCCGGAAGAAAATCTGATAGAGATTGGTTCCTGGAATAAGCCTTATGAAGAAAAGGATCTGGAGGAGTAAGGAGTATGGCATTTGATTACAAAAAAGAATATAAAGAGTTTTATATGCCGAAGGGAACACCGTCTATTGTCAGAGTCCCGAAAATGAATTATATAGCAGTGAGAGGAAGCGGAAATCCAAATGATGAAGATGGAGAATATAAGCAGGCTATCGGCCTTCTGTATGGAATTGCATTTACGATTAAAATGAGCAAAAAGGAAGATCATCAGATTGATGGATATTTCGATTATGTCGTGCCGCCATTAGAGGGATTCTGGTGGCAGGGTGAGCGGCGTCCGGGGGACGCCATGCTGCGAACCGACCGAGCCGGCAGGCGAGACGGAGTATCCGGAATTGATTATGCTCGTAAGGAAGATTTTAAGTGGATCTCTGTTATTCGCTTGCCAGATTTTGTTACCAGGGAAGATTTCGACTGGGCTGTCAGGAAAGCTACGGCAAAGAAAAAACAGGATTTTTCTAAGGTTGAGTTTTTTTCCTATGAGGAGGGCTTATGTGTACAGTGTATGCATATTGGAGCGTATGACGATGAGCCTGCTACGGTAGATGCAATGCACAGATTTATGGAAGAACAGGGATATACACTTGATATAACGGATCAGAGAATGCACCACGAGATTTATCTGAGTGATGCGCGGAAGGTGGCACCGGAGAAACTGAAGACTGTGGTCAGACATCCGATAAGGAAGGCTTAAAGGTATGGAATATATTAGAGTTACGAAAGAAAATCTTGAAAAGGAGCACATTTGCTGTGCCATTTCCAACAATAAAGATATTCAGGTATCATCAAAGAAGGCATGGCTTGCGGATAGATTTGATGAAGGTCTTGTGTTTCTTAAGAGTGTAGAACGTGGCAAGTGCTTTATTGAGTACATACCTGCGGAGTGTGCATGGAATCCAATCGAAGCACCTGGTTATATGTATATTAATTGTTTGTGGGTGTCCGGATCTTTCAAAGGTCATGGATATTCAAGTGACTTACTTTCCGAGTGTATTGAGGACAGCAAAGAAAAGGGGAAGGAAGGCTTATGTATTCTTGCGGCAACAAGGAAAAAGCCATTTCTGGCTGATCCGAAGTTTCTAAAATATAAAGGATTTGAAGCTTGTGATGAGGCTGATAATGGAATCCAGATATGGTATCTGCCATTTGAAGAGAAAACTGAGCCACCGGTGTTCAAGGAATGTGCAAAACATCCTCATATAAATGAAAGTGGCTATGTTCTTTATTATACAAACCAATGTCCTTTCAATGCAAAGTATGTACCAATCCTGGAAGAAACCGCTCAGAAGAATGGCATTCCATTCAAGGCTGTGAAGATCGAAAGCAGGAAGGATGCTCAGAATGTACCAACACCGATCACGACTTATGCGCTATTTTGCGATGGGGAGTATGTTACGAATGAGCAGATGAATGATAAGAAATTTTTAAAGCTGGTGAGCAGATAGGAGAAAACAACATGGCATCAACAAAAGAATATCTAGACTTTGTTCTGGAACAGTTATCAGGACTGGATGAAATCAGCAGTCGGGCAATGATGGGAGAATTCATTCTTTATTACCGTGGAAAGGTTTTTGGTGGAATATATGATGATAAACTTTTGGTAAAGCCGGTTCCGGTGGCGGTGAAAATGATGCCGGATGCTGAGATGGAACCGCCGTATGATGGTGCGAAAAAAATGATTCTGGTTGATGATGTGGATAATCGGCAGTTTCTGTGTGAATTGGTTGAGAGTATGTGGGAAGAATTGCCGAAGAAAGAGAAAAAGTGCAAGTAAGACTTGATAAAATCGAACAAATATTCTGTATTAACAGCGGAGATTTTATACCCAAAAGCAGAAACTACGAATGTACAAATGGAGGGGCTGTCGCACTAGCAAATATTTTTTGCCGGGCGGCAGCCCTGCTTTTAAATATTCCGTATTGTACGTTCCTCGTACTGCTTATAAAGATCAGGCATAGAAAAACCACTATCACCACGAAGCAGAATGGGGATTTGCGGATAGTCATGCAGATATTCCTCTAGTACCGGCTGCAAAAAAATCAACTGCTCCGGTGCAGGAATACTGTGTTCCATCACACAGCCGGATCTTTATCAGATCCCCGGTCATTCCATCAAAATTTATTTTAATCTGTCTATTGCTTTCTAAGGCTAAGGTGTTTACAATACTCATAAAGGGCTCCTTTGGGTTATTTTTTAAGATTCGACACCTTAATTTTACCACAAATGGATGCTCTTTTTTCATTCACTTGATAGGTGAAAAGCAATATTCAGTTAAAACGTAGTAACTATGCGGATTTCAAGCACTTTCATGGCACAGCTGTGAATAATTCAGGTTAATTTATGGATAAAGAAAAAGCAGATATGATTATTTATACGACAGAGGATGGTCTGACGAAAGTTGAAACTACTTTTGATGGTGATACAGTTTGGTTGTCTATTGATCAGATGGCAGAATTGTTTCAGAGAGATAAATCAACCATTTCCAGACATATAAAAAATATATTTACAGAAGGCGAATTACAGAGAGATTCAGTTGTTGCAAAATTTGCAACAACTGCTTCTGATGGAAAAGTTTACAATGTAGACTATTATAATCTTGATGTTATTATTTCTGTTGGCTATCGTGTAAAATCAAAACGAGGAACACAGTTTAGAATCTGGGCAACCGGAATTTTAAAAGAATACATGAGAAAAGGTTTTGTACTTGATGATGATCGTTTGAAAAATCTAGGTGGCGGTGGATATTTCAAAGAATTGTTGGATAGAATTCGTGATATTCGTGCATCCGAGAAGGTATTTTATCGTCAGGTTCTGGAAATTTATGCAACGAGCATAGATTATGATCCGAAAGCGGAAATATCCATTGTATTTTTCAAAAAAGTGCAAAACAAAATTCATTACGCAATTCATGGACAAACTGCAGCAGAAGTAATTTATACCAGAGCCGATGCAGAAAAAGAATTTATGGGACTTACTACTTTTAAAGGCAATCAGCCAACCTTAAAGGAAGCTGTAGTTGCCAAGAATTATTTATCTGAAAAAGAATTGCGTGCAATGGGACAGCTGGTATCGGGATATCTTGATTTTGCAGAACGTCAGGCAGAACGAGAACAGGCTATGACAATGAGGGACTGGGCAGAACATTTAGATAGGATTCTGACAATGAGTGGTGAACAGCTTTTACAAGGAAACGGAAGTATATCGCACAAGCAGGCTGTTGATAAAGCAATGGATGAATATAAAAAATATAAAGCGCGAACACTAAGCACGGTGGAAGAAGATTACCTGAATTCAATAAAAATATTGGAGAAAAAAACAGAAAAAAAACAGTGAGAGCATCAGCGGAATTAGTGGTCTGGCATTTCCGGTGTATTATGAAGGGTTTGAAGGCGAAGTAATTCGGTTGCTCAATGAAAACACAGTCGAGACGGTGTACTTGTTGTCCTTTTCCATAGAAAAATGCTCCACCCACCAAAAAAGGTTTCAGCTCCGTACAGAGTTGAAACCTTTTTTTAATTCAAATAAAAAATGCCCAGAACCGGAATCGAACCAGTGACACGAGGATTTTCAGTCCTCTGCTCTACCAACTGAGCTATCTGGGCAGGAATGCGGAATTCTCCGAAATCCGTGTTCTATTGTACATGGAATTGTCAGAATTTGTCAATCTTTTTTAAAAAAATTCGCTTCTCGAAACTATCTTGACGAAAGTGGGAGGGAAGAAGATAATGATAACATGAGAATAACCCTGAAAGGGCAAAAAGAGGAGGATAAAAATGGCACTTTTACATGTGGATTTCTTTTCTGATGTACTGGGGATGTGTACGTCAGCGGACGTGATTCTGCCGCAGCAGACAAGCGGACAGATTGGAATGGAGGGAAAAGGTGCGGAGGGTAAGTTAAAAACCATGTATCTTCTGCACGGAATGAGCGACGATCAGACAATCTGGCAACGCCGAACCTCTATCGAGCGTTATGTGAGCCAGCTTGGTATTGCAGTTGTTATGCCCACCACACATCTTGCATTTTATACAGATACAACCTATGGAATGCGTTATTGGACTTATATTTCCGAGGAACTGCCCAAAATCTGCAGAGAATTTTTTCCGCAGATGTCGGATAAAAAAGAAGACAATCTGGCAGCAGGCCTGTCGATGGGTGGCTACGGCGCATGGAAGCTTGGTCTTGGTGCAAGTGAGACATTTGGAGCAGCAGCATCTCTGTCCGGCTGTCTGGATATTATTGAGGATGTTGGAAGACATCTGGAGGGCGATAGCCGGGATGCAGCTCTGTTCAGAGGAATTTATGGTTCTCTGGAACAGCTGGAAGGCTCTGATAACGATCTGATGGCACTTGCAAAGAAGCTCAAGACCTCCGGAAAACCGATTCCCAGACTCTACAGCTGGTGCGGTACGGAGGATTTCCTGTACGAGGGAAATAAGAGAGCATGGGAATATATGAAAGAGCTTGGCTACGAGATGAAGCTGGAAGAATCCAGCGGCGATCATCAGTGGAAATACTGGGATGCAAAGATTCAGGATGTCCTGCGCTGGTGGCTTGACATCGATCAGGATCTGACCTGACGGAGGAACCATGGAACAGAAAATTATGCTGCTTTGCAGCGGTTACGGTGCAGAAACGGGCAGTGACCTGCTTGCGGTAAAGCTTTTTGAAAATACGGAAACCGGGGAAGTGCATACAGAAGTAACCGGCGGAATCCGGCAGGGAGACAGTCCGTCCTTTAGTCTGCTGCATGGAGGCTTCCTGTATACAGTTGCGGAACTGGTCGGAGAAAAACACGCTTACATTTATCAGTACCGCCTTTCGGAAGATGGGATTCCTGTCCAGACCGGCAAAAAGATTTTCCTTCCGGGTGGAGAACTGTGCCATCTGTATGCCGGGAAAAAGGCATTGTATGCGAGCTGCTATGGAACCGGGGATTTCTTTGCAGTGGATTATGATCTCGAGAAAATCCGTTGGCATCGCAGTCCGGGTGCTGGCGTGATCGATGCACAGACAGAAAAAATCTGCCCGCACGCACACTGGGTCAGCGAGCAGGATAACATTCTGTACCTTGCAGATCTTGGCTGTGACCGGATTTACCGTTATGAGTTAAAAGACGGACTGCCGGAAAAAGAACTGGAAGCGCTGGTTTTACCGACCGGTGAGGGACCGCGTCAGCTGCTGCCGGAGAAAGAATCCGGAAAGCTGCTCAGCGCTCAGGAGCTGGGAGGCACGCTGCGCCGCTGGGAAAACGGTGGCTGTAGCGAGTGTGTAAAGACGAGCAGATTTGACGGAACAAACTATCCGGGAACAATCTGCATGGCGGATGAGAAGACGGTGATTGTCTGCAACCGCGGCGCGAATACGTTGTCTGCATTTTCGACAGACGGAAAGCTGCGTTACCTCGGCGAATGGACAACGGGCAACTGGCCTCGGCATCTTCTGCAGATTCCGGGGACGGATCTGATCGTCAATGCATGCAATAAAGAAGGCACGCTGGTTATTTTTGCCTGGAATGGAAAAGAACTGATCCGTAAAGACGAAATTATCCTGCCGGGCGCATCCTGTGCGGTTTATTTATCCGGAAAGTAAGAGAACACACAGTCTCTGCTTCAGATCAGCCGCAAAAATGCCAACAGAATCAGCAGGGCTCCGGAGAGCCAGTCAACAGAAAAATGAGTTTTTTGTGCAAGGCGGTTTCCAAGCAGGAAGCCGCCTTGTATTGCTGTAAATCCGAATAGGAGGGAAAAGAAAAGAACGGCGACGGGATTTAGATTCCCGAGGGCTGCACCGAAGCCCGCTGCAGCACCGTCTAAGGACATCGCGAGGGCAAGGCAGACGGATTCCGGGACAGAAAGGCTTTTGGAGGCGTCGGCATCCGCCTTGCAGGGATCGGCGTAGACGGAGAGAAAAAACTGGAAATGCAGGGCACGGAACATGAAATTTCTGGAAAAGCCATCGTGACGGCACAGAAAGGATTTGATCGCTTGATCGAGAATCCGAAGGGTGCCCATGCAGACAAGCAGTAAAAAGCAGGTCAGTCGGGCTGCGATAGGGGAAAGAAATGGACGGACGAGGGATCCGGCAAGCATGGAAAGGCAGAGGACGCCCGAGCAGACCAGGCTGACAGTGACAGTGCAGATCAGAGGAAGACGGATTTTGCTGCTTCCGTAGGAAAGCCCGGCGACAAATGTATCCAGGGAAAGGGAGAGGGCGAGAAACGCGGCCTCGGGGATTATCCATAAGAAAGTCATAAGAATCGGCTTTGGCGGCAGGTGATTTGCTATTAGAGTATGCCTGCCGGGTGGCAAGGGTGCGCAAAAGGGCCGGGTTCATAAAACGAACCCGGCCCCATGGTACGGAGAAGGAGGGATTTGAACCCTCGCGCCTGTTACAGCCTACCGGTGTTCGAAGCCGGACCCTTCAGCCACTTGGGTACTTCTCCATATATTTTTACAACATCATCATTCTAGCCGAAAAATCTCTAATATGCAAGCGAAAATTTTACAGTCACTTGTACATATTTTTAAAATATTATATAATTCTAGTTAAATGATGGCTGCAGAGGGCGCAGCACAGAGAAGGAGGACTTTGGGATGAAGAGAGTAGGTATGCTGACCAGCGGCGGCGACTGTCAGGCACTGAATGCAGCGATGAGAGGCGTGGCAAAGGTGCTTTATAACAGCACGGAAGACGTTGAAATCTATGGCTTTCAGGACGGTTATCAGGGACTGATCTACGGAAAGTTCCGTCTGATGACGTATGACGATTTTTCGGGTATTCTGACAAAGGGCGGCACAATCCTTGGCAGCAGCCGTACTCCTTACAAGCTGATACGTGAGCCCGGCGCAGACGGTGTCGACAAAGTGGCGGCGATGAAACAGACCTATTATAAGCTGCAGCTGGACTGCCTGGTAATTCTCGGCGGCAACGGCACACATAAGACAGCGAACCTGCTGCGTCAGGAAGGCCTGAACATTGTAACGCTGCCCAAGACCATCGACAACGATCTCTGGGGAACGGATATGACCTTTGGCTTCCAGAGCGCGGTCAACATTGCAACAGACGCGCTGGATTGCATCCATACGACGGCGGCATCCCATGGACGCGTATTTATCGTAGAAGTTATGGGACACAAGGTTGGCTGGCTGACCTTAAATGCCGGTATCGCGGGCGGCGCGGACATCATTCTGGTCCCGGAAATTCCTTACGATATCGACAAGATTGTGGAAAAAATCAACGAACGGCATAACCGCGGCAGCAGATTTACAATTCTGGCAGTTGCAGAGGGCGCGATCTCCAAAGAGGACGCCAAGCTGTCGAAAAAAGAATATAAGAAAAAACTGGAAAACTATAAATATCCTTCGGTTTCCTACGAGATCGCAGAGCAGATTCAGGAAAAGAGCGGCATGGAGGTTCGTGTAACCGTGCCCGGACATACCCAGAGAGGCGGAAGCCCCTGTGCCTATGACCGCGTATTTGCCAGTCGGCTTGGCTCGGAAGCAGGCAAGATGATTCTTGCGGGAGAATACGGCTTTATGGTGGGCTACAAGCACCGTGAAATCGTCAAGGTTCCGCTGGAAGAGGTGGCAGGTAAGTTAAAAATGCTCGATCCCAACGCATCCATCGTCAGAGAGGCGAAGATGATGGGCATCAGCTTCGGAGATTAAAAGACAACGGACGGCGCCGCGTATATTGCGTGACGCCGTCTGCTTTGCGGAGAACATAAGGAGGTTCGTCCATGTCCTACACGGCGATGTATCGACGGTTCCGTCCGACCACCTTTGAAGAGGTCAAGGGGCAGGATGCGATTGTCACAACACTGAAAAACCAAATCCGGTCGGATCGTATCGGTCATGCCTATTTATTCTGCGGTACAAGAGGTACCGGTAAAACGAGTATTGCGAAGCTTTTTGCAAAAAGTGTCAACTGCGAGCATCCCGTGGACGGAAGCCCCTGCGGAGAATGCGCATCCTGTAAGGCGATTGCAGAAGGCAGAAGCATGAATGTGATAGAAATAGACGCAGCGTCTAATAACGGCGTCGATAATATTCGTGAAATCGTGAATGAAGTGGCATATTCCCCGACGGAAGGAAAATACCGCGTTTATATCATCGACGAGGTTCATATGCTTTCTGCGGGAGCATTCAACGCACTGTTAAAAACCCTGGAGGAGCCGCCGTCCTACGTCATCTTTATTCTGGCGACAACGGAAGCAAATAAAATTCCGGTTACGATTTTGTCCCGCTGTCAGCGTTATGATTTCAAGCGCCTGACGGTCGAACAGATCGAAGAGCGCATGAAGGAAGCCCTTGCCGCGGCGGGCGAAGAGCTGCCGATCGAGGAAAAGGCGTTAAAATACCTTGCAAAATCTGCAGACGGTGCGATGCGTGATGCCTGGAGCCTTCTGGATCAGTGCCTCGCATTCCATTTCGGACACGAGCTGACCTACGATATGGTGCTGGACGTGCTGGGCGCGGTGGATACGTCAGTGTTCAGCAAACTGTTGCGCTGCGTGATTGCGCGGGATGTGGCGGGCTGTATCGGTGTGCTGGAAGAGATCGTGCTGCAGGGACGGGATATGAGCCAGTTTGTTTCCGATTTTACCTGGTATCTGCGCAACCTCCTGCTGGTGAAAACTTCCGGGGATTCTTGTGAAGAAGTGATTGACATATCCAGTGAGAATCTGGCAAGATTGAAAGAAGAAGCGCAGCAGATCGAAGTAGACGCGATCATGCGGGATATCCGGTGTTTTTCGGAGCTGTCCGGTAGGATTCGCTATGCGGGTCAGAAACGTGTCCTGATTGAAATGGCGCTGATTCGGCTGTGCAGGCCGGAGATGGAGACGAACGAAGATACACTTCTGGAACGGATTCGAAAGCTGGAACAGACGGTGGAACAGATCGAAAGCGGCTCGATTGCAGTCGCAGCGGTGCCGACAGGACAGCCTACAGTGCAGGCAGCAGCGCCGGTCAGAAAGGCAGAGCTGCCCAAGGCAGTTCCCGAGGAAATCAAAGAAATCGTAGCCAAGTGGCCGCGGGTTGCAGGAAGTGCACAGCAGCCGATGAAGTCGTATCTCAAAAATGCGCGCCTAAGCCTTGGCGGTGACAATCGGCTGTTGCTTGTGGTGGAAGACGGGCTGGCGTCCGATTATTTTACCAAAGAACCGGCAAATAAGGGCGCACTGGAACAACTGTTGGCGGAGCTGACGGGCAAGCAGATCGAGGTTGAAGTCCGCTGCGTGCGCAGCAAACAGGAAATGGAAAGTTCTTATGTAGACCTGACAAGGGTCATTCATATGGACATAGAAGAAGAGTAACAAACAGAAAGGATGCAATAAAATGGCAAAGAGAGGCGGTTTTCCGGGCGGCATGGGTATGCCCGGCAACATGAATAACCTGATGAAGCAGGCACAGCGCATGCAGCGTCAGATGGAAGAAGGACAGAAGGAACTCGAGGTGAAAGAGTTTTCTGCAAAATCCGGCGGCGGCGCGGTTGAGGCTGTCGTAAACGGCAAAAAGGAGCTGGTAAAGTTGACCATTTCCGAAGAAGCAGTAGATCCGGAAGATGTGGAAATGCTGCAGGATATGATCGTTGCGGCTGTGAATGAAGCGATGAAGCAGGCGGACGAAGCGAGCCAGGAGCTGATGGGTAAAATGACAGGCGGACTCGGCGGAGGCTTCCCGTTCTGATATGGATCTTTACAGCGGCTATATCAACAAACTCATTGACGAGCTTTCGGGGCTTCCCGGAATTGGCAGTAAATCTGCGCAGCGTCTGGCGTTTCACCTGATCGGGCTTCCGGAAGCAAAGGTGAACAGGATTGCAAATGCGATGATACAGGCTCGGCAGAATGTTCGCTATTGTAAGGAATGTTTTACCCTGACCGATAACGAGCTTTGCCCGATCTGTGCCAACACAGAGCGGGACCATTCGACGATTATGGTTGTGGAGAACAGCCGGGATCTGGCTGCCTACGAAAAAACCGGAAAATACAAAGGAGTCTATCATGTGCTGCACGGGGCGATTTCTCCGATGCTGGGCGTGGGACCCCATGATATCAAATTAAAAGAGCTGATGGAGCGCCTGAGTAGAGAGCCGGAGGTAAAAGAAGTCATTATCGCAACCAACTCCAGCCTTGAGGGTGAGACGACGGCGATGTACATCGGCAAGCTGATTAAACCCACCGGAATCCGCGTGACGAGAATCGCGAGCGGCGTACCGGTAGGCGGCGATCTGGAATACATTGATGAAGTAACACTGCTTCGTGCGCTGGAGGGGCGTACCGAGCTGTAACAGACAAAATTTTCAGACGAAAGAGATGGACGAACCTATGAAAAAAGAGTTATTCGGGGAAGTAAACGGCAGAGAGGTGTATTTGTATACACTGGAAAACAGTCATGGTATGAAGGTGACGGTCAGCAGCTTCGGTGCGCTGATCATCCGCATCTGGGCGCCGGATCATAACGGCAATTTTGCAGATGTTGCACTCGGTTATGACAGGTTGGAGCAATATCTGGAAAACGGTAAATTTTACGGTGCAGTCGTTGCGCCGAATGCGAACCGGATCGGCGGTGCAAAATTCACCCTCGAAGGAAAAACCTATGAGCTGTCTGTCAACGACAATGGCAATAACCTGCACAGTCACAGAGCTCTGGGTGGGCATAAGCGGATCTGGGATGCCGAAGAAAAAGAAAACGGCATTTTATTCACGATGTCTATGAAAGATGGGGAACTTGGCTTTAGCGGAAACAGGGACTTTTCGGTTCTGTATGAGCTGACGGAGGAGAACGGACTGCGCATTACCTATGATGTGGTAAGCGATGCAGATACGATTCTTAACCTGACAAACCATTGTTATTTCAATCTGGATGGACACGGTGCCGGACAGATTACCGACCATGAGCTGCAGTTGTTTTCCCATGCGTATACTCCGGCCGATGCAGAATCGATTCCGAATGGAGATATTTTACGCGTAGAAGGTACACCGATGGACTTCACAGAGCCGCATCTGATCGGCGAACGGATCGATGCAGACTTTGACCAGCTTAAAATGGCAGGCGGATATGACCATAACTGGGTTCTGGACAATTACACCGGGCAGGTTCGTAAAATTGCAGTTGTCAAGAACTCCGATAAATCCCGCACGATGGAGGTTTATACAGATCTTCCGGGCGTTCAGTTCTATTCGGGCAACTCCAGGGATCTTGAAGCCGCAAAGGATGGGAAAACCTACGGCTACAGAGCGGGCCTGGCACTGGAAACCCAGTTCTATCCGGATACACCGAACAAACCACAGTTTCCTTCTTCGGTATTCGGACCTGACAGACCGTATCACACCGTAACAGAATATCGGTTTGTATAACACTGTCCACGCAGGACATAGAAAAACCGGCAGCAGCGAAGCGATCAAAGCTTTGCTGTCTGCCGGTTTTTATTCATGACAATAGAATGTTGCGGAGCGTGCATTCTATTGTTTTAGGAATCCTGCCGTCTTTGCTTCCCTTATCTTTTGCAGGTCAGAGTCTCGTCCCCGCCAACGCCTTTACAAAGCTTTTCTCCTCGGATCCATGCTTCATCTATGCACAGATATTTAATACGCTTACGATAGCCCCACGCATAAGCGACATGAATCCTGCCGTCTTTTCCCTGAATCAGGCAGGGATATTCGTAACGGCGGTTGTTGACGTCGTTCCACGGACCGATAAAGCCCTCGCCGTGCTCGATGATACGCCGCCAGGGCCAGCTTTTTCCTCCGTCCTCGGAAATGGCGAGTACGACAGGACAGCGCTGGTCGGGCCAGACGGTGCGCTCGGGCTCGTCATTGAAGGCGACGTCATTGTATACAACGCAGACTGCGCCGCTTTGAAGACGGATTGCGGTAATGCTTGCGTTGTTGTTGCGCAGCACAGTAGGCTCCGGCACGCTCCAGGTCTCGCCGTTATCATGGGATTCCGAACGGTAAATATGGTCAGCAGAGCGGCTGCGCAGCAGGCAGATCAGATTTCCGGGAGAAAGCTCCACGATATTGCCGTGTACGCGCCCGCGGCTGCCGGGCATCATGACGCTGCGCCAGGTTTTGCCCTGGTCGTCTGAAAGCTGCAGGACGGTGTAATCGTCTCCCATGCAGGAATCGTTGATCGCACAGCGGAAATTGTTGAAAATAAAACGTCCGTTGGACAGAATCTGAATCTTTTGCCGGCAGAACGAGCCGGGAGCGGAAAACATTGTCTCGGTCGCCTCCCAGGTGTGCCCGTTATCGCGGGAAATTTTCCGGCGGATTTCAGCAGTTCCCTGTAAATTGTCAGAGGTTGGATTGTTGGGATCACGGGAAACCTGTGCGGTATACATCAGCCAGATTTCTCCGTTTGGATGCAGGAAGAGGGAAGGATTCTGCTCGCTGCGGGTTGGATCATCGGAAACAATTACCGGTGTTTCCCACTGGGAACTGTCCTCTGACAGACGTGACACAGCGATGCTGACGTCCGCGTTTCCCTCACAGGAGCCTGCAAACCAGCAGCAAAGCAGATCGCCATTTCCAAGCTCTAAAAGATCGGGTGCGTGACAGCTGTTCCACGGATTCGGAATCAGGGATTCCACGAAATTCAAAGCGGTATCGCGGTAAAGCCTGCCGTCGTCTCCGACAGGCGGCAGGTCAATAATTGTATGTGACATAAGTCCCCTTTCTTTTGACATTGCGCAGGACGATGCCCACTCAATATGAAACGCATGCGCGAAAGATCCTTTTGTGAATCTTTTTGCGCATGCGCATAACAGGTATATACAAATTTACGCGTGCATTGTTGCAGCTGTGTGCAGCGCAGGCATCTCGTCGCAGTTTTCTACGCGGATCGTCTTTGCCTCTCCGGGATAGAGCTTGAAGTAGTTATCACTGTAATGTACTCTGTCGTCGCTTGTCATCAGATAAGCGAACGGTGTAAATACGTTTGCACGGACGGTTACGAGCAGATCGCTGCCGTCTTTTTCAACGGATTCGATCACCGCATCGCTTTCCGGAATGGTGTATTCGCGGTAATAAGCGCGCAGACTGTCAGCTGTTTCAAAGCCGTCTGCACTTACAACGAAATATCCGTCTGCGGCAGGCTCTTCAGCGTCTACATGGAATTGCTGCCAGGAATGCGGAGCAACGGTCAGATCCTTTGTCAGGAGAACACTATTGTGTGCGCCATCAAAGGTCTGTGTGCCGACGCAGATAGTTGTCCGGATTTCATCAGGGGTTTCGTTGATGACGGTTACAACCGCGCCGCCGTCTGCCTTCCGGATAATCAGTTTTTTCGTATCAAAAGCGCGTTTTAAGAAGTAGAACGAAACCTTTCTGGTCAGATAGTAATCGATAATGGTCCAACCGGTTTCCGGCCAGCAGTCATTGTACATCCAGATCAGATCGCCGGCACCATAAGATTTCTGGCGGAGCGCCTCTGCCATTTCGGCATATAAAAGTCCCTGCATGATACCGCTGTAAAGCAGATAGCTGCGTTCGTCCAGCGTGGAAAATTCAGCCAGATGGCGGTTGATAACGCCGTCAATGGCCCCACGCTTGCGTTCGAACTCGCCGTGATGCTTCCAGGACGGATTGTTGAAGGACATCTCTTCCCCGTCCAAATACCGGCGGACGGTGCTTTCCATCTGCGCACCGAAAAATCCGTATTCACTGGAAAAACGCGCCGGGAATCGATCAAAAGCTTCCAGCTCGTAAGAAAATTTGAATCTCGTCTTGGAATCGCGTCCAAAATAGGTCCATGCATGGACGTCTCCCTCTTCAGTGGTATTGGAACGTTCTCCAAAGTACGGGGTGGAGGGCATGTAGGGAATCAGCGGGCTGTTGTGCTGGACCGCGCGGGGCTGGATGTAGTTGAAAATCTGATCGCCCCAGTAGCGTTCGGGCTGCAGCATTCCCGGGAACCAGTCGGTGTAGGACTCGGCGATTTCGTTGTTTCCGGTCCAGACTGCCATACAGGGATAATGCGCCAGACGCTTGGTCTGATATTCTGCCTCGCGTTCTGCTTCGTAAAGGAACGAATCCTTCTGGTCGGGATAAAAAGCACATGCGTACATAAAATCGTGCATCAGTAAAATACCGTATTCGGAGCAGTAATCGTAGAAGCAATCCGGTTCATAAGTGCCGCCGCCCCACATACGGAACATGGTAAAGTGCGCTGCTGCGCCTTCGCTGACCAGCTTTTTATAGTTTTCATCAGGCGTCCGCAGATAGATAGAATCGGTAGGAACCCAGTTGCCGCCTTTGCAGAAAATGCGGGTGCCGTTGATCTTGAAGAAGAAGTTACGGCTTTCATCCGGCAGCCTGGAAAAGTCGATGGAAAGCGTGCGGATACCGATTTTCTTCGGTTTTGCTTCATGGGTGATGCCACGTGCCGTGCAGCGTGCGGTAAAGGTATAAAGGTTCTGAGCACCGTAACCGTTCGGCCACCAGAGCTTTGCATCCTTTAATACAACGCGTTCCTGTGCAAAATTGATGCCGCCGACAAGCATCAGGGTCTGATGACCGGTATACGCGGTCTTGCCGTCGATGGACAGCTCATATTCCAGCTCTGTTTCAGCGCTCTGCACCATGTTGGATTTTTCGATTTCAAAATGAAATTCGATTTCTGCATCATTTCCGGAAAGGCTGAGCGTATCGACGCGGGAAGCGATTACCTGTGCACCGCTGAACGCTTCGATTTCGATCGAACGTCCGATACCGCAGGTAGGAACGGGCTGACACCAGTCCCAGCCATAGGTAAACTGTGGCTTACGCGTGTATACACGCTGGTCGCAGATCGCATTGTCACTTGCACAGTAATAGGAAACGGTGTCATGTGGATAATTTAATTCCATGCCGGAGGTCAGACGGATCACGATCTGGTTGGTACCGACATGCAAAAAGCGTTTGATATCTGCAGAAAAAGCACAGAAGGTATTTTCCTGATGTCCGGCGGGAATGCCGTTAACTAAAATATCGGCATTAAAATCGAGCATTTCAATGTTCAGGCGGACAATATCTTCGTTGAGCATTTCTTCGGTGATATCAAATTCTTTGACAAGCCACCAGGAAAGATCTTTAATCCAGATGCTTTTTTTTGTGTTGTCCTTTAAAAAAGGCTCCTCGATAACTCCGTTATCGATCAGGGCGGTTGTAACGTCGCCGGGTACAGTCATAGGAATATATCCCGTTTTGGAAGGATAGGGGTGCATGGCGAGGGCGGTATTTACCGTAAATTTCGGATCGGGTTCTTTCAGATACAATTCCCGCTCCTCCTCGGTCATATTTTCTTCGGTCAGATAACCGGGAATTGTCGGCTTGGGAGGCATGGCGTTGAGGTGGACGAGCACCTCTGCACAGCGATCTGCTGTTACGTCCATAAACTCGCCGCGAAGTTTCCATTCGCCTGCAAGAGAAAGTTTGCTCATTTTCAGTACCACTCCTTTAGTATATTCTGCAGAAATTTTGGTATCTACTAAAAAATAGTTTAGAAGAGCCCGGAAGGAAATACAATGTATTTTATTGTGCTTTTTATATCGAACAGAAGTGTTTGACAGAATAAATATGTGCAAAAGTTCCAGAACGGGACTCTGCTCCAAACCGCCAAAAAAGAGCGCATAAACAGACAAAATCTGCGGCAACGGTCTGCTAAGATTAGGGAAAACGGGGTGCCCGGATGGAAAGGAGCAGAGGTAAAATGTTGAAAATACCCAAAAATGTGATGCAGATCGGGACAGGCAGTCCGAATGTAAAATTGTACATGGAGGATTATGTCCATACGTTTCTGGAACGATGCCAGGGAAAAGAGACGTGTCTGGCATTCGGGCAGCAGGAGGAAAAGGACGGCATCCGCTATTATTTAATTTACGGGGTGGAAAAAGAAACGGACTTCAGGCGCGGAAATTTTCCGTATTTTCAGAAGCTGGAGCGGATTGGAAAAATTGAAAAAAAGGAAGCTGCCGTCCGGTTCTGGACCATGCGGGGAGAAGAAATCCAGATCGGAGGCTATTTTATTTTTTATGAACAAAACGAAGAAATGCAGGCATATATGATTGCTGAACGGGAGCAGAGCCGCCCTGCAGATGTGGAGGAGGAACGGGTGATGGAAGCGATCAATGCCCGCCGGGAAAAAAGAAAAGCGGAAGCTGCAGCGGACGCAGCGCGGGGGATAACCGCCTCCAGGGCGTCTGCGCCGAATACAGCGTCTGGCAGGAAAACGGTGCTGTCAAGGCTGGGTGCGCTTAAAGCTGCAGCGCCTACGCTGAACGCAGCGTCGAGGAAAACTGCTTTTGGGACAGCTTATCAGGCCCGATTGGGCAGTACCGGCGCCCTCTTCCCGAAGCTTTGCCGGATTGGCTGCCTGGTGCTTTTGTTGGTTCTGGTCGGAACGGCGCTGACGTCCGTCAATCAGTACCCGGATATGAAAGCGGTTTCCGCCCTGTTGGCAGGAGCTGTCCGGAATACAAAAAATGAGACGGAAAATACATCTCCCGGACTGATTGTAGAAGAGACTGTTGGCTGGAATTCATCGGACGAAATGGCGCAGTCTGCCGCCTTGGACGAAGCTACACAGGCGGACGATGCAACCGGTGCGGCCAATACGGCGATGGATGGCGAAGTGACAGATAATAGGACGGCGGACAACGTAATGACAGACAACGTAACAGCAGATAGCGCAACAGCAGATAGCGCAACAGCGGACAGCCAGAATGCGGTCGCGACCGACGCAGACGCTGCAGCCTCCGATTCCTTTCCTCAGGTTCAGGAAGCCCTGGCACACCCGGAAAGCTATCAGGTGCAGAAGGGAGACAGCCTCATCGCTATTTCCAGGAGATTTTACGGAACAGATGAAAAGGTGATAGAAATCTGCCGCCTGAATAATATAAAAGATCCGAATCAAATCCAGCCCGGACAGAATATTTTACTACCTTCAAAATAATGAATGTGTTATGATGGAATGAGCGCACAAGAAAAACAAGCGACGCCGAAGGCGACATTTGTTTTTCTTGCGCCATTAGAGAACGAGCAGCCTGCATAGCAGGCGGTAAAGCGCGTCAGCGCGGGCTCGTGATGGAATGAGCACACGTGAGTCAACATGCTCGCAAAGATGCTGCAAAAGAAATGGGGACTTATCTCATATGGTAGATATCAGGGAATACCTGCGAAAAAAAGAAAAAAACGAGAAAAAAGACAGCAAGAATTTTAAACGGGAAATCCGGGCGCATCGTCTGAAAGTGATCCTTCGTTCCTGCTGCGTAATCGGCGTGATCGCAGCGCTGACGGTGACGGCGGTAACACTGCTTAAAAATCAAACCTACTCCGGCTACACGGTCGTGTCCGCAATTGACAAAAACCAGGTGTCCGGTTCTACTCTGTTGAGCTACCAGAATGGCTTTCTGACTTACAGTAAGGATGGTATCAGCTATACGGATTACAAGGGCAACGCCATGTGGAACCAGACTTACGACATGCAGTCGCCATGCGTCTCCGTGCGGTCGGGCTGGGTCGCAGTTGGGGATTATAACGGCAACCTGATTTATGATATCAGTCAGGACGGGACATCCAAACAGATTGATACGAATCTTCCGGTGAAATCGCTGTCCGTGGCAGCGAACGGCGTTGTGGCAGCGATTCTGGAGGATGGGGATGTGACCTGGATCAACGTCTATAATCCTACTGGGGAAAAAGCAGTCGGAATCAAAACGACGATGCAGAAATCAGGTTATCCGGTTTCCGTGTCATTGTCGGACAATGGAAAACTGATGATGGTGGCATATCTGAAAGCAGAAAGCGGCAGTATGAAATCGATCGTCAGCTTTTACAATTTTGACGAAGTCGGACAAAACTACACCGACACGATGGTAAGCTCCTACGAATATTCGGATACGGTAATCCCGCTGGCAGAGTTTACGGGGACGCATACGGCGTATTCTGTGGGAAATAATCAGTTCATGTTATATGAAGGAAATGAAATTCCAAAAAATATCTTCCAGAATTTCATGCAGGAGGAGTTGCAGGACGTCCGCAGCAGCGGCAATTATGTGGCGTTTATTTTTAATGGTACGAATGGAAACGGAAAATATCGGATTGACATTTACAATATGAATGGAACGCAGGTGCTGTCGTTGCCGTTTGCAATCGAATACCGGGATGCTCTGATTTCGGATCAGGAACTGATTATATATAATGAAGCAGAGTGCCTGATTTATAACCTGAACGGAAAAGAAAAATACAGCGGACCGATACCGGAACAGACGCAGCTTTTAAAAACGCTGGGCGGAAACCGGTTTCTTGCGGTTACTGTAAACAGCATAGATATGATAGAAATGAAATAAACGGGAGAAAAAATGAACGTACTGCTGGTTTGCGTGATCTTATTTGCCCTCTGGCGGGGATATGCCGGAATGAAAAAAGGAATGGTGGATGAAATCAGGATGCTGCTGTCTCTGGTCATTTCTCTGTTCGTCCTTTCGCTGGCTATCCTTTTATATAGCAGTGTGAAAGAAAAAAACAATACCAATATAATACTGTCGGTTCTGATGCTGCTGATTACCGGACTCGCAGCCAGACTGGTGAACCTGATTTTCAAGTCCCTTTCGGCAATCGCGCACCTGCCGATTCTGAAACTGCTCAACAGTGTACTGGGAATCGTGGTCGGCATGGCAGAGAGCATTGTAGTTTTATGGATTATTTATATTGTAATCGCCAGCTTCGATACAGGAAGAGTCGGCAGCCAGATCGCGGCGTGGACCGTTGAAAACGAATGGCTGACGAAGCTTTATCAGATGAACCGGTTCGCCTACTGGCTGGCGGGATTATCCTGATGTTACGGGATTGTAAAAAAGTAAGAAAAAAGCAAAAACTGGTTGACAACTAAAAAAGGATAATGCTATACTGAAGTTCCACCGCAGGGAATGCGATGGAACTTCTTTTTTTAAAAAAGAAGAAAAAGTGCTTGACATCGACCAATAGTCTTGATATAGTTTATGACTGTTGCGGCAAGCGAAAGCAACACGGATTTCTGAAAAGAAATTCAAAAAATAAAAAACTGCTTGACATGAACAGAAGGTTCTGATAAAATAATGAACTGTTGCTGCAAGTGATGAGCAACCAGGTTTCGAAAGAAACTTGAAAATAAAATGAAAAAGTTCTTGACAAACAGAAATGCTTATGATAAACTAAATAAGCTTTCTGAGAAACAGAACAAATGTTCTTCAAAAAGAAACACTTCTTGAGAGGGACAGCACCTTGACAAATAAACAGTAATGCAACCCTGAAAATTCCAAACAGAACAAAAAGTTCTGAGAGAAATTTCAGAGAACAAAAACCTAAAACAACAGTAGAACGGTAAAATTAGCCAGACTGATTTTGACCGGACAAACTTAAACATGAGAGTTTGATCCTGGCTCAGGATGAACGCTGGCGGCGTGCCTAACACATGCAAGTCGAACGGAGCTGCTTTGATGAAGTTTTCGGATGGATTTAAAACAGCTTAGTGGCGGACGGGTGAGTAACGCGTGGGTAACCTGCCTCACACTGGGGGATAACAGTTAGAAATAGCTGCTAATACCGCATAAGCGCACGGTTCCGCATGGAACAGTGTGAAAAACTCCGGTGGTGTGAGATGGACCCGCGTCTGATTAGCCAGTTGGCGGGGTAACGGCCCACCAAAGCGACGATCAGTAGCCGGCCTGAGAGGGTGAACGGCCACATTGGGACTGAGACACGGCCCAAACTCCTACGGGAGGCAGCAGTGGGGAATATTGCACAATGGGGGAAAC
>ENA-UEPL01001166-UEPL01001166.1-human-gut-metagenome-genome-assembly--contig:-NODE-1166-length-21198-cov-21.818995_pt1 | contig 21198 bp, 16 predicted proteins | sample MGYA00242896_ERZ507908 | MGnify/ENA primary metagenome ERZ507908 (study PRJEB26167, sample SAMN06115518) | human gut metagenome | host: Homo sapiens | place: China:Chongqing | collected 2015-08-20...
GTTCATCGCGAACCAGGCCATGGATGTAGCATTTTTTGAAAGGAACTTTCTTCATCATATACATACTCATCATCATCATCCGGGCAACCCAGAAGAAGATGATGTCAAATCCGGTTACGAGAACCGATGTCGGATAAAACGTATCCAGAAACTCGGTTTTATCAGGCCAGCCCAAGGTAGAGAATGCCCACAAACCGGAAGAGAACCATGTATCCAACACATCGGTCTCCCGCGTAAGCTCGACATGCCGTCCGTAATGCTTGTCGGCAGCCGCCTGAGCTTCGTCAACGTTTTCTTCACAGAAAATTTCGCCATCGGGTCCATACCAAATCGGCATCTGGTGACCCCACCAAAGCTGACGGGAAATACACCACGGCTGAATATTGCGCATCCATTCAAAATAAGTCTTCTCGTAGGATTTCGGGACAAACTCCATTTCGCCCTGCTCTACCGCACGGATGGCTTCGCGCGCCAAAGTCGGCGCATCGACAAACCATTGGTCAGTCAGCATCGGTTCAATAACAACATTGGAACGGTCGCCGTAAGGAATAACCATCGGATGGTCCTCTATTTTTTCCATCAGGCCGAGCTCTTCCAGCTTTTCAATGGTTTTAGCGCGAGCCGTTTGAGTGTCCATTCCCGGGAAAGGCGTATTTTCATTAAGGGTTGCATCTTCATTCAAGATGTTAATCAACGGCAGGTTATGACGTTTGCCGACCTCAAAATCGTTAAAGTCATGCGCCGGCGTAATCTTAACGGCACCGGTACCTTTTTCCGGGTCGGCATGTTCGTCGCCGACAATGGGAATCGGACGGTTAACAATCGGCAAAACAGCATTTTTGCCAATCAGATGTTTTAATTTTTCGTTTTCCTTGCTGACGGCAACAGCCGTATCGCCAAACATGGTTTCCGGACGGGTGGTGGCAATATGGATAAACTGGCCGGGTTCGTTTTCAATCGGATATTTGTAATAATACATTTTTCCGACGGTTTCCTTTTGAACCACCTCAAGGTCAGAAACGGCCGTCATAAATTTGGAATCCCAGTTAACCAGCTTTTTGGCCTTATAAATCAAACCGTCTTTGTATAGATTAACGAAGATTTTGCGAACCGCACGGCTCAAGCCCTCGTCCATGGTAAAACGCTCGCGGCTCCAATCGCAGGAGGCACCCAGGCGGCGCAGCTGTTTGCAAATGGTTCCGCCGGACTGCTCTTTCCATTTCCAGACGGTCTCGATAAACTTCTCCCGGCCAAGGTCGTGACGGGTAATGCCTTCTTTGGCCAGATTGCGCTCAACCACCATCTGGGTTGCAATACCGGCATGGTCCATCCCCGGCTGCCAAAGAACCTTTTTTCCCTGCATACGGTTATAACGAATCAAAATATCCTGCAAGGTATCGTCAAGAGCATGTCCCATATGGAGAACACCGGTAACGTTAGGCGGCGGAATAACGACGCAAAAAGCATCCTTGTCGCTTCGCATATCGGGTTTGAAATCATTATCCCGTTCCCAGTCAGAATAAATTTTCTCTTCAAAATCTTTAGGATTATAGTTTTTTTCCAGCATTGTAAAAAATTCCATTTTTGTATTAACATCTAAGACTGCAAAAAGCCCTCAAGGTAAACTTGGGGGCATAATTTTTTAGAGGACGGCACAATAAACTATTGCTCGCTGCCGACCTTTGCCATCACTCGTTCAATTTCTTGTTTAACGGTACGTTCAACGATAGCCGGAAGATTGGCGTTCAGCCACTGGTTGGTCTGGCGGCAAATCTCTTCCCGGGCATAGGCATCATAATCGGCACCGCGACGCCAATTTTCCGAAACTTCTTTTCCGATAATACCGCGAATTACATCGGCAACAACACCTTCAATGGTTTTGCCGCCGTTGCCGAGAGCCGTTACCGGTTCGGCATCGCTTTCCTCCGGCACTTCGGGCACGTCTTCTTTTTTATGCTCGCGCGTAAACATTTTGGCAAAATTGCTGATAATGGACGCGGAAACATCCACCGCGCTCCCGCCTTTGGATTCAGCGGCAGGCTCGGCTGCTGCAGGTTCTTCAATTACGGGCTCGGAAACGATTTCCTGTTCCTCGGCTACCGGTTCCGGTTCAGGCAAAGTCTCGACCTCTGCGGCAACAGGCTCTTCCGAAGGGGACGTTTCAAACGCCGGTTCCGGTTCAGCAACTTCCGAGGCATCCATAAACGCCTGCGGATGATGTTCAACCTCCGGTTCCTCATAAAAAGGATCGGAGTTGTCATCGTACACTTCTTCTACACTTTCCAGTTCCGCGCTCTCAAGCGAGGGGCTTAACGGTTCGCCTTCCTCCTGCATTTCCGGCTCGTCGGAAGAGATGACCTCTTCCGCAGCAAAAGATTCCGACTCATTCGCAGTTTCAACAACAGGGAGTTCCGGCACCTCGGGAGTTTCCGTATTTTCAGAATCTTCCTGCAGCGGGAAAACGCTACCGTCCGACGGCAGACCATCTAATTCGGCATCAAGATTTATGCCGGTATCGGCATTGTCATCGGTAATGCGCATTGCAGGAGACAATTCCAGAATTTCCTCTTCCGGCTCCGGAGAAACCGCGGCCGTTTCCGCAACCGGTTCGGGCTGAGGTGTTGCGGCAGGCACTTCTTTACCCTGCTCGTCCTCAGACAAAATATTTTTAATCGAAGATAAAATATCTTCCATGGAAAGATCTTGTTCTTTGTCTTCTGCCATTTTTACATTCCCAAATAGTTTGTTTGAGAGTTATTTTACACAAAAATATTGCATAAGCAAGAGTTTCGATAATTTTTGCTGTAAAAAACCTTTTAGTTGAGAGAAAGCCACTTATCCCGGGTTTCCTTGTAGAACTTTTTGGGATTATAGAGGTCGACGCCCAATTTGAGGTCGCGGGCGGTCAGCTTGCCCATGGAGAGCAACAGGTTCATACCCGATACATAGTAGTCGCGGCGGGCGGTAACTTCATTAACCTTAGAGTTCAACAATTCCTGATAAGCATCCAATACGTCCAAGATGGTACGATTGCCCAGAGCTTCTTCTTTCTGGACACCGTCGAGGGCTATTTCGTTAGCCTTGACCTGATCCTGAATGGCCTTAATTTTGGATTCATTGGCAATCATATATTCCCATGCGCTGGAAACCGTAGCCTTAACGCTGCGTTCCGCCTCCAACACGGCTTCCTGAGCCTGCCATTTGAGGTATTTGCTCTGGCGGATTTTGGCACGGCTTTCGCCGGAATTATACAGAGGCACAGTCAGGTTTACGCCCCATTCATAATTGTCAGTTTCCGGTTTGCCGGTGTAGTTGTCGCCGTCCAGTTTGGTTTTGGACGCCGTACCGTCCAAACTGACCTGCGGCAGCAGGGCGCCGGTGTTGGCATAAACGTCATAGCCCTTGGAATCCAACAGATGTTTAGCCTGCTGAATGCCGTAATTGTTGTTGAGCGCAATATTTAAAGCGTCATCATAGGTTTTGGGCAGAAAATCCTTAATCTGAGCCGGTTCCTCCAATTTTTCGGGTTTGGAACCAATCAGCTGAATGTACGTTGCCCGGGATGCCTCTAACGTTCCTTCAGAAGCAATGCGATCCGACTTAGCCTGAGAATAGCGGGCCTCCGCCTGAGAAACGTCCGTGCGGGTGACTTCGCCGACGTTGAAACGCTGCTGCGTTTCTTCCAACCTCTTTTTCAAGAGCTTTTCATTGTTCTTTTGGAGGTCAACAATCGCGGTATCGCGCAAAACGTCGAGATATGCGGTTGAGGCACTGAGGAAAACGCTCTGTTCAACGTTATACAGATTATTCTGTTCGGAACGGACATAACTGTCGGCAGACTTTACGGAATTCACAGTCGAAAAACCGTTGAAAAGCGGCTGAGAAATCGTAGCTGCCAAAACCGTCTGCTTGGAAGCACCGTCATTGGCGATAATATCGCTGTTGCGGTTGGCATCGTTATAGCTTCCGGTCAGGGCGATGTTGGGGCGATAACCGGACTTGGCAATAGCCACGTTTTCATCAATGCTGCGCAGATAAGCACGCTGGGCCTGCAAGGTCGGATTGGTATTGTAAGTCTCGCTCAGAGCTTCAAAAATATTCTGGGCATCAGCCGGGGCGGCACAGGTTAACGCCGTCGCAACCATTAAGCCGGCCATAAAAGTCTTCTTCATAAATTTCACCTCAAAGATTTAGCATTAAATTTGCCGTGATTATATTACATAACACTTAATTTACAAGGAAATTTCTTAAAAAACTTATAACTTCGGGCGATGAATCGGCAAAAAAAGAATTATATTATTAACTATATTTCAAACAATTATATTTAGGTTTGAGGATAAATAAGTATCTTTTATCCTAAAGGAGTATATTGAGGTGAAAAAAAATTCTGCAATCATAAGCGAAATCGACCGTGCCAGACTTAAACTCTCCATTGAGCATTACATTAAGTATTTTATCGGCAAACGTACCTGCGAGATTACCAAAGACGAAGCCCTGAAGGCAATTTCCCTTGCGGTGCGCGAATTCGCAATGGACAAGATGTATGAAACGATTGCCCGTTACAACAAATGCAATTCCAAAAGAATCTTTTACCTCTCAATCGAATACCTTATCGGACGGTCGTTGGAAAACAACTTGCACAACCTCGGCCTTTTTGACATTTTAAAAGAGGTTAAAATCGACGGATTTCCCGACATTTCGATGGCAGAAATCTTTGACACCGAATATGATCCGGCGCTGGGCAACGGCGGCCTCGGCCGACTGGCTGCCTGCTACCTGGATTCAATGGCCTCGCTCGGCATTCCGGGCTTTGGCTACGGCATCAACTATGAATACGGCCTGTTTAAGCAAAAGTTTGAAAACGGCTATCAGATAGAGCTGGCCGACAACTGGGAGGGTGAAGACTCTCCGTGGCAGTTTGCCCGTCCGGACCGTACGGTTAAAATTCCCATTTTCGGCGAGGTTGAAACCCTGGACAGCGGCAACGGCCAGAAAAATTTTATCTGGATGAACACCAAAAACATCTACGGCATACCCTTTGACTTCCCGATTGTGGGCTATGAGGGAAAGTCAGTCAACTATCTGCGTCTGTTTTCGGCCAAAACCGACAACGAGCTGGACATTAACATTTTTAACGAAGGCGGTTACATTGAGGCGGTTAAAAACTCCATCGAAACCGAAACCATCTCAAAAGTTCTGTATCCTTCAGACGCTGTCGACTCAGGCAAAGAGCTTCGTTTTATTCAGCAATATTTCTTTGTTTCCTGCGCCATTCAGGACATTGTCCGCCGTTTTCTGGAAAAGAGCAACGACTTCAGCCACCTGCCGGACAAAGTCTGCATTCAGCTGAACGACACCCACCCGGCCATCGCAATTGCAGAGCTGATGCGTCTGCTGGTTGACATTCACGGACAAGAATGGGACACCGCATGGGACATCACGACCCGTGTCTTTGCCTACACCAACCATACCCTGCTGCCGGAAGCGCTGGAAACCTGGCCGACGAGAATCGTCGGTAAAATCCTGCCGCGCCATTTGCAGATTATTTATGAAATCAACCGCCGTTTTATGGATTTTGCACGTTCCAAGTTTGGGGACGACGGCGCCAAACTGAGCAAAGTCTCAATCGTTTCCGGCGAAGGCGAAAACCAAATTATCAGAATGGCGAATCTGTCTATTGTCGGCTCTTTCTCGGTTAACGGCGTGGCGCAAATCCACTCCGAACTCATCAAGACCCGTCTGGTTCCCGAATTTTACGAATTATGGCCTGAAAAATTCCGCAACGTTACCAACGGAATCACGCCGCGCCGCTGGCTGCTGCACGCCAACACGGCTTTATCAGACCTGATTACTTCCAAAATCGACGACGGCTGGGTAACCGAGCTGACCGAACTGCGCAAACTCGAAGACTTTGCCGACGATAAAAAATTCATGAAAGAATTTATGGACATCAAAACAGCCAATAAAGAGCGTCTGGCCAAGGTCATATTCAAAAGCACCGGCGTTATGGTCAATCCCAAGAGTATGTTCATTGTTCATGCCAAACGCATTCATGAGTACAAACGCCAGCTGATGACGATTTTGCAGGTTATCGGCGATTATCTCGACATCATCAAAGACAACGTAAAGCCGGCAACGCCCAAAACTTACATTTTTGCAGGAAAGGCCGCTCCGTCTTACAGCTTTGCCAAACTAATCATCAAACTGATTAACAATGTTGCCGACGTGGTTAACAACGACCCGATGGTCAACGATATGTTAAAAGTCGTCTTTATCCCCGATTACAAAGTGTCTCTGGCCGAGGTTCTGATTCCGGCTGCCGACGTAAGCGTCCAGTCTTCAACCGCAGGGTTTGAGGCCAGCGGCACCGGCAATATGAAATTTGCCCTCAACGGTGCCCTGACTTTAGGAACGCTGGACGGCGCCAATATTGAAATACGAGAAGAAGTCGGCGATGAAAACTTCTATCTGTTCGGCCTGACCGAAAAGGAAATCGAGGCAAAACGCTCCAGCTACAATCCGCGTGAGATTTACGAAAACAACAATTACATCAAACGTATCCTGAATGCGGTCAACTCCAATATGTTCTGCGAAAAAGACTATGTTTTGCTGTTTAAGCCGATTTTCGAAGAGCTGCTCAACCGCGACTACTATTTTGTGCTGGCTGATCTGGAAGCCTTTGACAAGAAGATGGAAGTCATTGAAAAAGACTTCCTCAAAAAGGACACCTGGGCACACAAAGCCATCCTCAACGTCGCACGCATCGGCAAATTCACTTCTGACCGTGCGGTTATGGAGTATGCCGACGACATTTGGAACATCAAGCCCTGTTAAAAGGGTTTCACAGACAATAAAAAACGCCGCGGTCTGCGGCGTTTTTTATTGTCAACTTCCTTATGCGCGGCGCGACTGCATATGTTGCTGCATACGCTGCTGCATCAACATATCGCGTTGGCGAATGCCAATCGGTTCGCGATAGCGGGTCGGATCCGCGACAGGCTGGCCTTTTTTGTTGCCCAGCTGATAAATTTCAACCGAGCCGTCTTCCTTGTAACGGGGCTGGAAGTAATCCAGTTCATTATAAGTACCGCTGCGGTAAGGCAACTTATCCCATACTTTGAAATCAGAGTAATTAACCTGAACGTCAGAAATGGAAACCTCAACGCTGCGGCGGCAGTTTTCGGCCACCTTGGTTACCGCTTCGTTGTCACGCAGGCCGTTTGCAATGTTTTCCTGAATTTCGATGGCAACACTCTTTTTATAGTTTAAGCGGCTGCGCTCAAAAATTTCCATCAATTTTGCTTCATTGTCCGGAAGCAGTCTGTCATAGCCAAGATTGGGGTTAGCATAATCGTTAATCAAATCGGCATAAGCTCTGGCGGCGGCCAAACAATCGACGGTATCCCATTTTTTACCGGTGTTGTGATTTTTGCCATCGGCATCACGGAACATACCCTGTACATTTTTATTGATTGTCCGGTTAAACGTACCGTTGGTGAAGTCCGTAAATTTAGAATAACGGATATCGCCTTCAAGCTGTTTGATTTTATCCTGCAATTTGGAGTTGGAAGCGGGAACGTGGCCGTTTTGCGCCACAAACTGCGCCAGCTGGGCATCGTTGGGATATTTTCCGTTTTGTTTTTTATAAACTTCCATATCTTCCTGACGATGAAGCTGCTCGACCAAATTTTCCTTCCATTGGGTCTCGGCAGCCAAGTCCTGTTTGTTTTCTTCTTTCAGCTGTTTCAGCATTGAATCAATATTATCGGGAGACAGCGTGAAAAAGTGTTCGGGATCGACTTCCGGCACCATCATGGTTTTGGCCGAAGCCTTCCAGAAAGCATCCATACCGGCACCCGACATATCAACCGCACCGCCGGGAATACGATAATGGGTACATCCCTGAGACTTGAGCGCTTCCAGCATACATTGGGCATGCTTGGGCTCAATGCCTTTTCCGGGAGGCATATAAGCGGCAACTTCGGGAACACCGTTAACGATGTTAAACTTGATGGCAAAGGCCTTTTTGTGCAGAACCTTGCCGTTTTTGGTTTTGCTGTCATCGGTCAAATCGTCTTCCGTGGTATAGGCCGAAATAATCATACTTCCATCGGCGCAACGACGCATTTTAACCAAATCTTCTTTGAAGCCCATAATTCCCATACGGGCTTTAATCTTGTCTTCGGCGCGACGATAACTGAGGGTCATCGGCTTGTTCGGCGCCGGTGCAGGAGCTTCGTTGGCCTGCTGCAAATCATCCGTGCCGTATTCCTGATTGACGTCCTTCAGTGCCTGGTCAAACATTTTGGTAAAGGTCGTGTTTTCGGGATGCTCGGGATCGGGCGCCACATTGATGTTATCGACGTTTTCCGGCAGGCGGAAATCCTGAAGGCAATCATCTCCGATGCCGTGCATATAAAAGAAACGGGCCAATTCCTTAACCTGGTCGGCCGTCAGCTGGTGATCCGGCGCAAAAACGATTGTGCGGCCGTCTTCAATGGTAAAGTTCAGTTTGGTTCCGCCCAGATTTTTTATGGCCAGACGCAGCTTGTTGTCTTTGCCCATACGAAAATCGGTTACGTTGGTTTCTTCCCCTTTACGGCGAATCTCCTTATACATACCGCAGCTTTTGGTATCTTCGTTAAACGCATAAAGAAACATAAACTCTTCTTTTAATCTGGGATCGTCTTTAACGCGCATATAAACATCCGCCGGGTTCAAATTGTCGGGAGACGGGTTCTCGTGAGGTTTGTAGTGCGCCAGCAAATCGTCTTCAGTATACTGGGCGGCATACTGGTCACGGATATAATCGTTAACATCAAAACCAAACTGGTATAATTGCGTTGCATCAGCCATTGAGAGTATCCTTTTAATTTCAAGTTGATTTAATCATACCATAAATTAGAAAAAAAGCAACTTTTATTGACAAAAAAAGTTGCTACATTTTTGTTACAAAAAAACAAAATCGTTTGAGGTTTAACGAACGTTTTGCATTTTCAGGAAGTAATTGCCGGAATTGGCTCTGAACGGGCTGCGGGCACGGCCCCGGGCATCGGTTTCGACACCGTTGCCGACGGCGTACAAAAGATGATTTTTGCCGTACACCATACTGAACTGGCTGCTTTGGCCGTTGAGGGAACCGCTGATGCGATAAGATTTACCGGATTGGATTTCTTCGACTTTTTCTATCTCAAACTCCGGTTTGAGGTGAACAATAACCCGGTCTCCGTCGCCGCGGCTGTCTATCAGCATATTGGCGCCGTTGTCTTCGCTCATCCAGAAAATGCCGGGGATTACCTCTTTATCTCTGCAATTGTCAACATCTTTTGTTTTATCAATCAGTTGGGAAAGGGAAGTTTTGTTCTGTGATGCCGTCATGGTATATCCTTACAAAAAGTCAACAGAGGATTCTCACTGCCTTTTATCGTAGACATAAAAAAAATATTTTGCAAGAAATTTTTATAAAATAGACAAAGATTAAAGAAAAGGGTGAGAAAAAAATTTCTCACCCTCCGGCCTTCTTTACTATAAGGCAAACAATTAAATAATTTAATTCTTTGGCCATTATCAGTGTAGAAGGAACCTTGATGTGCACTCATAATGGCAAAAGAAATAAAATTTCGATGTACCATCATCGTGAACACTTATGATATATTTCTGCTCACAACATTTTCAATCGGCATAAAACCTATTATCATACCGGGAATGTCCGACAGCGGCAAAAACAACGCCATTACCGCAACAACACAAACAAAAAAGCCCTCCGTTCAAACAGGGCTTTTTTTTGTTATTTGCGGTCAACGAGCTCGATGTTGACCTGTTTGCCGTAGAGCGACAGCAGACGCTTGAAAAAGACAAAATAATACCCCTTGCCTCTTTCCAGCCGGTGCAAATAACGGGCGGGGATTCTGGCGCTGTCGGCGGCCTGTTCAAAGCTCAAGCCACGCGCCAAGCGTTCTTCCCGCAGCATCAGGCCGACGCTGCCGCGGACGGTTTTGGGATCAATGTTATCGATTATCATTTTTTTTAGCTCCTTTTGTTGATTAAAAACAAAAACCGCCGTTTCTTAAAAAAGAAAAGGCGGGGAGCTCAAAAACTGTCAAAGCACAGTCATCCTTATTCGTCGTATGAATACGCTTATATCGGACACTCCCCATTTTAAGGAGTATTTTACTTTGAGATGTTTTTGAGACACCACGGTTCACCTCTGAACCGCAAAAGACATATTAAAGCAAATCAGACGTTTTGCAACAAAAAAAGAACCGGGAGCCTAAACCCCCGGAACTTTTGACTTACATGAAAAAACTTAATAATAATTTTTTGACTGACGCCGCGTTTTAGAACTTATACTTGGCGTTCAGCAATCCGGTGTGATCTTTGTAGTGGTCACGGAATTTACCTTCGTAACCCAATGAAACCTCTACATTGTCATCAACCTCGGCTGTCAGACCTACTCCGGCTTCTACGCCAAAGCGATCCAAGGCCTCGCCTCGTACCTGATAGGCTGAGCCGTTAGCCAGCATAACCGACGCGTTCGAGTTGTCGTTTACCAGGTCATAGGTCATTGCCAAACGGGCTTCCGGACGGATGTTCATTCCGTTAGAGAGCGTATAATCTTTCTTGATTTTGGCTCCTACGATACCGGTCAGGTAATCCGAGCTGTTTTCTGATACTCGCTGACCAGCCGTATCCGTATACGAATCCTGGTGGATGTTGATGTATCGCAAACCGGCTTCCGGCGTAACAACCGCGCCGTTCATATGGAAGTCATATCCGGTCATAGCCTGCAAGGCGATGCTGTTTACATCGTATTTGCCTGAAAGACCCCCGTATTTCTTCTCATCATAGTCGCCCCAGTTGTACGACGCTATACCGTTCACATACCAGTCTGAGGGTTTGTATTCGCCGTAAACAAACGCCGTATGGGTGTCTACGTCTATCTTTCTATCGCCCTGTTTGACATCGCTGTTGGTATAGGCATAACCGGCACCGACTTTTACGTCGCTGTTGAGGTATTTTTCTGCACCGAGGGCAAGTCCGGTAGAATCCGTCTTGAAGTCGTTGCTGCCGTCATACTTGCTCTTGTTAAACAAGCCCTGTACCCACATGGCGGCACGTTCAAAGACGCTGTCGCCAGACGATTTGCCTTCGGCTGCCGAAGATACGGAACCGCCGGAAAGGCGGGTAGCAACCGCGCCAAACACCTGATTGGTGGTTTCGGTTACCTGAGACTGTGCTACCGGAGCGGCTACAGGCGCAACTTCTTTCGCCAACCGGGCTGCACCCTTGACATTACCGCTTTGAACCAGTGTTGAAATCTGATTGGTAATGTTGTCTGCCTGGGCATTGCCGCTTAAACCGTCTACGAAAGCTGCAATCGTTCCGGCCTGGTTACCGTTGGCTCCGTTGGCTGCTACCCCTGCGGCTACTTCTGAGGAATCTTTCTTGCTTACTGTGATTTCGCTTCCTGTAATTTTACCGTCGTCATCTACACCCTCCAAGTTATAGAGCAGGTTGTTGTTAACAACGAGGTTGCCTAAACCATTTTCAGAACCTGAGGCCAAATCAATTTTGCTCTCCTCACCGAGTTTGGTATCGGCGGCAATAATCAGGTTCATAGAAGCGTTAGCTGCGCCTTCGGCGGGGTCGGTTACGGTAAGGGTTCCGTCAATCTTACCATGGGTCAACTTGCCGTCACTAGCGTCGTCATCATTCTTAACGCCGACGTTCAAGGTTGAACCGGCATCCATAGTTACGTCAGAACTGAAAGTATTATATCCCAAATCCAAAATACCGCCCTTGTTGACGTTGGTTTCAGCAATGCTATTACCATTGTCGGCGACAATAGCGGTACCAGATACTTCCATTGTGCTAGCAGTCAGATTAACTGCATCTTTGGCTTCGATATCGTTGTCTGGATCTGCACTAACCTTATCTGAGCTGTTGAGGATGAAGGTTGAACCCTCTTTTACTGCCAAAGTGCCAATCTTTGATGCTGAGCCAAAGAGTGTAGACACCGACGTATTAGCGTTGATATTTAATGTTCCTTCTCCGGCGAGGGTCTTGATGGTAGAACCTGCATTGTTTACGTTGATTTCTGAAGTGTCTCCAACGCTGATTTTGCCGTTGATGATACCACCGTTCAAATCTACAGAAGATTCACCAGCCAACTCAAATGAAGAAGTACCGTCCTTCGTAGATGAAGAAATCATAGAACCGCCGGTTTCAACTGCAACCGTGCTGTTTGTAATTGTCATTATATGAGGTTTAGCACTATCTGCGTTGTCGCCGGTTGCGGCCTGCTGGAGGTGACCGCCAGCTTTAATCGTGATGTCTGCATTTTCAATTTCAGCATCGTTATAGCTCAAGATGTAAGCATCATTACGCCACTGCTCATTTGCATCCGTCTCACGGCCGGCATTGGGATTGTTTCCGCCGATGATAATTTCGGTTTTATTATCCGCATCACCATTAATCTCAAGGAATGACGTATCAATGGCAGAACCGTTGGTTACTTCGATTTTTTCGGCATTGGTAATGCTGACTTTGTTAGCCTTATCATTATCAGCACCGCTTTGATTATCCGTGGTGATGGTTGCATTGTTTGAAAGAACCAGAGAGCCACCGTTTTGCGTATAAGCGCCATGGAAGCTGCCACCGTCAGACTCATAGTCAGTAAGCGTAAATGTACCAGTGTTTTTAATGCTGCCGTTATTCTTGACAGAAGTAGCATTAGCAGCAACAGTTCCAGCATTTTCAAGACTGCCGCCTTTGGCGATGGCAAAGATACCGGTGCTTTTTTTGGCTCCTTCGTCGGTTGATACAAAACCTGTAACCGGGTCGCGGGTCATATCGCCGACCAAGTCTAATGAGCTATCTTTGGCAATGGTAAATTTTCCGCCGTCTTTAACATTGGTTACGCGTGAAGCGATGGTATTATTCTCACCTTCAACTGCTACAGTACCGTTTACGTTAATTTGAGAATAATGCGTACCGTCTGCTGAAGAAGCGGCACGAATTGCTCCCCCATTCAGCTTAACAGTACCGTCAATATTTACGGCGCGGTTGTTGTGATCCAAATCATAGGCACTTAACAGATGTCCCTTGTTTGTAATTGTAACCGTAGCGTCTTTTGCAACGTTGGTAGCATTGTCACCACTCAAAAATACGCCTTGGCCCGAAATTTCTACATCACTGTTGATGTTAAGTTCTTTAGCTTCAATGTAATTTTGTTCGATTTTCAGGCTTTCATCCTCTTGGGCGTCAATGGTTACATTTTCCTGCCAATTGTGAGCTTCAGCCTTTGCTGCATATTCACTCAGCTGCTTGTTCGTCGTGATATCCGCAGCCATAGCGGAAGAGGCAAATGCCAAACCGACCAAAGCTGTGGTTACTAAAAGTTTATTCTTCATATGATAGTCTTCCTTCATTTGTTTAACGTTAGGAAACAAAAAAACCACCTGAAGAGGTGGTCGGAGAGTTCAACAATCATATAGCATAAAATGACTCTTTAAGTTTTTAAAACCGTACAAGTACAGTTTCTGGACATGTACTTAAAGCTCCCCGACCATATTGCTACAATCGGGGATATATTTATTGCTTCTGTGCAAATACAGATAACAATTTGACGATGTTATATCCTAACACCGTATGCTATACAGAGCCGTTGAAAGCCCCGTACCTCTTGGGTACTAAACACAGTTTTCCTGTATCTGGGTATGAGCCTAAACTCTCATTCTCGGGGAGTCAAGACATTTTTTGTTAATAAACACTTAAGGATGAAATATAATCCCTGTTATACGGAAAAATTGCGAAAAAAATAAATTGATGACTTTTTTGAAAATTTAGGTTATATTGCGCCAAGAAATAAACAGGGATATAAAAATATTGGTTAAAAAAATTATATCGACCGCGGAAGCGGGTAAGCTTATTCCTAATAATTCGTCGGTGATGATTGGTGGTTTTCTGCGCTGTGGAACGCCGGCCAAGCTGATTGACGAACTGGTTAAAAACAACATTTCCGGACTGACGCTGATTGCCAATGATACGTCAACCCCGGATTTTGACCGCGGAAAGCTGATTGTCAACAAGCAAATCAAAAAAGCCATTGTGGCGCATATCGGAACCAATCCGGAAACCGGCAGACAGATGAATGCCGGAGAGCTTGAGGTTGAACTGGTGCCGATGGGAACGCTGGTGGAGAGAATCCGCTCCGGCGGCGCCGGGCTGGGCGGTTTTTTGACACCGACCGGCGTGGGCACTATCGTTGAACAAGGCAAACAAATTATGGAAATCGACGGACGGAAATATTTGTTTGAAAAACCGCTGCGGGCAGATTTTGCTTTGATTTACGCCACCAAAATCGATAAATTCGGCAATGCCTTTTTGGAAGGCACGACCCGCAACTTTAACCCGGTTATGGCTACCGCCGCCGAGACGGTGATTGTCGAAGCGGAAGAAATCAGCGATGAGCCGCTGAACCCGAACGAGGTGACTATTCCGGGTATTTTTGTTGATTATATTGCATCATAGAGGTATGAGATGACTCTTTCTAAAGAAGAATGCCGCGAAATTATTGCCCGCCGGGTTGCTCAGGAATTCAGCGAAGGTGACGTTATCACCCTGGGAATCGGGCTTCCGACGGAAGTGGCCAACCATTTGCCCCCGCATCTGCATGTAGTCTTTCAATCCGAAAACGGGCTGCTCGGCGTGGGACACCGCGATTTGGCTGCCGGAGAGAATCCTAAAATTACCAATGCCGGCGGAATTGCGGTAACCACTAAAACCGGAGCGGCATTTTTTGACAGCCAATTGTCTTTTGCCATGATACGCGGCGGCCATGTTGACGCTACGGTATTGGGCGCTTTACAGGTTGATCAGCAGGGAAATCTGGCGAACTGGATGGTTCCGGGAGTATTTGTTCCCGGCATGGGCGGCGCTATGGATTTGGTCGTCGGCGCCAAAAGAGTGATTATCGCCATGGAACACACCAACAAAGGGCAGCCCCGAATCGTCAAACGCTGCACCCTGCCCTTAACCGCGGCAAACGAAGTTGACCTCATTGTTACCGAGCGCGCGGTTATTGAAGTTACCAAAGACGGATTGGTCCTAAAAGAAATTAATCCGCTGTTTTCGCTGGAAGACGTTATCAACGCAACCGACGCAGAGCTGATTATTCCGGACAATCTGGTTCAGAAAGCGGTTTAAGAAAAGACCTTTTTTATATTTCAGACTGCCGGCGGCTGATTACATTATAATGTTCATCGGCTGTTATGGGTTCATAGTTCTGCAACAGCAGGTTAAAGCAATTTTCATCAATAAAAAGTTCGTTTTCATCTGTCCGGCTGCGCTCCAGCACACGTTTGCGGGCAGTATTTTCGTTGCAGTTCAACTGATGAAAGACAATGTCTCCGGTGAGGCGGGAAGCTTTTTCATAGGCCTGGCGGCGGTCTTCTTTTGACCAAAAACCATAATCGAGAACAACATCCACACCGGCAGCCACGACTTGCGCCGCCAGGCTCCAGATTAAATCATCCACCTTTTGAGCGGCGCTGCGAAACTCAGGCTCGGGAAGATTGCGACCATAAAGGCTGCGCATAAATTCATCGTGGGTAAAACGAACCGCAGGCAATTCTTTTTCCAATTTTTTGGCCAGTGTGGTTTTGCCAAACCCCATAAAGCCAACTATCAAATGTATGGCCGCCATTAAATACCTCCGTTACGAACAAATTATACGTTGAATTGAGAAAAAAGCAAACGAACAAAAAGATAAAAAAAGGGCTGCAACCGCAGCCCTTGATTTTTCTTCGAACGAAAATGCAATGATTAACGTTTGGAGAACTGATAAGAACGACGAGCTTTTGCTCTACCGTATTTCTTACGTTCAACAACACGGTCATCACGAGTCAGGAAGCCGGCTTTTTTCAGAACGGCACGCAATTCCGGTTCAAACTCGTTCAGAGCTTTGGAAATACCGTGTTTGATAGCACCAGCCTGACCAGACAAACCACCGCCTTTAACAGTGCAGATTACGTCAAATTCATTAACGCGGTTTGCTACTTCGAACGGCTGATTTATAATCATTTTCAAAACCGGACGAGCAAAGTACTGGTCAATTGACTTTTCATTAATGGTGATGTTGCCTTTACCCGGCTTAATCCATACGCGGGCAACGGCGTCTTTTCTTTTACCTGTAGCATAAGAACGGCCGAATTTGTCTTTCTTGGCCTTGCGAACAACAGCTTCAGAAGAAGAAGCAGAGGCAGCAGCTTTTACAGATGCGCTTTTGATATCTTTTAATGATTCGATTTTTTCAGCCATTATTATGCGCTCCTTTTATTCTTCGGGTTCTTGGATGCGATATCCAGAACTTCGGGGTTCTGAGCTGTATGCGGGTGATTTTCACCGGCATAAACTTTTAATTTGGTCATCTGCTGACGGCCCATCGGATTGCGGGAAATCATACGTTCAACAGCTTTGACGATAACTCTTTCAGGGAAACGACCGGCCAAGATTTTAGCAGGCGTGGTTTCCTTGATGCCGCCAATCCAACCGGTATGTTTGAAATATTTTTTATCGGTCAGTTTTTTGCCGGTCAATTTAACTTTATCAGCATTGATAACAACGACATAGTCGCCGCAGTCGAGGTTGGGAACGAAGTTCGGTTTATGTTTGCCGCGAAGAATCTTTGCGATTTCGGCAGACAGACGACCCAGAACAACACCCTGTGCGTCAACCACATACCATTTTCTCTCAATGTCAGAGGGCTTTGTTGCATATGTTGTGTTCATAGTATCTCTCTTTAAAAAGAAGGTTATAATTTCGTGTTGGAATATACAGGAAATAAATGTATTGTCAACAATAAAATTTCATTATTTTTCAACAACATAAATAACGGTATTATTATACCTCTCACTAACGCCATGTTTTAGCTTAATTTATCTCTTATCCACCATCAATTAAAAAATGAAATCTTTTATCTGCTCGGGATAAATGCGGGTTTGCGGCGAAATCTCAACCCATTCGGCATAGGGCGCACGCGCGTTTTTTTCAACAAAAGGCACGGCATCTTGCGCATAGATGTTTTTATCCTCAAGTTCGGCGGACATAACAAAAACAATCTCGTGGCCTGATTTTCCGTTATAGGTAAAAATATTTTCAACCGCGCCAAGATTCCGCACCTTTGCCAGCTCAACGCCGAGTTCCTCCCGAAACTCGCGTCTCAGCGCCTGTTCGGCCCGTTCGCCAAACTCAATGCCGCCGCCCAAAGCCCGATAAAAATATTCCCGTTTAACCTTGTCATAACACTTTACGGCCAAAACAGCCCCATCCGCACGGCGGACAAGGGCAACGGCCAAAGGACGGATGCGGGAAGCGTCAAACGGCATCTTTAAGACTTTCTTCCGCCAGATTTTTAAGTTCATAGAGCTTATCCAGAGCCTCACGCGGGGTGAGGTTGTCTGGGTTAAGTTCTTTCAGCGCTTCCATTGCCGGAACAATCTGTTGCGCAGCGGGCTCATCCTTGCTGCGGACTGCGGCAAAAAGCGGCAAGTCTTCCGCAAGCTGCGAAACCGATTGGCTTTTGCCCTCACGTTCGAGCGTTTCGAGCACCTGCTCCGCCCGTTTGACAACCGTTCTGGGCAAACCTGCGAGCTTGGCGACATGAATGCCGTAAGAACGATCGGCAGCACCGTCAATCACCTCATGCAGAAAAATGACTTCGTCATTAAACTCCTTTATTTTCATACAATGGAGCGTCATTAAAGGCAATTTTGAGGTCAACGCGGTCAATTCGTGATAATGGGTGGCAAACAAGGCCCGACATTTGTTTAGTTCGTGCAAGTGTTCTACCACCGCCCAGGCGATTGACAAGCCGTCAAACGTTGCGGTGCCGCGGCCGATTTCATCCAAAATTACAAACGAACGCTCGTCCGCCTGATTTAAGATGCTTGCAGTTTCAACCATTTCAACCATAAAGGTGGAGCGGCCGCGCGCCAAATCGTCTGAAGCGCCGACACGGGAAAAAATCTTGTCTATTACGCCGATATGGGCAGATGCACAAGGAACAAAAGAGCCCATTTGCGCCATAATGGCAATAATGGCGTTTTGGCGGAGAAACGTCGATTTACCGGCCATATTGGGACCGGTCAGAAGCCACAACCGGCCGTGAGCGTCGTCCAGTTGGCAGTTGTTGCCGACGAACGCCCCCGCGTTTTCTTTGGATATCGCATTTTCAACAACCGGATGCCGCCCTTCCTTGACGTCAAAAACAAGGCTGTCGTCAATCTGCGGCCGGCAATAGTTTTTCTCCACGGCAAGATCCGCCAAAGCGGAGGAAACGTCAAGTTCGGCCATGGCTTTGGCGGTGCGCGAAATATCCTCGGACGCCAGACGGACATCTTTGACCAGGTTGTCAAACATCTCCAGCTCCATAGCCAAAGCCTTGTCGGCGGCTCCGCGAATCTTGTTTTCAAGTTCGGTCAGCTCCACTGTGGTAAAACGCGTGGCGTTCAACACCGACTGCCGATGAATAAAGTCTTTGTTCTCCAGCATCTCCGGCGCAAATTTGCTCTGCACTTCGATAAAATAGCCGATGACATTGTTATATTTGATTTTGAGATTGGATATCCCGGTGGCTTCGGCATACTTGTTTTGCAGCTCGACAATCATCTTATGGCTGTCGTTTTTAAGCAGCTTTATTTCATCCAGCGGCGGATAAAAACCTTCACGGATAAAACCGCCGTCACGTGCCAGAAGAGGCAAATCCTCAGCCAGAGCCTGTTCCAACGTTGACACCAGATTGCTGTGTTCGCCCAGATTATTCAAAACCGTTTTCAGAGAATCGGGAAACTCGCTCAAAATCTGTTCGTCAGTGTTTTGATTGAAGCTCATCACCAGATTTTTCAACTGCGGCACAACCGCCAGCGCCGTCTTAATATTGGCAAGGTCACGAGGGCCGCCGCGTCCGAGGCTGAGCCGGGATACGGCTCTTTCAATATCAGGACAAGCCTTGAGAATTGCACGGACTTCCTGACGGATACGATTGAAACGGGTAAAAAATTCAACACTGTCCAAACGCCGGTTGATACCTTCAATATCCTTCAGGGGATTAGATACGCGGGAGGCCAGCAGACGGCCGCCGGCACCGGTCACGGTGCGGTCAATGACGCCAAGCAGACAGGAATTTTTATCTCCGGTCAACGCTTCTACCAGTTCCAGCGAACGCCGAGTGGCGCCGTCTATTTCCATAATCTGGCTTTCGGTTACCTTGACCGGTTTGGAAATCAGCGGGATTTTTCCTTTTTGGGTATTTTCGACATAGTCAAGCAATACGCCGGCAGCGGTAATCTCTGCGCGGGTAAAGTTTCCAAAAGCCTCGACAGCCTCAACCTTGAAAACCGTTTCCAGGCGTTTTTTTGCATTTTCGCTGTTAAAACGCGCCTGGGGAAGAACCGAAAGCTGGTCACGATAGTCGTTGAGGACGTTAAATATCTGCGGATTTTGGAGGTAAGCGTCGGAAATAACGGTTTCTACCGGATTAAGGCGGGACAGGATGCCGGCCAGAACGACGCCCTCATCCTTGGCCTTAAGCGCAACTTCCTGCAAATAAAAATCGCCGGTGGAAATGTCCAGCCAAGAAAGCCCTAAGGTATCGTTGACTTTGGCCAGCGTAAGCAAAAAGTTGTTTTTCTTGGCGTCCAACAAAGGTTCTTCAGTCAGGGTTCCGGCGGTTACCAGGCGGATGACCTCACGTTTGACGACGGATTTGGCACCGCGTTTTTTAGCTTCTTTGGGGTCCTCAACCTGCTCGCAGATGGCAACTTTATATCCCTGACGGATGAGTTTGGCCAGATAGCTTTCGTAAGCATGAAAGGGAACACCGCACATCGGAATGTCCTGACTGTCCAGTTTGCCCCGTTTGGTCAGGGCAATATCCAAGGCCTTGGACGCTATAACGGCATCGTCCAAGAACAGTTCGTAAAAGTCTCCCATCCGGTAGAAAAGCAGATAGTCCTGATGTTCTTTTTTGATTTGGAGATACTGCGCCATCATCGGCGTCATTACAGCTGATTTTTCTTTAAGTTCGTTCATTTTATCTCAAAAATTTAATGATTTTAAACTTGTTATATAATAATATGATTGCATCTTAAGTCTAGGATTAATTGCAAGATATAGGACGGGAAATATGTTTGAGCGTGCCAGAAATGCCCTGGGAATTGAAAAAAATTCCAAATTTGTGGAACGGGTGCTGTTTTTGAGCTTTCCGACAGCACTGGTTTTCATCACGCTGGCGGCATTCCGCCTGGTTGACCCGATGCTGGCGGTCATCTCGCTCGGCGCCGTGGTTATGTTTAACATCGTACTGCTGTTTCCGCTGACGTTCGAGCTTCAACAAATCAAACGTTATGTGACAACGCTTTCCAACGGCGGAGAATTTGACGAAAGCAAGATGACGCTCTCGGAAAAAGATGCCAAAGAAATCGTGGACGCCGTTAATGCGATGCATCGTTTCTGGGCTCAGAAAACCGACATGCTGGAAGCGCAGACGATTTCCGACACGGCCGTACTTGATTCCCTGCCCGACCCCATCATGATGATTGACCGGGCCGGAAACATTTTGGGTGCGAATCTTTCCGCCCGCAACACCTTCGGCAAAAACATCACCGACAAAAACGTTGAAAAACTGTTTCGTTCAAATAATTTTATTAATGCGGTGGCCAAAGTTCTGAACAAGGAAAGCAAATCGGAGAACTTGATTTTTTACATAGACAAGCCGGTAAACCAAAAACTGTATGCCCATATCAAACAGCTGCCGTGGCTGTCCAAGGGCAAAGCGGTAGCGGTGATTTCGGTTTATGACCTGACCAAGTCGATGAAAATCGAAAAAATGCAGTCGGATTTCGTGGCGAACGCCAGCCATGAACTCAGAACCCCGCTGTCTATCATCTCAGGGTTCATCGAAACGCTGCAAACCTCGGCCAAAGACGACCCTGACGCCCGCGACAATTTTTTGAAGATTATGTCCGAACAGGCGGAATATATGTCATCTCTTATCGAGAATCTGCTGTCGCTTTCAAAAATAGAGATGAAACAGGACCAAAAACCGGAAGAAAAAGTTGACGTGCTCGACATAGTGGAAGAAGCCGGCGAAGCCCTGTCGATGAAAGCTCAGGAAAGAGACATGAAAATAAAAATCGA
>ENA-UEPL01001167-UEPL01001167.1-human-gut-metagenome-genome-assembly--contig:-NODE-1167-length-21192-cov-28.843334_pt1 | contig 21192 bp, 17 predicted proteins | sample MGYA00242896_ERZ507908 | MGnify/ENA primary metagenome ERZ507908 (study PRJEB26167, sample SAMN06115518) | human gut metagenome | host: Homo sapiens | place: China:Chongqing | collected 2015-08-20...
CGACGAGAAGATGATTCTCGCCTGCAGCGCTTCCAAAATCATCTACCACAGCTATTACGAGCCGCTGGGCCGTATGGTCGCGGCGCATTTCGCCGACCGCCGTCCCGTCGATGCCGCCGCGTATCCCGAAGTGCCCGAATCGGTCATAGGCAACGCCGCTTCGCGCCGCAACGCCCAGATCGTCGAGGCGTTCTGCGATGCGATGCATTATCCCGCCCCTTCGTTCGCCGCGGCTCCTTCGGTGGCGATGCGTCTCGAAGTGAAGGAGGGCATCAACGACTCGATACTTATCAACGACGCCTACAACCTCGATCTCAATTCGCTGGCGCTGGCGTTGGACTACCTGCACAGCGTGGCGCTGAGCCGCCGCCGTACGCTCGTGCTGTCGGACATTTCGCAGAGCGGTCTCTCGGACGACGAGCTTTACGGCCGCGTGGCAGGCATGGTCGCACGCGCCGGAATCGATTTCCTGATCGGTATCGGTCCCCGCCTGAAACGCTATGCCGCGCTGTTTGCCTGCGACAAGGAGTTCTTTACGGCTACCGACGAATGCGTCGCGCGCATCAACCGCGACGCCGTGGCCGGGCGTGCTATCCTGCTGAAAGGCGCACGCGATTTCCGTTTCGAGAAACTGGTGCACCTGCTCTCCCGCAAGAGCCATACGACGGTGCTGGAGGTCGATCTCGACGCCATGATCCATAATCTCAACTATTTCCGTTCGAAGCTGAGCTTCGGGACCCGGCTCGTGGCGATGGTCAAAGCCGGTTCGTACGGCGCGGGCGATTTCGAAGTCGCGCAGATGCTTCAGCATCAGGGGGTGGACTATCTCGCCGTGGCGTTCGCCGACGAGGGCGTACTGCTGCGCGAGCGGGGGATTTCGATGCCGATCGTGGTGCTCAACGCCGATGCTGACAGCTTCGACGTCATGATCGCCAACCGGCTCGAACCCGAAATCTACAGTTTCCACTCGCTCGGCGCTTTCGCCGACGCCGTGACGCACGCGGGCGAAACCCGTTATCCGATTCATGTCAAGCTGGATACGGGCATGCACCGGCTGGGGTTCGTGGAGCAGGAGGTCGCGCAGTTGTGCGCGACGCTCGCCGCGACGCCGCAGGTCAAGGCGGTTTCGGTCTTCTCGCACCTCAACTGCGCCGACATGCCCGAAGAGGATGCCTATACGCGGGCGCAGATCGCCCTCTACGACCGCATGAGCGCGCAGCTCGCCGCCTCGCAGCCTTATCCGGTCATCCGCCATACGGCCAATTCGGCCGCCATCGAGCGCTTCCCCGAAGCGCAGTTCGACATGTGCCGTCTGGGGCTGGGGCTTTACGGCTTCGGGTTCCGGCACAACGACGCCCTGCGTCCCGTCTCGACGCTCAAAACCCGCATCGTGCAGATCAAACGCCTGCCTGCGGGCGATGCGGTGGGGTATGGCCGCGCCGGGAAGCTCACGCGGCCGACTAATACGGCCACGATACCGATCGGCTATGCCGACGGGCTGGACCGGCATCTGGGCTGCGGCCGCTGGTCGGTGCTCGTGGCCGGACAGCCTGCGCCGATCGTCGGCCGGGTCTGCATGGACAGCTGCATGATCGACATTACGGACATTCCCGGCGTGAAGGAGGGCGACGAAGTGTCGGTCTTCTCGCCCGTGCCGGGCAACGACCTCGAAACGATGGCCCGCGTGCTCGATACGATTTCGTATGAAATCATGACCTCGGTTTCGGGGCGTGTGAAACGCATCTATCTCAAGGAATAACGGGATGAAATGCTACGACTGCGGCGGCCTGATCGCGCCCGGAGCGGACAAATGTCCCGCCTGCAACTGTCCGGCGGAGAGGGCGCAGGCCGTGAAGTGTCTCGAAACCCGCCTGCTGACGGCCCGCGTCGAAGCGGAGTCGGCCCTCGACCAGCTGGGCCGGGCGAAGGTCGCGATGCTCTGCGCCGCGTTTTTCGCGCTTGTCGGCGGCGTGGTCGTGCTGGTGCATGCCGGGGGCGACGCGACGATGCTGGCCGTCGGGATTTTCATGGCTGCGCTGGCATGCGTCTACGCGGCATTGGCCTTTCTTGTCCGGAAAGCTCCGCTGACGCTTTCGATCGCGGGATTTCTGCTCAGCTGGCTCTGTCTCGGCGCGCTGCCCGGTCGGGTGAGCGTCGGGGACGATGGCGCTGAGTCTCTGGTTCGCCGTGCAGTATGTCCGCATTACGAACCGTGTCGGATTGTTGGAACGAAAAATCGCTGAACTGAAAAAATGTACGGAACACTCTATCTGATCCCATGTCCGATCTCGGACGAAACGGCGCCGTGGGACGTGCTGCCCGCAGCAAACCGCGCCGTTATGGATTCACTCGACTATTTTATCGTCGAGAATACCCGCACGGCGCGGCGGTTTCTGTCGAAAGCGGGCGCGGCGCGCCCGATCGACACGCTCTGCTTCCGCGAACTGAACGAACATACCGTCGCCGGGCGTGAGGTCGAAGAGCTGGTGAAACCGCTCGTCGAGGGACGTTCGGCGGGCGTGATTTCCGAAGCGGGCGTGCCGGGCGTCGCCGATCCGGGGGCGCTGGTGGTCGAAGCCTGCCACCGCCGCGGAATCCGTGTCGTGCCTCTCGTCGGACCTTCGTCGATCGTCATGGCGGTCATGGCGTCGGGGCTTAACGGACAGTCGTTTGCCTTCAACGGCTACCTGCCCGTCAAACCGCCCGAACGGGTGCAGGCGATCCGCCGTTTCGAACGCCGCGTGCACGCCGAAGGCCAGTCGCAGCTCTTCATCGAGGCCCCGTACCGCAACGTCAAGCTGATGGAGCAGCTGTTGCAGACCCTTGCGCCCGAAACGCGGCTGACGGTGGCCATGGACATCACGGCTCCCGGCGAATTCATCCGCACGCTCCGCGTCCGCGAATGGCGTGCCGCCGAACTGCCCGCGATGAACAAACGCCCTGCTATTTTCATCATCGGATAGGCCCTTCCGGAGGTTGGTATACAATTTGATCGACTATAAGACGGAAAATCTGAAAAACAACTATATATGAAAAAGGAAAAAGCTTATAATGAAGCCATTAACGGCGACGAAGGGTTCGAGCCGGGCGACGGTTATCCCTCGTGCGACGGCGAACCCTGTGCCAATGTGTCAGACGAGCCGCAGGAGGAGACTGACACAATGGCAGACGGGGCCGACAGCGGCGCCGCACCCGATTTTGCGGCGGCTGCCGCCGAATGGCAGGATAAATACATCCGTCTGCAGGCCGAGTTCGACAACTACCGCAAGCGCACGCTCAAGGAGAAGATGGATCTGGTGCAGACCGGAGGCCGCGACGTCTTGCTGGCGATGCTTCCCGTGCGCGACGACGTGCAGCGGGCGGTCGATGCCATGCAGAAGAGCGACGATATCGAAGCGCTGCGCGCCGGCGTGAACCTGATATCGCAGAAATTTACCGAAACCCTGCGTCAGAAGGGCGTGACCGAGATCGACGTCAAGGGCCGGGAGTTCGACGCCGACCTATGCGAGGCCGTGGCCAAGTTCGCCGCCGGAGAGGATATGCAGGGCAAGGTCGTAGACGTCGTCCAGACCGGTTACATGCTGGGCGACAAGGTGCTGCGTTTTGCAAAAGTCGTTGTAGGAGAGTAAGAAGATGGCTGAAAAGAGGGATTACTACGAAGTGCTGGGCGTCCAGAAGAACGCTAACGCTGACGAAATAAAGAAGGCATACCGCAAGGCGGCCATCAAGTATCACCCCGACAAGAATCCCGGGGACAAGGAGGCCGAGGAGAAATTCAAGGAGGCCGCGGAGGCTTACGACGTGTTGTCGAATCCCGACAAGCGCGCCCGGTACGACCAGTTCGGCCATGCCGGAATGAGCGGTGCGGCGGGCGGCGGAGCCGGGGGCTTCGGCGGATTCAGCGGCGGAGGGTTCTCGATGGAGGACATCTTCTCGCAGTTCGGCGACATCTTCGGCGGCCATTTCGGCGGCGGGTTCCGCTCGTCGGGCGGCGGCGGTGCGCGCCACGTGAACCGCGGTTCGGACATCCGCGTGCGGGTCAAGCTGACCCTGGCGGAGATCGCCAACGGCGTCACGAAGAAGCTCAAGATCAACAAGACCGTGGCCTGCGACAAGTGCGGCGGCACGGGGGCCAAGGATGCCAATTCCTATTCGTCCTGCCCGACGTGCAACGGCACGGGGTATGTCACGCGCGTGGAGAACACCTTTTTCGGCCGCATGCAGACGCAGGGCGTGTGCCCGACCTGCGGCGGTTCGGGCAAGGTCGTCACGGCGCAGTGCGACAAGTGCAAGGGCGAAGGGACGCTGCGCGGCCAGGAGGTCGTGGAGATCCGCATTCCGGCCGGCGTGGGCGAAGGCATGGTCCTCACGGTCACGGGCAAGGGAAACGCGGCGCGTCAGGGCGGCGTGAGCGGCGATTTGCTGGTGATGATCGAGGAGGAGCCGAACCCCGAACTGGTGCGCGACGGCAACGACCTGATCCACAACCTCAATATCACCGTGACGACGGCCCTGCTGGGCGGCACGGTGGAGGTGCCGACCGTGGACGGACGCGCCAAGATCAAGATCGCCCCGGGAACGCACGCCGGCAAGGTGCTGCGTCTGGGCGGCAAGGGGCTGCCCGACGTGAACGGCTACGGCCGCGGCGACGAGCTGGTGGTGGTGGACATCACCATCCCGGCGAAGCTCTCGGCCGAGGAGAAGAGGCTCGTCGAACAGCTGGCGGCGCAGCCCGGGTTCCAGAAGGCCGAATCGGTCAAGAACCAGAACATTTTCGAACGGATGAAGAGTTTCTTCCGGTAAGAAGATTCGAAGGTAGGTTCGACCGTTTGATTAGTTTCGGTCGGTTGTGTTCAGGGTGTTCCACCCTGTTTGCGAGTCTGATCCACCCGGCTGAAAGCCGGGCTTTAGGGGCGATGCCTGGATGTTGGGCATTGGATTCAGTTTATTGTCTGCCTTCGCCTGTTGCACGCAGTTGTCGCATCGCGGCCGGATTGTCTCAAAAATGGAAGGATGATCGTAAAATCCCGAAGATTTCGTATCTTTACCGAAAAAACAGGACGACCATGTTAGGCTTTACCCCGTTTAAGAAGCACGCGAACAAGTTCAACTATATCCCGCGTTATTACGACCCCGAGAAGGAGGCCCGTGAACAGCGCCGTGCCGAGCTGCGCGGCGAACGGGCCGAGGATGCCGGACGGGAATACAAGCCCGGGCAGTACATCCGCACCCAGCGCGACGCCCGTGCGGCGCGGCGCGCCGACGAGGATAGGGCGGGGCAGGTGCGTATCCTGAAGATGGCGGCGGCAGCCGTGCTGGTGCTGCTGTTCATCTATCTTCTGTACCCGAAGCTGGCCGACGTGTTCCTGCGTGCGGGAAGTCCGGCCGCACCGGTCCGGACCGAGCAGGCCGCCGAGGAGTTCGATCCCTACGCACCCATCACGGTCGTCCCCAACGATTACCAGGAGGAGTAGATGGCAGACAAGATCAGATTACTACCCGAGGTCGTCGCCAACCAGATCGCCGCGGGCGAGGTCGTCAACCGGCCCTCTTCGGTGGTGAAGGAGATGATGGAGAATGCCCTCGATGCAGGCGCGACCTCCGTGAAAGTCAATTTCCGCGACGGCGGCAAGGACCTGATTCAGATCGTGGACGACGGCTGCGGCATGTCGCCCATCGACGCGCGCATGGCTTTCGACCGCCATGCCACGAGCAAGATCGGGGCCGTGGAGGATATTTACGCCCTGCATACGTTCGGATTCCGCGGCGAGGCGCTGGCTTCGATCGCCGCCGTGGCGCAGGTGGAGCTGCGCACGCGGCAGGAGGGCGACGAGGTGGGCACCCAGACCGAGATCAACGGCGGACAGTTCGCGTCGCAGACGCCCGTGATGTGCCCCGTGGGGTCGCAGTTCTTCGTGCGCAACCTCTTTTACAACGTCCCGGCGCGCCGCCGTTTCCTGGACAAGAGCACCACGTCGGCTTCGCATATCAAGGCCGAGTTCCAGCGCATCGCGCTCTGCAACCCGCAGGTCGCCTTCGAACTCTATGCCAACGACGCTCCGGTCTACACGTTGCAGGCGTCGTCGCTGGCGGGCCGTATCGTGGACGTGGTGGGGCGCCATATCAAACAGAATCTGCTGGAGGTCGAGGCCGACACCTCGATCGCCCGCATCGAAGGATATATCGGCCGTCCGGCGGCTGCCAAGAAGCGCAATTCGGAGCAGTACCTCTTCGTCAACGGCCGCTTTTTCAAAAGCAGCTACCTGACGAGCGCCATCCTGAAAGCCTATGAGAAGCTGATTCCCGAGAATTGTCAGCCGTCGTATTTCCTCTTCCTGACGGTCGACCCCGGGCGCATCGACGTGAATGTCCACCCGCAGAAGACCGAGGTGAAATTCGCCGACGAGGAGGCCGTGTGGCAGATCATCAACGCAGCCGTGCGCGAGACGCTGGCCAAGACGGGTGCCGTGCCGCTGATGGATTTCGACCGCGACGGCGTGGTGGAGATTCCCGTGTTGCAGCGGGGCGCCGTGTACAGCGAGCCGCAGGCGATGTCCAACAGCGACTACAATCCCTTCCGCGAGGAGTATATCGACCCCACGGCGCCCGATCCCAACGAGGATTTCACGGGCTTCGATGTGCCTTACCGCGACGGCGGTGCCGTGTCGGACAACTCTGCCGCGGGATTCCGCACGGGCGGAGGCCGGAGCGCCGCGCCCGCATTTCCGCGGGGAGGCGGGCGCAGCGGCTTGCCTGCGACGGACGACGGGGAGTTCGAGGAGTTCGAGTCGGGAGGCGGTTTCGAGATCGCTTCCGGCGGAGGCTTCGACGACAGCGCGCTGGATTTCATCCCTTCGGAGGCCGCTCCCGAACAGCAGCGTTTCGACATGGCGCAGCGTCCGGAGTTCACCGATCCCATGCCCCTGCCGGGCGGGTATGTCGCCGCCCTGCTCGGCGGCCGCTTCGTGGTGGTGGACGTACGCCGCGCCCGCGAGCGGATTCTTTACGAAGATTACCTGCGCATGCTGGGCAACGGTTCGTCGGTGAGCCAGCAGCTGCTGTTTCCCGAGCGGCTGGTGCTCTCGGGCGACGAATACGCCCTGTTGGAGGAGAACGCCGTGGAGTTCGCTTCGCTGGGCTTCGACATCGACTTCTGCGGCGAAGGGGCCGTGGAGGTGAAGGGCACGCCCGCCGACATGCCCGCCGATGCGGTGGACAAACTGCTGTTCGAGCTGTTGCAGGCTTTTGCGACCCCCGTGTCGCTGGCCGATGTCCGGCGGGAGAAGATCGCCGCCGTGATGGCCCGCTCGGGCTCCAAGGGCGCCGGGCGGATGCTGTCGCGCGAAGAGGCCGCGGCGCTGCTGGCGCAGCTGGCCGACACGGGCAGTTTCAGTTTCTCGCCCTCGGGCAAGGCGATCACCGCGGAGATCACCCCCGAAGATTTGCGCGCCAAGCTGGGATAATCCCGCGGAAAGAGTTACATTTGCAAAAATTAAAACGCCATGAACCGTTATTTCCAGACCCCTCCGGTCGTCAAGAACCTGATAATTATCAACGTGCTGGTCTATATGGCCACGGCGCTGCTGCCCGTGGGCGACCGGATCATGGAGTACTGCGCCCTGTCGCTCGGGACGCCGTTCTTCCATACCTATCAGTTCATCACCTACATGTTCCTGCATGCCAATTTCGAGCATATCTTCTTCAACATGTTCGCCCTGTGGATGTTCGGGCGGACGCTCGAATACGAGCTGGGGTCGCAGCGCTTCCTGACCTTCTACATGGTCTGCGGCATCGGTGCGGCGCTGATCCAGTACCTCACGGCGCTGGCTTTCGGGGAACTGCCGCTGATGCTGGTCGGTGCGTCGGGCGCCGTGATGGGTCTGCTGCTGGCTTTCGGCGTGATGCACCCCAATGCGGTCATCATGCTGCTGATACCGCCCATCCCGATGAAGGCCAAGTGGTTCGTCATCATCTACGCCGTCATCGAGCTCTTCCTCGGATGGCGGGGCGTGGGCAACGTGGCCCATTTCGCCCATGTGGGCGGCATGCTGTGGGGCTTTCTGCTGCTCCAATGGTGGAAACGCCGCGGGACGATCCGTTTCTGAGCGATGGCTTCGGAGTATTACAACGATTACGGGGGACGCCCGGCGAAACGCCGCCGCAGTATCGTCATAAGAGTGCTGGACCTGATTCTGACGATAGCGACCGTCGCGGCGGCCGTGACGATGCTGCTTACCTATCTGGTCCCTTACGTCGATCCCGCCCGGGTCTGGTTCTTTCCCGTGCTGGGGCTTGCGGCCCCCGGCATCTACGTCGCCTCGGTGGTGCTGATGCTCTATTGGGTGATCCGCTGGCGCACGGTGCGCGCCCTGGTGATGCTGGCGATCGTCGTGGCGGGGCTTTTCAAGGTTTCGCTCTTCTGGCGGCCCGAAATCCGCCGCAGCTACGCCGAAGAGGCGGTTTATGACCGCGGGTCGTTCCGGGTGATGACCTACAACGTCCGCAGTTTCTACGGCGAGAACGGCGGCAGCAGCGTCGATGACATCCTGCAACTGATCGCCGAACAGGACCCCGACATCATCTGTTTGCAGGAGTTCAACGCCCGTCTGGCGGAACGTTCGGCGGAGTTCGCGCTGCTCGACGAGAAGTACGAAAGCGCCCATTTCGGACGCACGCAGGCCCCCGACTCGGTCTACGGCTCGACGATGGCCATCCTGAGCAAATACCGCATCCTGCGGACCGGCACGGTGCTGACGCCTTCGTCGTCGGTCTGGGCCGACGTGATGATCGGCGAAGATACGGTGCGGGTGTTCAACAACCACCTTCGTTCGACGGCCATCAACGCCTCGGACAACGAGTTCATCACCAGCCACCGGTTCCTCTCGGACACGGCGCGCGAGACCAAGATCCGCAGCATCGTCACGCGCCTGCGCGAGAACAGCGTGCTGCGGGCCCGGCAGGTGGACAGCATCGCCAAGGTCGCAGGTGCGACGCGCACGCGGAAGATCGTCTGCGGCGATTTCAACGACACGCCGATGTCGTATGTCTACCGCACGATGGCCCGGGGGCTGCGCGACGCTTTCAGCGAGTGCGGTTCGGGCTATTCGCATACGTTCCGGGGATTCTACAACACGTTGCGCATCGATTACGTGCTGAGTTCCGAGGGGTTGGAAACCCTCTCCTACGAGGTGATACCGGTCGAGTATTCGGACCACCATCCCGTCGTCGTGCGGCTGAAAAAATCGTCGTAGAGGAACCCTTTGGTTAAAATAAAAATTCTTGTTAACTTTGTGTGCGGCTGCGGAATCGGTTCCGGGGCCGGAGAACGAAGAACCGGAAAAACAGATAAAAACATGATTTTAGACTCACTGAAAAACTGCGCGTTGTACGAGAACGTCAACCCGCGCATGAAGAAGGCTTTCGCGCTGATCGCTTCGACGGACTGGACGAAGATGGAGCCGGGCATCCACGAGCTCGACGGCAAGGACATCTATGTCAACGTGATGGAGCGCGAACTCAAACGGAAACCCGATGCCAAACTCGAAGTGCACAACGAGTACATCGACATCCAGGTGCTCGTCACCGGCAAGGAGGAGTCCTTCGGCTGGAGCGAGCGCCGGGAACTGAAACTGCCGCAGGGTGAGTTCGACGCCGCGAAAGACATCCAGTTCTTCGACGACGTGCCGCAGACCTATTATACGCTGCGCCCGGGCCAGTTCACGGTGCTTTTCCCCGAGGACGGCCACGCTCCGATGGTGGGCGAGGGAACGGTGCGCAAGATCATCGTCAAGGTGCGCAAGTAGGCGTGCCGGACGATCGGGTTACGGGCCGGAGCATTGCGCTCCGGCCCTTTTTTGTCAGGCGGCGGCGAGCGTCGTGGGCCGCGGGGCGATGCGCAGGCTGAGCCATGAACAGAGGGCGCAGGCGACGAAGACCGCACCTGTGGAGAGAAGCGTGTCGCCGATGCCGACCAACGGCGATACGATGCCGCCGAACGAGAAGCAGACGGCGCCCAGCAGGGCCGAGGCCGTGCCGGCGTGCTCGCGGGCCGATTCCATAGCCAGCGCCGTGGAGGAGGTGAAGGTGAGTCCCATGACGAACAGCAGTCCGAAAAGCACTCCTTCGTAGACCCAGAAACCGCATCCGAGGCCGAGTGCCGCGGCTTCGGCGGCGGCGAAGAGGAGCATCCCGGCGCATCCGGTGCGGGTGCTTCGCTCGGGACTGCGGAAGCGGATCGAGAAGGCCGCGGCTCCGCCGATGGCCACGGCGTTGACGGCGAAGCAGATGCTGAATTCGAAGGCCGAGAACCCGTAGTGTCCCTGCACGATGAAGGGCGAGGAGGCGATGTAGGCGAACAGCACGCCCTGTGCGAAGCCCATTTGCAGTACATAGGCCAGGTAGCGGCGGTTGCGGAGCACGGTGCCGAAATTGCGGAGGATGTCGTTCCAGGCCACGGCGCTGCGGCGTTCGGCGGGCAGCGATTCGCGGAGGCGGAAACAGCCTGCGAGCAGGAGGCACCCCAGTCCGAGCAGGATGCAGAAGATGCCCTGCCAGCCGATGGAGTCGGTGAGGGTGCCGCCGATGATGGGTGCGACGACCGGTGCGACGCCGTTGACGGCGCCGATCAGCGCCAGCATCCGGGCCAGGTCGCGGCCTCCGAAACGGTCGGTGGCCACCGACCGCGAAATGACGATGCCTCCCGAACCGGCGATGCCTTGCAGGAAGCGTGCGGCGATGAACTGGCGGATGTCCGAGGCGAAGATGCAGAGCAGCGTGGAGCCGATGAAGAGCCACATGGCCGTCAGCAGCGGCGTGCGGCGTCCGTACTTGTCGCTCAGGGGGCCGAAGAGCAGCTGCCCGGCGGCCAGACCGATCATGCTGGTCGTCAGTCCCATCTGCACCATCGACGAAGAGGTGCGGAAGAAATCCGTCATGGCGGGCAGCGTCGGCAGGTACATGTCCGTCACGAAGGGACCGAACGCCGTCAGCAGGCCCAGCAGGACGAGCAGGAAAAGTTTGCTGTTATCGTTGTTCATAATGTACTGTTTGACCGTTGCAAAATTACTTCGAATTTTCGCCCTGCAAATCGCCTTTTGGGGCAGGGTGTGGTTCAATTTCGGAATATGCCTGTCTGAAAAATCCCCGCTTCCGGCTTCCGAAAACCGGGGATGAAAAGATTCCTGCCGCAGACTTGTTTGTTTCTCGGATTTGTATTAAATTTGAGCGACGCAATTTCTACGAGATATGAAAACGCCGGTGTTCATCCTGTTGTTTCTGCTGCTCTCCTCGCTGTCGCCGGCGAAGGACGCGGGTGCGGAAGCGCGTATGCCGGCCGATGTCGGCAGGGTCGCGGAGTGTTACTCCGTGGCGTCCCTCTATGCCGATTGTTTCGCCACGGAGACCGTTCAGCCGGCTGTCCCGTCGCCCGTGCGCGCCCTGCGCAAGCATTTGGAGAATCACCGCCGGACGACCGTCGATATCCGGAACTCCTGTTTCGGACGCCATTTCTCGCTCGTGCGGAGTTGCTGTACGCAATATGTCGTTTCCCTGCTGTCGCAGAGCGAACTGACGGCCCTGCCGTCCCACCGGACCGACTATCTCCGGTTCGGCATACTGGTCATTTAGCCTCTCATCCCTTCATCCGAATCCGTACCGTGCACCCCGCAGGGGATGCTGTACGGGTGAATTCCGTGTGCGAACCGCTCCCGAATGCCGTGCGGCCCGGGGCGTGGCGTCGCGCGCACAACAAATCTTAAAAAAATAAAGCGATGAACCTGATGTATATAATTCGGGAGACTGCGCTGATGATGGGCTTCACGTTTGTCGTGGGGATCGCATTCGCGTATGTGCTCAAAGGGATGACTTTCTTCTTCTCCCGCTTCGGCGGGTGCGGCCTTTCCGACTGGATGGGCCGGAGCCGGGTATGGGCCCGGGCCTACCGCATGAACCTGATACGTACCTACCGCAGTATCTGGTCGTTGGACTGTGAGGACGACGGCTCTCCGGAAGGGGCGGCGCAGAACGGACTGGCCGAATACCATTTCGGAAATCCCCGGGACGGGGAGAAACAGGATGCGGAAATGAAACGTTTATACGAATTGCATCATGGAAAAATTTGATCTGGGCAGTATTTTCCAGGGCATTTCGACCCTGTTGCAGTCCGATCCGGCGATCATGTATTCGCGCATCGGGCTAATCCTGCTGGGCATCCTGCTGGTTTACCTGGGACGCAAGGGGATTCTGGAACCGCTGGTGATGATCCCGATGGGACTGGGCATGGCGGCCGTGAACGCCGGTGTGCTGATCTTTCCCGGAGGTGCCCACGGCAATCTGTTCCTCGACCCGATGGTGACCGACACCGACCAGCTGATGAACATTCTGCAAATCGACTTCCTGCAACCCGTCTATACCTTCACTTTCAGCAACGGCCTGATCGCCTGCCTGATCTTCATGGGTATCGAACGATGCTCGACATCAATTTTCTGCTGGCCAAACCCCTGCAAAGCATGTTCCTCGCGCTGTGCGCCGAGCTGGGGACCTTCGCCGTGCTGCCGATCGCCTATTCGATGGGCCTGAGTCCCAGCGACAGCGCCTCGATCGCTATGGTGGGCGGCGCGGACGGACCGATGGTGCTCTTCACCTCGCTCAACCTCTCGAAGGAGATCTTCGTGCCGATCACCGTCGTGGCCTATCTCTACTTGGGGCTGACCTACGGCGGGTATCCCTATCTGGTGCGGGCGATGGTGCCCAGACGCCTGCGGGCCATCAAGATGAAGCCTGCCGGGAAACCGGCGAAGCAGTACAGCCCCGCGGCCAAGATCGCATTCGCCGTGGTGATGTGCGTGATCCTCTGTTTGCTCTTCCCGGTGGCCGCGCCGCTGTTCTTCTCGCTCTTTATCGGCGTGGTCATCAAGGAGTCGGGACTGAAACACGTCAACGATTTCATCAGCGGGCCGATGCTCTACGGCTCGACGTTCTTCCTGGGCATCCTGCTGGGCGTGCTGTGCGACGCCCACACGCTGCTCGATCCCACGGTGCTCAAACTTCTCGTGCTGGGAATCCTCGCCCTGCTGATCTCGGGCATCGGCGGCATACTGGGCGGCTACGTCATGTATTTCATCAAGCGGGGCAATTTCAACCCCGTGATCGGCATCGCCGCCGTGAGCTGCGTGCCGACGACGGCCAAAGTCGCCCAGAAGATCGTGTCGCACGACAATCCTTCGTCGATGGTGCTGCCCGACGCTTTGGGAGCCAATGTCACGGGAGTCATCACGTCGGCCATCATCGCCGCGATCTACGTGACGGTGATTCCGATGTTGTAAATATCCGGTCCTGCAAGGAAACGGCCCGCTTTTCGCGGGCCGTTTTCGTCGGTCATTTCCCGATTCCGAAATAGCGGAACCCGGCGGCCGCGACCTCCGGCTTGTCGAAGATGTTGCGGCCGTCGATGATCGCATCGCCGCGCATCGCCGCGTGCAGCTGGGGCCAGTCGGGCATGCGGAACTCCTTCCATTCGGTGATGAGGGCCACGGCGTCGGCGCCTTCGGCCGCCTCGTACATCGTCCGGGCGTAACGGATCGGACGCCCGGCCATCCGCCGCTGCGATTCGGGCATGGCCACCGGATCGTAGGCGCAGACCTCGGCGCCGGCCTCCAGCAGGAGGTCGATCACCACCGTCGCCGGGGCTTCGCGCATGTCGTCGGTCTCGGGTTTGAACGCCAGCCCCCAGATCGTGACGAGCTTGCCCCGCAGGTCGCCCAGTGCGGCCTGCAATTTCTCGAAGACCACGCTTTTCTGCCGTTCGTTGACCCGTTCAACCGCCTCGATGATCTGCATCGTGCAGCCGTTCTCGCGGCCCGTGCGGGCCAGCGCTTTCACGTCTTTCGGGAAACACGACCCGCCGTAGCCGCAGCCGGGGTAGAGGAACTTGTTGCCGATGCGGGCGTCGGAGCCGATGCCCTTGCGCACCATCTCCACGTCGGCGCCCACGCGGTCGCAGAGGTTGGCGATCTCGTTCATAAACGAAATGCGCGTGGCCAGCATGGCGTTGGCGGCGTATTTGGTCATCTCGGCCGAGGGGATGTCCATGAACAGCACCCGGAAATTGTTGATCAGGAACGGCCGGTAGAGTCTGGCCATCAGCTCGCGGGCCCGCTCGCTCTCGACGCCCACGACCACGCGGTCGGGCGACATGAAATCCTTGATGGCGGCCCCCTCTTTGAGGAATTCGGGGTTCGAGGCGACATCGAACGGCACCTGGCAGCCCCGCCGGGCGAGCTCCTCCTCGATCACAGCCTTCACTTTCCGGGCCGTGCCCACGGGCACGGTGCTCTTGGTCACCAGCACGGTGTATTTCCGGATGTGGCGCCCGAAGGTGCGGGCTACCTCCAGGACGTATCTCAGATCGGCCGAGCCGTCCTCGTCGGGCGGGGTGCCGACGGCCGAGAAGACCACTTCGACGTGGTCGAGGCATTCGGTGAGGTCGGTGGTGAAGTGGAGGCGTCCTGCACGGACGTTGCGCTGCACGAGCGCATCGAGCCCCGGTTCGTAGATGGGGATGGCGCCGCCGTTCAGTGCGTCGATCTTCTCCCGGTCTATGTCCACGCAGGTGATGTCGAGCCCCATTTCGGCGAAGCAGGCCCCCGATACCAGGCCGACATAGCCCGTACCCACGATTGCGATTTTCATCATAGTCTGTCGCGGTTTCTTGAATTCGCAACCGTAAAGATAGCGGTTTTTTCCGAAATTCCTTGTCCCTGAAAAGAAAAGGGGCGGCCCGCCGGACCGCCCCTTTTTCGCGTTATTCGCTTCGCCGGCGTTCGGCGATGCGGCCCGCCAGTGTCCGGCAGAGGCCGCACACGTCGGACGAAAAGCCCTGCTTCATCTCCACGGGATCGCACAGGGGCTCCCACTTCATCTTCTGGGCGAATTCTCCCAGCAGGCGCACCGAGGCTCCGGCCCAGCAGAACGATCCGAACCAGCCGAATTTGCGCTGCGGGATGCAGCGGGCGGCGAGCCGGTCGAGCAGTTCGGCGACGGGCGGGAAGAGGTTGCCGTTGTAGGTCGGGCCGCCGACGATCAGCGTGTCGTAACGGAAGACATCGCGCAGGACCACCGAAGGATCGGCGTACGAAAGGTTGTAGACCCGGATGGGGCCGACACCTTCGGCCGCCAGCTCGCGGGCGATGCGCTCGGCCATCTGCTCCGTGTTGCCGTACATCGAGGCGTAGGCCACGACCACGCCCGGCTCGCCCTCGTAGCGGCTCAGACGGTCGTAAATATCCATCACCCGGGGAATCTCCCGCTGCCACACGGGGCCGTGCGTCGAACAGATCGTCTCGACGGGGAGCGTGCGGACCTTTTGCAGGGCCTTCTGCACCGGGCCGCCGTATTTGCCCACGATGCAGGCGTAGTAGCGGCGCATTTCGTCCCAGTAGCGGTCGGTATCGACCTGCGAGTCGGTGATGCCGCCGTCGAGGGCTCCGAACGTGCCGAAAGCGTCGCCCGAAAAGAGCGTCTTCTCGCCGGCGCACCACGTCACCATCGTCTCGGGCCAGTGCACCATCGGGATCAGGTGGAACGAAAGCACCTTGCCGCCGCCCAGGTCGAGCGTGTCGCCCTCCTTGACCTCGACCGTGCCTCCGGCGATGCCGTAGAACCCGCCGATCATTTGGAGCGTCTTGGCGTTGCCGACGATTTCGAGGTCGGGGTAGAGGCGGCGCAGCGCCGTGATCGACGACGAATGGTCGGGCTCCATGTGGTTGACGACCAGATAGTCGATCTTCCGGTCGCCGATCGTTTCGCGGATATTGGCTTCGAGGCGGCTGCCGAAAGCCTCCTCGACGGTGTCGATCAGCGCGATCTTTTCGCCCACGACCAGATAGGCGTTGTATGACACGCCGATCGGAAGCGACCAGAGGGCTTCGAAGCGCGTGGTGGTGCGGTCGTTGACCCCGACGTAGTGGATGCCGGGACGTATTTCGGTAATTGCCATAATTGTTTTTTATTTGTCTGGCGGCAAAATTACGAAAAAAATCGCCATCTGCGAAATATCTTGCCGCTATCCGAAAAAGAGGCCGCTCCCGGTTCGGGAACGGCCTCCGTGCGGATTGCGGCCGGCGTTATTTCTGGAACCACATCTTGGTCCAGATGCCGTCCACCTGCGGAACGTTGTCATTGACGAGCGATTCGCGCGAGGGATAGGGCCAGCGGCTGATCAGATCGGTATACAGCGTTCGGATCATCTCCGGGACTTCGAGTTTCGGATAGTCCGTGCGGCGCTGTTCGGACCATGCTTCGAGCGGGCGCATCATCATCTCGATACGCTGCTGTGCGGCAATGGCTTCGATCGCTTTTTCGTCGCCGCCCAGCGTCGAGAGGGCGGGAACTCCGTCGGCGAAGGTCTTGGCATCGGCCGCAGCGACTCCGACGTTGGTGCAGGATGCTTCCAGACCCTTCTTGAAATATTCGTCGGCTTTGGTGAGGTCTTTGGTGACGCCCAGGCCGCGGACATAGGCCTCGGCTACATAGAACATCACTTCCGGATAGGAACAGATCACGTCGGGGTAGTCCGACTTGAACAGGTTGTCGAGGTTGAAACGCGCTTCGGTGATCTCCGAAGGATCTTCGGCCTCCATGGCGGACCCTTCATGCGTGGATGCAATACCCACGTACAAACCTTCCTTGTTGGGATAGAAATAGATGGGACGGCGCGGGTCGTTGGTCGCATTCATCGGATCGACGATTTCCGGCGTGCCGAAATACATCCAGCCGAGGAGACCCGGGTTCTGATTGTCGAATTCGGCGTTGGGATTCCGGTTGCCCGGGCTGTCGTAGAACGGGAATTTGCAGTCGTCGGCCGATGAAGAGAGCAGATCGCCTTCTTCGATCAGCGCCTTGATCTCGGCACCTACATCCTCCTTGTTGGAGAGGTACATGTAGATCTTCAACTTGATGGATTTGGCCAGTTTGCGCCATTTGGTCATGTCGCCTCCGTAGTAGAGGTCGTATTTGGAGATCGTGTTCGGATCGGACTCGTCGATTTGGTCGAGAGCCTCGTCCAGCAGCTCTTCCAAAGCGTAGAGCACCTCTTTCTGGGTGTCGAATTTCGGCTCCTTGATTTCGTCGATGTGCCATGCCTCACTGTACGGGATGTCGCCGAAGAGCATGGTCGTCTCCCAAAAAACGTTGGCCGTCAGTATTTTGCATTGGGCTTCGGCGTTGACGTGTCCCTTTTCCTGAGCGAATCCGATCGCACGCTGAAGGTTGTAACCCGTGCTCGAATAGGTGCCTACCCAGGCATTGCCCGACGAATACTCGGCGTCGATGCCGTAGGGTTCGCCGCCGAAGATGTAATTGAACCACTGGGTCTGTTCGGAAGCGGTCTGCGCAGCGTACATCAGTGTAAGGAATTGGTCGGCGCCGCAGCGTTTCATACTGTAATTCAGGGCCGCATTGGTGAACAGGTATCCGGGATCGACCTCCGTGGCGGCATATTCATTCGTGTTGATGTCCAGCCAATCGCCGCAGGATTGCAATCCGGAAGCAGTGCCGCCGATCGTCAGGGCGATTAGAAATTTATATGCTAATTTTTTCATACGGTGCTGCGTTTTAGAATGTTAACTTGATATTGAAACCGTAGCTGCGCGTCGAGGGAATACCGGCGTACTCGATACCCGAACCCACTGACGAGGGACCGAAGATGCTGGCCTCGGGGTCGATGTGCGGGACGTTCGATTTGATGAGCCACAGGTTGCGGGCTTCGAAACCTACCGAAAGCGAACCGATGAAGCAATGCTCGAACCACTTTTTCGGCATCTGGTAGGCCAGTACGATCTCACGCAGTTTGATGAACGTAGCATCGAAAACGTTCGCTTCGGTGATAGACTTGTCGTAGTTGGTATTCCAGAACTGATACGGAGTGATAGCTTTGGTGTTCTTCTCGCCGGTGTTCTGGCCGTCTTTGTAGACGAATCCCTTATCGATGATCTCGGCGCGGTCGTTGCCCAGCGTCTCTTCAGCCAGACCGCTCGTGCGCAGCTGCTGTACCGTTCCCGAGTACATGACGCCTCCGTAACGGATGTCGAGCAGGAAGCTCAGCGAAAGACCTTTGTACGAGAAAGTGTTGCCGATACCCATCGTCCAGTCGGGAGAGACTTTGCCGAGATTCTTCGTGTCGGAACTCTTGATGCGCGTACCGTTCTCGCTGATGGCGAAATTGCCGTTTTCGTCGCGCAGCCAATAGGAGCCGTAGAGGCTGAACGATTCGCCTTCGACCGCTTTGATCTGGGTGCCTTCGTAACCCGAGGCCAGCGTGTAGGCTTTGACCGAGGGGTCGAGCTCCTTCACGAGTTGTTTGTTCGAAGCGAAGTTCACGTCGATGTCCCAGTGGAAGTTCCTGGTCTGCACGGGAGTCGCGCCCAACAGAATTTCGACGCCCTCGTTGGTGATGACACCGGCGTTCTTGCGCATGTAGAAAAATCCCGTGGAGTTGGCTACGTCCAGGCGGACGATGTTCTTGGTCGTCTTCTGATAATAATAGGTGGCGTCGAGACGCAGACGGCCGTTGAAGAACCGCAGGTCGGCGCCGACTTCGAACGAAGACTGGTTCTGCGGTTCGAGATTCGGGTCGGGATAGGTCGGCGTCGCTTTATAGCCCAGCAGCCCGCCGAACGGGAAATAGTTGGTGCATCCGAACTGTCCGAACACTTCCGAAACGGGGTAGTAGAGGAAATCGAGCTGATAGGGTGCCGTGTCGCTGCCGACGTTGGCATAGCTGACGCGGAACTTACCGAAGCTCAGTACGTCGTTTTTCGGAATCAGCTCCGAGAAGACGAATCCGGCGCTGACCGAAGGATAAAAATAGGAGCGGTGCGACTTGGGCATGGTCGAGGACCAGTCGTTACGTCCCGTGACGCTCAGGTAGACGATGTCCTTGTAGCTGAGGTCCACCTCGCCGTAGAGACCGATCAGGCGCGATTTCACCATGTCGTTCGTCGAGACGACGCTCTCGGCATTGGCATAGGTGTAGACATCCGCCACGAGCAGGTCTTTGGCCGAGACTTCCAGGTATTTGGTCATGTTCTGGTTGATGTTGTGGCCCAGCATCACTTTCAGCCCCCAGTCCTCGTTGAACTTGGCGTCGTAGGAGATCATCAGGTCGTTGTTGATCTGACGGTTGGTGATGTCGTTGGTGTTGAACTGGCCCTTCGGACGCCCGATCGTGCCGCTGGCCCAGATCTGACGGCGCTCCTCGTGGAAGTAGTCGGTTCCCAGGTTGTTGGTGATCGTCAGTCCCTCGATGGGCTTGTAGGTGACGGTCGCTGTGCCGTAGAGACGGTCTACTGTGTTGGTGAAGAGGTTTTTATTGACTGTCCAGTAGAAATTGCCGCTGGTGCTTTTCTCGGTGATCTTGCCCTGCGTGCCGTCTTCGTTCATCCAGTTGTCCTTCAGCCAGTTCAGATCCCAGTTGCGGGCGATGCCGTTGATCTGCGGAACCAATACGTTGATCTCGTTCGATCCCTGGGCGGGCCGGCCGGCCGAGGAGGTGTGCGCGTAGTTGAACGAAACGCGTGCTTCGAGTTTGTCGTTGAATTTGCGGCCGCCGTTGAACGCTACGTTATATTTGTCGTAGTCGTTCTTGGGGATGATACCTTTCTGGTTGTGCGCCGTGAAGCCCAGACGGAAATCGTTTTTCTCGTCGCCGCCGGCTACCGAGATGTTATTAATATAGGTATGTCCCGTGTTATAGAAGTCCTTGACATTGTTTTTGTAGGCTTTCAGCTGGACTTCGTCGCCCAGGAAATTCTGGACGGTCTGTCCTTCGATCTTGGGGCCCCAGCCGTTCTGCGAATAGGGATTGTAGGTGCCGTCGGAAGAGTTGCCGCCTGCATAGCTGTTCTGGAAATCGGGAGCTTTCAGGATGTTCTCGAAACGCAGCGTCGAGTTGATCGTTACGCTGGTTTTCTGCATCCGCGAACCTTTCTTGGTCGTGATGATGATAGCGCCGTCCTTGGCGCGGGCACCGTAAAGGGCCGTTGCGGCGGCGCCTTTCAGGACGTTGATCGACTCGATGTCGTCACCCGAAATGTCGCCCATGCGGTTGCCCACATCGACCGAACCGTTGATGCCGGTCGGGTTGTAACTTTGGTTGCTGACGGGCATACCGTCGATGACGAAGAGCGGCGAACCGGCCGAGCCGAGCGACGACTGGCCGCGGATGATGATGCGGGAACCGCCGCCTGCGGTGCCCGAAGCTGCGGAGATGTTCACGCCGGCGACTTTACCGGCCAGCGCGTTGAGGACGTTGCCTTCGCGGGCCTTGTTGATTTCGTCCGCCTTGACGGTGGATACCGAGTAGCCGAGCGATTTTTCGGAACGGGTGATACCCATGGCCGTCACCACGACCTCGTCCACACCGATCGCATTCTCTTTCATCTGGACGTTGATGACGCTCTTGCCGCTGACGGGAACGGTCTGGTTCTCCATGCCGATGAACGAAAAGACTAGTTTGGCATCTTTGCCGGCCGATATGCTGTATGCACCGGCTGCATTTGTCGTGGTGCCGACGGAGGTGCCTTCGACGACCACTGTCACGCCGGCGATCGGTTTACCGTCGGAGCCGGTAACCGTGCCGGAAATTTGCTTGCTTTGGGCCTGGGAAAGCAAAATTCCCCCCCCCAGCAATGCAATTAACGTCAGTAGAATTTTTCTTACCATAAGCGTTAATCAATTAATTGTAAAATAAAAAGTTCACAACAAAGGTAAGAAATCGCTAACTCCTTTACAAATAATTTACTAAAATAATTTACAAATGTAACATATCGTGCCGAAATGAGCTTTCGGGAGTTACGATTCGGCCGGTTGATGGATTGCGGTATTACAATTTGTAACCGACTTTTCAGATAATTTTTTGGTCGAATTGGCCGGATTCAATCGTCGCTTGGATGGTTTTGAAAAAGATGGAGAGGGGCTGATAGCGGGTGTGAAATGGCTTTAATCGCGGTTGTATGATTATGCGAGGGCAGAAAAGTTGTAAATTTTCGGGGAAACTTTTGCAAGTTTGAGAAATTTGCTTACCTTTGCACCACGATAATACGAAATGCTTCGTTTATCGGGATGGTGCCATAGCTCAGTTGGTAGAGCAAAGGACTGAAAATCCTTGTGTCGCTGGTTCGATTCCCGCTGGTACCA
>ENA-UEPL01001169-UEPL01001169.1-human-gut-metagenome-genome-assembly--contig:-NODE-1169-length-21187-cov-18.705163_pt1 | contig 21187 bp, 20 predicted proteins | sample MGYA00242896_ERZ507908 | MGnify/ENA primary metagenome ERZ507908 (study PRJEB26167, sample SAMN06115518) | human gut metagenome | host: Homo sapiens | place: China:Chongqing | collected 2015-08-20...
TGTATGCCTATACACGGTATCATCTGCCGGTCATCCAGCTTTCCACAGATGCCAGTATCTGCATACAGACCATAGACACTTTGTTTATTTTTGCAGAACTGATCACGGTTATGATTATTTTCACCCAGAATTCCCAGCAGATGGAACACAAGCTTATACGTTACAATCTGGAACTGGAACATATCGCATCCACGGATCCCCTGACCGGGCTTTTCAACCGTTGGCAGATGTATAAGCGTCTGGAAACATGTATTTCCAGATACACGCAGCATAAATTACAGACCCTGACTGTTGCCATGGGTGATATTGACTTTTTCAAACATGTAAATGATACTTACGGACATGACGCCGGGGATGAAGTCCTTCGCACACTCTCCCGGCTGTTTCGCACGATTATGGACAAAAAAGGGTACGTCTGCCGCTGGGGCGGAGAAGAATTCCTGTTTTTATTTCCCGACATGGATATGGACGAGGTTCAGCTTTTGATGTCTGACCTTCTGGATGATATCCGGCACACTCCTGTATTATACGAACGCAAACTGATTCATGTAACCATGACATTCGGAGTCGAAGAATTTGGCAGAAATCATACCATGGAATCTGTCATTCAGGAAGCCGACCGCAAGCTTTATCTCGGCAAAGAGAGTGGGCGGAACCGGGTGATCTACTGATTTTATGCCATCTCACCCACCCGGTGGATTTCCGTTCTTTTTCTGAGGAAATCCAAAAATCTGTCACATACGACGGTATATACAGATCCCATCACATTGAATATAATTCGCAGCGTCACTGCCGTACCTGCACCGAATAACCCCGATGCAATCGACAGTGCTCCAAACGTATTAAATACGGTCTGCCATGCATATCCTGCAGAATAACCCACACCAATTCCACCGATCATCCCGATATACGGATACATGGATTCCGGTAACACATGATACAAAATAAGGAAGATCATGCACCCCACAATATTAAACGGTCCCCTGCGTTTTGCACGCTCCACACTGTCCTCATGAAATGGAAGACATACAGACATGCAGGCGATTCCCGCCCACATGGCACGCGGCCATCCAAGCAGTGACACAATCAGCAGTGCCGAAGAAACAATCAGTGTCAGCTTAATATACCACCAGTTCCGCACGGAACGTACATCAAATTCCCGGAACAGATCCAGAAATGTCCGGCGGTATGGGCGGTTTTTCTGATTCTTATAAAATACAGCCATACAGATTCCCATACCAATCAGCAGACTGATCACACGCAGCACATAGGCATGTCCACTCACATCATATCCCTGCAAAAGCAGATATCCAAGGACAAACGTGGACTGGTTTGACATGATCACATTGTGGCATCCGAAAATCATGAGAATCAGAATACATGCCATATTCACAAAAAATGCCGGAACCGGATGCATCATATTGGTAATTCTCGGTCCTGCGATTAAAATCCCAAAAATTCCCGCAATACAGAGCAGCCCATGACTGGTACGCACCCCGAAATCTGCCTGCCGGAGCACAAGTACTGCCAGCAGCACAACCACTCCCGGTACGCTGTTATCTGCACCGAATATTTTACTGACCTTAGATTGACCACACACACTACTTCCCTGTCAAACTGGCACATACAGTCTCCCACGACGCAGAATGCCATAACAAGATAGACTTTAAAATTATAGATCAGAATATGTCTGCGTTTTTCTTTTTTGTCTGTTGTGTTTTTGATCAGCTGTTTTGAGCCGACGGAACTCAGCTGTAATTCCTGGTAAAAAGTCATTTTTTCTTTTCCTCTTTTCTTTCCAATATAAAATACGCTGCGTTCCTGCTGACTGTCTGCCGCAGAAACGTAGCGTACTATACCTCGATTTTGTAAAAACGTCAAGGACACGTCCTGTTTTTTTTAGATTCTGTTTAGAATTATTTTAGATTTTGCCAAGTTTTTTTGCATATTCAAAAAGCTGCCGGTTTTTCTCATTATAAGGGCCAAATTCTGTCAATGCACAAATACAGGTTTTGCAACTGCCCAGCATTTGTTTTGCCCGCAAAAAGGTTTCTTCCGAAACCGGAAAGAATGCTTTTTCCGAAAAAACACAAGCGGCAAGTGCAGATGCCGCTGCATACTCCACATCATTTTCCTGCAGAATGCCTGCTGCAAACGGAATGTTCTGCCGCTGCAGGCGGTTATAAACCGCAAGCCCTGTTCCACCGCCGCCAATCACAAATACCTCCGGTTCCCCTTCCGGTCTTTCCAGAAATGCCTGTCCGGTCTGCGGATCAAACTGCCGGGACTTGACGCCGTACAACTGCTGCACGTAGTCCCCGGAAAAAATTTCCTCCGGTGTCCCGACCCGGTCAATACGGTCCCCTTTCACACACGCAATGGTGTCCGAAATTTTCTGTGCCAGATCCAGTTCGTGCAATGACATGATAACTGCCAGGTTTTTCTTCCGTGCCAGCATGCGGATGGTTGTAAGAATGTCCAGTTTAAATCCCATATCCAGATAGGAAGTCGGTTCATCAAGAATCAGAACCTGTGTGTCCTGGCAGATCGCCCGCGCCAGCATAAGTCTCTGCCTCTGCCCATCACTGATTCTCCGGAAATCCTGCTGCTGCACTTCCCCGGCATGCACCAGGGCAATCGCCTCGTCCACCTTTTTCCAGTCCTGTTGTGAGAGGATACCAAGCCTCCCCGTGTACGGGTAGCGCCCGGTTGCCACCACATCCCTGCCGCTTAACAGTTCCGTGTGGATGCGCTCCGTCATGACCATCGAAAGATGTCTGGAAATTTCACTGTCCGTCAGTTCCCGCATGGATTCTTTTCCCAGAAAAACACTGCCGCCAATGGTTTTAAGCTGTTTGGTGATGGTCTTTAAAATTGTCGATTTTCCGGAGCCGTTTGGTCCGATCAGTGTGAGGATTTCCCCTGGCCGGACACCCAGATTGATATTTTTAATCAGGGGAATCCGGTCGTATCCCACAGTCAGATCACGCATCGTAAGCTGCTCGGCATCGTTTGGTATATCTTGCGCAGGAAACTGCCCTGACTCTTTTAGCATATTCTGCCCGTTATGTTGTTTTCCGTTTTCTTCTTTCATCACTTTCCAATTATTTTCCATCTGCATTTTTGTGTCTGCTCATAGTAACTTTCTTCCTGCCTTTGCGTCCTTATCCGTTTTGGCTTTCTGTCTGCACGTTATTTGTCTTCCACGATTCATCACATCCGCTGCTTTCGCAACATTGCCGCAATTACCACCGGCACTAAAAATACCGCAGTCACCGAACTGATACTGATCTCCGTTGGTGCAAACACGGTCCGCGCAATCCCGTCACAGAACAGGGTAATTGCTGCCCCGCCCAGAAAACATCCCGGAATCAGAATAATGGGTTTGGCCGTGCGGGTTGCCAGTTTGATCAGATGTGGTACCGCAATCCCGACAAAAGAAATCGGTCCTGCAAAAGCGGTCACACAGGCCGACAACAGACTGGATAGCAAAATCAGCGCAATACGCAGCACCTTCACATTTACCCCCATATTCCGTGCATAGGTTTCGCCCATCTGATAGGCACTGATTGGTTTTACAAGTCCAAATATAATCACCACCGCAATCCCGACAATCACAGCCATGATGCGGATATGTTCCCAGCTCATGCCGGAAAAACTTCCCATCGACCAGTTATGAAGATTTACAATATTCGAATCATCGGCAAAGGTCACGCAAAAATCGGTAATCGCCGAACAGATGTAGCCGATAAGAATTCCGCATACCACAAGAAACGACATATTCGACACCCGAAAAGAAATCAAAAGAACAAATCCCATGGCAAGCAGGGAACCGGCAAATGCCGCCACTACCATTCCAAGAGAACTGATCATGATGCCTTTTTCCAACAAAAAGATCATCGTCAGTGCAACCACCAGTTTCGCCCCGGAAGATATTCCAAGCACATATGGTCCCGCAATCGGATTCTGAAAAAAACTCTGCAGCAAAAAACCCGATACCGAAAGTGCTCCTCCGAGCAGCATCGCCGCGATAATACGGGGCAGACGGATTTTCCATACAATCTGATACAACGTAGCATCCGGTGTCAGCACACTCCAGAAGTCCGAAAAAGACATTTCTACGCTGCCAACGCCAATGTTCCAGAAAAACAAAACGACCAGCAATCCCATGATCACAAGAAAAGAAACCAGATAGCGGAGCGTTCTGTTTGTTTCTGTCCCGGAATTATTCTTTTTTTCTTTTATTTGTGATCTCATGTTCTGCTCCTCATGCATTGCGACAATTGTTATTATTTGTACATCCGTACGCTCCGGCTCACTGCAATTTCTTCAGAAACCGGTACGTTCCATCCCCTTCTCCCGTCAGAATCTGATTCAGATCCTCGATAAAATCACAGGTTCCGGTAGACTGCTGGTAAAAATTGCTTCCCGTTGTGTATACCTGTCCGCTTTTTACAGCCTGAAAATCCGCAAACAGGCTGTTTTTCTTTACCAGCTCATCGATGGACGTCAATTCCCCCTCAATGGTTCCGTTGTAAATCAGCACATCCGCATCAATCTCCGCAGAATAAAAATCTTCCATCTGCATTTTCATCGTGGAAAGTGCATTTTTTTCTTCATCGGTATAATTTCCGAGTGAATAGATACCGCCTGCAAGTCCGATCATCGCAGAGACATAGTCGTTTGGCTTGCGCACAGTGATCGTCCCGTCCGAAGAAACTGCAAAAAATGCCACCTTTTTCCCGGTACTCTTTTTTCCCAGAATCGGCTTCACACGTTTTACCTGTTTATTAAAATAGTCATCTGCCTGCTGTTGTTTTCCAAACAAAACACCGAACAGTTTGATCCATTCCAGCCGTCCCAGCGGATGCTTTTCATAACTGGAACGCTCGACCATCACCCTGATGCCAAGTTCTTCGAGTTTTTCTTTCACTTCCGGATTGTGTGTAATCATCGTATTTTCGATTGCAAATGTACAGCCGCCCTGTAACAGCTGTTCGTAGTCCGGGGCACTGTATTTTCCGGCATAAACCAAAGAACCGTCTGCCATGGCATCCTTCGCCTGCTGCACATACCAGTCGTCTTCCTTCAATGCGGTGTATGCAACGTGTGACAGCCCCCCAGTCTGGCAGATCAGATCCATCACCGCAGACGATACAAGGTACACATGGTTTAACGGCTGCTGTAAAACGGTTACATCCTCCGGTACATCCGCTGGCACCGGAACCCCTTTCGGAATAAGCAAAAAACGACCGTTGTCCACGATCGTAATCAGCTTATAATTTCCATATTCATCGATCTGAAACTGATCGGCATAGGACAATTTTACCTGCCCGGTCTGTTTCAGCTCTTTAAAACTTACATCTTTTGCAAAAGAAAATGTCAGGGTGTAATCAATCTCATGCGGCTGGCTCATGGCTGTAGTGTCTCCTACTACATCCATCGTACACGGAACTCCGGCAATTGGAAATGTAAACGTTGAATTCCCGCCCTCGTTCTCATTTGTATATTTTTTTCCATCGACCAGCATGTAATCGTAATAAGTACTGCTCCAGACTATGGTTGCATATGCCTGTCCGTCCGTCACTTTCACTTTTGCTTCAGAATCTACGGAAGCTCTGCCACTTCCACCTTCTAGTTCTACATTTACGGTGTATTCTCCGTCTTCCAGCGATGTGTCCGGTTCCGCTTCGGCAGTCTGCGTTTCCGCGGCATACTGCACCTGTTCTTTTTCTGCCGTAGAACCACAGCCGGACAAAACCGACACACACATACAAAGGGACACGATAATTACCGTTAATTTCCTGCTTTTCATACTTTTTCTCTTTGACCGGATGATTTCTCCGATCCATCCTATCTGTTTTCCTGTAACTTCTGACACATGTACATCATTCTCAAATACGATGTACCGGAATTGCCGCCGTCCGGCAGACAACTCACATTTTATTTTTTCTGTGCATCTGATACACTGACTTTATGATCATACCAGGTTCCCTTGGTTCCAAGAATTGCAAGGTCAAACTCTTTTCCAAGTTCTTCTACCGGCACGTCAAATCCGTAAACTTCCTCTGTCGTTCCATCGCTGTATTTTACTTCATCATATTCCTTGGAACTATACAATAACCTTCCCTCAAATAAATATTCTGATCTATTTGTGAACCAACTCTTCGGCATACTATATCTTGTCTTCAATGAATTCTTCTTATATAACGTCCCTGTGGCAGGAAATGACAAACATCTCACTCTATTTGGTGTTATATTTTTACTCTTAACAGCATATTTATTTAGTCGACTAAATACCCATTCTACTGGGATTTTTGCCAACACACTATACCACAGCTTCATGAATCCGGTCGACTGTACTCTTGCAACTTCTGACCATAATATTTTTCTAAGACAATACACTTTTCTATCCTGCACAATTTGGCCTAAAGTACTCAATGGAACATCATCCATTGGAAAAACATCCACAAAAATTCCTGTCTTGTTTTTCAAATGTTCCTGTCCTACTCTGACATATATAGTATTAGTTCTTCTAAGCTTGCCATATCCCCATCTGTACTCCGGATCGGTATCATGATCCTGAAAATAACATATTTCAGAATTCATTTCTGATGCATATTTCTTAAAAGTATCATAATCTTCTCTAAGCATACCTATATCAGCATCATCATCCCATGGAATATATCCCTTATGTCGAACTGCTCCAAGCAGGCTTCCTCCAAATAACACATAATTAATATTATGTTTTCTACAAACCTTATCAAATTCAACTAACATATCCAATTCTGTTAATTGCATTTTTCTAAATTGTTCTGGTGTTAACTCTTTTGCTTTACTCATGTCTATTAACTCAATTCCTTGTATTTTCTTTCGCTAAAACGTTCAATGACAGTTGCTATGGTCAAAGAGATGTCATCTTTTAAATAATATCCCCTCTTCTTATTTTCAACTGCCCTAGCAAAAGCAACAATTTCGTACCTAATCCCTTCACCATCTAGTTGATAAAAATACTTTTTGTTCTCATTTTGATTCTCATACCTGATTTCAAAGTATTCAGTTTTCCACCATGGCGCTGGCACGTAAATATATCCTTTTGTTCCCGTAATAATTAATTCTCCCTCTGACTTAGCCGCCTTTGCTACTTTTGCAGTTGCCACCATTTTATCATACTCAAACGATATCTTTGTAAAAGCATCAAAATTTGCTTTTTTATCAAACAGCTTTGTCACTATCTGCATATCATTATATTCTACTCCAGCCAACTGAAATATCGGCAACAACGCTGTTGGTCCCCAGGCACAAATGCTATTCTGTTCATTTTTCAAATCTGTTATTCCAGTTACTCTGTTGCTGGTACAAACAGAATCAATAGAAAGAATTTCTCCAATGTGTCCACTTTTTGCCAAAACTAAAAGCCTTGAATAGGCCGTGGAATACGCTGTTTTAATTCCATCTACAAGTATTAACGAATTATTCTCTGCATATTCTATAAGCTCCTTGCATTGAATTGTGCTCATCGCAATCGGCGACTCACATATTACATGCTTTCCCTTCTCTAACGCTCTTTTAACGTCACTGTAATGTTTTTCCGGAAGGGTTGCAATATAAACCGCATCAACTCCTAAATATTCTTCATCACACTCTTTATATTCCACTCCATTGACATATGAAACTTCTTTTATAAATTTATCACACAATCCCTTATTTCCAATTGTTCCTATAAAAATCTTACGTTTTTCTGCTCTGATTTCAGAACTTGAAACCCCTTCTGTGCGATCTAGATATACAACTTTACAATATTCATTTAAATAATCAAACTTTCCCTTCCAGTCTGAGCCTACCGTAAAAATGTCAACTCCATATCTTTGTATATCATCAATTTTCTGACCTTCGTATTCTTCTACTATTATCTCATCCGCTAATCCCGTTGCCCTGACAGCTTCAATCCTTTCCATCAGAGATTGTTGAACATTAATCTTCCCCCTAGTCTTATCAAAATCATCTGCAGTAACGCCAACAATCAGATAATCTCCAAGCTCTTTTGCTCTTTCAAGCAACCTGATATGTCCATAATGTAGCAAATCATATGTTCCATATGTAATCACTTTGGTCATAGAATATATCTCCTTTCGAGATTATAAAAGATTTCTCTTTTGTAAATCTTTAAAAGCATTAACTAGTGTAGTATTATCTTCATGTGTTAATGCCCCTATATGTCCAACTCTGAAAATAGTATCTTTCATTTCCCCACCATTAGGACAAATCCATATACCATATTCATCTTTAAGCTTTAGAAAAATATCATAAGCATTTGCTGTCGTCGGGTGTACAGATGTAACCCCATTGGCTGGACTTTCTGATACAAGTTCAAACGGCAAATCTTTAATCTTTGCCCTAAAATCTGCCGCCTGGGATGCAATCCTTGCAACTTCAGCATCAGCTCCTCCATGCTTTTTAATTTCTTTAAGTCTCTCATTAATTTGAAGCAAAATTCCAACAGCAGGAGTAAAAGGTGTCTGACCTCTTTCCTGATTCTTCAAGGCATCCTTCAAATCAAAATACATAGTCCTTACCTTAGACTTTTCAACCCTCTCAACTCCACGAGGCGCTAATACAATTACAGAAATGCCTGGAGGACATGCCAAAACCTTCTGAGAACCTGTAATCATAACATCTGCACCACACTCATTCATATTGAAAGGATCCGCTAAAAAAGCAGAGACACAATCACAAACAAAAAACATATTATTTTTCTTACAGAATTCACCAATCATCATTGTATCATAAAGCACTGCTGTGGATGTTTCATCCACATTTACAAGTAAACCAGTGAAATTCTGATTGTCATATTCATAAAGCTTTTCTTTAGTAAGTTTTTTTCCATGCTCTAATTTTAAAGCCACATAAGGTATTTCATGTATTTCGCAAAGTTGAACAAAACGATGCCCAAAGCTGCCTCCGTCAATTACTAAAACCTTGTCCTTCTTAGTAAAACAATTCATAACAACAGCTTCCATAGATCCTGTACTTGAACATGTCATAAAAACTGCTTTTGATCCCTCTGGTGCTTTCGCATACTCTAACATAAATTTTTCATTTTCTAACATTGTAGATGAAAATTCCGTTGTTCTAAAATAGGGAACCTGCTCTGCCCCTATAGCTCTTACTTCTTCCGAAGACATTACTGGTCCTACTGTAAAATTTAACATTTCTATTTCTCCTTTTTACAATCCCATAAATTCAACAATTCGTTTACAGTTGTTCGTATCATGATATTTATAAAATATATTTCTCAATTTTTCTCGTTTTTCTTTATATTCATCTTTTTCAAGAACAACATCATTAATAAAATCTTGAAGGTCTTTAAAATTATATATTTCTTTACCGGCTATCAAAGGCTCAATATCATCAACAACAAAACCTAATTTATAATCATTTACATCTGATAAAACATATGCTAATGGCCTGTCTAACTGAATAAATTCATATGCTGCTCCCGAATAATCACTTATCATTGCATCACAGCAACTCATTAATCTATAATTATCTACTCTAATTTGTTTCACTTTATCACCTGTTAAAACTTTGATGTTTGACGTATCATATATTTTTAGGTCTTCTAAATTCTGCATAGGATGAATTTTAATAATTAATAAAACATTTGAATTATTAAGTAACTCATTTAAATTCTCATACTCTTTTATATCATTAATTAATGGAATACCTAAAGGCTGTTCCCTCTCAGAATCATTTCTATTATATCCTCCTCCCTTTCGAAATGTTGGCATCCATAAGACAACTTTTCGGAACTTATTATCTGTAATCTTTTTCAATTCATCATGGTTGTCTGACAACAGTACATCATGTGAAGGGAATCCCAAATATACTAATCTTTTATCATTTTCAGACATAGAAAGCTGATCTCTTTCTATATCTGAATAATCTTCACACATTCCCAAAATATAATCCACTGTGCTAGGAATTCTACCTATACCCTTAGTATTTTTTAAACCTCCCGCACCATGTCTAAAGAAAAACGATTTTTGCTCATCTCGCAACTTTGGAGTAATAAAATTATCTGCTGTAAATATTTTGGCTATATTAATATAGTAATCTTTCATTATACTAGGTTTAAATATATAAAAATACCTAACATTATATGGTAATTTAAATTTTTTATTTACTTTATGTTTTAATAACCATATTATCTTATATTTTTCATTATAGCCTTTTTTTATTAAATAATCATAAAATGCGCCTCCTTCTGCATCAAAATCATTATGGCTTTCTATTATTATTATATTTTTTAATTTTTTATTTTTTAGAAATAAATATAATATTTTCTGTATAACAATATCAATTTTATATTGATATATAACTAAAATAGTTCTTTTCAGTCCTTTATCTTTTATATAATTAACTATATTCATACTTTAGCCTTTCATTTTAATTATAATTTCAATTATTCGATTTTTTTTACAAAAACATAATAACATTATTAAAAAAATAAATCCATATCTAATCAGCATATCCTTATATGTCATAGTAATTAAAATCATAATAAACACCAAAAATACCGATATAATCAAAATCATTCTTATATCAAACACATATTTCATTTTATTATTTTTTATTATACCAGAATAAAAAATAAAATGCATAATAGCAAGACAGATATAACTAACCAACGTTGTATAACCCGCAGCACAAAACCCAAATAACTTAATAAAAATTGCATTTAATACCAAATTTAATACTGCACTAATAAAAGTAGCTATTGAAATTAATTTTGTCTTTTGATAGTAATATTCCACATTACTGAACATACTATATAAAAAAATAAAATAAACAGATAACGAAACTGGTGGAACAACATATACAGCTTCCATATATCGTTTTCCAGCAAATATAAGTATTACTTCTGGAGCAAACAACATAGTTACTAAACATAAAACAGCGATCAACAGACAAATTGGTGTTGTAACATTTATAATTTTTCTTCTCAATATATTACAATTTATTTTTGTATTTTCATATTCGTCAAGTTTTTTATAAATAACAGGTGTCAAGGAACTATTTACTGCACTAACAATTAAAATCATCATCGTCGAAATAGTATACGCAACACTATATAATGCTGCTTTATCATTTCCAACCATTTTTCCTATCATTACCCTGTCAGATTGACTTAACACGTAATTAGACAAATAATGCGGAATCAATGGTATATTAAAAGCCAGTGCATATTTCCAGTATTTTTTTGAATATATTTTTTTTCCATTAAGCATTAAAATAAAAAATAATATTCCGGCAAAAATAACTTTAGAAATTACATCGGTGTACACACGTGCCTCAACCTTATAATCCGTATTTATAACTGCAATAACACCACCGCCGAGACTTAATATCGTCATCGCAATTGATACTACAACATATTTTTTATATTTAAAATCAAATCTTTCTTTAGCAGCCCAAAACTCTAAAGCTGGCATACACAATAACTCTAAAAACATTGCAAACATCAAAATTGGTGGCAATTCAAATAATGTGGTCCACAAATTTGGTTTAATTAAATATATTATACCAAAAAATAATGTTATTGTTGTAGTTAAACCTAATTGTGAAGATGTAAAGGCTTTTCTATCATTTCCAAATAATAACAATCCCTTTTGATATCCACTTAAAAATATATTCAATGACGTAAAAATAAAAATAATACTATACCATGATTGAAAAATAGTAAATGTTCCATACTGTTCTTCAGTCATAACCCTTGTGAAAATAGGAGTAGATAATAACGCTATTCCCTTATTTATCACATTACATATTGTATACCATATTGATGCTTTTACCGGTTCTGATATTTTATTATATTTATTCAATAATTTATTCATATACAATCTTACCAGTTAATGAAAACGTTCTTCCTTTTTCATTTTTAAATAATGTTCTTTGTTTCTTGTTTTAAATGGAATAGCCGGATGTCCTCCTGCTATTGAATATGCAGGTATATCTTTGCATACAACTGATCCAGCCTGTATAATGGCTCCCTCTCCAATTACACAGCCTCCCAAGATTATTACATTATTTCCCAGCCATACACAATCACCAATTTTTACGTTCTTAGTTATATAAGAGTTGTCGTAAGGTATCTGTTCTCCTTCATAATTATGAAATGAAGTTATAATCTGACACTCCGTCCCTGAATGAAAATAATTTCCAATCTCAACCCTTCCTTGTCCCAAAATCGACATTCCATTAAAACACACCCCATATCCAAGATACGTATTTGAATTAACAAACGATTTTCCGCCTACATATAATTTTTCACCACAAGCAGCAGCTTTCATTTTTATTCTTTTTTGATAATAAATCTTTGCCCATAAAGCTTTTCCTCTAGATATTATTCCCATATAGCATATCCTCCAACAATCCATCATATAATCCAAAATCTATTTTATAATTCGAATGAACGATTCTTTCTGATTCAGGTGGTAAACTCATATAGTCCCCATATAATGACTTCAAATATGCATCATATTGTTTTATTCCATAAAACTCAACTTCTTCGAACCTAAATAATTGCAAATCATCCAACCATGAATTCATAATTAAATCATTAGGATAATCACTAATAATACACTGGGTAGTTTTAGTATTATTATATTTATCCAATAACTTACTTCTGGATTGTTTTATCTGTTTAATGGAAAAGAATTTTGAAACGAATTTTACCATTTTATATGACAGCTTAGACTTATGTTTTTTCTCACCATAACCGCATTTTACCCATAATATATTTTTCATTAAATGATTTTTAAACAAAAAAAGCTTTCTTTTTAGTTTACAATCCGGAATATTGTCGTGAGGAAATAAATCCACAAATATACCATGTTGTATTTTTACATTTTTAGAAAAATCTTCAATTATTTCAGTTCCTTTAAGCTGCAACTTTGCAAAGTCAAAGGCATAATATTCTTCTGTTTCCGGTGTCTGTAGAAAAAATTTATCCTTATTTAAATCTTTATCACATGCCTTAATAAATTTTTCATAATCTTTTCTTTTAAAGCCAATATCAAAATCATCATCCCATGGAATAAATCCATTGTGCCGTACTGCACCAATCTGGGTTCCTCCATTAATAAAATATGGAATATCATTTTTTTTACATATTCTTGCAACCTCGCATGCTATAATCAAAATTGCTCTTTGAAGTTTTTTTTTCTCTTTATCGTTAATACTCATCTCTGCTTGCACCTCTGTTTTGAACTAATCTAGGTAAATATGCCACAATACATAAAATATAACTAAAATAGAAATATTCCATAACACTTTCAAAAGTCATTACTATAAGAATAATTGCAATAAATGTTGAAATCTGATAGCGTATTTTTTTACCTTTTAATTTATCTATTGTACTCATTGCTATATATAACATATAAATAAATGCCGCAAAAAGAATAATACCTCCGTCGTTTAAAATTTGTAAAATCTGATTATGCATATAATTCATGCCTTGTCCATCGCCAACCCAATAGCTCCAAAAAACCTTAATTAGAACACCATTAGCTCCATATCCATATATCGGACTTTTAAAAAAACTTTCTATTGCTTTTGCCCATATAAAACCTCTTCCATTTAAAGAGAATCCTGCAATCTCAAGAGATGACTTTCCAGCACATATAATAAGGAAAAAAATAAAATTTAAAAGTAAATATAACGATAAATAAACTCGTCCTTCAAGTGCTATTGAACCATAAATTTTAAAGTTACCAAGTATTTTAAAAAGAAGCAATAAAATTATAGATATGTACGCTGCACTCGTAAAAGACATTAACATATTAATATATGATAAAATCATAAGAAGTACATATTTTTTTTTATTACCATTATATACCTCATATTCTATGTATGCCGTTAAAATTGCTAACATTCCGATCTGAACAGCTGTCTGAACATGACCTATAAACAGTAGGTGATTAGATATTGGTCTAAAATATGTCGGCCAAACCAATGGACTAAAAATTGTACTATTCAATACAAAAATAATAATCAAAATATTATTTGTATATTTTATTATTTGCAACGGATTTTTTTTTAAATAATATACACTAAGTATACACAAAGCCGGAGTTGCAAACAATTTCTGTAATGCCCCGGAAAAACTTTGTCTAACTAAAAAAGTTAATATAATTATTATAGAAAAATATAAAATCATACTACCTACAAAACTATTAATTTTAATTTTTTTTAAAGTTAATAATTTTGCAATTGCAACTATATAAATTATGCCTACTGATAAATATAACCATGCTGTGAGAAATAATTTATAAAAACTAAAATATTCCAAAAAACCTCTCGGACACAGAAATGGAATCAATAGAAAAATCAATATAATATTCTTATATTTCAACCTATTTATCACACTAGCTCCTCCATCCTTTATTTATACCAATAAATAAATTTGTCAGAATTATTCTTACTTATTATTTTAGCAGGAACGCCACCAACAGTCACTCCCTTTTCTTCTACCGATTTAACTACTACTGCATTAGCCCCAATTACACATCCATCAGCAATTTTTACTTTTCCCATCACCTTGCATCCTGATGCTAAAAAAACATCATTTCCTATTATTGGAGCATCACTTCCGCCTGAAGCACCTATCGTAACCCCCTCATGTATCCTGCAATTTTCTCCTATAACAGCACATTGATTTATATTAATGCAATTAAAATGAGCTATACTAAGTCCTTTATCGCAAACATTTGGACCAATTGAAATTCCTAATTTAACACCTAATATATGCCATCTTAATTTATAAAATTGGAGAATAAGTTTCTTAGCTTTAGACTTTGAAGTATTCAACCAATATTCATACTTTCTAAGTGCAATCTCATATTTCCAAATTTCGTCTGTAAATGGTCTTGGGTATTTTCTTGTTATCCCAAGTTGTTGTTTGTCCTGCTTTAAATATTGCTTTAAATCTTTTTTGTTCCTTATCAATTTACATCATTCCTTTTAAAGTTTTTTCCAAATTATCTATAGTACAATTAATACTAAATTTTTCAGCGGTCAATAAACAATTCTTTCTCATTTGTGTAATTAACTTAGGATCCAACTTTATAAATTTATACATACTTTTATATAATTCATCATCGTTCGTCTCAGAAGTAATGAATCCATTGTAGTCATTCTCTATAATCTCAGGTATTCCCCCTACATTATTAGCAATACAAGGTACTCCATATGACATAGCCTCAACTATAGAAATCCCAAATACTTCCTGACAAGTAGATGGATATATAAATAAATCAGTCTTTCTTAAATAGTCACCAATATTTCTTTTTGCTCCTGTAAATTCTATAACTCCTGTTAAATCCAATTTTTGAACCAGTATTTCCAATTCATTCCTAAAAGAGCCATCTCCAATTATCCAAACTTTAATGTTTGAATCGTCATTCAATAATTTTTTTATTGCGCATACAAATAAATCCAAACCTTTGATTTTTTCTACTCTGCCAATATAAGTAATACGGGTATAATTATTCTCTAACTTTACACTATCAACAGATATCGCTGACACTTCGACTCCATTATAGATTACTTTCGTTTTTGTTACATCAATATTGAAATTATCTAAATATGATTTTCGTCCAGCTTCAGAAACAAATATTATCTTATCAGATATCTTCAGTGCTTCTTCTATATTCCATTTTGCTATTTTATTCTTAATCCACGATCCATAATTATAATTCAATTCCGGATCAAAGCATGAATGTATAGTCATAACAAATTTTTTATCTTTAAATCTTTTTTTTAATGCACAATAATAAATATGCAACGCTATGGTACAATGATGCGTAACTATTATATCAGCTTTTTCTGCTAATTTGCATAAGCTTTCCCATCTTTTTTTTGATATTTTTTTTGAAGAACATTCTGTAAAAGAGATTACATCAGCCCCTGATTTCTTCATTTCTTTATATATTTGTCCGTCTTCAAACATAAAGCAAAATGTATTGTCATATTTAGCATACTTAGCAATATTGCTACATAACTGTTCTATTCCGCCTATTCCACCTGCAGATAATAAATTTAAAACTTTCATTTTTCTTCCTATCAATCATTATTTTATCCAATTTGTTACTAGGATTTATAAATTTTCTCTAAAATTTTAGCATTATCGTCTATATCAAAGCCATTTTCTCTAACCAACCTAATTGCTTTTTGAGAATTTTCCAATCTGTTTTCTTTTTCTAACATTTCCAAAATATCATTAGTCCAAATATAAGGCGATTCCTCAAGCGATTCAAATCTAACCATATTCGTAATATTACAATCCTCTGTAATAGTATTAGATAATAATGAAGGCAGACCATTTATCTGCCATTCAATTGCCACAAGTGGCAGGCCTTCAAACAGCGATGGTAAAACCATTATATCCATTGCTTGCATATAATCATTTACATTATCAACAGTTCCCACAAATATAACACTTTTTCTTATATCTGAAACGTTTTTCATGATCTCATCTTTTAAAGGCCCATCTCCGATCAAAAATAATTTTGCATTCGGTTTTCTATTAAGTACTTCTCTAAATATCTTTATTAAAAACTTATGATTCTTTTGTTCAAAAAATCCACCAACATGTCCGATTGCTATACAATCTGATATATCCAGCCTCTTTCTCATTTCATTTCTTTTTTCTAATGAAAATGAATATTTTTTTACATTTCTACCATTTTTTAATACTTTAAACTTTCGATTACCAAACAGCCACAGCCCTGCTTCATTGCCACATGCCAACGCATCAGTATATAATAAATTAAACAATGGTCTAAGCATTTTATCTGCCCTAACCTGATCGCATCTTGTATTGTGAGAATGAGCAATTCTTCTTTTACATCCTCCTAAAAATCCTGCTAATAATTCTATGCTCAAAGTAGCACTATTTCCATGTGCATGAATAACATCTATATTATTTTTTCTTATAAAATGCGCCAAAGAAAAAAAATAAACAATTGGGCTTTTTCTCCTAGACGGTAGCTGAACAATTTCACATCCTAATTCTTCTATTTTTTTTTCAATTTTGGATTCTGACATAATTGTTGAGACAACATAGATTTTCAAATCTTCTCTGTTCATAGCTTCTAAGTAAGATGTTATTACACTAGTAATCCCATCATATATCAGTCCAACAGTACTAACTATAATTATTTTCTTCATTACATCTCTTCTACAATTTTCTCTAATTCTTCACAAAATTTTGCATTATTACTATTCATACCATGTTCCATATTTGTAACTATTTCATCATAATTAGTTATATACTCCTCCAGTTTTCGAATATCTTCTACAACAATAATTGTTCCCATTCTCTCAGCCACATTTCGTGCAAACTCAAGCTGATGATCATTAACATGTTCATCAAACTGATGTTGCCGTGGCACCACTATAGGTGTCTTTCCCATTTGAAGCGGCATAATGAAGCTAGCTGGTCCGCCATGAGTTATAACTATATGTGCTTCTTCTATATTATTAACCATTTGTTGATAAGGTATCAATTTACTCCATTGACAATATTTAGGTTCATAAGTACTGAATCCCGTCTGTATTAAAACATCTTCTTTTATAATTTCGTTTTTTTTCAGATCATCAATAGCTTTAACCAGTCTATTAAATGGTTGCTCATGTGTTCCTACTGTTACAAATATCATAATTTACCTTTCTAAAAAATACTTCCCAAATTTATTGCTTTGGGATATACTTTCTTCTGCTCTTCCCACTGCACTATAAACTTATCAACTATTGGATACACCATCTTCCCTGTCATTGTTGGCTTATCAATACGATCAAAGACCTCAATATAAATCAGCTTCGCTCCTCGCAACTTACCTAAATAAAAGAATGGTACTGCAACAGCTGCACCTGATGATATTATAATGTCCGGATTTTCCTTGCGTAAAACTCGCCATGCAATTATTGTATTCTTAATCAAAGCTTTAATACTTCGATTAGTTGGATAAAAACAAGGATACATTTTTTCTCCTTCTAATAGACTTCTTGCATCTTCTTTATCGAACGTAACCCAAAAACGATTCTTGTCTTTCCAAAATGGCTTTAGCATATATAAGTGAGATAAGTGTCCCCCCGACGAGCCCACCAAACATATTTTAACATCCTTCATTTATATTACCTCAACATTCCCAATTACATCTATATGATAATTTTTTCTTTCTAAAACATCTTTAACAATATCTACAACACTATCATTATACGGATGTGTCAATAAAACCACCTTATAATTTTGGACTTTACTTTTCATAAATTCAACATCATTCATCTCACCATCTAAAATTTCGACGTGAATATTCTTATCTGCAACTTTCTTTATAGCATCAGTAAAGACTTTTCCTAATTTGTCATCAACTTTTCCCGAAAAAATCAAAACATCACCGGCTTCGACATTTAACATAATTTTTGCTGCTATAAGTTCAATACTATCCGTTTTATTAATTTTCCGAATATTATCAGCTAGGCTCCTAAATATTCCACCTTTTGTTTTTGTTATAACCTTCCCATAATTTATTATATTTAATTCTTCCCATATTGCATCATTTGAGATTAATTTACCTTTTATTGCATATATAATAATTATTATTGCAATTGAACAAATTATAGCCAATATCATGCCTGCTAAAATGTATTTAATAGAAAATTTTACACTTACCTCTTGTTGTTTTTCATCAGTATCACTCTTAATTGCATTTTTCTGACTATCTGTAAATGAGCCATATAATGAGTCTAATTCCGTCTTCGCTGTATTCAAATTTGTCATAACGGATCGCTGACGACTTTCCACTTCTGTACTATAAATATTAGATTTCACCTCATTTGTCTTTGTCAGGTTAAAATTATATGTGTCCTGAAGCTTTGTAGTAAACTCCTCTATCCCACTCTCTGCATTACGTTTCATTTCATCAATTTCAGATGTATCTGCAGCCCATATAGTTACAGTAAATACATTCACCCCATTCTCAGTAATAACATAATTCTTGGCAATAGAATCATCGCAACTTATCAAATCATTATCTATAGCTTCAATTCCACCGCCATTTATCCAGTCTTTAAACACTTTGACAATTCCATTTACATCAGCTATAGAATCAATACCATCTACCCTATATGTTACAATTTCCTGAGCTGTATTATATGGATTAAGTTTCATAAATTCTGATTTATCCACATACTCTTCCATATTCTCATAGGCACTTTGCTTACTAAGATATGTCCCAACCTGTTGTTTCTCCTCATCTGTAAGTTCTGTTACTATATTTGTATTCTTTAAATCCCTAACATACTTATATGCAGGAAAGATTACTGCACATAATATAGCAACTAAAATAATTATTCCAAGTTTCTGCACTATCTCTGCAAATAAATCTCTTAAATTTATGGTTCTCTCTTCTAATATCGAATTCATCTTTAATCCTCTCATATGCACAAATTATAGTACAGTATACCTCATATCCGGCAAATATTCAATATCAAACATTATATGCTTCAATTGCTACTTCGAACCTTTTTTACCTAACACCACCTGAATAGTCTTAAATAGTATCCTTATGTCCATTCCAATTGACCAGTTCTCTATATACTCAGTATCAAGCCTCACCACTTCCTCAAAATCAGTTATATCGCTTCGTCCACTGACCTGCCACATACCAGTAAGTCCAGGTTTCATGCTTAGTCGTATCTTATGATGCAGGTCATACTGTTCATATTCATTGACTGTCGGAGGGCGAGTTCCTATAAGACTCATATCTCCTTTTAATATATTCCAAAACTGTGGCAATTCATCGATGCTTGTCTCTCTGATAAAATTGCCTATTCCCTTTCCGGGACCTTTCTCTGATCCTATGATTCTCGGATCATTTTCCATCTTAAACATAAGTCCCTGCATTTCATTTTTTTCCATAAGTTCTTTTTTACGTTCTTCTGCATCCATATACATAGAACGGAACTTGTATATATAAAATATTCTTCCGTTTTTACCAACACGTTTTTGTTTAAAAAACACCGGACCGGGAGATGCAATTTTGATAGCTGGTGCAACAAAAACAAACGCTATAGCTGTAATTATAAGCCCTACTATTGCACCAATTATATCTGTAATCCTCTTTATGGACAATTGCCAGCCTGTTGCCGTATTTATTGATGCGGTTATCGCATCAGCCTCTCCCATTTTTTCTATAAATGCATTAGGCAAATTATCCGGAAGATATCCCATACCTATGTGCACAACAATTCCCATCTGCAGGAATATATCAGAGAGTTCTGTCAACTGTTCCTTGCTATTGCACACATCGATAAACACATCATCCACAACATTTTGTCTAACATATTCCAGTAAGCTTTCCATTCCATATATAATCGGGATATCTGCTTCTATGATATTATTTTTCCTACCAGCTGAATCACATTCTATATAAATCGCACTTATCTTATACTCTCTATAATCCTTATGTCGTAGTTTTGCTGTCAGCTCTACAATTCTATCCTCTGTAGTAATCAAAAGCATACTAGACTGATTTTTTTCTGCCATAATTCTTCTACGAATAACCTTTTTCCATGCACATCTGCTGAAAAAGCACAATATAATGGCGCTCACCCAACTAACAAGAAATACCGTTCTTGAAAGCAGATAAGCTTCCTGCGTCATATATTCATATATAAGCAGCAATACCTGAACTATTGTAATATGCTTTGCTGTAGCAATAATCTCCTGCCACTTATTACGCTGTATAATGCCTTTATAATTATTAGTAAAAAATAATACTGCTATATCAATAACTCCAAGTACAATGCATAATCTCATATACATTCGTGGAAAATAATATTCATGCCCTACATGTCTAAGTACATACGCAAGCATAAATGCAATTTCCATACATATAATATCTAATAACTCAAAATCCAAATGTTTAAGCCATTCAGAATTTTTTTTGCGATACATAAGCACCTCCAAAATCCAATATACCCTATTATTTTATCACACATTTTCCAATTTTAAAAGAATAATATTAATGAGCCTAAATTATCCTAAATTTTATATATAATTTTCGATTATCCGCATAAACACTATACTTTCAAGCAATTTGAAGTATAGAAAATTATTCAA
>ENA-UEPL01001210-UEPL01001210.1-human-gut-metagenome-genome-assembly--contig:-NODE-1210-length-20646-cov-18.430356_pt1 | contig 20646 bp, 17 predicted proteins | sample MGYA00242896_ERZ507908 | MGnify/ENA primary metagenome ERZ507908 (study PRJEB26167, sample SAMN06115518) | human gut metagenome | host: Homo sapiens | place: China:Chongqing | collected 2015-08-20...
ATTCGTGAAATTATTGAAAAAACTCATACCAAGATTGATATTTCCGATGACGGTGTTGTTAAAATCGCTTCTATGAAAAAAGAAGACGGAGATGCCGCTTTGGAATGGGTTATGGGTATTGTTGCCGAACCTGAGGAAGGTAAGATTTACCATGGCGTCGTTACAAAAATTATGGATTTCGGCGCATTTGTCCGCTTCTTGGGTACGACGGAAGGCTTGGTTCACATTTCGGAGGTTAAGCCTGAACGAATCGCAACCGTTTCCGAATTTTACAAGGAAGGCGATTCAATCTGGGTTAAATGTCTGGGTACCGATAACCGCGGCAAAGTTAAGCTGTCGGCTAAACGGGTTAACCAGGAAACCGGCGAGGACCTGGAAAAATAATTTTGCTTAACGGGAAACCGAGCAGATTTGACCGGTGAAAATGTAACGTTTTTATGCGTTTCTTTGCTTGTTTTGTCTGATAATCATATGGTTTTCCGGTTGGTTGAATTATTGTCCATTGTTTCAAAAAAAAGAGTTTCGGCCTCTATCGGTCGGAACTCTTTTTTATGGTTGATTTTCGGATTGGCATGAGGTATAAGGCGTTATTCATTTTAAATTATTAGATATTATATTTATGGATACAATTCTGAATTATTCCGTGGTTACGACAGGTTTGCTGTTTGGCGTTATTGTGTTGGCGATTGCCGCTTTGTGGGTGTATTGGTCAAAATTTTTTATTCCTTTCAGCACATATTGTTGGTGGCGAGACCGAATTCCCCGGATTGTGACGGTTTATTGTTTTGTGTCATTTGGAGCATGGGCTTTTTTTTATGGCCGTGAACGCAATGCAGACCCGGTTTTTTGCATAATAGCCTCGGTTCTGCTGGTTATCATTTGTCTGCGATATTTTTTCGTATTTATGAAACGGCGGATGGAAGCGGTTGATAATGCCCTTGTTTGTGTGAGCGATGCGTTTGCGCTTTACTTTTTGGCTCAATGTATGGTGTTGCTGCTTTGGGACGGTTTGTTAGCGACTGTTGAAATAGCCGGCAGCCAGTTGCTGTTGGTGGGGACGTCGATTTTGTTGGTTCGTAATTTGAGGCTGCGGCAACTGGTTAAAGGCGACGTTTATGTCTTTGCACCGCTGCGGATAGGTACGGACGACTATGTCTACGGAAAACTCATCATAAATGAATGTTCACAGCTTGATGCAAGGGTTAAGAAGCTTGCACGGCGCTGTTATGGACTTTATGGCAAGGAAGCGGAAATCAGGGTTACGGTGACTTCGTTTCATCCTTTCCGTTTATGCGAGGTTTAAGTATGTCATTTTAGAAAACAAACTTTTTGATATCAGAGGGCGTTTTGTAATTTGCCATGAAAAATGATTTAGTCTCTTTTTGCCCTCGAGAGGCGGAAAAGCTCTTGTCTGTGAAGACGGGGGCTTTTTTTTGTGGTTGATTTTATCCGGTAAGTGGAGTACAACGAAATATCATTTTTTTATTATTGTTATATTTTTTAAATTAATGCTATGGCTAAGATTATTTTTTTTGAACCCGGAGTTGTAATGGGATTATGGCTCGGGATTGTGTTTGCAGTTTTTGCAATCGTAGTGGTTAACCTTAAAAGTTTTGAACTCTCTTTGAAACAGTATCGTTTTTGGCGAACGATGATTTCGCAGGCCGTTCCTTTATGCTGGTTGTTCAGCTTTGTGTTATGGACGGTTTTTCATTGTATTGAGATTAAGCTTAATGCATATGCGGCAATCGGAATCAATGCGGTGCTGGCAGTTGCCGCGTGGCGTTTCTTTGTTTGGTTCAGGCGACGGGAATTGCGGCGGGTGGAAGACGTGCTTGTTTGTATGAACAATATGATATTTCTGCTGTTGGTTGTCGAAACGCTTTTGCTTTTAATCGGCGCAGGTTTGTATGCAGCCGCGTCTTTAGTGGGCACACAGTTTGTTTTCTGGGGCGTTTCGGTTGTTCTGCTCAAGAGTTTGAGAATGCATTTGCTTTCTAAAAATGAAGTTTATGCTTTCAAGGTAATACGCTCAGACGAAAATGAAGGCATTTACGGTATTATCCGGTTGGACGACAATACCTGTTTTCGGGTTAAGCTCAGAGGAAGGTCGGTTTCCGGATATCCATTGAACTTAACCGGCAGAGAATTGATGGTTCGGGTGTTTTCTTTTCATCCGTTTCGGGTTGTGGAATGTGTCGGTTGTGCCGTTCGCGAACATAAATAAAAAAAACTCCGTAAAAGGAGTGTTGTCTAGTTAGTTTCAAGAAGCTCCTGTCTGTGAAGACGGGGCTTCTGCCATTTTAAAAAAACCTTGAAATATATGTAAAAAAGGTGTATGAGTCGACTCAACCGTCGGACACCCCTGGAGGTCGGACGGCCAAGCCTTTGATTAAGGCTTTGTTTTGCAACTTTTTATAAAGGATTTTTTACTATGGTAAAGATTACATTTAATGCTGAAAAGCGTGAGAAAGCAGGTAAGGGGGCAGCTCGTGCATGTCGTCGTGAAGGACGTGTTCCTGCCGTTATTTATGGCGGAAAACAGGAATCCGTTATGATTTCCCTGCATCCGGTTGAGCTTGAAAAGGCTTTGGACACCGTCGGTTTTTATGATGCCGATATCGAAGTTGTCCTCGACGGCAAAAAACACAATGTAAAATGTCAGGATGTACAATTTCATCCGGTTTCTGACAAGCCGATACACGTCGACTTCCTCAGAAAGTAATTTTTCGGATATTCAGATTTAGAGCGGCTTTTTCGGTTTTAAAATCGTATACTTTGCAGTATATTTGTTTTTTACGGGTAAAGCCGCTCTAATTTTTTATTTTGCAGGTTGAATAATGTTTCTTATTGTCGGATTGGGGAATCCCGGAGCGGAATATGCGGGAACAAGGCATAACGTCGGTTTTGCGGCGGCAGACGCCCTGCATGACGCGTATGGGTTTGGTGCGTATCGCGACAAGTTCGACGGTTTAATTTCCGAGGGGAAAATCGCAGGGGAAAAGGTTTATTTGCTTAAGCCTCAGACTTATATGAACCTTTCGGGAAATTCGGTGGTCAAGGCGGCCTGTTTTTATAAAATTCTACCCCAAAACGTGATAGTCATCCATGACGATATGGACTTGCCGGCCGGAAAAATGAAGGCCAAAACAGGCGGCGGTGCCGGCGGCCACAACGGTTTGAAGTCGATAGATGCGGCAATCAGCCCTAACTATCACCGCATCCGCATCGGGGTCGGACATCCTCAAAGCGGCGGCGAGGCCGTGGTTAACCATGTGTTGTCGCGATTTTCGAAGGCAGACAGTGTTTTGATTGACGAAAATATTGATGCCGCAGTCAAGAACATCGGGATTTTGATGACCGAAGGCGTCAGTGCTTTTTCCAACAAAATAGGCCTGTTGAAACAGAAAAAATAAAAACCTTGAAAAATCGGGTTTTATGGGCTAAAAGACTCCTCAAGCGAGATTGATTATTTGAGGAGTTTTTTTATGGGATTTAATTGCGGTATCGTCGGTTTGCCCAATGTAGGCAAGTCCACGCTGTTTAACGCTTTAACACAGACAATTGCGGCTCAGGCGGCTAATTTTCCGTTTTGTACCATTGAGCCGAACACGGGACGGGTTGCCGTGCCGGATGCACGTCTGGAGAAACTGAAAGAAATTGTCAGTCCCAAAATGGTAACGCCGACCCAGTTGGAATTTGTGGATATTGCGGGATTGGTTAAAGGCGCTTCGAAGGGTGAGGGGCTGGGCAACCAGTTTTTGGCCAATATCCGTGAAGTCGATGCCATTATTCATGTGTTGCGGTGTTTTGAAGACGACAATATTACGCATGTTGAAGGCAGCGTTGATCCTATTCGGGATGCAGAGATTGTTGAAACCGAATTGATGATAGCCGATTTGGAATCCTTGGAAAAACGTTTTGACCAGGCTCAGAAAAAAGCCAAAGGCGGGGACAAGGAGGCAATCGTCAATGTTGCCGTTATGGGACCGGTTATTGACGCTCTGAAAGCCGGAAAGCCGGCACGGGTTGCGGCACCCGACGCAGCCAACAAAGACGCTGCAAAGGCATATAAAATGCTTCAGCTGTTAACGGCAAAGCCGGTGTTGTATGTCTGCAATGTGGACGAAGACTCCGCTGCCTCGGGCAATGCCTTTTCCGAGAAGGTTTTTGAAAAGGCCAAGGCAGAAGGTGCAAGCGCGGTCATTATTTCTGCCGCGATAGAATCTGAGGTTGCCCAATTGGAATCCGAAGATGAGAAAAAAGAATTTTTGTCGGCATTGGGGCTTGAAGAGACCGGCTTGTCAAAAATCATTCGGGCCGGATACGACCTGCTCGGATTGCAGACGTATTTTACCGCCGGTCCCAAAGAAGTGCGCGCTTGGACCTTTATTAAAGGTTCGAAGGCTCCGCAATGTGCCGGCATTATTCATTCTGATTTTGAACGCGGTTTTATTCGCGCCGAGACTATTGCGTATGACGACTTTGTCAAATTCGGCGGTGAGCAGGCTTGCAAAGAAGCAGGAAAAATGCGTTCCGAAGGAAAAGACTATATCGTGCAAGACGGAGATTTGCTTAATTTTCTTTTCAACGTCTAAAAGTGTTATCGGTTTTTTCTTAAAATATTTTTTTAGCCAAAAAGTTGACAATAAATCCCGGATGTGATACTCTCCGGTTTATCAAAAAGATATTATTGTTAAACAATTAAAATTTAAAAGTTATGGCTAGAGAAGAAATTGAACGCATCGTATGGAACGAATTTGTAAAATTTACCGGAGTTGAAGGCGAAGAAGATCTTAATTTGGAGATTTTTTCTATTAAGAGAGAAAATTTTGTTCGTCATTTGAGACTGCTTTTTCCCGAGCTGAGACTACGTAATTCCTTTGGAAAGAAAACCGTTGAAGACTTTATTGACGCTTTGTTTGCAGAGCAGATATACAAGGAAAAGTTTATCAATGAGGTTTTAGACGTGGTAAAGAAAATCAGCGGTCATACCGAGTATGGATTGGGAAACCGTTTGTTTGAAGAGCTGCGCGTGAGGGAAAGCGAACCGGAAACGAATGCCCGGCAGGCTGAAGAAGTTAAATTCTTTATGGCCGCCAACAAGGTTTTTTCAGCCTTGTCACAAAAAACTCAGTATTATCCGCCTTATTCCGTTTTGGCTAATGCTGAAAATATACGGGAGCTGGCAGAAATATATTACAGAAGAGGACAATTTTAACTCTTTCCGTTTTTTGACAACTTGCGGGTTGGGCGTTGTGAAACGACCACCCGTTTTTTTATGCAAAAACAAAATTTTTGGTTACGGCCGAATATCAGAGTATTTTTTGCAAAAGCAGGGAGAATGTTCGAAAAGGGGTAAGCGGCAGGAAAGGAGAGAGGTTTACCGGCAAATGGGGCTTTTTTAGTTTAAAAACTGCTTGCTTCCGGTGATTTTTGAGGGTATTTGAGTAATAAGCAGCATCATTGGAGGAGAAGAAAATGCGATTGGCTTTATTTCAACCGGATATTCCGCAAAATACGGGAACATTACTGCGATTGGGCGCATGTCTCGACGTTCCTCTGGATATTATCGAGCCATGCGGTTTTGTTTTTTCGGAGCGGACGTTGAAACGTTCGGGGATGGATTATTTGCATCTGGCTGATTATCGCCGTCATAATTCCTGGAATGATTTTTTGCAGTATCGGGCAGAGCACCCTGACGAATACGGGAGAATCGTTTTGTTAACGACGCATGCCAGCCGACCATATACCGAATTTGAATTTCAGCCCAACGACATTATTCTGATGGGACGGGAAAGCGCGGGGGTTCCGGAAGCGGTACATCAAGCCGCGGATGCGCGTCTTTTGATACCAATGAATGAAAATGCGCGCTCCATTAACGTTGCCGTATCGGCAGTGATGGTTGTCGGTGAGTGTTTGCGGCAAATTGACGGTTTCCCCGTTCAAAGAAATTAACGGCCGGCAGTTCTCATGTATTCGCGCAGTCCGGTTTGAACTTCTTTATAGTTCTTGGTTTGTTCCCGAATCAAGCTTTTCTTTTCGTTGTCTGTCATTTTTCTTTGCAATTCCATAGCACTTTCTGTTTCTTCAAAAAGAGGATAACCTTTATTGTCCCTTCCTTTGATGGTTTTGGTAAAGAAAGTATTGGCATCGTAAATTTCCAAATGTTTTTTTAGTTTTTCTTTTCGTTCATTCGGTGAGGTTTTGTCTTTTTCGCTGCTGCCGTATTTGATATAGTTGTCGGCCATTTCCTTTATAGTGTTGCGGAAGTTCGTTTCCGCTGATGCTATGGCTGCCTGCGAGGGGTTTTCGTTAAACTTTCGTTTGGCTTCGTCAACGTTTTCGCCAAGCTGTTTGAGGGTGTCTTGGCCTGCTCCGTTTTTTTTGGCATTGCTGAGCGCTTTATTAGCATTAAAAAGTTCGGATTTTAAGGTACGATAGTCGGGATCTTGGTTTGCTGCGGCATTAGCCTGCTCCAGTTCGGCGTGGTATTTTTTAGCCCGCTTACGCAGTTCCGGCTGATTTTTCCAGGCCTTACGGGATTCTTCTTCAAACTTTTTTTGTTTTATGATGCTTTGAATCTGGGTAAATTCGGGATATGCGCGCAGTTCGTCCAAACTGGGCTGATTTTTCATCTTCATTCCGGTTTGCAGGGCTGCCAGATACAGTTTGGCCTTATATTCCGGATGTTTTTCAAATGCGCCGAAAGTGATGGTGTTGTTGCCCATATCTTTGGCCGTTTGGCAGATTAAGACGAAGTCTTTGGTGCTTTCGCTGCGGATGCGAACATGTTTTTTATCGTAGTAGTAAATCAGGCTGTTGTTAAGGCGATAACGAAGTTCGCGGTCGTCTTTGGTATCAAAACGCTGAAACGCTCTGGTGAGCTTTTGGCAGTTGGGCATAAAGACAGCATTGACTTCTTCTTTCCATTCCAGGTCTTGCGGCGTCGGGGCATATTCGTCGACGACGAAGTCCCGGGCGGCAATTACCTGATTGAAACACTCAATAATCTTATCTTTGGCGGCGGCATTCATATAATTAAAGTCTGTGATGCCCTGGGCTTGCAGATACAGCTTGAATACGGGATTGTTCTGATAATTTTTATAATAGGCTTGGGCGGCCGCTTTTATATCTTTTGTATGTTGGGCATCAACCTCTGCCCATTTTTCATCCTGATTCAAGGATTGGAATTTGGTAAGGAAATCGTTTAGGTCGCCTTGGAGGGCAACTTCGTTCACCATAGAGGAGAAAATGGCGCAGTCGCTGCGGTTTTGGCTTAATGCCGGCGCATAGACCGTGGTGGTGATGCCAAAGTCGTTCAGGGTATTTACAATATTGGTTTTAGTGGCCTGATAAGCTCCGCCGCCCAATTGATCAACAATCATTGCCCGGTTTCCCTCGATTACCAGGCTTATCGCGTGGCGGATGTGGCCTTGTTCGTCACAACCTACGGGAATAACAATCTTGTCAAATTTTTGTCCGGAGTCGCGAAGGGCGGTCATAAATTTTTTGAGCAGTTGTTGGTCATTCGGCGTTTGTATTTCCAAGGCACCGGTCAACAGCCGGCGATGGGATTGTTTTGCCAGCTCCTTTTTTACTTCGGCGGTTCGGGATGCTTCCGGTTGGTTGCAAATATGATAAACGTCTAAGAAAGAGCTGTCCAGGCCGGCTGCTTTTTCGCGATTGACCAGAGAAATTGTGCTGCTGTAGGTTCCCTTATTGTAATTTCCCGGCTGTTTGCGGCTGAAATCCAGAGCATCGTTATAAAGATCCTGATAATTGGCGAGATTGGGCTGAGCCGTTTTGTATGCGACCATCTCGTCAAAAAACTGCTGTTTTTTTTGAGGGGTATCAATCAAAGCCGTGATTTTGTCGTACAGTTCGGCATCTCCGTTTTGAGGAGCTATTCCGTAGGCATCCAAAATAAGCTCAATCTGTTGATTGAGTTGGTCGGAAGAAAAGGATGTCGTTGTTTCTGCCATAGATGTTACCCTGAGATATTGTATATGTTAAACTATAACATATACAAAGTGTTTTGTCTAATGTTTTGTCAGTTTAAATTAGTCTATTTCTCTCAGTTCCTGGGCTGAGCCGGCCTGAAGATAAGGGTTGCATTTTTTTTCGATACCCAAGGGCACCGGACCGACCGGCAGACCTTGTTCTATCCGTTCTTTTGCCCGTTCAAGATATTGGCGTATTTCAGGGTTTCCCCGATTGAAGTTATAAGCCGTCATTGCTGCCGGCATGGTGTATTCGTGGCCGGGGTAAAACAACACGTCATCAGGAAGCTCTTTTATTTTGGAGAGAGCCGAAAACATTTGCTGAGGAGTGCCTTCAAACAGGCCTCCGATGCATAGGTTAAACAGCGTGTCTCCGGTGAAAAGGGCTTTGTCTGCGGGAAAATACCACAGGATGTGGTTTTGGGTGTGAGCCGAAACGTCAATTATTTCGGCAGTGGTTTTCCCGAGAGAAAAAGTTTCGCCGGGAAAAACGAGGTATTACTGACGATCGGCAATCTGGCGAACCCTGCTAAACAGGTGCTTGTCAAAAAAGAATGCAAAAAAGGGAATGCGATTACCGAAGAACAATTGGCCACCGCTTTTTCTATGTACAGCCTCGAAACGACCAGCGAACGGGAATTTGTCTGTCCATTCAAGACAACCGTGACAGCCGACCCTGTAGATTTAGGAAAGTTCAAGACTTTTGCCTTCTCTGCCATAGACGAGAATAACAGCAAACTGGAAACGGCTATCAACGAAAGCATCGAAAAGGAGTTGACCAAGAAAGGAATGACAGTCGACACAGACCGTCCCGACATCATAGTACAGACCTTCTATTTCTTCGATAAGAATCCGAACTATAAAGGAGCGAACAAGATCCTGGTCGAAAAAGAGCCGATCTATCGCTACAACTTCAATCACAGCAAGATGGAGACATTCCCGTTCCTGAACTCGATGTCTGCAGAAGCGGAAGCGGAATACCTGCTCCAGTTCGGTTTCCGCCTGATCGACCAACGTGACGTACCGGGCCGCATCCTGTGGGAATGCGAAGCAAATGAGCTGTTGGAAGACTCATACCGCCTGGATGAATATGCCCGTATCCATGCACCATTGATGTGCATGCAATATCCGTACGTCAAATATCAGCGTAACGTGCCGTTCAAGGTCAATCAGAAAACCTACAACTACACGGGGCTGAGTTACGATATCGACCGTATGGAACAGATCGCCGATGTCGACAAAAACTCACCTGCCTATGCAGCCGGATTACGCCCCCGTGATATTGTAGAGAAAATCAACGACCAGAAAATGAATTACACGGCAGAAGAATTCTCCGCTGCTTACAAAGGATTTATTACTAACACGATGAAATACCGCGATCCGAAAACCCAGTTTACGGATGCCAACGGTTTCAAACGTTGTATGTTCTGGGACACATTCAAATACCCACAAGTAGCCGATGCGATCCAGAAACCCGGTAACAAGACCGCCTACTCATATTTATATTATTACGCCCCGTATATCAACCCATCCGGAAATAATGCCTGTACGTTCGATATCAAAAGGGGTAAAAACAAAATGGAAATCATCGTCCGCCCGACCATTCGCCGGTCCGTGACGGTCGAAGTAAAATAAAGCATTTACAAGAAAGTGATATATCCGCAAAATTTCGAACAAAAAACGGGCTTCGATAAAGTCCGTCGTTTAATTTCAGAGAAATGTTTAAGCCCGCTCGGAGAAGAACGGGTGGCAGAGATGGAATTCTCTGCCGATTATCAAACCGTAACTCGACGTCTGGAACAAACTGACGAGTTTGTTCGTATCCTGCACGGAGAAGACGAGTTTCCCGCCAGTTATTTTTTTGATGTGCGTTATTCGTTGAAGCGGATACGCCCCGAAGGAACCTGGCTAGATGAAAAAGAGCTATTCGACCTGAAACGTTCGCTCCAGACAATCAACGATATTATCCGCTTCTTTCGCCCTTCCCTGGAAGAGGGAGAAGAGATCAAATACCCGGCATTGACCGCCCTTGCCGGCGATATTCAGGTATTCCCGCAGTTAATCGGAAAGATCGACGCGATACTCGACAAATTCGGACGGGTGAAGGACAATGCCTCTTCTTCACTGGCGCAGATACGAAAAGAGATCACGGCTACCATGAGCGGTATCTCCCGCAGCTTGCAGTCGATATTACGCGCCGCACAATCGGAAGGTGTAATAGATAAAGATATTACTCCCACCATGCGCGATGGGCGCCTGATGATCCCGGTCGCTCCGGCTTTCAAACGGAAGATCAAAGGGATCGTGCACGATGAATCGGCTAGCGGCAAGACTGTTTTCATCGAGCCGGAAGTCGTCGTGGAGGCAAATAACCGCATCCGCGAGCTGGAAGGCGACGAACGCAGGGAGATCATGAAGATCCTGACGGAATTTACAAATTTCATCCGTCCGTTAATCCCCGATATCCTGCAATCCTATGAGTTCTTGGCCGAGATTGACTTCATCCGCGCCAAAGCATTGTTTGCCGAGCAGATAAACGGAATCAAGCCGGTCATCGAGGACAAACAGCAGATCGACTGGATACACGCTGCGCATCCCCTGCTTTTCCTCTCGTTACAGAAACAAAACAAGCAGATTGTCCCGTTGGATATTCTCCTGGAAGAGAAAAAACGCCTGCTGATTATCTCCGGGCCGAACGCAGGTGGTAAATCCGTTTGCCTGAAAACGGTCGGATTGCTGCAATATATGTTGCAATGCGGCCTGTTGATCCCCGTATATGAAAGCTCGAAAACGGGATTGTTCGAAAACATGTTCATTGACATCGGAGATGAGCAAAGTATTGAAAACGACTTGAGTACCTACAGTTCACACTTGACGAACATGAAATTTTTCGTCAAGAACTGTAACAGCAAAACTCTAATCTTGATTGACGAGTTCGGTAGTGGTACGGAGCCCCAGATCGGAGGTGCGATTGCCGAAGCCCTGTTGGACCGTTTCAACCGGAATCACAGCTACGGCGTTATCACGACTCACTACCAGAACTTGAAGCATTTCGCTGAAGACACGGAAGGGATCGTTAACGGCGCCATGCTCTATGACCGCCACCTGATGCAACCGCTCTTTAAGCTGTCGATCGGTAATCCGGGAAGTTCTTTCGCCGTCGAGATCGCCCGGAAGATCGGCCTACCGGAAGATGTCATTGCGGATGCATCTGCTAATGTCGGCTCCGACTATATCAATATGGATAAATATCTACAGGATATCGTTCGTGACAAACGCTATTGGGAAAGCAAGCGACAGAATATCCGCCAACAAGAAAAGAAGCTGGAAGATATTACCGCCCGCTACGAGCAGGATTTGGAAGCCGTAAACAAACAACGGAAAGAGATCATGCGTAACGCCAAGGAAGAGGCACAGCGTATCCTTTCCGAAGCCAACGCAAAGATCGAAAACACGATCCGCGAAATCAAAGAGGCACAGGCGGAAAAGGAACAGACCAAGCTTGCCCGCAAAGCCTTGGAAGAATTCAAGGCTTCTGTGATAGCAGCCGAAGAAGAGGACGACAAGATCGCCCGCAAAATGGCAAAATTACAGGAACGCAAAGAACGTAAAAAGCAGAAACAAAACGCGCCGGCCTCAAAGCAGGTCTTCAACCGTGATGTCATAGAAGCTGGCGACAACGTCCGCCTCAAAGGACAAGTCTCAGCCGGAACCGTTATGGAAGTTCAAGGAAAGCAGGCAGTTGTAGCATTCGGCATGATCAAGAGCACAGTCAAGTTGGAACAACTGGAGAAGGTCAGCAAAGGACAAATCAAGAAAGAGATCCAAAAAAGTACTTTTGTCAGTGTCCAGACAGCGGACGATATGCATGAAAAGAAATTGAACTTCAAGCAGGAGATAGATGTTAGAGGTATGAGAGGAGACGAAGCCTTACAGGCCGTTACTTACTTTGTGGACGATGCCATACAAGTTGGTGCCGCTCGCATCCGTATTCTGCACGGGACAGGGACAGGCATACTTCGGCAGCTGATACGCGATTACCTGCACACTGTTCCGGGCGTCCGCCAGTATCACGACGAACATGTCCAATTCGGAGGTGCGGGTATTACGGTTGTAGAACTCGAATAAGAACAAACAGATATGAGGCGAAGAGAATATGTACATCCACACAAGCGCAAGCATATTTCCAACCGGCATCTTGCCGACCGATATTTCTATGCCGGCGAGCATGATACCGTTACCCGGATCAGCCTCACACAATACAATACCGACACTCTGCACACACGGGAGATCAAGACAAACGAAACGTCGTTCAAAAAATTTGTCGACGGAAATAGTATCAACTGGTTCCAGGTTAGCGGTCTGACTGATTCGGAGGCGGTCACGCGTATCGTCAATGAATTCGGGATGCATAACCTGGACGCCAAAGATATTCTGACTCCCCAACACGTAGTCAAGATAGAAGAGTATGACAAACACATGCTTATCGTACTCAATTCTTCCTACTACGACACCAATATGGAGATCAACTCCGAACATATCAGCATCCTAATCACAGGAAACGTAGTCATCAGCTTCACGGAAAGCAACAATCCTGTATTCGAAAATGCCTACAAAGCCATCGAATCCGATATGCTGAATATTCGCCGAAAAAACAGCGGACTACTCCTGGCATTCCTTTTAAATACGATCATTGCCAATTTAGTGGAATCGGCCTCCAAAGTGGAGGAAATGCTTGAGGATATAGAAGAGACCCTGCTCGATATCAAAAACGACCAAGGTAATATGGGGCTGCTTATCCAACAACGTCGGAAAGAATATATGGTTATCCGCAAGAACAGCCAACCACTGAAAGAGCAATTTGCCAAACTGCTGCGCACCGAAAACGGAATCATAAGCTCCGACATCCTTCCCATCTATAACGACTTATCCGACCAGTTGCAGTTCATCATCCAGACAACCGAAAGCTGCCGGGAAATCATATCTTCCCTGCTCGATTTCTACATATCCAATAACGTCCTTCGCATGAATGCGATCATGAAACGCCTGACAATCGTATCCACGATCTTCATCCCGCTGACATTCCTGGCTGGTATATGGGGGATGAACTTCAAGATGATGCCAGAATTGGACTGGCAATACGGGTATGGTATAGCCTGGTCACTCATGCTACTGACAGCAATCTCGACCTGGCTATACATGCGGAAAAAGGATTGGTTTTAGAGTCCGTAGTTCCGTTTGAACATATAATAGGTATTTCTGGAAACATTAAAACGTTTACAAATTTCGAAAACAGTGTCTCCGCGTTCAAGCATGCTGATCACCTCTTCTTTATTCGCATCCAGGAAAGACTGTTTTGCAGCTGATCCTTTCGGACGGCCTAACGGGCCTCCCGCGCTCTTCTTATAATTCAATGCCTCTTTGGTACGGATTGACATCAAACTGTGTTCGATCTCCGTCACCAACTTGAACACGTTTCCCATAACTGGCAAATCCAATGCCTGATCTAGGTCTCTTATACTATAGATCTGAACGCCTTTTTCCATGCAGCGTCCCATAATATCCATAACTTCCGACAAAGTTCGTCCCAAGCGGGAAATATCCGAAAAGATCAGACTATCGCCTTTTTGCATACGATCCAGTACCCTAGCGAGATTACGTTCATCTTCCCTCCCTTTGTCAACAGTGACATCCGTAATCCACTTATCGACATTCATATCATGATTCGAAGCATAACGTTCAATCTCATCTTTCTGTTCTTCTAGAAGTTCCTTGTTTGAAGTTCCTACTCTTAAATAAGCTATTACCATATTTCCAGCAACTTAATAATTAAAAAAACGTAGAACCAAAATTTATTTCTCGGTGAAGATACGAAAAGTAATTATAGCACAATAGCTAAACTTTCCATTTTATTTAAAGAAAATGTTAGTATTCCGTTCTTTAACACAATAAATTAAATCGTATGTAAAAAGCTATCGAACTAAGAATGAAATAGCTAACAAATTATCCAATAACCGGGGATTTATTACCTTTCCCTCGATATAAGTATTTTGAACATGTTTATCGTTTTTTTTGATCTTAGTGCTGGTAGTCGTATGGGGCATCTCGACTTCTCCATTTAACTGGCACGGAGGGATCATTCCCCGCAATCCGATTCCGGTAGACGCGATTCCCGACATCGGCGATAATCAACAGATCGTAGCGACCGAATGGATGGGACGTTCGCCCAAAGATATCCAGGATCAGATCACCTATCCGCTGACCACTTCCCTGTTGGGGATTCCCGGAGTCAAATCGATCCGTAGCTCTTCCATGTTCGGCATGTCCTTCATCTATATTATTTTTGATGATAATATCGAATTCTACTGGAGCCGTTCGCGGATTCTCGAAAAGCTCAACTCCCTTCCCCCCGGCACGCTGCCCGAAGGCGTACAACCGGCGTTGGGTCCGGATGCAACCGCTTTAGGACAAATCTACTGGTACACGTTGGAAGGACGCGATCCGGCAACCGGAAAACCGACAGGCGGATGGAATGCGGAAGAGCTGCGTACCATACAGGACTACTATGTCAAATACAGCCTTTCGGCCGCCGAAGGAGTGTCGGAAGTGGCATCAGCCGGAGGTTTCGTGAAAGAGTACCAAGTCGAGCTGAATCCGGATGCCATGCGCGCCTTTAATGTTTCCGTCATGGATATTATGGGGGCGATCAAGAAAAGCAATCTCGATATCGGCGCCGAGACAATGGAGATCAATAAGGTCGAATATCTGATCCGCGGCCTGGGCTATATCAAAGATGTATCCGACCTGGAAAAGGCCGTCGTGACGGTTCGTGACGGTGTGCCGGTACGCATCTCCGATGTAGCGTTTGTAAATATCGGTCCGGGTACGCGGCGCGGCGGGCTGGATAAAGAAGGTGTCGAAGCAGTCGGCGGTGTCGTGATCGCCCGGTATGGTTCCAACCCTTTGGAAGTCATTAATAATGTAAAAGACAAAATCAAGGAGATGGCGCCCGGACTTCCCCAGAAAACCTTGTCCGACGGGACTGTCTCCAAAATCACCGTCGTACCTTTTTACGACCGGACAGGCTTGATCAAAGAGACAATCGGCACGCTCGAAACATCTTTATCCCACGAAATACTGATCTGTATCATCGTTATCATCGTGCTGGTCCTCAACCTCCGGGCATCCGTCGTGATAGCCAGCATGCTCCCTATCGCCGTGTTGTCTACCTTCATCATCATGCGCTACACAGGAATAGCCGCCAATATTGTTGCCCTTTCGGGTATCGCCATCGCTATCGGCGTGATGGTGGACGTCGGCGTCGTGTTTGTCGAAAGCATCATCCGGTATATGGAGATGCCGGAAAACAGAGGCATCCGCAAAGGGAAAGCGATGGTAAACCTTATTTATAAGACGGTCAGTGAAGTATCGGGGGCCATTGCCACGGCGATGATCACGACTATCGTCAGTTTCCTGCCCGTTTTTGCAATGGAGGCACAGGAAGGAAAAATGTTCTCTCCCCTCGCCTACACGAAAACCTATGCGCTGGCCTCTGCTTTCGTATTGGGATTGATCTTGCTGCCGACCTTATCCTATATATTGTTTTCGGTACGGATCGACTCAAAGCGGATACGGAAAGTGCTCAACTACATACTGATTGCAGCAGGTGTCCTCTTGTCTGTCCTGTACAGTAATATTCCGGCACTCGGACTTACAGCCGTCGGACTTAACAACCTGCTTGCTCACCGTTGGAAGAAACCCGGAATAAGTAACTATATCAATATCGGTATCGCACTTGTCGTCGCCACCTACTTCTTGGCAGAAGAATGGTTGCCGATGGGCCCCCAGAAAGGCATTATCGTCAATCTTCTTTTCGTAACAGGATGTATCGCCATCATTCTTGCACTGCTCTGGTTACTGGTGATCTACTACGAACGTATCCTTCGCTGGTGTCTGAATAACCGGTGGAAGTTCATGCTGCTACCGATCGCGACTATCCTATGCGGCATCCTGATCTGGAAACGGATCGGGCAAGAGTTCATGCCCAGCCTCAACGAAGGTTCATTCCTGTTGATGCCGACCAGCATGCCCCATACAGGAATCGAGCAAAACCTGAATTATATCGAAGCGCTGGACAAACGCCTGGCAGCCATCCCCGAAGTGGAAACGGCAATCGGCAAATGGGGACGGGTAAACTCGGCACTCGATCCGGCTCCCGCCCAGATGTTCGAGAATACGATCAACTATCGTCCCGAATATATCCTGAACGAAGACGGAAAGCGGGAACGTTTCAAAGTGAACCGGAAAGGAGAATATCTCCTGAGAAACGGAGGCACCTACAATCCGGCAGACGGCTTCCGCCTGATTCCGGCAGATAGCCTGATACCGGACCGCAAAGGAGACTATTTCCGGCAATGGCGTCCCGAAATCAAGAACACCGACGATATCTGGCAGCAAATCGTCAACGTCACCCACCTGCCCGGACTCACATCCGCCCCGAAACTGCAACCGATAGAGGCACGCCTTGTCATGCTCTCGACCGGTATGCGCGCTCCGATGGGATTGAAGATATACGGGCCGGATCTGGAAACGATCGAGCAAAGCGGAAAGGCGATCGAACAGGCGCTCAAAGACGTTCCTTCCGTGATCCCTTCGTCCGTATTCTATGACCGGGCGGTCGGAGCACCTTATCTGGAGATTAAGCTGAACCGGGATAACATGGCCCGGTACGGAGTGAACGTCGAAGATTTACAGGAAATACTAAGTGCAGCCGTCGGCGGCATGATCCTAACAAAGACGGTCGAAGGCCGCGAGCGTTTCCCCGTGCGCCTCCGCTATGCCCGCGAACTGCGTGATAATCCGGAAGCATTGTCCATGCTCCTGGTTCCGACAGCCACCGGCGCCCAGATCCCATTGAAAGAACTCGCCGATATCGAATATGCCCGAGGCGCCCAGATGATCCAGAGTGAGAACACCTTCCTGGTCGGCTACGTGATCTTCGACAAGAAACAGGGAAAAGCGGAAGTGGACGTTGTGAAAGAAGCGACAAAAGTGATCGAAGGAAAGATACAAAACGGAGAGTTGAAACTAACAAAAGGCGTTTCCTACAAGTTTGCCGGAAACTACGAACAACAGGAACGTGCCACCGCCCGGCTGATGATCGTCGTTCCCCTGGCCCTGCTGATCGTCCTCCTGGTTCTGTATTTCCAGTTCAAGACCCTTACAGCTTCGTTGATTCATTTCTCCGGTGTATTCGTAGCTTTCGCCGGCGGCTTTATCCTGCTCTGGCTGTACGGTCAGGACTGGTTCATGAACTTTTCGCTGGCGGGAGTCAATATGCGGGACCTGTTCCAGATGCATACCATTAACCTGAGCGTAGCCGTATGGGTCGGCTTCATCGCCCTTTTCGGAGTGGCGACAGACGACGGTGTGCTGATGGGTACTTACATCCATCACGTCTTCCTGGAAAAGGACCCGCAGACCAGGCACGCCATACGTGAAGCCGTCGTGACAGCAGGACTCAAACGTGTACGTCCCGCAGCCATGACAACCGCGACCACCCTGGTCGCCCTGCTCCCCGTCCTCACCTCGACCGGAAAGGGAGCCGATATTATAGTTCCGATGGCAATCCCGACTTTCGACGGCATGCTGATCCAGTCGATGACCATGTTTGTCGTCCCCGTATTCCAATGCTGGTGGCGGGAAGGGCTGCTGAAGAAAGAGGAAACAACTGGCCAATGCCTCGCGCAAAATAGACCTGTACACAAAGCAGCAAGACTTGTCCCGGTCGACCTACCAGTTGATGATCCGCGAATTTTCGGCAGGAACGACTTCCCTCACGGACATCATCCAACTAGAACGCCAATTACTGGATTACAGCCTTAAAAAGAGCGAAGCGGTTGCCGGATACAACACGCTGATCGCGGGCTTAGAGAAATTAGTATCAACCTCCGTAAATGAATAACAAGATGAAAAAATAATAAAAAGCAAACCAGTTCAATATATAATAGTAGCCTGTGCCGACTTATTAGTCGGCTGGTTGTTGTTCAGCCCGTCCGAAACCCCCACACCCGCTACCCATGAGGGGCATGAGATGCACGCAGGACACCGTCACGACCTCGTACAGGACGAGACGGGCGTCTGGACCTGCTCCATGCACCCCCAGATACGCCAGAATAAACCCGGCAAATGCCCGATCTGCGCGATGGACTTGATCCCGGTCGGTAAAGGAAGCGGCGGCAGAGAGAACTCCGACCCGAAAGCAATCCAGTTATCGGAAGAGGCGGCCGCCCTGGCAGACGTGCAGACTTCAAAGGTCAGCAGGGAAAACCCGGTCAAGACAGTCCGCCTGTACGGCAAGATCGCCCCGAACGAACAAAGCTTACAGTCACAGACAGCGCATGTAGGCGGACGTATCGAACAACTCAACATCAATTTTACCGGCGAGAGCGTACGAGCCGGACAAACACTTGCCGTCCTTTATTCACCCGAACTGTTCACCGCCCAGCAGGAACTGTTGGAAGCCATCAAGATGAAGCAGCCCGCCCTGATCCAGGCAGCCCGCGAGAAACTCCGTCTCTGGAAAATGACGAACGCCCAGATAGAAGCGATCGAACAATCCGGTAGCGTTTCCCCACTCGTCGAGATCAAAGCGAACGTAAGCGGAATCGTCATGACCAAACGCGTAAACCAGGGCGATTATGTCGCCTCCGGCGCTGTCCTGTTCGACATAGCGAACCTGTCGAGCGTATGGGCGATGTTCGATGCTTTCGAAGTTGATCTGCCTTTCCTGAACAGAGGCGACCAGGTTCATTTCACCTTGCAGGCTCTTCCCGGCAAGACCTATACGGGCCGGATCGCGTTTATCGATCCGATCATCAACCCTTCCACCCGTACGGCACGTGTCCGGGTGGAAGTTCCCAACAGCCATATGGAACTGAAGCCGGAGATGTATGCGACCGCCGAGGTCAGCGCCCCGCTTCAAGGATATAAAGACCGGATCACCGTGCCGCAGACTGCCGTTCTCTGGACCGGCAAACGTTCCATCGTTTATGTCAAGCAACCGGACACCTCCACCCCGACCTTCCTGATGCGTGAAGTAGAACTTGGTCCTTCCCTCGGCAACGCATACGTGATATTAAAAGGATTATCCGAAGGAGAAGAAATCGTAACGAACGGTGTTTTCTCGATAGATGCCAGTGCCCAACTGGAAGGGAAACAGTCGATGATGAACAATGACGGCGAAGCACAACCGATGAGCGGTCATGAAGGGCATGCCGCGCACGGTACATCCGCAGCACAACCGGAACCGGCAGGCGAGCATGCCATGTTCGGGGTAAAAGGTTCCTGCGACATGTGTAAACAACGCATCGAAACAGCAGCCAAAAGCGTAAACGGCGTTTCATCGGCTCATTGGGATAAGGAAAAACAGATGATACATCTACAGTACGATCCGTCCAAAACATCTGTGGACGCTATTAGCAAAGCTATTGCCAAAGCGGGGCACGACACGGATACTTATAAAGCGGATCAAGCCGTCTACGACCAACTGTCGGGTTGTTACAAATACCGGCAATAAGCGGATACTACAACCCGGACAAGCGACCAGCCCGTCATCGCCACTATTATCATTTTTTATATTGGTGGCGATATTCGGTCGCGCTTAGTCCGGCTGCGTTCTTAAAGAAACGGCTGAACGCAGCCTGGTCTTCGAATCCTAGCATCAAAGCGATCTCTTTAGAGCTTTTAGCCGTATAAAGCAGTAAACGCCGGGCTTCTGCCTGAATGCGGTTATGGATGATACGGATGGCGGAAGGCTGCTGATAGGCGGAAAGGATATTTGCCAGTGTCTTCGGGGATTTGTTCAGCATGTCCGCATATTCCTGCACCTGTTTTTTCTCCTTAAAATAGGTATCGACCAGGACATAGAATTTGCGGATCGTCTCGAACTGGAGGCTGTTCTCCCGAACAGCTCCCTGCCGATCTTCCGCTATTCGCGTACATAATATGATAAACCGTTTCAACAATACCCGGAGCATCTCGTCTTGCAGGTGATCGGTACTGAGAAACTCCTCTTGCATGATCCTCGTCAGCGTGTCGATCTTCCGCCGTTCATCTTCCGAAAGGACAAAAGTCAGCACATGCGATGAACCGTGAAACAGCAACCCATTGCACGAGACCTCATGGTCGTTGCCATGTATACAGTAGAAATTGCCGTTGAACATCAAAGCATAGCATTTGCCTTCGATGCGCAGAAACTCCAAATGATGCAAATGGGAAAGCGGAACGAGCTGCCCCCTTCTTCAAAACAACATGCTGATGATCGATATCCAACTCCACTTCGCCGGAATCCACCCATATAAATTTATACAGCGTTTTGTCTTTCAGAAGATCCGGGTCTTCATGGAGCGAATCGGTCAAGACGATCCGCCCCTTTATTTTCGCATTCTCAAATGTCCATTTCATGGTATCTTAATTTTCAATTTTCAAATTCCACTACCTCCAGTTCCCTGGCAACTCTCCCGTATGCCGCCTGAACCAACGCGCAAAGGTATCATAATTAGAGAAATTAAGCATCATAGCAATGCGGGAAGATCTCAGTCGAGTTTTAATCAGTAAGTCTTTCGCCTCAAGCAATACATAC